>OBLU010003504.1_pt1 | contig 14205 bp, 12 predicted proteins | sample 1518681 | NCBI WGS metagenome assembly OBLU01 (sample SAMEA3539304, study PRJEB22396) | soil metagenome | biome: tundra; feature: field; material: soil | place: USA | collected 2010-05 | depth 0.15 m
CATTGGTCCAGTAACTGAAGAGGGCGAGACGCAGGACTGCAAGGAATCCGCCAAGAAGCGCCCAGGATGGCGGTAACCAGGCCTGCAGCATCCAGCAAAGGCCGGCGCACATGAGGGCGCCAGAGATAAGGACACCGAACCACGGTTGCCCAAAGAGGACCTTGCCCGCAGCAAGAACCAGGCCCTGCGCGGGAAAGTACATCGACATGTAGGTTGGCTTCATATCGATGTCAATGGATTCGAAATGGACCCACATGGCGGGTGTGGGATTAGTGAGACGGCCGTGGGCGAAGGTATCTGCCGCGAGCAGATTGCTGAAATCGTCGGGGCGAAATGGAACCGGAACAGGATGAACGGGGAGAATGGCCAAGCGCAGAAAAAGTGCAGCCAGACCGACTGTGAGAACCGCCAAGTTGCGCCGATGTGCCAGCGTTCCAAAGAGGCGCTCGATTCGCAAGAACCAGTTCGAGCCAAATCCGGACCACGCGAATGCGGCCGCGAATCCAATTGCGGTCAGGCCAATTTCGATGTCCATCACCGAGAAGTTGTTCTCCGTCGATGAAAGGAGGGCGATGGACATAAGTCTGTTCCGAGACTCAATAAAGTCGTGGAATGGTTCCTAAAGTAATGGCATCTTACCAGATTCCGGCAAGCTAAAGAAGCTAGTGGACCGGCTCGATCAACTCTCAAAGGCCGGGCGCATCAGGAGAAAAGTACCATTCTAAAGAGCTTGCGTGATCCGCGCAGCAGGTGAACGGTACCCTCTTGGTTCGCATCCCTGACAGAAGGCACCTATTTCCTGTTAAATCCAATTGCTATCCTTCCCAAGGCAGACATTATATAAAGTAACTACGCTAACAGGAGAGTTGTCTGGATGATCGAGGTTTCCAATTGCGTGATTTGCGAAGGCGAAATCCGGCGCCTCAAGCGTGCCCTCGTCGCGCCTTTCGCGGCCAAGCGGATCTGGAACAGGACGCCTTTTTGTGTCGACCTGGTCCAATGTGAAGACTGCAAATTCACGTTCTACAGCCCTCGCCCAGACGATGTGACCTATAGAATCTCTGTAAAGGTTATCGTTCCGATGCGGTTCGCAACCGAGCCTTGGGACATAAGAAGTTTCAATGACGATTTGGCATCACTAAGCCCTATGAAATAGGAGGCGCTAAACTTGCTCCAGTTCTTCGACGACACCTTGAGCAGCGAAAAGTCCGGTACATCTGAGGTTACGGTGGTGACCGTGGTGATTAGCGGCGGAGCTGCTCGATGGTGTAGATAGGCAGTAGAATTCAAACAAATCCTTCTGACGATGGCGGCGCCGATGTTAAAGCTCGATGTACTCGATATGAAGCGGTTTCTCCCAGCTAGCGCGTTGACGGCGCTGAAGCCGTATTATCGAACGTTTTTTCCGAACAAGCTTATCGTCATGATGAATCCGACCTGGCGGTGCAATTACACCTGCTCCTACTGCCCCGTTGTGACAAAATTCGCTTACACCACCGTGGTGGGGAAATCTGGCGAACGGAATGCTGAAGACTGGCTTATTGCACTCGAAAAACTTCCTCCGGCAGCCCTGTGTTTCGTGGGTGGGGAGCCATTCGTTTATGCAGAACTCGCTACCCTTGTCAACCGAATGCCTGGTAAGCACCATTTGCTGGCCGTAACCACGAATCTTTCCCAGCCTGAAAGTGTTTACCGGAAGATTGAAAAGAGAATTAAGCTGATTGCGAGTCTTCATCGCGAGCACACGGACCCCGAGGCCTTTCTTGCGAAGATAAAGAGATTGAGTCCGCACTTTCAGATCCATGTGAATATAGTCGCAACCCCCGAGAACCTGCCGTACTTGGGGGCAATTTCCCGCGAATTGAGTGATGCCGGCGTGACTCTCCACGTCGACCCGTACGTGAACGTGAGCGGCTTTCATTATACGGCGGAACAACGGGCGGAGTTGAAACAATACATCACTGCAGATCGAAATCCAGAGACACAGATGGACTACAACGACTACGCGCCGAAGCGATGCTCTGCGGGCAGGAATTACATGACTCTTGCGCCGGATGGCTCGGCATATACCTGTTTTAACGGAATGAATTTCAACCACTCAACTCAATACACAGATATTGTTGGCGGGCGGAATGTATCTCAGTTTCGAATGGGCAATGTTTTCGATGCGGATTTCCATTTGAACTCAAAGGATATGATCTGCTCGATGCCATGCAATGCCGCTTGCGACCGGGACTCCGCTATCATTCGGCCCATACAGGTGAAGCAAATCCCGAAAGCCAGTTGACGATCTCTATGACGACAACCTCTGTTCGCCGATCCGAATCAGCCCAAATCTATTCATCTTGTCCGCTTTGCGACGCGGCCGACCTGAGGGTTCTGTGGCAAGTCGATGGTTACACAATCTCAAAGTGCCCCGCTTGCGTTCTAGTCTTTGTACAAAACCATCTCACGACGGAAGAGCTTGCCGCCTATTACGCGAGCTTCGAGGATGACTCCTACGGCGACACCAACGTTGAATGTCTCAACTACTATTACCACAAGCTCGGAGCGCTGATTCGCCAGCGTTTCCCCCGGCCGGGAAGGCTGCTTGACGTGGGATGCGCACGAGGATGGTTTCTTGATACCATGCCTGACTGGGAATGTTACGGCAACGAGATTACAAAGCACTATGGAATGACGGCGCGCGAGAAACACGGCGATCGCATATTCCTTGGGCCATTTGAAGACTATCCGATGCGCGAAGGCTATTTCGATGTCATCACGCTGCAGGATGTCTTCGATCACATTCGCGATCCTTTGCCGATGCTGGAGAAATGCCGCCGCCTGTTACGACCGGGCGGTCTGATCGCAATCAAAGTGCATAACATCTCCTGTCTGTATGCCAAACTCACAGGCCAAAGATTCTATGCCATCATTCCACCATCCCACCTGTTCTATTACGACAAGCAGACGCTTGGAAGGACACTTGAAACGAGCGGCTTTACGGTAGTGGATTCGAGGTTTATCGGCCATCTTTTCAAGGTCAAGACAATTTTCTTGCGGTTGGCTCGCGGCAACGCAAAGTCGCCCTTTCACCGCATCTACAGGAGTTTGAATGGCAGCACTTTAGGTGAGCTCAAATTCAATAAGAACCTTCACGACATAATCACGATGGTTGCCGTTAAACCATCATAGCCGCTCTGGCCGAGTCATTCGCATTCGCTGCTGCTCCGCAGCGAAACAGGTTCGGATCTGTGAGAACAGATGTGACGGTGATTAAACGCGACAATCCGGCTGCCGAACTGGATGCGTTATTGAGCGAACCTCTGAATGCTGCCTTTGAGCGCGAGAGAAACGCATTTGATGAGGCGTCTGCGCCGTTGGGCGAGAGAGTTGTTTTGTATGGAGCAGGCCGCTTCGGAAGGAGAACCCTCGATTGCATGCGGGGCATTGGCCTGGAGCCGCTTGCCTTTGCCGATAACAATCCAGACTTGGATGGAAAACCTCTCGACGGCGTCCCTATATATGCTGCTTCAAGGGCCGCTGTACTCTACGGAAAAGATGCCACGTTCCTCATTACCGTCTGGAACAGTTCTGCAACGGACCGCATGGTGCACCGCATTCAGCAACTGAAGGATTTGGGCTGCGAACGCGTGCTACCTGTGGGTTTGTTGTGTTGGAAACACCCGGAGGCATTTCTTCCCTATTACCCGTTGGACCTTCCTCATAAAGTTCTGACTGCGGCCAATGAGGTGAAGGCGGCCCTTAACTTATTTGCTGATGAAGCGTCGCGTAGCGAGTTTGTGGCGCAGGTGCGGTTTCGTCTGCTGTTGGACTACGAAGCTATCAGCTTGACTTACGCCACTGACCACTTTCAGCAAAACCTCTTTGATCTAGGAAATGAAGAGGTGTTGATCGACTGTGGCGCTTTTGATGGCGATACGATCGCAGCCTTTGTGAGGTTGAGGGGTCATTTATTCAGTTCGATTGTAGCGTTCGAGCCCGACCCACTGAACTGGGCGAAACTAGAATTTCGCATAAGTACATTTCCAGACGATATCAAGAGGAAGATCACGCCTCTGCCTTATGCACTTGGCTCCAGCGCATGTATGGTCCAATTCAATTCCACAGGCACAGATGTTGCCAAGATTGGGCAAGGATCCACCTCAGTAAAGCGTCTGACTTTGGATCAAACTCTTCGAGACTATACCCCCACTTTCATCAAGTTCGATATTGAGGGAGCTGAGATGGACGCACTCATGGGAGCGCGTGAAGTGGTCGCCCGAAGCCGCCCTGTGCTTGCTGTGAGCTGTTACCATGAGCAGAGTCATCTTTGGGACATTCCACTGCAATTAGCAAGCCTCTGTCGCGATTACCACTTCTTCCTTCGGCCACAGGGCGTTGAAGGGTGGGACTTGCTTTGCTATGCCATTCCAGTAGAGAGACTCAAGATCCTGTAGGGCAATGCCACATCTTCGCCTTGTGTTTCGGAGACGAGCGTAATGACTACGAAACTGATCACGATCATGACGCCGTGCTACAACGAGGTGCTCAATGTGCGAGAGGTAAATCGGCGTGTGAGAGAGATGGCCGCCAGTCTTCCGGCGTATAGCTTCGAACACCTGTTCATCGACAACGCCTCGACTGACGGTACTCTGGATGTGCTGCGCGAGATGGCTGCGGAGGACCCCAGCGTCAAAGTCATCGTAAACGCCCGAAACGTTGGTGGCGCACGTTCAGGCATGCATGGCCTGTTACAGGCCAAGGGAGATGCCGTTGGAGCTCTCTTTGCCGACCTGCAAGATCCGCCCGAATTGTTCGTCGAAATGATCAAAAAATGGGAAGAAGGTTTTCCGATAGTGGCCGCCATCAAAAACACCAGTGAAGAAAGCGGCCTCATGTACCGCGTTCGAACGGCGTACTACAAGCTGGTTGCTCGTTTGACCAATGTCAAGGTTCTTGAGCATTTCACGGGCTTTGGGCTCTACGACCGATCCGTCATCGAAAGGATCCGGTCAGGATTCCGCGACCCGCATCCATTCTTTCGTGGAATGATTGCTGAGCTTGGATTGCCGACGGCGAAAGTCTTCTACAACCAGAGGCGTCGTAAGCGCGGGATCAGCAAGAACAATTTCTATACGCTCTATGACTTTGCAATGCAAGGCATCACAAACCTTTCCAAGGTGCCGCTCCGCCTCGTGATCTTCTTCGGTTTTATCTCGGCGATGCTTAGTTTTCTGATGGGAATGTTCTACCTGGTGTACAAGCTGGTTTTCTGGTACAGCTTTACAGTCGGACTTGCCCCCGTGGTACTTGGCCTCTTCTTTCTCGGGTCGGTGCAACTGGTTGCGCTGGGTATTATCGGGGAGTACGTAGGCTCCATCCACACCCTGGTGCTGAATCGGCCTCTGGTTACCGAAAAAGAACGCATCAACTGCTAGAATCCTGCCCCCGTGGAACTCAAAAACCATAAATCGATGCTGCAATTCGCCCGCTATCTGGTGGTGGGCGGCTTCAACACAGTTTTTGGTTATGGAATTTTCGCGCTCCTTAACTGGTCCTTCGCAGGGCTGGCGACTTATAGCTACATGTATGCAAGCTTCCTGGCCAGCTTGATCGGGATCACGGTTTCATTCCTCTGCTACAAATGGTTTGTCTTCCATACCCGCGGAAACTATCTCGTTGAATGGCTGCGATGTGTAGGTGTTTACAGCAGCATGATTATTGTCGGCCTGGTGGGCCTTCCGATCCTGGTGCCCATTCTGCGCACCCATTTGGAACACCCTGAGCGCGCTTCGTATCTCGCAGCGGGAATCATGACGGGGATAACAGTAATCCTGAGCTTTATCGGCCACAAAAATGTTTCGTTCCGTCAAAAGCTGGCGGAAAGCGCGACGAAGGCCGGCGGAAGCACCCCTTGCGTTTCCACCAAAGGCCAGCGAGGAGAATGAAGCGCACGTGTAGCTTTATTCCGGCAGCGGTTCCACAATCATATTGGCCAGGAACTCCTCACGAGGCAAGCGCGGCGCCAGGTCTTCCATGGGCAGACTGACGATGGTGCCATCCGGTAACATTTTCGAAGTTGCTCTCGGCGCGGTGACTTGGTCGGTAGAAACGTTGACTGCGCACACAATCGGCCCGGTGTGATCGAGTACCTTTTGTACCTCGGTTTTAATGTTGGCGTGCGTTCTGATCTCCCAAGTTGGAATACCGTAGGCTTCTGCGACCTTCCGCACGTCTGGAAGAGTCAGGTGGCTGGATGGGTCGCTTCCCACCAGCCTGCCATCAAAGTGATTGCGCTGCGCAGCGATTATCGATGCATAGTTTCCGTTACACAGGATGAAATACTTGATCGGCAGATCGAGCCGGCGAACCGTCTCCAAATCCTGGATGTTAAGCTGAAATCCCCCATCGCCGATTACCGAAATCGTGCGTCGTCTTTCACTCGCAAGGCAGGATCCAATCGTACCGGGGAGGCCAGTTCCCATCGCTCCGAGTGACGGAGAATTTACCACTCGTTGCCCACGTTTTACCCTGAAACATTGAAGGAAGATATCGCTGCAAGCGCCGGAACTTCCCGGCGCCAACAGGTCTTCCGCTGTGCACAAGTCGGAAAGGACGTCCACCAGCACATAGGTATTCACGAAGTCTCTCTCCTGCCAATATTCGGGAAGGATCACCGGATATTCATCTTTCCAGCGAGCCGCTCTCCGGGTCCACGCGCTGGTGTTCGGCAGTTCGGCCGTTTCAAGTTGCGCCACCATCTCGGTGAGAAACTCTTTCGCGTCCGCGTTTACCGGAACGTCAATCTTCATATCAAACTTCGCGAGTTCATACGGATCAATGTCTACCAGTATCTTCTTCGCCGCCCGGGCGAAGGCCCTGTGGTTAAAGGCTAATTGGGGCATATCGAGCCGCGCGCCAACTACCAGAATCCAGTCAGCATTTTGCTGTGTAAAGTTTGCTCCGCGCCCGGCAACAGACCCCGGCCGTCCAAAAAAGTATGGATGGTCCTCTTGCAGCATATCCATTGCTTTCCAGGTCAAGAGCGTTGGAATCTTCAGTTGCTCCACCAACCGCTCAACAAGCCCTTCCAGATGAGCCATACGAGCACCGTTCCCAATGAACAACACGGGGCGCTCCGCTGCTTTGAGCAATTGAATGGCTTGCGAAGCCTGACTTTGTATTGCGGCTTTATTTTCGGGCTGAATTCGCGTTTCAAAGCCGCGCAGGTTACTCTCATCGATGATCTTCGCCTGTACATCCAGCGGAATATCGAGCCAGACCGGCCCGCGGCGCCCGGTCGTCGCCAAATGCAGCGCCTTTTCAAGTTCAAAACGAATACTTGTCGGGTCAACCACGGTCTTTGCGTACTTGGTCAGAGGCGTGACAACGGGAATGATGTCGACCTCTTGTGGTCCCATCGATCTCACGCCACGTCCGGTGAGCAAGTCAGCTCGCTTGACCTGTCCTGAAATGAATATGCAGGGAGAAGAATCAAGCCAGGCGGCCGCCAGGCCCGTAATAGCATTTGTGCCGCCGGGGCCCGTGGTCACAAGCACTGCGCTTGGCTTGCCGCTAAATTCTGCGTGTGCCTGCGCAGCGAATGCAGCCGCTTGCTCGTGAAGGCAACAGACATAATCCAGCCCCGGCTGTTTGCCGACGGAATCGACGAGATGCATACACCCTCCTCCTGTGAGCATGAAGATGCGCTCGATGCCGGAGTCGATTAGAAAGCGGATTACGTAGTCTGAAAGCTTAATCAAGGTTCTCCGCCAAATAGGAAAGCTCGTTCAGCAATGAAGCAGTTGTTAAACTGCTCTCGTTCCATGGTTGTGGATATAGCAGTGTCTTCATTCCCAATTCCTTGGCCTGGAAGATGTTTTCGATCGAATCATCGACGAGAATGTCTCCACATCCGAGCCAGCTGAGGTACTGCCCTTTGCTGCGATCGTAAGTAGGGACATTCATGTCAGCGCGTGTCGGCACCACGCCAAAACAGCGGATCCAAGCACCAAAGTTGTTCATCACCCAATGTGCCACGTCAGGAGCCGTCTCCAGCGGGCGGGCGGTAAGAGCAACATGACGAAACCGGGCGCCATGGACGCGCAACCAGGCAAGGACTTCGCCGTTTGCCTGCATGTTCATCGCTCTCTCGGTTTTGCGAAATGCGTCGAGGGAGTCAAGGTAAGCTTCGCGAGTTATGCCTAAGACTTTGTCCGGAGGGTTTTCCTTGAGCTCCGCATAGCGCACCCGACAATTTGGGTGTTGGAGGAGCCAACTTTGCGTGAGCCATTGAAACATCAGGTCGTTGAGAACGTCGTCCACGTCCCAGACAATCGTCAACATCAACTGATCCAATACGTCACGAATGTCTTGCGATTGAAGTTCGACATAATCCGTTCATCTGTGTAGAACGAATCATCCTTGGAGTAGCTCGAGGACACTTCTTCGATGATTGCTCCATGTGCAGTCCAGAAAGAGTGCCGGACGCCATGAGAAATTGTGATCACGTCGTTTGATTTGTGTGTGGTTTGCCTGCCATCAAGTTCCACAGTTACATCGCCGTAAAGAATATGATATGTCTCATCTTTGACGTTGTGCCATTGTTCTGGATGCTTTTGGCCGGGTAAGACAACCATCAGGCGCTTACAGTACTCCCTATTGATGACAGTAATCGCCGTGAGGCCGCATTCCCGAAACTGCTCAAGACCGTAATGGTGTGAGATCTCCAGGTCGCACTGGCCGGGCACTTGTACCTTACTCTTGCGGATGAGATTCTTCACGTCGGAAACAATTTTGTGGACCATCTCGCGCGTATTGCGAGACTTCACATTCTCCTTCATGATTGCGCTGTTTGGCGAAAGGTCGCTACAAGCAACGTATTCACTATATTTTGAGAAATCCTGCGCCACAAGCTGACCTTTCGAATTGGGCATCGCAAAGAAAACGTTTGAAGGATGAATCACCTCGCCGGCGGTCACCGAGCTTTTCACGAAAGCCCCCCGGGCCAATTCACGCAGTGCAGCCTGCTCTCCAGCTGGGGCCGGGTAGCGTTTTTGTGGATCGCCAATCATGGTAAACGCATCATTCGCGGATTGCAGCCATTTATGCACCTGCCGGGGAGTAGCGCTGTAGGCATTCAACGCGTAATCTTCCGTCGGCAGGCCGACATGCTTTTCAAAAATGACTGCGCCCATAGCAATTGCAATCTTCACCGCATCAGTGTTGTCGGGTCGTTCGTGCGTCGAATAGCCAACCTGAAGTTCAGGATAGCGCTTCCTGAGCAAGGCGATCTGCCCGAGATGCAGGTGGCCATCCGGAGCAGGGTATTCGCCGACGCAATGCATGATGGCCAGCGGCTTGTCCCGGTGCTTGAAGAAGCTGACCACCCGGTCGATTTCTTCGAGTGGTTCACCTGCAGTGGATGCCACGATCGGCAGGTTATACTTCGCGACCCGCTCAAGAAGGGGCCAGTCGCTCATATAGCAGCTGGGAATTTTCATGAAGTCAAACTCATGCTCAACAATCTTGTCGACGGAGACTTCGTCCCACGGGGTGCACATCGACAGAAACCCCGCATCTACGATCGCGTCCTTAAGCGCTTTGTACTGCTCCCAGGAAAGATGAGTCTCGGAGAACCGTTTCACATATTTAAGGTCATACCGTTGTTTGAAATCGGGATGAATGGAGTGGCCTAGATCGCGATATTGCAGCTTGACACAGAATCCAAATGGAAATCCGTCGGAAACTGCCTTGAGTTCTCTGATGATACGAATGCCATGGGCAACGTCACCCATATGATTGTTCGCCATTTCGTAGATGAACAATGGCCGTAGACTAAGGTCCTTCATCCCATCCACTCTCTTAATGGTCCATCACCCGCTCGAGGACGCCCGCAGGAGTTTCCCATTCCATTTTCCGCTGAACTTCAACAAATGAGGATATCGAACCCTCTTCCGCGGACATCATAACAGTTCCATCGCATGTCACAATCGAATATGCATCTCCTTGCCGTTACTGAAGAAATGCCTTGGCGGCGAAGCTGTCCGATTCCGGGAATCCAGGGGCGTCAGAAAGGCCATAATCTGAGGCACAGGGATTAAGCTGATCGCATACCATCCGGTTATTGTGCCTTGTTTCCGGAGCCGAGTCATTTCCAGGAGGCAATATTGCCCAATGCGAGACACCCAATTATCGAAGAGGATTTTAAGACAATTGTCTCTTCCCCGCTACCGTGGGATCGACTGTCTGGCAAGACCGTGATGATCTCGGGCGCCAACGGATTCGTGCCTGCGTACATGCTTGAGACCCTCCTGTATCTCAATGAAACCGCGGATGCGGGAATTCATGTTGTCGCTCTTGTGAGGAATCAAGATAAAGCGATGCGGAGGCTGGGTTACTTCGCCGGGCGCAAAGATCTCACTTTCGTTGTGCAGGACGTTCGCGATCCATATAACGGCCCCGAACGGGTCGATTTTGTGGTGCATGCCGCGAGCCAGGCAACCCCTCGATTCTTCGGCAGCGATCCTGTCGGCACCTTTGAAACCAATGTTTTCGGGACGCAGCGTATGTTACAGGTTGCAATGAGGGCCCGGAGCGAGGGCTTTCTTTTCTTCAGTACGGGAGAGGTTTACGGCCGCGTAGAAGATCCGTCGGTTCCATTGAACGAGATGTCCTACGGATTCCTCGATCCGCTCGATCTTCGCTCCTGCTACGCCGAGGGCAAGCGCGCCGGCGAAACGCTGTGCGCCTGTTGGCACGCTCAATTTGGGATTCCAGCAAAGATTGTGCGCCTGTCTCATACCTACGGTCCGGGTATGGACTTGAACGATGGCCGAGTGTTTGCCGATTTCGTGGCAGACATCGTGGCCGGGCGCAATATTGTCCTGAAGAGTGACGGGAGTGCCAAGCGCCCCTTTTGCTACCTAGCGGATGCTACGATTGCTTTCTTTACCGTCCTGCTCGAAGGGAAAAGCGGTGAAGCGTACAACGTCGGAAGCGATTCGGAATGCTCCGTTCTGGAGCTTGCGGAGATGTTATGCAGGCTGTTCCCAGAACGTAATTGCAGTGTAGTTCGCCAGGAGCGAAAGCCCGGCGATCCTTACATTGTCAGTCCAGCGACCGGAGGGCACTTTGACCTTTCCAAGATACGCTCGCTCGGTTGGCGGCCGACAACAAGCATTGAGGAAGGCTTCGCCAGGACGGTGAAGAGCTACGAATTGCGGTAGGATCTCAAGGTGGTATCCTGCCGGTCTCGCCTTAGCCCCAACGCTCGATGGCTCAAATTGCAGCACTTGGCTTACCCAAGCTCCCGCTCGCAAACGCTCAGTTCGATCCAGTCGCAGAGCATATGGCCGCAGAGGATATGACCTTCCTGGATGCGCGCGGTGTCTTTCGATGCCATCTGCACGGTGGCATCGGCAAGCTTGGCCATCATTCCGCCGCCTTCACCGGTAAATGCAACCGTAAAGGCTCCGAGTTCGCGAGCGGTCTCAAGCGCGGCGCAGACATTGCGACTATTTCCCGATGTCGAGATTCCCACCAATACATCGCCTTGGACGCACAGACCTTCCACCTGGCGCTGGAACACCATCTCGTATCCGTAGTCATTGCCAACGGCCGTCAGAACCGAGGTATCGGTCGTGAGAGCAATCGACGGAAGGCCGCGCCGCTCGCGACGAAAGCGTCCCATAAGTTCCGCAGCCAGATGCTGCGAGTCGGCCGCGCTTCCGCCGTTGCCGCACCAAAGCACCTTCTTCCCATTGAAGATGGCGCGGGTCATCTCAGCGGCGATCCGCTCCAACATCGGTTGCTGGTCAGAGAGTGCCTGAATCACCGCAAGATGGTCGGCAATCGCGTTCTGAAATATCACTGAGGGATTCACGGTGGTCAACACTTCAACTCCTTTGACGGTCCTGGTTAAGGAAGAACTGACAGCTTTGATTTTCTCAGTTCCGATTCTTCGCTCGGAGCATCTGTTAGTCTCGACGTCTCGAGATCAGATTTCGACATGGATACAAACTCGGTAATGGCGCTTGCCACATAGTCGAGCATCTGTTTTGTAAGTCCGGGATAGACGCCCAGCCAGAACACCTGATTCATCACAAAATCGGTGTTGGGGAGACTTCCGATCACGCGGTGCTCACACCCCTCATAGGCGGGTTGGCGAAGAAGATTTCCGCCAAAGAGAAGCCTGGTATGGATTTTCTTCGCGTCCAGAGATCGGATCAGGTCTTCCCGCGTAAAAGGGGTATTCTGACGAACTGCAATGGGAAAACCGAACCATGAGGGATCAGAACCGGGTGTTGCCTCTGGTAGCAGGAGCACGTCCTGCAAGGGCTTGAGAGCGGAGTGCAAATAACGGAAGTTATCCTTGCGGCGCTGAATGAAGTGAGGCAGCTTTTCGATTTGCGAAACACCAAGTGCGGCCTGCATATCGGTAGCCTTCAAGTTATAGCCGATATGTGAATAGGTGTACTTATGGTCATACCCGCAGGGCAGCTCTCCGAGTTGCCATTCGTAGCGCTTGCCGCAGGTGTTCTCCTTCCCGGGATCGCACCAGCAGTCGCGGCCCCAGTCGCGAAACGACTCAATGAGCACCTGCAGATTGGGCTTGTCGGTCAGCACCGCTCCGCCTTCGCCCATGGTGATATGGTGCGCCGGGTAGAAGCTGACAGTGGCGATATCGCCAAACGTGCCCACCTTGCGCCCCTTCCACGTAGACCCGAGCGCATCGCAGCAATCCTCAATCAGCCAGAGATTGTATTCCTTGACGAAGGCGGTGACAGCGTCAAGGTCGAAGACGTTGCCCAGCGTATGGGCAATCATCACTGCTTTGGTCTTTTCGCTGCGGGCCGCTTCAAGCTGGCTTACATCGATCTCGAAGGTGGGCAATGTCACATCCACGAAAACCGGGACCAGTCGATTTTGGATGATCGGATTCAAGGTTGTCGGGAAGCCCGCAGCGACGGTAATGACTTCGTCGCCCGGCTTGAGCCGACGGTCGCCAAGTTTTGGAGATGTAAGCGCGCTGACGGCAAGCAGGTTGGCAGAAGAGCCGGAGTTAACGAGCGAAGCACTGCGGACGCCCACGAAACGAGCCAGCTTCCGCTCGAACTCCTCTGCAAAACGGCCAGTGGTAAACCAGCTATCGAGTGCCGAATCCACAACAGAACCAAGGTCAACGGCATCGATGACTTTGCCGGAAACGGGGACCGGCGACAATCCCGGCACGAATTCTCTGTCAGGGAAAGCCTCAGCGAAATATTCGGCTGTCAGGTTGAGAATCTGCTGCCGAAGCCGAGCCGTCTTGTCTGTCATCGGGGGTCCATAACTAAGCATACAAAATCGGGAGTCGTCAGTGTAGTGTATTAGTCAGCACAGCGCCCTATGACCGAAGTGGTACGTTCTTGATAACTGCTAATGGTTCTTTTGCGCGCATTGAAGGCACTGAAATGAAAGCGGTTATCCTGGCCGGCGGCGTTGGAACTCGACTGAGCGAAGAGACCGGCCTGCGCCCCAAGCCCATGGTCGAGATTGGTGGGCGGCCGATTCTGTGGCACATCCTGAAGATCTATTCGCAACACGGCATCAATGACTTCATTATCTGTTGCGGCTACAAGGGCTACCTGATCAAAGAGTATTTTGCGAATTACTTCCTGCACATGTCCGACGTAACCTTTGACATGCAGGAAAACCGAATGCAGGTCCATCAGAGTGTTGCAGAGCCCTGGCGGGTGACACTTGTGGATACAGGGGAGAGCGCGGGCACAGGAGGGCGGCTCAAGAAAGTCGCTCAGTATCTGGAGGGCGAAGACGCTTTCTGCATGACTTATGGAGACGGTGTAAGTGACCTCGATATCTCCGCCTCGGTCGCTTTCCACAAGAGCCACGGCAAACTGGTGACGGTGGCTGCGGTGCAGCCGACAGCCCGCTTCGGCGGCCTCGGAATCGATGGGACGACCATCAGCGCATTCCAGGAAAAGCCTGAGGGGCAAGGTGGATGGATCAATGGCGGCTTCTTTGTCCTTTCCCCGGCAGTTATGGATGAGATACCCGGCGAGACCTCGATGTTCGAAAGAGAGCCGATGGAAAGCCTGACCTCAAAGAAGCAGGTCCAGGCCTTCTTTCATAGCGGCTTCTGGCAGCCGATGGATACACTGCGGGACAAGCAGAGACTGGAAGATCTCTGGGCCAGCGGGAGGGCTCCGTGGAAGACGT
>OBLU010003505.1_pt1 | contig 14204 bp, 11 predicted proteins | sample 1518681 | NCBI WGS metagenome assembly OBLU01 (sample SAMEA3539304, study PRJEB22396) | soil metagenome | biome: tundra; feature: field; material: soil | place: USA | collected 2010-05 | depth 0.15 m
AGACGAACATCAATCCCAACTCACAGCCCAGCAAGTCAAGGCTCTTAATCTTCCGGCTTTCGACCTACGCCAGTACACCTTCACTTCCGAGTCGGTGTCTGAGGGACATCCAGACAAGGTCTGCGACTACATAGCCGATTCAGTTCTGGATGCCCACTTGGCGCAGGATCCGCAGGCTCGCGTCGCTTGCGAAGTGCTCTGTAAGGGATCAAACGTCATTCTGGCCGGCGAGATCAGCTCGGCCGTCACTGTCGACTACGACCGCATCGCACGGGACGCCATCCGCGAAATCGGCTACACGGACCCGACGCAAGAGTTCCATGCCGATGGGGTGCGAATCCAGCAATTCATTACGGTACAGGCTCCTGAGATAGCGCTAGGCGTGGGCGGCCGTATTGACTCGGGAAGAGAGCAAGGCGCCGGTGATCAAGGCACTATGTTTGGCTACGCAACGGACGAAACGCCCGAGCTCATGCCACTTCCGATCACGCTCGCCCATCGGCTGGGGCGAATGCTCGCGCAGGATCGTCACGCCGGCATAGAACCCTGGCTTCGACCCGACGCCAAGACACAGGTGTCAGTCTCGTACGAGGGCGACAGGCCCATCGGCGTATCCAGTGTTCTCGTTTCTACCCAGCACTCGCCCGATGTAGATTCCAACTACATCCTCGAATATGTGTCCCGTCGGCTCGCCCCCCGAGCACTGGGCAACTGGTATTCCGATCGCATTTCGTTCACGGCGAATCCTGCCGGCAGCTTTCTACAAGGCGGCCCTTCCGCTGATTGCGGCGTCACAGGACGAAAGATCATTGTCGACACGTACGGCGGCGCTGCTCGTCACGGCGGAGGTGCGTTCAGTGGCAAGGACCCGTCGAAAGTGGATCGCAGCGCAGCCTACTTCTGCCGATATGTTGCCCGTCAGGTTGTACTCCGCGGATTGGCCCGTCGCGTGGAAATACAAGTGGCGTATGCGATTGGACTAGCGAAACCCGTGTCGGTCAGGGTCGATACGTTCGGAACAGGCGATGCGCGGGAAGCGGAGAAATTCGTTCGCACGTTTGACTTCCGTCCTGCCGCAATGATCGAACAGCTGAATCTCTTGCGCCCGATATATCGCAAGACTACAAACTACGGTCACTTCGGCAAGCCGGACCTGCCCTGGGAGGTATAGCTGATGAAACGACCAACACTCAAACCGTCTGATCTTCGAGCAGAGGCGCAGCGTCTCATCAAGGCAGGGAAGATGCCGACGTTGGATCAACTGCTCGAAGCCGTCTTCGAGGTGCGAAGCGACCCGCACACCATGCCGATTGCCGACTTCGACGAGGACGCAGACACGTTGCTCGTCCGCAATCGCAGGGGAGGGTCGCAATGAAAAACGGTGACGCCATCACTGCAATGATGCAAAAAAACAATGCCCCACAGACCCGCGAGGAATATTTGGCGTGGGCGTTCTTTGACAAACCACAGCCGTACGTGCCGGACTTCGAAGAAAAGATGACCGTCCCCAAGTGGTTCCGCCTGAGAAGTTCGGGCGGCGATTGGTACGACGAATTTGAAGAACCCACGAGGAGGTGTCCAGTGAAGGCGTGGACGTTTGCGCGAGGCAAGGAGACGCCACTAATGGAACGGATTTACATCAAGCCGACTGACCGGGTGTTCGTGCTTACCGGGGCAGGGATGAGCGCTGAGAGCGGCATCCCGACGTTTCGGGATACGAATGGTTTATGGCGGAATTACCGTGTCGAAGAAGTGGCCTCTCCAGATGCATGGCAGCGAGATCCGCAGCTCGTGTGGGACTTCTATTCCATGCGCAGGACGGTCGCAGCGACCGCCCAGCCCAACCCAGGGCATCGAGCGCTGGCAGCCCTGGAGCGCACTCTGGGCTCTCGTCTCTTTCTCTGCACGCAGAACGTCGACAATTTGCACGAGCAGGCCGGATCTCGTTCACTCCACATGCATGGCGAGCTGTTCAAGAGCCGGTGCGAACGCTGTCAGTTGCCCTTCGACGACACGAATATCTATCATGAGGTCCCTCAGTGCGTGTGGCGGAAAGATCCGCCCGCATATTTGCTGGTTCGGTGAAAGGCCGTTTGGTATGGATCGCGTCGTTCGTACTCTGGAAGTCTGCACGGTCTTCATTGCAATCGGGACTTCTGGGGTGGTCGAGCCTGCGGCAAGTTTCGTCGGACAGACCAAAGCCCGGACGATGTACGTCGGCCCGGAAGAACCACTCAACCTCGCATCTTTCGACGAGACGTTCGAAGGCAAAGCCGGGGAGTTGCTACCTACGCTGTTCGACGTAGCCGCCGACCAGGTCGCTGGCAAAAATGTAAGCTGAAGAGAATATCACCCTCTCAGCCAAGCATTGAAAGTGGGAGCTGCATGCCTGTGTGCCGGTTCTTACTTTGTTAATCATTGTTAACAGACTCAGTCTCAACAATGAACGCTGCGACCGGGGCAGACCGGTCGATTCCCGAGCTGCACATGATTAGCACGGGCTTCGGCAGCTTTCTAAAAGCGATCAGCGCCTGTTTTCTGACCTGATGAAGAGTCGCGAGCTTTTCTTGAGGCGAGGATTTCTTGTAGTGAGGATCCTGATAAGGACAGGACGCAACCTGAAACCCAACATCCGCAAGATGGTCTAGCAAACTTTCATTTCTGAAGCCCAATAGACGGTAACACGCGAGATCTGCGTCATGCATTAAGGAGAGGATGCTTCTGATGTTCTCGACCTTGACAAATGTTATCCATTCGTCGACAAGTGGCCGCGCCTCAGGGGGCAGCGTCAACCTTCCCACCGCATATCTTGGATGGCGGCGAAGCGGACGCACGGTGCACCCGAGCTCGTTCTGCTTGATCCAGCAAATCAGATGAGATTCATCGCCATTTTCTAGGCGGCGGGCTAGTTCCCGCATGCCGTATCTTAGAGCCTCGCACCTCAAGGAGACGCGTTCTTCGAACGGGGTGACGGCCATAGTTCACATGATTACATATGGGCGCGTCCAAAGCTTACAAGTCCAAAACGCACCCGCCTTAGAAGGTCTGGGAATTCATCTGACCCTCCGACCGAACGGTCGACAAACCGGAAGTTTTTGGTGTTCGCCGATAGTGTGAGACGGAGAATGCAGCTCTCTACGCCTAGAACGGACAACAAAGGACTTAAGGGGAAGGTAGGTATCACTGAGGTGGTATCACCGGGGAGCGGAGCGCCATTTTTAGCGATCACGGGCTTTCATCGCTACCGATCCCGGCAAACTCCCACAAGCTGACCTATCGGGAGTTACCCAACTTCACGATGTGACGGGAGAGGCAGAAAGCGTGAGGAGAGTGTCGTTGGAGGTGGGCGTTCCGACGGGCTTAATCGTCACAGCCTGTCGGATTAGGTCCGCACATGTCCACATGTGCTAGGCCATCTGCGAAACTTCGGAGGGCAGTCATCTGCCCGGCCATGGAAGCAAATGTCACTCAAAGCCAAGCGTGGCTTCTTGGCACGCTTATTTCCGAGTCGCTCTGTGCCGGAGAGTTTGAGGCGCTAGAATAGGGATAGGAATCCGATTCCGGTTGTCGGCAACCGGTCACGATTGGCAACCCAATGATCTCATCCGTCCGAGCTTGGACATCTCGTGTCCGCAGTCTAGTGTCGTGGCTGCTAGTCGCCCTGATGGCTTTTGAGACGAGCCCGTATTTGTTTGCCGGCAACGGCCAATGTGAGCTTCCTAACATTTCTGTGAGCAAGCTACAGGCAGAGTGGCAGAAGAAGGTCAAGCAGCTACCTGAACGGGACCGTGAGGACGCCTCTAGCTTGCCCCTTTGGTTCAGGATCTATCTCAGGACCCAATTGCCGGGCCTGTCCGTAGGCGGAGAACAGCAATATCCTTCAGGTTCTATCGCGCTTTTGGACTGGCTAGTTAAAACCAAATGCGTGAGCAAGGGCGATCTCGACACCAGACTTGCACAGTTGCAAGACGAGATCGCAGCATCGAAGAAGGGACCAAGCCTTTCTGAATATCCGCCAAACTGGAACGTGCCCATTAAGGCGGGATCAAGGTTGGAAATAGTCGCGAAGCAGCTACAAGAACAAGCGGAACTTCTTCCTGCGAACGATCTGCAGGATCGAAGTCCCCTACCGATCTGGTTTCGAGTCTACCTGAGAAAAGTCTTCCCTGATCTCCCTAAGAGTGGTTCGTACCAATATCCGAGAACCGCAAATCGCATTCTGCAGGAATTGTTGGATCACCCCGATAACGTCCAACTCTCTGACACGCCAAAGCAATAGGGCGCCCAGAGACCGTCTGGAAATGGACAAAGTGAAATTGTTTATCCGCGAGCTCAGGACTGCCACTGCTTGCTACATTTTTCCTTGAGCGTTGAGGGGGACCATTCTTCCGTCTTTATTTTTAAGAGAGACCGGCGGTCTTTGTTCGGTTTTCGTAACATGCCGAACACTGTCTCGTAAATGGATTTGGGAAGCCCGCGGCTTCAGTGGTTCCGCCCAGAGCCAATAACAACGTGGCTCCAGTCCTTGACGGATATAGAGGTTTCCTCGCGGTACCTGGATGAGATCAGGTTCTAGTAGTGTCCTTTCCGTTTTTCGTAACAGCCAAACCGATTAATTATTCTCCCATCTCACTCTTCATGTATATTGCTGCTGTCTTCGGACTCGGTGACATAGCTTATCCACTGCGATGAGTTTCAGCGAGTTGGTGCAGTTTCCCCAACAGTGTTAGTTTCCGTGGAATAGACCCAGGCAAGCACTTCGTAACTAATCAGTGGACTCCTCGACTGCCAAGTGTAGCGAGACGGAGGAGCGACTAAACGTGAAACCTGAATAAGGAGCTTTATGCCTTCCATCGACAAGTGCTCATTTTTGATTCTTTCGGTTGTCTTATTTACCCCGCTCGGGTTCGGTCAGCTTCAGCCTGTCAATTCCGATTCTGTTTCCAAGGCAAACTATCCCGCCAAATGGGACGTGAGGGTGCCGGAGGGAACGGCGCTTGCCCAGATTAGAGATTCATACGAGAAACATAACCGCATCCGAATGATGACCACTGATTTAGACGATCAGAGTCCATTGCCTTTCTGGTTTCGCGCTTATCTGCGCGATCAACTGCAGAACCTGCCGACTACTGGAAAGTATCAGTACCCACGTGTTTCAGATCAGATCTTTGGCTGGATGTTAACTCATCCTGACCTGCGATCCGGGGACCAGAAAGCATCGGCGCGAAATGTTCGTGTCGCTGCAACGGCGATCCCTGCCGGAACCAATGTAAACCTCACAAACTTTGCCGAAACGAACAGTGAGTCTTCCATTGCGGTGGATTATACGAATCCGCTTGTCGTGGTATCCGCGTCGAACAATATCCAGCAGTCGGGGCATCAAAAACAGTTTTATTCAGCTGATGGTGGCAAGACGTGGCAGGTTACAGAATTGCCCCTGGCTGCGGGCGCGGCGCTCCAGGCGGACCCAAGCGTAGCCTTTGCGACCGACGGCACGGTTTGGGCGTCGACACTCGGGATTGACTCGACGGGCTCTTCCGTGCAAGTAGAGGTATTTAAGTCAACAAATCATGGAGCCACTTGGAGTTTCGTTTCATCGGTGTCGTCGGGCAACAATAATGACAAAGAAATGATTGCAGTGGACACAAACCCCTCCAGCCCCTATAAGGATCGCATTTATGTTGTCTGGGACGTCCCCGGCGGCGGAATGCGTTTTTCAATGTCTCCTGACCAAGGCGGTAGCTGGACCCCGGTGGCCAGCCTTTCGCACGACAACGCTATTGGCAGCGATGTTGCGATTGGTGACCACGGTGAGGTCTATGTGGGGTGGCCTGACACCACATCGCGCGAGCTAAGAGTTGTCCGATCGACTGATGGCGGTGCGCATTTTTCGCCGCTTCAGGTGATAACTAAAACGAATGCTTCATACGAAATATCCCTACCACCAATGTGTCGGAGGAACGCCTTAGTTTATGTGACCCTCGCAACGGACAAGTCTGCCGGCTCCTCAAGAGGGCGAGTATATGCGAGTTGGACCGACCTTAATGGGGATACTGAACCCGGCTGTCAGGGAGGCAACGGGAATGCGGACGTTTACGTAAGTCGGTCTGATGATGGAGGCTCTACGTGGACTAAACCAGTCGTTATGCCGCATACAAGCAGCGGGCCAGACAGATTCAATCAATGGATTGACGTAGATCCGGATGACGGAACAGTTTACTTAACCTACTACGGCACGGGAGGGGACGGCACTCGTCACACGACGAATGTCTATCTAGCGAACTCGACAGACGGGGGGCAGAACTGGTCTGAGTCCAAGATTACTTCGTCAACGACGGACGAAACCGTTGCGGAAGCCGATCAGGGTAACCAATATGGAGACTACAACGGGCTTGCTGCCTACAAAAAGGTAATTCACATCAGCTGGACGGATCGCAGGTCCGGAGTGCCGGGAAACAAGGAGCAGATATTCTCCAATGCCCCTTGAGGCACTTTCGGGTAAGCCTGGCGTCCGCGTTTGTGCCAAATAGATGTGGGTTGTGATGTCTACATTCAGAGGGTGTGAAATGTTTGGACAGTTCAAGCACTTGAGGCTAACGCGATGCTGTTTTAGCTTGACGTTGCTGACGATTGTGTTCACGCTTGATTTGGCGGCGAAGGATGCACGAGTGGCTCTCGTGATTGTAAATTCGCATTACTCTTACGCGTCTTCTCTACCGAATACAATCCGCGATGCGCAAGATATCGCACAGGCGCTGAACAGCGAGGGATTCGATGTGACGTTGAAAACCGACGTCACTAGACAGGAATTGCTTGGGAGCCTCGAAGCAATGACTGCACATGCCACAAACAACACGGAAGTGGTGTTTTATTATTCGGGCCATGCGTTCCAGAAGGAGGGCAATAATTATCTGGTCCCTGTTGATATTCATGTTAATAAGCTTGAAGGAATCGATCAGGAAGCGGTTTCGCTGGATGTTGTAATGCAGGCTCTGGCTGGATCCCATGGACCTAAGCTCATCCTGCTGGACTCGTGTCGCACTCCGTTTCCCGGATTGCTCCAAGGTCTCGCTCGGCCCCGTGCTACTCTCCCCGACTTGCTGATTAGTTTTTCGACGGCACCTGACCGTACGGCGGACGATGGCGACGGGCCACATTCGCCCTTCACCCGAGCGCTTCTGAAGATGATGGTCCAACCTGGACTGCCGGTCGAGGAGTCTCTAAGGGAGGTGAGACGAATTGTAGAAACCTCCACCGAGGAGCGTCAGATACCGTGGGACGAAAGTTCGCTGGAGACGAGTGCGTACTTCCGATCACCCGTCTACGTAACGGCTCAGATACAAGCCGCAGACGATGATGTAATGGTTATCGTGAACGGCGATAACCTCACGAGTTGGGGTAACGATGGCAATTCGCAAAGGAGAATCCCTGTGCACGCGGGACGAAACCCTTTCGTCATACGCGTTTTCAACCAGCGCAGCTATACCGGTGGTGTCCAGGGATTAGGCGGGCACCTGCCCGAGGGTTGGAAATATGCGGTATTGCTAGCCACCGACGTTGGACCAACGCTTGGAGCGTTCTCAGATTCGGAAGATCGTCCCGAAGACAACGGACCCAGGCACGGAAAATGGTTCACTGTAGTCCGGGGAGTGATCGAGGTTGACGAGAATACAGCTCAAGTTCGTTTGCTAGATTTGGACTCCAAGGCTTGGACCCATTGAAGGGTTGATTGCTCCAGACAACAGATAGTGTCGCAACCGTCCGGCGTTAGCGAGGTCAACAAAACCCGCGACTCGAAAAGGAGTTCATAGTTATGCGTTCGCTTGCATTCGCCTTAGCGCTGTTGTTTCCCGTCATGTTGATTGGGCAGACCGTTTCCTCAGCAAACCCGGCGACCAATGTGTCAGGAGCGGGCCAACAAATTGCCACGGTCGAGGGCCTTCCAAATGTTAACCCACCAATAGTGAATACAGTGCTGAACACGGCGGTCACGGCGCCCGGAAGCGCAACTATAACCCCCAGTAGCATGAACGGTATTGCGCCCGGCATCCAATTGATTGTTGGTTCGGGTGTCTCGCAAGAAGTCATAACCGTGTCCTCAACAGTCTCGTCAACACCGCCGCCGGCAAATACACCCGCTCGGTTTGAGGCCACTTTTGCCAAAACTCACCTAGCAACGGACGTCTTGGTGGCACGGCCGAGCGGGTTGACTGGTATCGATTCCTCAGGCAACTTGAGTTTCGACGCTGCCGAGCAATTGCTTGACAACACGGTCTGTAGAGCGCCGCTTTCGCCCGGATCGCCAGACTGCAATCTTGACGCTGCCGACACCTATGCCATCATTCATGTTCTGGCGTGGGGGCCTCCCGCTAAAGACGGCACCAACGACATAAAATCCATTAAATCAACGAACTGGTACGTCTATCGTAAACATGGCAATGCCTGGATCGGTCACTGGGGGCAAGCCGATTTCAGTGGGAACAATCGCCTCTACGGAGCCGGAACTATAGTCTTTCTTTATGTTGAATTGAATGCGAGCGTTGATACGTGTGATCCATACCACGTGCGCTATCAACTAACGATCTCAAAACGGGTGCCGACTAACATTCAGGCCGTTCAGCAGCTGGCGCAGATCATCGTTCCCTCAGACGGAGGAGCTGCAAAAAGAGCGGCGATACCGGCTCCGTGCCCCGCAATTGTCCCCACAAATGTCTGGGGCGGTCGAGTCATCAAAGTAGGCTACAAAACCAGCGATATTAAAATAGATTCGTATCAAGTAACTCAGACCGTTGGACCCCCTCCGACTAGCGTATCTACGTCGCTGTCCTCGTCCGTACCTCTAATCAATGAGAAAAAGCAGTGGTGGGACGTGAGTGTAGCCGTCCCAGTAAAGAGCGTTAACGATCTTCAATACACCAGTTCCAACGACACGGTCGTTCCGACAAAGATAACAAAGCAAAATGTATTTGCAGTGGCCGACTTCTATTTGCCGCCAATTGACTTGGCGGGTACGACGTACAGCATGATACCTCATCCGATAATCGGTGTGTCCATGGCAAGCCAGCCTCTTCATTCAATTCTAGTCGGTGGGGCGATAGGCTTGCACTTCGCGGAAATTTACGTAGGATCAGATTTCGTTAAGCAGCAAACGCTGAGCGGCCTCTCATCAGGAAGTGCAGCGACCGCCCAACAGTTGAGTCGCGCTACATCTAATAAATTCAAGGCCCAATTCGTAGTCGGCATCAATCTTCCGGTTAAGGCGGCGTATAGCGCTTTAACAAAGACGAAGCAGTAATGATAAGGACTGAAGGTTAGTCGTCACGGGTCTTGAGTACTGGTTTTATTAAGGAGCAATGTGATGCCAGCTTCAGCACCGCACTACCATAGACGCTGTGTTGTGACCGTCTTCGTGTTTGTTTGTTCCCAATTGGTTCAGTGCGCTTATGCCCAAGATGGGCATTGGCCCGCCAAGAAAGTAACCCTTCCAACGACGAGCAAAGAGAGACGCCTCGACAACCCCAGCGGACAAGAGAATTGGTTCCTGAATGGCCGTCGTTATCCACCGATGTCACATCGGCTAAGGATAGCTGCGATACCCGGCTCCGCCGCGGAAAAGCTCCGAGAAGCATTTGCCGAAAATGAACGGGCCAAGGTTACTCGGACGCCTGTAGAACGGGCGAGTTGGAATGAGCTAGGTCCGAGACCTCAGTTGAATTCAGTTTGGGGCAAAGTATCGGGCAGAGTGACCAGCTTAGCCCTTGACCCGAGCGACAAGACAGGGAAAACGGTCTATGTCGGTACTGCTTTCGGTGGACTGTGGAGATGTGAGAATGGTCTATCGGATCCGGTTCTGCCAAATGGAGCAACGCCGGCGGCAGGGCAGCCCGCGTCACCAAACTGTATGCCATTGACCGACTTCCAAGTAACCTTGTCGATCGGCAGCATTGCGACATCGCTGGAAAATGGATCAACGGTCGTTTACATTGGGACCGGAGAAGCCAACAATTCAGCGGACAGCTATTACGGGCAGGGTATCCTGAGGTCTCCAGATGGGGGAAAGTCCTGGAGCAAGCCGGTATTTAAGGACAAGCAAGGATACGATTTTTCAGGGTCCGCAATTTCAAGAATCCTGGTTAATCCAGATAATCCCCAAGTGTTGTTTGCGGCTGCAACCAGTGCTTCACTCGCGGACGGCCGTCAGGTTTGGCTAGGGGTATATGCCTCTCAAGATGGAGGCAAAAGTTGGTCGCTGGAACTTAGCGATGGTGGGATTTCAGATATCGTCTACGAACCGACCCGGAAAATGTACTATGCAGCCGTCGTGGGAAACGGAATTTACAAGCGCTCTCCCACCAGCGACAAATGGGAAAGAGTTAAATCACCATTTCAATGCACAAATGCTATCACCGACACAAACTTCTATCGAGCATCTTTAGCTACGCGGGACGGCGTTCTCTGGGCGCTTATTTCGGACAATCGGGGCGAACTTTCTCAGCCGTCTGATGATGATCTCGGGTTAGTGGAGTCGCGCGATGGGGGAGAGCACTGGACACCGGTTCAACCGCCCGACGGACTATTTGGCGGCCAAGGCAACTATGACCAATACCTCGAAGCTCCTCCGAAATCATCGCAATTGATCGTGGCCGGGATCGATGTATGGAGCACTAACCAAATACAGGGGACCAGTACTCAATGGAACAATCTGACCAATTCCTACTACGGAGATGTTGTGCATCCCGATCAGCATGCTATAGCGCCAATCGACGGCGAGCGTTGGTACGTGGGGAATGATGGCGGGCTTTGGATAACGAAGAATGCGGGCGGCAACTGGGTCAATCTGAACTCATCCATTGGGGCGCTTCAATTCGTCAGTGTCACGCCGGATCCAAATGCTGAGAATTCATATTTTGGCGGTTCCCAGGACAACGGTACAGCCTATGGCGCGGGGATGGGAATTCCTCGATGGGCAACTAGCCTGGGAGGCGATGGCGGCTACACGAATGTCGATGACCAGCACCATTATTTTGCAGAGAATTACAATGTCAGCCTCTTTTATTCTGATTCGAGCAGCGGCCATTGGAAGGCGGTGGTCGATGGGAGAACAATCAACGAAAGAGCTGCTTTCTACATCCCCTATGAAATTGTCAGTGGGAAAGAAACTCAGGTCGCTCTGGGAACATTTCGGGTCTGGGTTGGACCAGCGACACCAGAATGCGCGGGCGGAGGATGGAGGCCGGTCAGCGATGATCTGACTGCGGGTTCGGGATATATTACGGCCCTCGCGACTGTCCCCCACTTCTCAGGAATCGTGCTGGTGACAAGTGACTCAACAGTGCAAAGGACCTCAGACATTTCAGGACAGCCAACGTGGACGGATATCGGCAACCACGATCCAAACCTACCGACGGGACGCGCATATAGTAGCGTTGCTGTCAGCCCTTCCGACCCTGAGACAATTTACTTGGGAGTGATGGGTTTCGGAACGGGGGCCGCGGGATCGGGCACCGGGCATGTTTTCAAACGAATAAAAGCCGCAGGCGGTTTTCGGTGGATAAACATCACTGGGAATTTGAAGGATGTCCCCGTAAACTCTATCGTAGTTGATCTCGTAGCGACTGATGATGTCTATGTTGCTACGGATGCGGGCGTTTGGCTCACGACAGATGGCGGTAAGGAAGACTCGGCATGGATTCCTTACGGAGACGGACTGCCCCACTCTGCGGTGCTTCAGTTGAAGATGACGACCAAGGGGAAGCGAATGCTAGTGGCAGCCACGCATGGTCGTGGCGCTTGGGCAATCTCGCCCATGCACTGATTTCGTATCAGCCGGGGTGCCTGGTCGTCCGCGACACTTCAGGCGAACGCTTTTTCTTGAGTTGAATCAACTATTCTTCCGACAAATCATCCGGCATGTCCGCGAGTTCACTCCCTAACCGCTGGCCACCTTCTGCATCCATGGCGGATTCGGCATGCAATGTTGAGCGTAGAAAGTCTCCAGCCGTGACCGCGCAGTTTTTCCCGGCAAACCCGCGCGCAGACCCAGGTACTCAACCGCATTCCATCCAAAGAAACACTCCTCTGCGGAGTGGCCTGCGCAAGCCGTGCCGCTGAAGGGTGCAAATAATTTTGTAAACCGCTGCATGTACTCATCGTTGTTGCCAATCTGCTCAAGCAGGCTCCAGTCGGTTCCGTACAACAAGTGCGACGGCAGCTGATTCTTTCCAACAGCTGCTTGCTGATATGCCATCTGGATGCGCTCATCAAAGCCTGACTGATTCAGCAACATGTTGCTGCTGTACGCGGCGTCACCGTACGCCGTTGGAGTTCCCGCCGCGCCGAGCATCGCAACAAATGCCTGAGAAGTTGGGGGCAAAGTGGCGGAGAAGACTGAATCGGAATCGGAATTGTCCAATCCACCGAGATGACCGAAATTCACGTGCAAGCCCGGATACTTCGAGAGCGCGAGACCCCAATACTCCGCCCGCGCGAGCGCTTTGTATTGATCGCTGGGACCGTTTGTTTCGTCAGTATGAGCGAGGATTGGCACCTGTTCAACCACGCACCACTTGTACAACTCATCTAATGCGTCGTCCATCCGCTGGCCAAGCCACTTTGTCGTGCCATCTGAGTATGAAATCGGCGCCGAGGTCCAATCCGGTAACAATCCACCCTTCCAGAAATCCGCGCGTCCTCCTTTAGAGGGATCATCGAGAGTCGCATTCCCATATGCTGCAAAGCCCATCGGCGGGTAAAGTTTCACCCCGACACAGCCCTTGCTACGTACCGCTTCCTGGACAAAGTGCAGCGACGACTTTGGAACCTCCCCACGCTTATTCTTGAAAAGAGCCTGTGCGGCCACTTCGCGCAATGGACAGAACGGCGCAAATCCGTGCACCCGCCCGTCTGACAAAATACTGATCAACGTCATCAACTCCACTTGTGTGTCGAGTGTTGTCGGGGTTGGGTCCCCCTGCGCCAACCACCAGTCGTAGTCCACCATGCTTACCAGCACTAAATCGACATCGCGCTGCGCTGACGGTGTAAACGTATTCAGATAATCCTGGGCCGAAACGTAGCGGTATTGGAAGTACTGCACAATGAAGTTGCCAGCCCCCTTTAGGCTGAAGGGCTGAGCTACCGTACTCGCTTTCGCCGCGGCACTCTGGATGCTCACTACTCCGGATTCACTCTTCGGAGAAATTTCTTGCTTCATGCTCTCAGTCAAAGGAGGCGGAGTTTTCAGATTCTGCTGGAAGCTCTCGTAGTCGGGCGCGGCAAAGCTAGCAAAAATCTGCTGTTTGGCGTCCTGTGTGCTTTGATAGGTTTGCGTTAACATCCGTGGGGCTGGGATCGTAGCATTCTTCTGCTGCACCTCCATCACCGCCTGGCGCGCCCGCTTGTATCCTTCATTGCGATGCTGGTCGAGTTTCTGCTGTGCCGTGCGTGAAACACGCGTAATACCACCCACAGCTTTGCAATTCTGCACTAATTCTTTCAGTTTGGTTTTCTCTTCGTCGCCCGTAGGTGCCAGATTCCAGTTCACAAGTTGTAAAATCTCGCCTGCCGCTTTACCCCACCATGTAGGAAATGTCACATCCCCCAGAAAGTTTTCTATTTGGAGATCAGTTCCATTGAAGATGTGGCAGTGGACGTCAATGGTTAGCGGAGAGCTAGCCGGGACCCCAGGAGGTGTCGCCAACGTCCCCGTTTTGAAGATCTGCATGCCATGGTGGCAACAGCCATTGAGGAGAAGGTCCGAGGCCGTGATGGCACCCGCAGCGAGGAAATGCCGGCGAGATAAAGGTGGGCAGAGCAGATTCATTTGTCGACTCAAAGAAATACTTGTGACATGGTTTTCACCATCCAATCATGCCACGTTGCGTTGCGTCAACAAGCTTTTCAATGATGAAGGATGTTCTCAACCCCCGGCCATCGTTCACGTTCAGCACTCACTCTTCTAGCAGTTCATCTCACTTGTCTGTTGTTCGAGTTGAACCCGTCTTGCTCGCATACGAATTGCTAGATGCGCAGTACTCGAGCTCCGAGAGACCCTCGTTCTCCCCTGGGGCAGAAGGGTGATACCAGTGATACCGTTTTGATGGGCAATGGAGGTCGTTAGAGGTCGTCTCAGACAACCGACCCTAAGTCGAGAATGTGCTTGAAACCCTCATAAACACAGGGTATTATCGCTATGTGTAGGAATC
>OBLU010003506.1_pt1 | contig 14201 bp, 10 predicted proteins | sample 1518681 | NCBI WGS metagenome assembly OBLU01 (sample SAMEA3539304, study PRJEB22396) | soil metagenome | biome: tundra; feature: field; material: soil | place: USA | collected 2010-05 | depth 0.15 m
CAGATACCTTGACAGTTCCTCGGCCGCGAAGCGGTCTTCCGTGCTGGGAGTGGACGAAAAAGTAATAGTCATGCCCGCCAACAAGACGGAGTCCGCACCGTAGTTGATCTGTTGTGGACGCGGAAGGAGAGGACTATGGCCGGCATAAGCGCGATTGCCGACGAACATGCATAACAGCAAGACGACCAATTGTATCCGGACCATTAAATTCCTTTCGTCCTAACAATGTAGGGCGCGTACTTGGGGCAGTTAGAAACATGTTCGGCCAAACCATTGGCCCGATCTCTGTGTACAGACCCAGCCCAGTTTCATCCGCGCCTTTTCCTTAGATCAAGAGCAATCCACCATCGCCGGTCGTTTGCGTCCAGCGTATTGGATTACCGTCGTGGGTGTGCGGAGAAAGACAACGGTCTAAGTGACCTTTCCGCGTGCAGCAACGTTCCATTGATCGACAACTTTCTCCCCGGAAACAACGAAGACGCGGTCGTGCAGATTGATGCAAGGACAGACGTGGTTGGGAATAATTCTTAGCTGGTCTCCCACTTCTAAATGGGAATCCCCGGGGACGATCAAGTGACCGTGCTCTTCAGACAAATCATGCAATATCAGTTCGGGACGGTCTTGAATGTATCCAAAGTGCTTCCGTTCCCCCGAAAGCAAGGTATCAGCCGACAGCGTTTTGCTGCCGGCGTCGATGACGGCCTTGCCCGGAACGCTGGTGCTCACAACCGTGGCGATCACGGTCACTGCGCAATCAGAATAGGCTGCGGACTCCGCATCCACGGTATTTCGATCGTTGAATATATACGTTCCCGGCCGAATCTCAGTGACGCCATGAAATTGATGGCTTTGGAAAGCCGCAGGTGTGTTGCCGCCGCTGACAACTGGGTACGGAACGCCAGCCGAATCAAACAGCGCATATAGTTGGTCGAGCTTGACATTCTCGAGAGCGATGTCTTGCTCTCGAATCTCCAGGTTACCCATGATGTGGCCAGGATAGAGAGAGATGCCTTCCCACCTAAGGTTGGGCAGCGCAATGATCTTCTGCGCAATGGCGATTGATTCTTCGTTTGCGCTAAGGCCGCAACGCTGCAATCCCGTGTCAAACTCCAATCGGATTCCAACTTCAACACCGGCCGATTTTGCAACTCGTGAAATCCCCGCGGCCACCGCCAAGGAGTCCATCGCAACAGAGATCCGGACCCGTTTCGCGAGTTCCGCCAGTCGCATCCACTTCTTTTCACCCCAAAGCGGATAAACGATGAGGAGGTCATTGATGCCCGCGTCTGCCATGACCTCCGCCTCACCGAGCTTTGCAACCGTAACTCCGGGCGCGCCATGTTGCAACTGGAGTCGAGCGATCTGCGGTATCTTGTGGGTCTTGGTGTGCGGACGGAGCGTGAGGTTATGCGCGCAGCAATATCTCGCCATCCCGCTGAGGTTTCGGCCCAGCGTGTCGATATCGACAAGAACCGCCGGTGTGTCTAAGTCATGGATATTCATAAACAGTTATCTCCAACCTTATACAACCACGCCCGAATCGACCATAACGCGGCCATTCCTCAATACCGACTTGATCCCCACCGGAGCGACGGCAGGCATGTCATAACTGGCATCCGTATGGACAGTTTTTGGATTGAACACCGTGACATCTGCCACATAACCTTCTGCAATCCGACCTCTATCGTTTAGATGGAACGTTGCAGCCGGCTTGCCTGTGACTTTATGGACAGCTTCTTCAACGCTTAACCATTTGCGCTCACGGACCACTTCGCCAAGCAATAGAGGAAATGTTCCGTACAGGCGGGGGTGCGACCGTCCGCTGGTATAAACCCCGTCGGTAATGACCATCGCCAGAGGGTGTGTGAGGAGCGCATGAAGATTCTCCATCGACTGGGCGTGCTCCACAATATTCACATCGCCCCGTTGTTCCAGCAGAATGTCCAGCACCACGCTGTCGGGATCGCTTCCCCGTTCGTCTGCGACGTCCTGGATCGACCTGCCCACCAGTGAGGAGGGATTGTTTGCCGCCGACGTTATCACAACGTCATTCCAGCGCGCCTCGGCTTTAATCTGAGGCCGGATGGATTCACGCTGTACAGGATCAGCGAGCCGCAAAAGAAGCTGTGAAGTCCCCCCATCCAGCGCAGTCTGCGGCAACACTTGCGTAAGTACCGTGCACCCGGCCAGCCACGGATATGCGTCAAACGCCACATCGACGCCCCGCACAGACGCTTGTTCTATCGCCGCCAGGGCATGTTGCTGCAACGACCAATTATCCGGCCCAGCGGCCTGCAGATGGGAGATCTGAAGCCGGCACCCGGAGGCCTCGGCAACTGAAATCTGCTCTTCGACCGCTTCGACCAACATCTCGGAATAGTTCCGCATGTGGGTTGCGTACACGGCACCTCTCCTGGCGACCACGCGGCAGAGGGTTGTTAGCTCCTGTGGGGACGCGCCTGAACCCGGAGCGTACATGAGTCCCGAGGAAAAACCCGCGGCACCTTCCTGCAACGCCTCATCTAGCAGACCCGACATTGTGTCAAGCTCCCGGATCGTAAGTGCCCTGCTCGTATTCCCTGCAACCTTGATTCTTAGTGAACCGTGCCCAACGAGCGATGCGACCGTGGCAACTTTCGACTTGCTCGCGCTCGCCAGATAATCGGCAGCAGAATTCCATCCCCAAAGGTTATTTCCATATAAGATGCCGTTTCCAAAATCCCGCAATACCTGCGGGTCTTCCGGCAATGGATATGCTGAGAAACCGCAGTTTCCAACGACCTCGGTGGTCACCCCCTGCAATAGCTTTTCGGTGTGATTTTCCAGCACCTGAAGGTCCGAGTGGCTATGTGCATCAATAAATCCGGGCGCAATTATGCAGCCCGTACAGTCAATAATGTTGGTTCCCGCGCCTACTCCTGATGCATAGCCCCTGGCTAAATTGCCTACGTGCACGATCCGATCGCCTTGGATAATAACCTCACCTGAAATCGGAGAGGTGCCCGTGCCATCAACGATGGTACCGCCCGTCAGAATTGTACTTGTAGCTTGCTTCATACTGGCGCTACAAAGTTTGAGCTCGGAGTGTGGATACCAATCTCATGCCTGCGCAACAGGTCCAGAATCTTCTGATTAAGAAAATTGATATGCGCTCGGTCCTCCGCGTCAACGGTGAGCGTAGCATCGCGAACCTCGCTCTCTGCGAGGACGCCACGTGCCACAAGCAATGCTTTCTCCGCATGATGGAAGAATTCAAGGCTCTGCAAACTATAAACAATTTGCGGCAGAACACCTTGGAACAGTTCATAGGCCGCATCTTTATTCCCAGAACGTGCCTTTTCCCAAACGATCTGGAGCAGGTCCGAGACTGCTAGGCCTGGCATCACTCCACAAATGCCTGCATCGATGAGTTCTATCATGTAGGTGCCACCCCACCCGTCGACCACGCCGACAGCCCCATCTGTCGCTTCGACGATTGACCTCACCCGCGGAGACATCATTGGCTCTTCCAGCTTCAAATATCGAAAGTGCTCATGCTGACCATGGAGAGTCTTCACGAATTCCAGGCTCAGGGTTGTACCTCCAGGGTTGAAGTCCTGGATGATGAGTGGGACGGTAATCGACTTTAAGATTCGATCAAAGTATCGCAGCAAATCGCGTTCCGGCAAGCCGAAGAGCCGCGGAACGGCAACTGAAATTGCGGCGGCCCCGGCACGTTCGAGTTCACGCGCTGTTTCCACCACAAACGCAGTGGAAACATGATTTACCTGTGCCACAACCGAAAGGCGGCCTTTCACAATACTTATGGCCTGACATACCAGTTCGCTGCGTTCGGCTTCCCGAAGTTTGTAGAATTCGCTTGCGTATGCTGGAAGGCAGACTCCACAGACATTTGCGTTGATCGCAAACTCCAACAGGTTTTCGAGCGCCTTCCATTCGATTCTGCCGTCGCGGGTAAATGGAGTCGGAACGATAGGAAGAACGCCATTAATCTTAAATGTTGCCATGAATCTCCGTTCTGCGGTGGCGCTGTTTTTCCTCGTACACCGTCACCAGGAAGCAGCTCACGAATATCAGCAGCCCGCCCGCGAGCAAATTGACGGTCAACTTTTCCCCCAGGAGGATCGCCGAGAATAACACGCCGAATACGGGCAGTAAGTAAACAGACAAAGCGGCGCGCATGACTTCCACTACCTGGATCACCGAAAAATAAAGCAGCATTGACAGACCGAGGCTGAAAATCGCGACTAGAACCAGGCTCCACCACACCGAAGGCCCGAGGTGCGCAACTTGGCGCCAACCGCCCCGGTCTGTCGCGAGAAAGAGCACCAGCAATTCCAGGTCGGCCACAATAAAGCTCCACACGAGCACCTGCGCCGGAGAGAATCGTGAGAGGGCTCGACGGCTGAACGAGTTGTTGAACGCGCTTCCGGCACAACTCGCAAGCACTAATAAATTTCCCCCCATATATTCGAGACGGAACAATCTCGCGTTGTGGATATCGTTCGCCGAGATCAAGCACACGCCAAAAATTGCAATGACGAACGACAACAAGCGCAATTTCGTGAATCGTTCATGCAGAAAAATGGAAGCGCTCAACGCAGTCAGCACTGGAACCGTCAACGCGAGTACACTGGCATTCGATGCGAGTGTGCGCTCGACTCCTAAGACCAGACCTAACTGTGCGGGTATAATTCCCAGCGTGCCGAGCAGAAACACATCGAGCAGAATCACCCGGTTCTCAACCCGGAATAGGTCCCAATTCAGCTTGGCGAACGGCATCACCAGCAGGGTCGCAATCGCGAGTGGGAGCAGTGTCACAAGTACTGCGCCCAGTTCGCGGGTTGCGATCCGCGCACCGGAAAACTGGAACGCCCACATGGCGTTTACCGCGATCAGCACACCAAAGGCGAGCATTGGCCTGCGCGCAAAGTGGCTGCTGGACGCGTTTGACGCGGCGTTGCTGTCTAAGTGCTGAGGAGCGGCGACTTCCATCTCATCAACGATGCTACGGTCGCTCATAGGGTGCGTCAACGCGTAAAGTTCACTGGGACCTGATTTGTTCATCCTGCTGGACGGATAACACACCGCTTCGATTCCGCCACAGCAATCGAGCGTCAATGGTGTAGTACAAATCCTCTTAGCAGGAGAAAATCGAAGCCGTTAAGACTCGTTGCCGAAACAGGCACGGCCTTCCGCACGGAACCTGCGGGTCAGGCGTGTGACTTTTTGAGCTCCTGCTATGAGACGGAAGAAGCAGCACGTGTTGTTGCTCGAGTCGCACTGGCAAGCATTAGTGTTACCCGGGACAAGGAGAACCGGATAGAAGCTCTGGACCGCAGCGAGTCCGGCGTGACTATGAAGAATGGTCGCGGCGCAACCATGAAGTATGATTACGGGCGGAATGGCGTCGCGCAATAACGATCCACTTTAAGAGGTTGAAAATGTCAAGAATCAGAATCTCTCATCCAGATAAGCGAGTAAGCACGGGCTCTTACTCCGATGCTGTGCTTATTGACGGCTGGCTGTATGTCAGTGGCCAGGGGCCACTCGATCTTGTTACAGGCAAAGTGGTCCCCGGAACCATCGAAGAGGAGACTCGGCGCACTCTTGAGCACATCGGCAAGATACTCGAAGCAGCTGACATGAGTTTTCATGATGTTGTGAAATGCACCTGCCACATTTCCAATATCAGCGATTTCGAGAGATTTGACGCGGTCTATCGCGAGTTTTTCTCGGGGATACTTCCAGCGCGCACGACAGTCCAGAGCGTTTTAGGTGGGATTCAAGTTGAAATCGATGCGATCGCCCGTGTATCGAATAAGAAAGGGTAACCAATATGGAATTGACGAATTCGAAGAGTGCCCCCCCATACGAGGCGAGGCTCGCAACCGCCCAATTGAATCCGTCTGAAGTGCCGGCCGCGGTGGTAGGACTTGGTCTCATGGGGACGAGCATGATCGCGTGTCTCCTGGCTGCGGGCCATCCTGTCATTGGCCTCACCAGGAATATCGATCGACATCGCGATGTCCCTGATCATATCCGCGTCCTGCTGGAAGAAATGCAGCGAGAGGGATTGCTGGACAAAGATGTGGATAGCATTGTGGAGCAGTTCCGCGTCAGTGCGGACTACTCTGATCTGGCCGATCGTTCTATCGTCTTCGAGTCCATAGTGGAGAACCTGGCCGTGAAAAGAGAGGCCATCTCGCGGATCGAAGCCACCGTCTCCAACGAAACAGTCATCGGCAGCAATACATCCTCGATTCCGGTGGCCCTTCTCCAAGAAGGTGCGAACCATCCTGATCGCATCCTGGGTATCCATTGGGGAGAGCCGGCGCACGTGAGCCGGTTTCTCGAAGTGATCTGCGGACCGCAAACCGACAGCTTCTATGCGGAGTATGTCATAAGGCTGGCAGAGTCCTGGGGAAAGGAACCTACATTTGTGAAACGCGATGTACGTGGCTTCATTACCAACCGGCTTATGTACGCCTTGATAAGGGAAGCTTTCTACCTCGTTGAGGAAGGATATGCCACCTGCAGTGACGTCGACCGTTCATTCCGGAATGATCTTGGCTTTTGGGCAACATTCGCCGGGCCATTCAGATTTATGGATCTTACGGGTATCCAAGCCTATGCCAAGGTCATGGAAGATTTGCTGCCGGACCTGAATTGCAGCAAGAGCGTGCCCGAGTTAATGCAGCGGATGGTTAAGTCTGGAGCTCAAGGCATTCGCAACGCGAAGGGATTCTATGAATACACGCCGGAGGAGGCTGCCCGTTGGGAGAAGCTGTTCTTGAAATTCAGTTATGAAATTCGTGCGCTGGCCGCGAAATATCCGGCGGATGTTGGAAGCACCCGAGTGGATTCTCCTTTGGATGTGAGATGAGCGCTCGGTTTCTGGAGGGCGCGACGATCCTAGACAATACCCGGACCGGCCTGAGGCCGTCCATAAGATCACGTATAACCCGGATCAGCGCTTTGGCCTGCGCGAGAGAGCGTAAGTGCACTGTGGCTGCGTGTATGGATTTAGGCCGCTCCGGATGATTCAGCTTATTGGACGCTTTCCGCTTGAATAGGATGGTCTGCATTGACATTTGCCTATCGTGGTGAAAGTGTACGGACGAGACGGATCTTTTGACTTAGAGACCTTCACAAAGCGTCCTCTATCGGGGCTTGTCGCTAAATTGGGATTTTCAACTTCCATGAAAGGGTAATTTCTATGCGTTTCCACCGGCTTTTTTCCCCTCAAGTATGCGGGGTCTTTGCAATTGTTCTAATCTCTCCGTTTCCAATTGCAAAGGCCCAATTCGCGCAAGAGGCTGCCACACCGCCTATGGGCTGGAACAGTTGGAACCATTTCGGCGACAAAGTAAATGACGCAAACGTGCGCGCGACAGCGGACGCAATGGTCTCAAGCGGAATGCGGGATACCGGTTACATCTACGTGAATGTTGATGACACTTGGGAAGGTCAGCGTGACGCCCAGGGAAATATACATCCCAACAGCAAGTTCCCCGACATGAAGGCGCTGGCCGATTATGTGCACTCGAAAGGGTTGAAGTTCGGAATCTACTCCTCTCCGGGACCGAAAACCTGCGGGGAGTATGAAGGTAGCTATGGCCATGAGCAGCAGGATGCGGATACGTATGCCAAGTGGGGCGTTGACTTTCTCAAATATGATCTATGCAGTTATGAATCCATCATGCAGATGTGGGACCTCGACCAACCTGAGAAGCCCTTGTCCGTGACTCAGCAGGAGAAGGCTGTCGCCATGATGCAGCAGGCGTACGAGAAGATGCACCAGGCGCTTTTGAATACTCATCGGCCGATCGTTTTCAGTCTTTGCCAATATGGCATTGGTTCCGTCTGGAAATGGGGGTCGGAGGTGGGAGGGAATCTTTGGCGCACGACCGACGACATCCGGGACAACTATCGCAGCATGTCGCTGATTGGCTTTTCTCAGGCGGGGCTGGAAGAGTATGCCGGGCCGGGCCATTGGAACGATCCGGACATGCTGGAGATCGGCAATGGGGGCATGACTCCCGACCAATATCGTACTCAGATGAGCCTGTGGGCGCTGCTGGCTGCGCCGCTGCTGGCGGGCAACGATCTGAGCAAAATGAGCGACACGACAAAAAGCATTCTAATGAACAAGGAAGTGATCGCAGTCGATCAGGACAGCCTGGGAATCCAGGGAAAAAGAATCGCGCCGCTTCAAATCTGGATGAAACCGTTGAGCGGCGGCGCCAAAGCCGTGGCCATTTTCAATTATGTCCTCGATGATCAAGCCATTCCTATAACGCTTCAGCTGAAAGATGTGGGCTTCACAGGTCTCGTTCATGCTCGGGACCTATGGGCCCATAGAGATCTTGAGATACTTCACGGCTCGTACACGGTCGTCGTCCCACCCGGCGGTGTAGTCATGCTGCGGCTTTCGAAATAGAGAGTCACCGGCGTTTACCGCAGCGCTCCCGCGCCGCCGCCTAATTACCTTCGCGCCGGATCGTAAATTGATCGACCACGCTGCCCGGCGTGCAACGGATGTCGTTCTTTCCACCGCCCGCTGGGCCGCAAACGAACGATCCCTGAATTTCCGTTGGCGTGAACTGTAGCTGAAGAACGCCGAAGTGCATGGCTCGAAACGCGGACCATGAGGGCTTTGGACACAAGCGAAACAGGCAGCTTGTCTTACTTTCTTCGAGCTCGGACCCGCCGGTTCCCGCCGTTACGCTCACAACGCCGCCCTCCGGGTAGCTGCGCTCGTAGTCGTGGTTATGACCATTCAAATTCAGCACATACTTGCTGTGAGCTTTTGCGAGTCTGGCGATGTAGTGCCGTAGCACCATATCGCTGCGATGATAACCGGAGGTATAGGGTGGCCTGTGACCAAAGGTCACAATGAAGGTGATCTCAGGGTCATGCTGGGCCTGATCCATCACACTTTTCGCCTTCGCGTACCAGCCGGACCATGTTTCTGATGTGTAGGGTTCCGGGTATGCGATGAACCGCGCGTTCCCGTAATCGAACCACGACCAGTCCTGACCGCAGCATCCCAAGGCTGGAGCGCCCTGGGATGTCTCCGGATTCGGCAATTCAAAGCGTCCCTTGTAGTTTCTCAGATCGTCGTATTGCTGTTCGTCCCACTCGTGATTGCCCCAAGCCGGCATGTAAGCGGTGTCCTGAGACCAAATCATCACATCGTTGAAGTGCTGATCGGCGGCTGCCTGACCATTCGGATTCGCAAGGCTCAAATCTCCCAAGATCAGCACAGCGGCGGGCAGATGTGCCGCGATTAACTGCTGATTGGGCACCACATCCCTGTAATAATTGGAGGCGCCGATGTCGCCTTCGGCGTCGATGGTGAAATCCGTGCCCCCAGGGAGAGGTGGAGTTCTGAAGGTGTGGTCCGGGCACGAACCAATCGAATAATGGTAAAGCTCGTTTGACTTCAGGCCTGTCAGAGGAGACTGGCGAAATGGACCGGGAGACGAGAAGGGCAGCGGTTTCGGTGTCTCTGCGGTCGCGGTCATTCCATAGTGAATCGTCGCCCCATATCGGATTCCTGCCGCCGTACCTCGCCAGTCGAAGGTCACCGATGTTGGCCCTGTGATTGTCCAGTGAATTTCGTCCGCGTCGCATTTCGACCCCTGGCCCTCTTTCGGCAGGACACTTGCCAGGCTCGCGACGGACAACAGCAAAGCCGCGGAAATAACAAGGGAGAGTTCAAGCCTTTGTGGCACAGTTCAGTGCTCCTTCCGAGTTTTATAAGTTTATGCTTTGATGAAGATCTTTCGCTTCATCATCCAAAACAGGATCAGCCATTCAAGGCCTAACGCGGCGCTTGCCTGGAAAAGGAGAGCACCGCTGCCCAGATGTACTGCTATGGGGCGCGTGAAGATATCGGTTACCGCATTGATCGATACAAGGCTGACCAGCATATAGATGAAAACAGCGTTCATCCCAAACGGCAAAACAACGATGCTCCACTTACGATAGCGGGCAATGTCGACGAGCCAAAAGAAGAATACGAATTCAAGGCAAGCCACGCCGGCACTTGCAAGGCCATACGATGTCGTCCACATTTTCATTTCGATCGGGATAACCGGGCTCAGCGCGAATCCGGCAATTAGGAATCCTATTCCCATTCCACCTATGATTTTTGCCTTGCTGCTCATTGAACGCGATGTCATCAGCAGTTCCCCGATAAGCAGACCGATCAGTGTGGTCGCAATCGCGGGAATTACTACTAAGACAGTTCCCCATCCCTCATCCCGGTAAGGCCAGATATCCCAGTGTTGTTGGCCCAGTAACGCGATATCAACGGAATGTACCAGGTTGTGATTGATGGCATATGAACCCGCCGGGATTCCAGGGGCGGGTACGAATGCCAATACGAGCGCGTAGGCGGTCAGGATGATTCCAGCGAGCGAGGCTTGAAACCGCCACGATTTCCTCGCCACCAGAAAGGCAACCAAATACGCAATGGCGATGGGCTGAAGCGCGCTGCTTAGTTCAACCCAATACGGCGAGGAGAGCGATTTGGATTCCCGCACTGAACCTAATAGAAATAGAACTACGGCGCGCTGGACAGCGTGTGCCAACTGCTGACGGTAACTTTCTGCAAGAGACCGCTTAGCGAGAGAGAGCGGTACCGAAACCCCGACCATCAACATAAAGCTCGGCCAGATGCAATCGTAGAAATGCAACCCAATCCACGGGCTGTGCTCGAGTTGACTGACGATAGCGTCGATGACGAAATTATGACCAAACGCGGCCAGGCCCAACATCAACATGCCGCCGCCGACGATCCAGAACATAGTGAACCCTCGGAACACGTCAAGCGAAACCAACCGCTCGATATTGGGGCAAGCAGGCGATCTCTGGACACTTTCATTTCCCTCCAGGTCCCGCGCATTTTTCCCTATCTCAGGAGTACTATTCGTCGTCATGAGGTGCCCTTTCTTGGCCCCTAATCGTTCTTCGATGTTTCCAACTTCCAAGTGTGGCTTCCCAATCCAGGAGGAAGATCGACCGTCAATCTTTCCTGATCGAAATCTGCTGCGCGTATCGTTATAGGTCTGTCGTCTATGGAAAGTTTCAGATGCGAGGACGCCAGTTGTTCTCTTAGCGCGTCGGAAAGCCACAGTTGCCATGAGGAAGGATGATTTGCGAAGTAGGCACTGTTGCGTGGATCCCCTGCAAAGGTGAGTTGCATGCCACTACCGTCGACTGTCGAGTCTATCTGCGTATGGAGAATACCTATATATTGATTTGTTCCCAATGACTGATAATCTGGCGGTAAAGCGGCGAAGAGTTGCTCTATGAAATTATGATCAAGGGCGATATCTCTATCATGAAAGCCAAGAATTACGGGCCCATCCGGATGATCGGGCCATCGTTCGGGATGGAGATTGTCCAGGAGGTCGTAGCCGGTATCGAATTGAGAAACCACGTTTGCCATATCTAAAACAAGCTCGTGGTCGAGATAGTAGGTGGATGTATCGCTGTGAAAGAAACCGAAGCCAACGCGCGCAGCCAGCGCCGCGGTGTTATTGAATTGTGATTTCGACCATGCATCGCCGCCGGGCTTCAACTCCAGTGCTTCCACTCCAAAATCTTTCTGCAATTCCGCCAACGAACGCTTCATATGATAGAGCTGCGCGACTGCCGGAACCTCCACATCGCGCAGTCTGTCCCGAAATTCGGTATACCAGCCGTCCACCGAACCCTCTCCTGCCAAGTCCGCCGTCCACCACGGCCCGGGAGACGATTCCAGATCGGGCTCCATATGCGTCCATCCGTGGCTCTCGATGTCCAATACACCTTCAGCGACGCCATCTTCAAGACCTTTTCGGGTAGAGCCATAGTCCTGATGAAGTCCATACAAATCGGTGAACTTTCGAGTCCAAGGCGACACGACTCGTTTCGATTGCCGGTCAACGTATCCCGTGTTCACCAGAGCGCTTGCGATGCCATGATGTCGTTTCAATGGCTCAATGAGATCCTGTCGAATGGCTTCCTCATTCGGCTCAAGATAGCGCCAGTAGGAGAGGAAACCCTTGTCGGCGGTACCCCAGTCGTCCAACTCGAAAATGAGCCGATGAGAATAGTCCATATTGGGTACGATTGCATAGCCCAGACTCCAAACCAGCGACCGAAAGAACAGGTTCCTCCAAAGGGTCGAACTGCATAATGCCGGCACGGTCGGAGTTCCCAGCCATATTGCGGAGACTCCGGGACCTGCTTGATTCACGGTGAGGACCGGGTGTTGATCTTGAGCCAGCAGAACTTCCGCGCTCGTCGGCTGGACCCATAAGCGAACTGAATAGTCACGATTCTGCGAGAGCGGGTCATTCCCGCTTCCTGCAATGCCACGCACAATATAATGATCCCGGGTCAGACGAAAGTTATCCGTTGACGTATAGAACTGCTTGAATTTCAGGCCCAGCAACGTCTTCAGCGTCGGATCAAGTACCCGGGAATTGACTACGATAAGACCCATTCCGGCGCGCACTGCTTCCCCGAGAGTGGTGAAGTCCTGATCGCCGTAAGAGGAGAGGTCGGCGAGCCAGACAACGGCGCCATAGCGATTCTCTCCTGAGCGGCCAAACAGATAAGACGCATCCAGATGCTGCTGATCCAATCGCAGAATGTCGAAGGGGACCAACCACGCTTTCAGGAGCGCCGCGACAGGTTGGAATCTGTCGCCTTCACTACTAACCATTATGCCGAAAGGATCGCTCCTATGTTCGACCACAAGCAAAACCCGGTAAGGCTTGTTGTGAAGGGCAGGCGAAAGGGCGGAAACTGCAGCGCGCGACACCTGCGCGATGGCAACAATGCATAACAAGACCAAGCAGAAAGCAGCGACTCTTCTTACGATACAGTTTCTTGTCGGATTTACATGATTGACCAAGTTTCTCAACTCTCTTGAAACGGTAAGGCTTAGCTGCTATTTCTGAAATTCATCGCCGTTGTTCGGACCGGCCCGAGGCTCAAGCGGCGGCGGGCAACATATGTCGTAGTTACATTGCTCGCGGCAGAAAAGCAAGAGCAGACCGCCTGTCCGTGGACAATACGTGCAACCTATTGAACATTTATTTCTTAACGGGAGCGTCTCTATTCCAGGTGCATGCGTACAGCACCGATCTTGGTCGAAATGCCCTAATGCGCCAGCCGTTGCTGCAAGTCGACCAGGCCATTGCTGCGATCAAGGCGCGCAGCATAGGTTTCATCACCAGCCCCGACCGCCATTGGCCACGAATTTGAAAGCTGCTCCACTCTGCTGCCTGTTGAACTCGGCCCCGCACCCGATAGTCCCCGATAGCTTGGCGCTGCTTGGATAAGATCTGTTCAGCAGAATGAACACTGCTAAGTTGCGGCACTTCAATTGGAGCACGCGTGCGGGAGATCCCCTGCCGTCACTGGATGAAATGATGAAAAACCCTATCCCTTCTGGGCTCCCGCCCATTAACTCGAAGTAGTTCACGAAGAATAGTTATTCATTGGTTCTTGATGACGAACAAGATTGCGGTCGCACAGGTCCCTCCTGCGTTCGAGTTTCCGAGCGCGTTCAGCATTCTGAACGCATTTGCCGTGGTCAACGGTTCTCTATATTGACTTCCCATCTATCGAAGATGATTATCCATACAATCTGGTTATGCTCGTCACTGCTTAACACGAGGCATCGCGAAAATCCGGAATGAGTGTTCAGGCCTAACATAAATGACGGAAACAAATTCGATTCGCAGAAAGTTTCTTAGACTAGCCGGTACCGGTATGGCCGGTGCCGCTGCTGGATTGTTGACGGCTTCGAGAGCGCACACATCGGCTTCGCTTCCGCCGGACAAAGGGGCCGCGGAGTTCAACGTTAGGGCGTACGGGGCGACGGGCAGCGGAACAACGCTGGACACGGCCGCCATCAATCAGACCATTCAGGCCGCGAGCACCACTGGGGGCACGGTCCGTTTTCCCGCGGGTACTTATCTTTCCTATTCCATCAGACTCAAGAGCAATATCGCTCTTTATCTTGAACCTGGAGCAGTCATTCTGGCGGCCGGTGTCCCCCTCGCAGGCATGACCAGCGGGGCCTATGACCTCGCAGAGCCCAATGCTCCCTGGGATAGGTACCAGGACTATGGACATTGCCATTGGCACAACAGCCTGATCTGGGGCGAAGATTTGCATGATATAGCCATCCT
>OBLU010003507.1_pt1 | contig 14198 bp, 7 predicted proteins | sample 1518681 | NCBI WGS metagenome assembly OBLU01 (sample SAMEA3539304, study PRJEB22396) | soil metagenome | biome: tundra; feature: field; material: soil | place: USA | collected 2010-05 | depth 0.15 m
GTCGCATTGCCAGCGAAGGATGTCACATCGCAGTGATAGACGTCGACGGTGAGGGAGCGCAGCGGACGGCGGAGGATCACTTTGATTGGGCGCTTCAGCTCCCTGCAGGACCGACGCAACACTGGGCTTCATCCTTCCATCTGCCCGCGTACGCGACCGGCTAGTAACTTCAACCCGCGTCAGGGTATTTCGAGTTGAGATTCTGCGACGGATCGAACTCGGCATCTGAGCCGCTGAAAGGCGTGAATACGCGCATCATCAGACCACTTTGCTGTTCGACAACGGTTCCTCAATGCCAAAAACTACAGCAAGGGTATAGCATTCAGCGACATCGCGCTTCTTGAATCGCTCAATGCCGTACTTCGACTAAATCAAGCAATTCTGCAAGGGCTTTTGCGCGAATCTCTGAATATAATCATGTCGAGCAAGCGTGCGTGACCGTAATTTGAGGTCATCATTGAGTAGTTTCTCTTGGCTGAGCCAAACTTTCGCCAGCGAGGGAGCTCCGAGGCAGAATCATCCGGATCGTTAAGCAACTGGGTCGATCTCGGATCTTATGGATCTCCCCGCACAGATTCAACCCACCGCGGTATCTCCGAAAACGCTCTTCAATAGGTCTTTCGGGTCATCGCGAGATTCACAACTTCCACCAGGCGAATCCGGCGAGTATGTCACGCAAGTGGCGGCTATATGGCCGCTGGGCTTTGAGATACATTAACTCGCATGACTAAGCCCCCGTCAATAAAAGGAGTTTGGGATGGAAGGCAATAAGACAGTCATCGTCACCGCGCTTTCGTTTCCACGAACCTGGAAGGGTTCGATACATCACCCGGTGCGCCGTCGAGCAGATGCTGGCGCATGGCACCGGTGGCAGCGTGACCAGTATCATGGCTGCGCTCGCGGACAACCCCATGGCAGGCACTCGAGCGTCCATTCCGCTCGGGATGCCGATTGAACTCGAGGTCATCTTCGAAATCTCAGAGTAAGCGGAAGGAATTAAGTGGACTTCAACATTCACCAAAAAAACACAGGAGGTTTTTATGGCAACAGCAACGGTCGCAGTTGGAACAATGAAAGTCGCGCAGATTTCAAAGCCAGGAGCGGGCTTCCAGGTCGTTGAGCGCGATATTCCCAACCCGGGCGCCGGACACGTGCGGATCAAAGTGCAGGCCTGTGGTGTTTGTCACAGTGATGTGCTCACGGTGGAAGGCGCGTGGCCGGGAATTCAGTATCCCCGCGTCCCTGGACATGAAGTGGCAGGCATCATCGATGAAGTGGGCGCCGGTGTATCCGTATGGAAGAAGGGACAGCGCGTCGGTGTTGGCTGGCACGGCGGCCAGGACAACACTTGCCCCGAATGCCGGCGGGGAGACTTTCGCAATTGCCGGAATCTGAAAATCGCAGGTGTCAGCTATGACGGTGGATACGAGGAATACATGGTTGCCCCCGTCGAGGCACTGGTGTCGATACCAGATAGCCTGACGGACGCAGAAGCCGCACCGCTGCTCTGCGCGGGAATTACCACCTACAACGCCCTGCGGCATAGTGGCGCGTTCCCCGGCGACCTGGTTGCAATCCAGGGAATCGGCGGCCTGGGTCACCTTGGAGTTCAATTCGCGAACAAGTTTGGTTATAAGGTCGCGGCCATCGGGCGAGGGTCGGAAAATGCGGCGCTCGCAAAGAAGCTTGGAGCCAGCGTGTACATCGATAGCAAAGCGACCAACGCAGCAGAGGCATTGCAGAAGCTGGGCGGCGCAAAGGTAATTCTCGCCACGGCTCCCAACTCGAAAGCGATGTCTGAGCTGATCGACGGTCTGGGACCGAACGGCAAGCTCATGGTCATCGGCGCGACCTTCGATCCCATCGAGGTCACACCGCTCCAACTCATCGGTGGAAGCAAATCGATTCAGGGCTGGGCCGCAGGAACCCCAGCCGATTCCGAGGACACGCTGCGCTTTGCCGAACTTAGCGGCGTGCGTCCCATGATTGAAAACTATCCGCTCGAAAAAGCCGCCGAGGCCTACGCGCGCATGATGAGCGGCAAAGCGGAGTTCCGCGTTGTTCTCACCATGTGATGTTGACCGGCAACGCAACCGGAAGACAAAGGGGGCACGGGTCTGCGGGGCTCGCAGAAAGAGGTAAACGATGCGTACGTTGCATCTTCTCAGATTGCCCCGTTGGACCCGATGCCTGCAGGTATCCTGCGTGGCATTGGCTGTTTCTGTGATGGACCCCAGCCCCGGAAAGGAACCTCCGATGAAGCTGCCGATTTCTTACCGCACCATACAGATCGATGGGCTCTCCATTTTCTACAGAGAAGCGGGGTCGAAAGATGCTCCGACCATCCTTTTGCTGCATGGCCTTCCGTCCTCGTCGCGGATGTTTCAACCCTTGCTGATGCGGCTTTCGGATAGCTACCATCTAGTGGCTCCGGATTATCCGGGCTTCGGACACAGTGACTGGCCCGACCCAAAGCAATTCGTCTATACCTTTGACCACATCTCCGCGGTCATGGAGAATTTCACGCAGACGCTGGGTTTATCGCGTTACACGTTGTATATGCAGGATTACGGCGGCCCGGTTGGTTTTCGCATGGCACTGGCACATCCGGAACGTGTGCAGTCTCTGATCGTCCAGGATGCGGTCGCTCACAACGAAGGACTCGGAGCGAACTGGGCAACGCGGCGGGCATTCTAGGCCGACCGACCCGCATATGAAGAAGCGTTGCGTAAGAACCTTCTTTCGCTGGCAACCACGAAGACGCGCCACATCGGAGACGATCCGAACGTCGAGCTCTATGACCCAGATCTCTGGACCGATGAGTTTGCCTTTCTGAACGCTCCGGGGCAAGCGCAAATTCAAAGCGATCTCTTCTACGATTACCGCAAGAACGTCGAGGCCTATCCCAAGTGGCAGGCGTGGATGCGGAAGGCACAGCCAAAGCTCCTCATTCTGTGGGGCAAGCACGATCTCTCGTTCGATCTCGGCGAGCCGGAGCGCTACCGCAAGGATGTGCCGAATGCGCAAGTCCATGTACTCGACGCAGGACACTTCGCCCTTGATACTAAAGCAGGCGGAATTGCTACGCTCGTACGCGCGTTCGTACATTCACAAGATTAAGGAACGGCGTTTTTACCTTTTCCGCGATCCACTTTAAAGAAGCCACAAATGCTGCGCGTCGTCGGTCTTGGTCAGCTCGTTCTGGAGAGCGGATTGAATTGTGGCAAAGCCCCAGGTCGAGTATATTTCGTTCGTAGGTGAGTGATGCCGTCACGCCGCCGGCTGGGCACATGCAAGAAGAACCGCTCTACCTATGGTGCGCATATCCAGAAGATGCTTCAACCGAAGCAGTCGTTCAGTGGTGCGCACCAAAGTTGAGCGAAGACGAGCGTGCCCGTTGGCAAACCCTTCGCTTCGATCGGCTTCGCCGCGAATATCTAACTACCCGAGCTCTTGCACGCACTTCACTTTCTAAGTATCGTCCCGTCGCTCCCGAAGCCTGGCGCTTTCATTTGAACACTTACGGCAAACCCTCTGTTTACCCCGACTGTGGTCTGCGGTTCAATTTGTCCAATTCCCCTGTACTGGTAGTTTGTCTTATTGCCCAAGGAGCTGAGGTGGGAGTGGACGCGGAACCCTACGAGCGCGCCGCAAAGATTGCCGAGCTTGGCCCTCAGGTATTTTCCCCAGATGAAATCAACCAACTTGAAGCATTGCACAGCGCTGAGAGATTCGACCGCGCTTTGTCAGTGTGGACGTTGAAAGAAGCCTACATTAAAGCGAGGGGTGAAGGACTGACACTGCCTCTGAACAAGATTTCATTCCTCTTTGGCGACGCAGACGGAATCCGCTTGCAACTTTCCCCTTGTATTAGCGCCGAACCTCGCCGAACCTGGCGATTTTGTCTGCTGGATCATGGAAATCACAGAATTGCCTTGATGGCCGAGCTGGCGAACGATCCCAAGTTGCAGTTATGGGAGGCACGACCTATTTCGGCGCCTCCCATAAGACTGCCCCTTGCTGAACAGCGTTGGTTTCAATCTTCGTAGGCGACCTGAGGACGCTGGACGAAATCGGCGAACTACGACGGAAGTATAGTCTTGAGTATTTTGGCTACATCCTGGACATAGGGCTCAAGGAGCATCGCCCCGTGATCAGAAGGAACGTCATAAATCTCCAGGGCACTACCGGCAATATCCCCCCAGCCCAGACTCGGATCCTCGCATTTACTCAGTATCTCGCCGCGTTCCTCCACGCGCATGAGTGCAATTCGGCCTGAATAGTTTCGGACCTTATAACGCCTCATGGCTCGCGAATGAGCTTCCCCTACAAGGTAATATCGAAGATCAGCCGGAAGCTGAAGGCCCGCCAAATGATAGCAAGCGCATGCTGCTGCCTGAATTCGCTCCCGCAGCACCTTGCTCCAGTAATACTTCTTTAGTCGAGCCTTTCGCATTAAGTAATCGACGCCCTGCGCTCGAAGATTCTGACCAAAGGTGGATAGTTGATCTGTAGTCTTTACATGTCTCGCGCTTCCAGGAACAGAAGTATCGAATAGGATGAGCAATCCCGGATCAATGCCTTGCGCAAGGAGTTGTTGAGACATCTCAAAAGCAACTAATCCACCAAAGGAAAGACCGCCCAACAAATAGGGGCCGGTTGGATAAAATTCCCGCATTTCGTTGACATAAATTGACGCAAGTTCTTCAAGGCTTGTTTCCCGGATTTCTGCCCGAGACAACAGCGGTGAACGAAACGCACAAAAAGGCTGATCGGGCCCGAGGGCTTTCGCTAGTTTCTCGTAGAAAAGAATGTCTCCTCCTACCGCATGGATAAAGAAGAGAGGAATCCGTGAACCACTCGGCTGAATGGGAACCAACGTAGACCAGGCTTTAGCTTTAGCTTCAGCAGGCGCCGGTTTCATCAATTTGCGAATCAAGTCCGAAAGCTGATGCACGGTGCGTGATTCAAAGAGAACCGCTAGTTCGAGATCAACCTGATAGGCTCTCTTTATTTTGGCAAATAGTCGCACACCGACTAAGGAATGACCTCCCAAACTAAAGAAGTCATCATCCAGACCAACTTTCTCAACGCCCAGCAAGTCCTGCCACCATGAAACCAGCGTGCCTTCGATGCCTTCCATTGGCAGCGGAGTATTCGACACTGGGGAGCCAATTGTACGTGGCGATGGCGCTGCATATCGACGAACCAAGCCTTCTAGAGTTTCAGAGACGACGATCACCGATGGAGCGGTTGCAGCTAGAAGAATTCGCGTCAGGGCTCGAGCGCCCTCGAGCGGCAGTATTCCGGAGCCATCGAAAGTCTCAACTCGTTGCTCCCCGGTTGAACCGACGGAGCCTTCTCTCCATTGTTTTTCTTCTATGGCTTTCGCCGGATCATCGATGCGACGCATCGTGAAACCTTCGATCTCAGCAATCACCTCGTCATGTTCATCGAAGAGGGTGATGTCAAAGCTTTCAACTTCACCGCGAATCGGATCATCCTGGCGTGGTCGGATGTGGCAGAATAACTTGGGAGGAAACGTGCGGTAGACGCACATTTTCTTGTACGAGAAAGGGAGATAAAGGCCGTCGTATTCCTCGTAGCCGTCAGTCAGGTAGAGCGCACATCCCGTAGCCAGATCAAGCAGAGCCGGGTGCATGCGGAAGTTGGAACAGTCCGCAGCGAACTTCGCATCCAGCTCGAGCTCGGCCAAGCCTTCTCGCTCTCCAATGTGTAACCGCTTGAGGCAGTTCCAACGGGGACCGAAGTCGAAATAGCGCTCCTGCTTCGTCCGATGCCCGTCATTGAATGTAATTTCTCTTTCTTGGCAGCGCGCCGCAACGACCGAGCGATTGACCCATGAAGCCGGACGCGTCAGGCAGGGTGCGATGTGGCCTGTTGCATGTTCGACCCACTCGCCGGCATATGCAGAAACGGAGAAGTGGCAGGCTCCTCTTCCCGCCCCCCCCTCCAAGTCGCGTTTCAGATGAACCCGCACCTGCTTGGATTCTTGGCGGTCGAATGTGAGTGGCGCGAGAAAGATGGCATCGCGGAATTCGATCGCGCCATGAAAAGAGCCGCGCGAGAAAGCTGCGGCAGCCATCTCGAGATAGCTCGTTCCAGGGATGAGCGCTTTTCCGGTCTTTAGTCGATGCTCAGTCAGACACCATTGTGTCTCAGAGGAAAACTGAGTTACATAGACTGTCTCCGCCGGCGTTTCAAGCAAGCGCTGCTCCAACCAGGGATGCGGAGAGGCAGAACGCGCTGCCATCCCAACTTCACGCCAGGCACCCCAGTTGACGACGGTTACGGGGTCCTTCCGACTCAGCGCAAAAGCATCGAGAAAGGCATTAGCGGCAGCGTAATCCACTTGGCCAGCGGGCGGAAAAATGGAGCTGATGGAAGAGAACAGGGCAAAGAATTTGAGCGGCACTTCGCGAAGGGCCTCTTCAAGAATGAGAGTTCCACGCACCTTCGGATCAAGTACCCGGTCTGCAGACGCTGCGGTCTTCAGCAACAGCGGACCATCTTCAAGAACGCCCGCGGCATGAAAGACGCCATCGATCCTTCCATAGCGTTGACGAGCCAGCTCAACGATGCTTCGCACCTGAGTCCGGTCGGCAACATCTCCTTGAACAACGAGCAGCCCTGCAGCGAATGATCGAATCTCGATGAGTTTTCGGACCTTCTGCTGGTTGGATTCCGTTTGCTGAGGATTTTCCAAGGTGGCTTCCCACTCTGCTTCGGCTGGGAAAGCGGAGCGGCCGACAAGCACCAGCCGAGCGTTAAATTCACGCGCCAAATGCTCGGCGATCACCAGTCCAATGCCACCCAATCCTCCAGTGATGAGGTAAACCCCTCCGCGCTCTAATCGGCTCTTTTCTCCGGCAGCGCGCAGGCTCATTGGTTCCAGCGTCTCGGCAAATCGCTCGCCGTTGCGAAGCGCAATGGTGGCGTTCTCTCGGGGAGAAGCCATCTCGGCGACGAGCTGAGCCGCACATTCTCCGGCTTGGTCTCTTTCCAGATCCACGTCGATGCTGCGGCAGGTAACTCCCGGAAGCTCCTTGGGGATAACTCGCGCCGGACCTAGCAACACAGCGCTTACTGGATTGCGGACTGGCTCTTCGGAGACCTGCTGCATCCGATTCGAGATGAAAGCTATGTCTGTATCCGAGATGTCTTGATTAGCCAGCGCCTGGGCAAAATAGAGAGGGCTATAGAAACTGCGATACAGTGAATCTTCAAGAGGTGATTCCGAACCCTGGGACGACAAGGACCAAAGATGGAGGACTCTCGTCGGCCAGTACCCATTCTTGATCACATCGGCAACGAGGGCATCATAGTCGGCCCGAACACTTGGCCTAATCGTGTATCTCCCTCTCCGGGGTTGCCGGTAGGTTGACCCCGCGGCGACCAGTATTACATCCTGTTTGTCGTTTCTGAGTCGGGCCGCGATACGATCGCCCAGGCCGAGCGAGTCATTGAAGACGATCCAGCAACCACCCGGGTCAATCGAAGCCGGACGTCCCGGTGCGGCTTTCCAGACACGGCGATAGAAGGATAGCTCTTTCCCTTCATCAGGAGGCGCAACGGGGGCAGTGGCTGACACGACGGCCGGTTGAGTTTTATCCGCCTCGATCCAAAACTTCTGATGTTCAAAGGGGTAGGTCGGCAAGGGAATTCGCTGAACGGAATCCATCGCATGCAGCTTCGCCCAATCAATGCTTGCGCCCAAAGCCCAAACTTGTCCGAGAGTTTGCAGCGCACAATGAAGGTCAGACAGTGTTTCACGCGGATGCGGCAGAGACTGGAACGTCTTCGCCAATGGACCGCCCTGCTGCCGAGCCAGAGAGGTGAGTGCGTTACCCGGCCCAACTTCGATAAGTATCTGGTCGGGCTTGCGGAACAGCTCCGCGAGGCAGTCAGAAAACTGGACCGTTTGGCGAATATGGCGCGCCCAATAGGAGGGATCGGTAGCTTCGCTGTCCTTGATCCAGGTCCCGCTGACATTGGAGAGATACGGAATCAGCGGAGGCTGAAACTCAATTTTCGAGAGCCTCCTTTCAAAGGGCTCGAGAATGGGGTCCATCATTGCGGAGTGGAATGCATGCGACGTGAACAATCGCCGGCAAGCGACCGACTGGGCGCCCAGAGTCTCTTCAAGCGCGGCAATATCAGCTGTCGGCCCGGAAACCACGCACATGTGCGGATTGTTGACGGCGGCAAGGGAGAGTGTGCCGTTGAGATGAAGTTCGGCCGCGGGGAGCGGAACGGCGAGCATGGAGCCAGATGGAAGTTCATAAATCAGGCGTCCGCGAAAAGCGACGAGGTCCAGTGCGTCTTCGAGGGAAAAGACGCCTGCGATACAAGCGGCGACGTATTCCCCGATGCTGTGACCCACCATCGCGGCAGGCTTGATGCCAAGGGACATCCACCAGCGCGCCAGGGAATACTCGATGGAGAAGAGAGCAGGCTGCGTAAGCCATGTCTGATTCAGTCTTTCCGAAGCGGAATTCTCTTCCTTCTCAGCAGGATAGAGAGCCTGGAGCAAATCGATGCCGAGCGATCGTTGAAGCTGTTGCGCGCAGAGGATAAGGGTGTCGCGAAAAACTTGCTCGTGCCCGTAAAGTTCGCGCCCCATGTTGACATATTGCGAACCCTGGCCGGAGAACATGAACGCAACCTGCGGCGCGATGTTGGCGGCCAAGGCTGAGGCGAGATGCTTGCGCTCTCCCTCGGCGAACGCGGCGATTGCTTTCGGAGTATCCTCTACGACGACTGCGCGGCGATGCGCAAAGGCGTGGCGCCCAAGATGGCAGGTGAAGGCAACATCGGCCAGATCGAGTTCAGGGTGCGCATGGAGGTGAGCGGCAAGATTGGCAACGGCGCGGTCAGCGGCCGCTTCGGTTTTAGCAGATACCGTCAAGAGCTGGTAGGGCGTCGGCTTGCGCACTACGACCGGCGTTGGCGCTTCTTCAAGCACAACGTGGGCGTTGGTACCGCCAATGCCTAACGCTGTAACACCCGCATGCCGGGGCAATCCGTTGCGTGGCCAATCGCCAAGTTTGCTGTTGACGAAGAAAGGACCATCCTTCAGTTCAATATGAGGATTCAAGTTTTGAAAATTCAGACTCGGAGGCAGTTGCGCATTCTCAAGCGAGAGGATTGTCTTGATAAGGCCGCCAACACCGGCTGCGGCATCCAGGTGACCTACGTTCGACTTCAACGACCCGAGGGCGCAGTAACCGCTTCGGGTAGCCGTTTTGCGAAAGGCCTGCGTAAGTGCCCGGATCTCGATGGGATCACCGACCACGGTCCCAGTTCCATGCGTTTCAACGTAGGAGATGTCGTCGGCACGTATGCCCGCAACATCAAGCGCCTCTGCAATTACCTCGGCCTGGCCCTCAACGCTGGGCGCCAGATAGCCGACCTTGCGCGCACCATCGTTATTGATCGCCGATGCGAGAATGATCGAGCGGATATGGTCGCGATCCTCGAGCGCGTCTTCAAGGCGCCGCAAAACGACTATCCCCAAGCCACTTCCAAATACGGTGCCACTGGATGCTGCATCGAACGAACGGCAGTGACCGTCTCGGGAAAGAATCTCACCCTCGCGGTAGATGTACCCGAGCCCATGCGGAATTTCGATGGTGACTCCGCCGGCCAACGCCATGTCGCATTCGTAATTCAACAGACTTTGACAGGCGAGATGGACCGCAACGAGGGACGTGGAACAGGCGGTCTGCACGTTGATGCTGGGGCCGCGCAGATCAAGCTGATAGGAAACTCGCGTGGCCAGCACATCCTTGTCGTTGCCGGTCTGTTTGAGTTGGAACAAGCCAGCGCCTTCAAGTAGACGCCGGTTGGCGAGCAAGTTATGGATCAGGTAAGTGTTCATGCCCGATCCAGCAAAGACACCGACCGATCCGTCGAAGTGCTGCGGTGGATGCCCTGCATCCTCCAGAGCTTCCCAGGCGCACTCAAGAAAGTGACGGTGCTGCGGATCCATGATGGCCGCGTCTCGCGGACTCAATCCGAAAAAGGATGCATCGAACATCGGAACATCGTCGAGCAGCGCGGCCCGTTTGACATAGTCGGGGTTAGCCAGTTCTTCAGGCGTTGCGCCGGCAGCGATGAAGTCGGCGTTGGTGCGATCGCGGACGGACTCCACGCCATCGCGCAGGTTCTGCCAAAACTCGGTAATGTTGTGGGCTCCGGGAAAACGGCCCGCCATGCCAACGATCGCGATACGGGCGGAGGGTTTCATCGCATGCCTTTCAGCGCTGTCGGGCTAACCTGCGGCGCTGTGCACGATCCGAAAGCTGGGCCGCCGCAACGACCTGCTGTGTTCCTGCAAGATGGGCGGCGAGCGTGCTCACCGTGGAAAACTGGTACAGATCGACGAGAGCGATCTCGCGCCCCAGCGCCTGTTGCAGCCTGGCATGCACCTCAGCGACCGTGAGGGAATGAGCTCCGACATCGAAAAAGTTGTCATTCACACCGATGGCTTGGACTCCAAGCGCCTCTTGCCAAGCGGCGGCGACAATGCGTTCAACTTCGTTTGCGGGTCTGCTTCCCAGTGGTGCCGTAGCGGGATTTGCGGCGAGGCTCGGCCGATCTAGTTTGAGAAGAGCCTTGCGATCTATCTTCCCGTTTTCAGTGAGTGGTAATGAAGCGAGAAAGACGAAGGCGGAAGGAACCATGTAGTCGGGCAATTTCGATTCGAGAACGCTGCGTAGAATGGCGGCCGCGTCGGCTCCTCTGGATTCGGCTACGAGATAGGCCACCAGGCGCTTATCGCCCTCGCGATCTTCACGAGCCACAATGACAGCTTGTGTGACTCCGGGGCATTGCTCGAGGATGGCTTCGATCTCGCCAGGCTCGATGCGATGGCCTCGCAGCTTGATCTGGTAGTCGGCACGTCCGAGGAACTCAATATTTCCGTCCGGCTGGTAGCGGGCCAGGTCGCCGGTGCGATAGATCCGGTGTTCCGAGAGAGCGGGGATACGAAGAAATCGCTCGGCAGTCAGATCGGGACGGTTCCAATAGCCGCGGGCTACACCGTCGCCGCCGATGAACATTTCTCCGACTTCTCCATCAGGCACGGGATTCGATTGCGAATCGAGCAAATAGGTTTGCGTATTGGCGATCGGCCAGCCGATCGACACTATGCTGCCCACATCTTCAACACGACATGTCGTGGACCAGATGGCGGTTTCTGTGGGTCCGTACATGTTGTGGATCTCGCCTTTGAAAACCTTGCGAAGGAGCCGGATGAGGGATGCGGGCACCGCCTCGCCTCCCAGCAGTAATTGCCGGAGCGAGCCCAAAGCGGCGAATGCGCGAGGATCTAGCGTTAACATCCGAGCCAGCGACGGAGTCATTTGCAGATGCGTGACACGGTGGCTGGCGATCTCATCAGCAACGGCTCCGAAGTTATCGTCGCCATGGATAACCACTTTGAACCCGCGGGTCAAGGTCCACAGAAGTTCCAGCACTGAAATGTCGAAGGAGATACTAGTGACGGCAAGCCAGACCCCGGGCGCGCAACCGATAGCCTGGTCCATGCCTGTAAAGAAGTTCACGACATTCCGGTTTTCGACCATCACACCTTTTGGCTTGCCAGTAGAACCGGAGGTGTAGATCACATATGCCAGGTTGCTGCTGATGGCGGTGGAACGCACAGTCTGCGGGCTTTGGCGTGCAACAATTGAATCGCCGGCATCAACAACAGTGAGATGGCTCGGCAGTAAACGGATTCGCTCGCGCGTCTCCGCAGTGGTGAGGAGCTCCGGCATGCCCGAATCCTCAATCATCCAGGACAGGCGTTCGGCGGGATAGGTGGGATCCAATGGAACATAGGCTCCCCCGGCCTTCAGGATCGCAAGCAGGCCGATGACGAGAGACTCTGATCGCCCCATCGCAATGCCGACGAGCGTTTCCGGTCTGACGCCGAGGCTCTGCAGATGGCGGGCGAGGCGATTGGAACGCTCATCCAGTTCCCGATAACTCAGGCTGCTGGTGCCTGCGACAACAGCAGTGGCATCGGGCGTGCGGGCTGCCTGCTGCGAAAACAGCTCGGCAATCGTGCTGTCGCGAGGGTAAGCGACTTTTGTGTGATTTCGCTCAAGCAGCGGAACGACTGACATGGAAGTTCTCCAGGAACAGAAACTCGATGCCTGTCCCGAGGAAGGTCTCAATAGCCTCTTCGGGTGTGTTCACAATCGGTTGCCCTTTGACGTTAAAACTGGTGTTCAGCACCATCTGACGGCCTGTGGTCTCACCCACGGCCAAAAGAAGGGCGTGAAAATCTGGATTGTCGTTTTCTGAAACAGTTTGAAGACGAGCGGAGCCGTTCACATGAGTGATGGCAGGAAGCAAGGCCCGAGCCTCAGGACGAACATCGACGACGCTGATCATATAGGGCAGCTCAATGCCCGGAGCGACATCAAACCAGCGATGAGCCTCTTCCACTGAGCAGGCAGGTGCAAAAGGACGAAAGGACTCCCGTTTTTTGACCATGGCGTTGATGCGGTCGCGCATTTCCGGGCGCCTGGGATCGGCCAGGATGCTGCGATTGCCGAGCGCGCGCGGACCGTATTCCATCCGTCCCCGATGCCAGGCAATCACTCGCCCATCTGCAATCAGGCGTGCTGCACAAGCGCACGTGTCTGAAAGAGAATCGAGGCGGCGCCATTGGATCTTGCCGTCGAAGTGTCGAAGAGCAGTCTCGATCTCGCATTGGCAGTATTGAGGACCAAAGAGCGGGGCAGGAAAACGGTGATTTGGGATCTTCTCGACCAGGGACGTGCGATAGAGAGCCGCACCAAGAGCAACGCCGTCATCCCCTGAAACCGGCTGCACGTAGACTTCATCGAACAACCCGGAACGGATCAGCTTGCCGTTCGCTGTGCAGTTGAGTGCAACGCCTCCCGCAAGGGCAACCCGCCGCAACCCGGTCTGTCTCCCGAAGTGTTCGCAGACGTGCATGACGACCCGCTCAAGGCATTCCTGCAGGGCAGCAGCCACGTCTTCATGGTTTGAATTGACAGAATGATTGTGGAGCCTGCGCGGGATTAGATGCTGGTCAAGCCATGCACGCGTCGCCAGATAGCTTTCCCGCTCTTCGCGAGTTCGGTTCTGCTTCAGAATGGGAATTCGGATAGAGCCATCATCGCGGAGCTCCACTGACTTTTCGAAAAATGGCCGAAAGCGAGCAGGGTCGCCGTACGGCGCCAGTCCCATGATCTTGTATTCATCGGAGTTGAAGTCGAATCCGAGATGCAGCGTGACAAGAGAATAGAGAATGCCGATTGAGTCATTGGCACCGATAGTGCGGAGCCTTTCCAACTTGCCGTCGTGAAAGTCGTAGACGCTTAGACTTTCGGTTTCGCCCATCGCATCGTTTACGATGACCAGGCACTCGTCCCAACCCGAGGTATAAGCCGCGCTGGCGGCGTGGGCCAGATGGTGGCCGACTGAGAATACTTTCGCTTCAGGAAATCCTGGAAGATCTCTGCGGATCTGCTCCAGTAGCGCATCACGAGAGAATACCTTTTGGTAAAGCTCGGCCGAAACTCCATCTCGCAGATAAAGCTCGCGATACGGAGCATAGTCAAAACCATGAGCGATTTCGTCGATCTCACCAATCGAGATTCCGGAGTCCTCTAGACAGAATCGGATTGCATCGATTGGGAAATCGCCGGTGTGTTTCTTTCGGCTGAACCGCTCCTGTTCCGCAGCCGCGACCAATCGCCCGTCAACTACCAAAGCGGCCGCCGCATCCATCCCCTGTGCGATGCGGTACTCGCGCTCTTCCAGGCCAGGCCACTTGGCTTGCTTAAAAGGCACGGAATTCTCTAACCCGCTAATCCCAATAATCTTCACAATTGCTTCTTTCCGAACAAGAGCGTGACGAATTTCTCAATCTAGGTGAACTATGATTCTCATAGGCACACTGGTACTCCGAACTAGCTTGATGTTGCTTCCATGTGCTTATTTGAACCCCTAGCGCGTTTCAATACAGTGACACCTATCACAGACAATCGCATCTTCTTTTCTTTGAGAAATAGCCCTTCGTGTAATGCAGGGCAATTCAACAGCCAAACTCCAAGTGAGAAGGCAGCTTTGATCCTGAATCAGTCGATCCTGAAAAGCCAACAAAACCCTTATAAAGCCTGATGAAATGCGGTGTT
>OBLU010003508.1_pt1 | contig 14197 bp, 8 predicted proteins | sample 1518681 | NCBI WGS metagenome assembly OBLU01 (sample SAMEA3539304, study PRJEB22396) | soil metagenome | biome: tundra; feature: field; material: soil | place: USA | collected 2010-05 | depth 0.15 m
ACCGGCCGACGTGCCGATTTGCATGGTGTCGCCGGCGCTCACTAAGATGGTGCCGTTGTTGGTCAGGCCCGCTGCGGCCGGCAGAATAATGAGTGGGGCCGCTTGATTGGCGAACAGCAGGCCCGCGTTGGTGATGCCCAGGTTCGAGATGGTGCCCGAACCCTTGATCGTGCTGGAGTTCTTGAGCGTAGGTCCGGCGCCCAGCCCGGTGATGGCGCCGTTCGTCAGCGTGAGGGATCCCGTTCCGCTGAGCGTGGTGGCGGCCTTGATATCCAGCGTGCCGTCCACGGCGATCGTGCTGGAGTTGGTATCGGTGGCGGCCGAGGACAGGGTCAGGGAAGCCCCGGTATCCACTGTAACCGTGCCCGAGTTGGCCAGCGATCCCACAGTGGCGGTGTCGGACGTATCGTTATTGGCGCCGATGGTCACAGCCGCGCCGGTATTGTTGGTCAGCTTGCCGTAAACCGTGATGGTATTGGCGGCGCCCTGCAGGTTGGAATTGTTGGTCGAAAGCGTGCCGCTATTGGTCAGGCTGCCGATTACGGTGAGTTTGCCGCCCTTCTCCTCATCCATGGTTCCGGAGTTTGTGAAAGCGCCAGCCTGCATGCTCAGCGTCCCGCCGTTCAGCGCGATAGCGCCGGTGTTCGAATCTGCACCGGCGGCGGTCAACTTGAGAGTCGCCCCTTTGTCGACCGTGACCGTGCCCGCGTTGGAGAGCAGGCCCACGCTGGCCGTGTCGGCGGTGTCATTGTTAGCGCCGATGGTCACGCTGTCACCAGCGTTATTGGTCAGCGTACCGGTCACCGTGATGGCGTTGGTGCCGCCGCCCAGGTTGGCGTTGTTGGTGGTAAGTGTGCCGCTATTGGTCAGGTTGCCGGTCACGGTGAGTGTGCCCTTCTGCTCCAGGTCCAGGGTGCCGGAGTTGGTGAGGGAGCCAGCCTGCACGTCTAGCGTTCCGCCGTTCACCGCGATGGCGCCGGAACTGGTGTCCGTACCCGCCGCTGTCAGGTTGAAAGTGGCGCCTTTGTCGACCGTGACGGTGCCCGCGTTGGAGAGCAGACCCACGCTGGCCGTGTCGCTGGTGTCGTTGTTGACGCCGATGGTTACGTTTGCGCCGGTGTTATTGGTCAGCGTGCCGGTCACTGTGATGGTATTGGCGCCGCCCTGGAGGTTGGCGTTGTTGGTGGTAAGTGTGCCGCAGTTGGTCAGGTTGCCGGTGACCGTGAGCGTGCCCTTCTGCTCCAGGTCAAGGGCGCCGGAGTTGGTGAAGGAGCCAGTATTCAGCGTCCCGCCGTCCAGCGTGATGGTGCTGGAGTTGGTGTCCGTACCAGCCCCTGTGAGGTTCAGCGTCGCTCCAGTGCCCACCGTGACGGTGCCCGCGTTGGAGAGCAGCCCTACATTGGCCACGTCGCTGGTGTCGTTATGGGCGCCGATGGTCACATTTGCACCGGTGTTATTAGTCAGCGTGCCGGTCACCGTAAGCGTGTTGGCGCCGCCTTGCAAGTTCTGATTATTGGTGGCAACTGTGCCGCTGTTGGTCAGGTTGCCGGACACTGTCAGCGAACTGGCCTGCTCCAGGTCCATCGTACCGGAGTTGGCGAAGGCGCCGGGCGTGGTGAAGCTGCCCCCGGCTGCGACCGTGAAGGTTCCGCCGATGGCGTTGTTGTTGAAGGCGGTGAGCAGGTTGTTGCCGCCCAGATCGAGGAGCTTCGCGCCGGTGCCGGCCAGAGTCAGATTCGCGTCGTTGGTGACCAGATGGCTGCCACTGGTCCCGAACTGCAGCGTGCCGGCGACATAATAAGCCCCGCCAGTCAGGGTAGTGCCGGCGAAATTGCTGAGGCTGCCGCTGACTTTGAACGTGTCGCCGCCGCCGGTCACGAGCGTGCCGTTATTGGTGAAATTGCCGCCGGGGCCGCTGGTGGTAAAGCTGCGTCCCGCGCCCAGCGTGAACTTGCCGCCCGCGGCATTGGTAGCGAAGTTGGCCAGCGCATTGGCGCTGGTGTTGCTGATGATTTGCGAAGCGGCGCCGGCCAGGATGATATTGGCCGAATTGGCGACGATATTGGCGTTGTCGAATTGCAGCGTGCCACCGTTGACATTGTAAGTGCCGCCGGTGAGCGTGCCCGTGCCGCTGTTGAAGTTGGTGAACGGACCGCCGGTGATATCCAGCGTACTGCCGGTATTGGCCTGCACGGTGCCGTTGTTGGTGAACCCGCTGCTATTCGGATGAATGAATAACTCGGCGGACTGATTGGCGAGGATGGTCCCGCCGACGTTGTTGACCAATCCCAGAAGGCCAGCGCCGAGGTTGCCGGATCCTTCGATGGTGTTGCCGTTATTGGTCAACACCTCCGTGCCAGCGATACCGTAAACGTAGTTGTTCGCATTGTTGGAGAGCGCGATGGTCCCATTCCCGTTCAGGGTGGTGTTGCCGTTGATGTATAGGTAAGTGGCGTTGCCGCCGGAATTCACCTGGATGGAACCGTTATTAGTGACCGTTCCTTTCAGCTCAGCGTCATTGTTATTCGGAATCTGGATGGTTCCGTTATTGGTGACCCCGCTCAGGATCGCACTGGTTTCCGCAATCATGGAGCTGGCGTTGACGCCGGTTCCCAGCGTGTTCAACGTCCCGCCCGTGATGGTAGCCCCGTTGATCACCACAGCGCCGCCGGCACTCGTTCCGGTCCCTGCCAGTCCCTCAATGGTGCCGCCGGTGTTGTTGATCGAGCTCTCGAGGATGAGCGTGCCGCCGCTGGAAGCCTCAAAGATGCCGGCATTGGTGGCTCCCGGGGCGCCGGGGTTGATCGTCAGCGAGTTCCCGTGGGCGGAAGTGGCGTCGACCACGCCCGCGGACTGGTTGTTGAAAGCCAGGTCGCCATCCCCGATATTTCCAGAACCTGAAATGTTGTTGTTTACGTTCGTCAGCGAACTGCCGCTGGTGGCCACGTACAAGTAGTTGTTGTTATTGTCGGACAATGTGAGCGTGCCGCCGCCGGTCAAGGTAACCGCCCCGCTCTGGTAAAGCCACGTGTTGTTGCCGCCGGAGTTGACCTGCAGGCTTCCGGTATTGGCGATGGTTCCGGCCAAAGTCGTGTCGTTATTATTCGGAACCTGCAGAGTCCCGGCGTTGGTCACGCCATTGAGCGTGCTGCCGGTGAGGGATGTAAATAAACCCGCGCCGTTCAACGTGCCGCCGGTCACCGTTACGTTGCCTTCCAGAGTCACATTGGAGCCGCTGCCAGCCGTAATGGTGCCCCCGGTGTTCGTGAACGTGCCCCCATCGAGCGCCAGCGACCCGCCGCCGGTGGCTTCCAGCAGCCCGGTGTTGGTAAGACTCGCGTCCGGCTGGATGGTCAATGCATGCCCACCTGTGGACGCCGTGGCGTCGATGGTGCTCTGATTGACGATGACCAGGTTGCCGTCGCCGATATTGCCGCCGGGGCCTTGGATAGTCTGCGCGATGGTGAGTTGGTTTCCAGCGGTGGCGGCCAAAATGTAATTTTGGTTGTTATCCGACAAGGTGACCGTACCGGCGCCATGGAGCGTAGCCGTGGCGCTGTTCACAACCAGCTCAGTGATGTTGCCGCCGGAATTCAGGGACAACGTGCCAGTGTTGTTGATGTTGCCTTTAATGTCGAGAGTATTATTATTCGGGATCTGCAGATTTCCGGCGCTGGTGACGGCGTGGGTGGAGCCGTCGAGTTGGGCGCCAGTAAAGGATACGAATGTTCCTGCGCCATTCAGCGTACCGCCCACCACGTCTACGGAGCCTTCGAGATCCACGGTCGAGCCGCTGCCCGCCGTAATCGTGCCGCCCGTATTCGTGATCGTACCCCCATAAAGCACCAGCGTCCCGCCGCCGGTGGCTTCAAGCAGCCCGGAGTCGCGTCCGGCTGGATGGTCAATGCATGCCCACCTGTGGACGCCGTGGCGTCGATGGTACCGTGATTGACGAGGACCAGGTTGCCGTCGCCGATATTGCCTCCGGGACCCTGGATGGTCTGCGCGATGGTGAGCTGGTTTCCGGTGGTGGCGGCCAAAATGAAATTCTCGTTGTTATCCGACAAGTTGACCGTACCGGTGCCCTGGAGCGTAGCGGTGGCGCTGTTCACGGCCAGCTCAGTGACATTGCCGGCGGAATTCAGCAATATGGTGCCGGTATTGTTCAGAGTGCCCGTCATATCGAGAATCTGGTTGTTCGGGACTTGCAGATTCCCTGCGTTGGTGATTGTGTGGGCGGCACCGTCAAGCTCCGAGCCGTTATAGGCCGCGACAACTCCCGTGCCGGCGGTGGTAATGGTTCCCCCGCTAACGGTCGCGCCATTCAGTGACACTGTTCCGCCATTGAGCGCCTCGATGGTCCCATTCGTCGTGCCGTTCGTGTTGGCGATGGCATCTTCCAACTGCAGCGTGCCGCCGCTGCTGCCTTCCATCAGCCCCAGGTTGGTGACGCCGGCGGTACCCGTTTCAATGGTCAGAGCGTTGCCGAGCGCCGAGGTGGCGTTGACCACGCCTGCGGCCTGGTTCGTGAACGCCATGGCGTTGTTGCCGATGTTGCCCGAGCCGGAGATCGTGTTGTTGACGTTAGTCAGCGAGCTGCCGGCGACGGCCTGCGCCAAGTAGTTCTGTCCGTTATCGGATAGTGTTACGGTGCCGCCGCCCGTGAGGGTGACGGCGCCACTGGCCTCAAGTTCCGTGACGTTACCGATGGAGTTCAGTTGGATGGCCCCCGTGTTGGTCATGGTGCCCACCAGCACAGTTGCATAGTTGTTGATCACCTGATAGGTGCCTTGGTTGGTGACGCCGCTGAGGGTGGGGGTGCCGAGGTTTGCCTGAATCAAGCCGCCGCTGGCCGTGTTCAGCTTGCCGCCATTGATGGTCGGGTTTTGCAGCGTCACCACGGAACCGGATCCTGACGCCAGAATCGTACCGCCGGTGTTGGTGTAGGTGTCGCCGACCAGGATCAGGTTGGCGCCGGCGGTTGCCTCGAGCGTTCCGGTGTTGGTCGTGCCATTGCTCGTGTTGATCGTGAGTGCCGTTGCCTGATTGGCATCGATGGTTGCATGGTTGACCAGCCCCATTTGACCCGCGCCGATCTGGCCCGACCCCTGGATCGTGTTATTGACGTTGGTCAGGACATCGGCGGCCGCGGCGCCGTAGATCCGATTTTCGCCGTTATTGTCAAGCGTTACCGTGCCACCGCCCGTAAGCGTTACATTGCCGCTCAGGATAAGGTCTGTGAAGTTGCCGCCGGAGTTCAGTTGGATGGCCCCCGTATTGGTGATGGTGCCCACCAGCGTCGTGTCGTTATTGTTGGGCAACTGATACGTGCCGTTGTTGGTGACGCCGTTGAGCGTGGGGTTGCCGGAAGCCTGAATCAAGCCGCCGCTGGCCGTGTTCAGCGTGCCGCCATTGATGGTCGGATTCAACAGCGTCACCACGGAGTTGGTTCCGGAAGCCAGAATCGTGCCGCCGGTGTTGGTGAAAGTGTCGTTCTTGAGGATCAGGTTACCTCCGGCAGTGGCTTCCAGCGTTCCGGTGTTGGTCGTTCCGTTGCTTGTCCAGACAGTAAGCGCCGTGGCCTGATTGGCATCGATGGTTCCCTGGTTGACCAGAGCCAATTGGTCGGCGCCGATCTGGCCGGACCCCTGGATGGTGTTATTGGCGTTGGTCAGGACATCGGCGTCTACGGTGCCGTAAATCCGATTTTCGCCGTTATTGCCGAGCGTCACGGTACCGCCGCCCGTGAGCGTGACTGCCGAACTGCCAATGATCAAGTCCGTAACGTTGCCGCCGGAACTGAGCGTGATGCCGCCGGTACCCGTGCTGTTTGAGTTGGTGATGGTTGTCCCGCCGATGGTCAGGGAATTATTGTTGACGAAGTTCAGGACGCTGTTGCTACCGATGGTGAGATTGTGGATGATGTCGCTCACGTTCAGTTGCACCACGGCAGCGGGCGTGGAGTTGTTAATGAGCGCGTTGTTGCTGGAAGTCGGCAAACCCGTTGACGAGTTTCCCGGACTCCAGTTGCCCGGGCCGCCCTGCCAAAGGTCGTTGGTGATCGTCAGAGGCTGGGCAAGGGGCTGAAAGCCGAAGGCATGCACGCCGGTGGTTCTCGCGGCGGGCTTGGCCGCCAGCCAGTGCGCCGCCCGATTGTACGTCGAGAATGGCCGGATGAGCATCGCGCCGCTGAAGACCAGCCGGCGGATCGCCTTTTGCCCGAGTCCGCTTACCGGCTGCGCGGCGGTAAGATACGCGCCCGGCGCCGGGCCGGGTTGGGCGCTTTGCGCGCAAACAAGGGGTGCTAATGCCGCTACGCACAAAACTAACGCGGCCAGCGGCCGAACCAAAAGCGATCTCGTGGACATGTTCCGAATTCTCCTCGTGAGTGATAGGCGGCAGGGCGCTCGAAACGGCCCCACCTGAGTGCGAACCATCGCAGCCATCCATTTAATACGGCGTAATCGGTCCGGAAAGTCCTTCAAGAAATCCGTTCGCTCCCAACAAACTGTGGGCGTGGCGGACGCCATGAAGGGTTTTTCGTCCGGATTGCGCCGTACTTAAGTACGGCTAGTACATTCGCGGGCCGAACGCCTGAGGAAACCGGTTTATGATGAGACGTGCGCAATTCTTGCCAGGGAGAGATCACCGAGCTACTGCATCGGTGGGAAGACGGCGAGCCTGGCGCAGTCGAGGCGCTGGCGCCGTTAGTTTACGCTCAGCTTCGCGGGGTCGCCGAGGCCTGCCTGCGCAAGGAACGGCCGGAGCACACCTTGCAGCCCACGGCGGTGGTCAATGAAGTCTTCGTGGATCTGCTGCGCCTGCGCCGGGTGGCGCTCAACGATCGCGCACACTTCTTCACTTTCGCGGCGCAACTCATCCGCCGCATTCTCATCGACTCCGCCCGCAAGGCCAAAACGGAAAAGCGTGGCGTGGGTTGGCAGCGCATCCCGCTGGACGCCGAACTGGCCTGGCTGGGCGGCGACAGCGCCGAGTCGCTGGATCTGTCCGTGGCGCTCAATGACTTGGCCGAGTTCGACGCCGGCAAGACCCGCACCGTCGAGTTACACTACTTCCTCGGCTGCACGGTCGATGAAACCGCGGATATTCTGGAAGTATCGAAGAGCACTGTCGAGCGCAACCTGCGTTTCTCGCTGGCATGGCTGGGCCAGCGGCTGCGCGCGGCCTGAGCGGTACGCCTATGCGGCCAGGTGAGATGGAGCGATTCCGCAAGGTGGAAGAGATCTTCCACGCGGCGCTGGAGAAACCCGCCGGCGAAGATCGCGACACGCTGATCGGGGAAAGCTGCGGCTCCGATGAGAGCCTGCGGACCGAAATCGGCGGCTTGCTCGCAAACGACGAACGCGTCCGCGCCGCCGTGCCGCCGGCCCCCGAGCGGCTGCCGCGCTTCGGCGTCTGGCAAGCCGTGAAGCTGTTGGGGCGCGGCGGCATGGGAACCGTGTATCTTGCCGAACGCGCGGATGGAGCCTTCCTGATGGCGGCCGCGGTGAAAGTCGTCCCGCTGGCGCTGGCCTCGCCCGAAATCGAAGAGCGTTTCCGCCGTGAGCGCCAGTTCCTGGCCGGCCTGGATCATCCGAAGATCGCGCGCCTGATCGACGGCGGCGTCTCCGATAGCGGCCTGCCGTATCTGGTGATGGAATTCGTCGATGGGCTGACCATCGAGCGCTTCTGCGACGCGCGCCAACTGGATACCCGCGCCCGGGTCGCCTTGGTACGCCAGGTTCTGGAAGCGCTGGCCTACGTACACGGCCGCCAGGTGATCCATCGCGACCTGAAACCATCCAATATCCTGGTGGGCGAGACCGGCCACGTAAAACTCCTCGACTTCGGAACCGCCCGATTGGTCGACGTCACCGCCGAGGCGGCCATCACCAAGATCGGGGTCTTTGCCTTCACGCCGGAATACGCCAGCCCGGAGCAGGTGCGCGGCGAATCGCTCACATTCGCATCCGATCTCTATTCGGCGGGCGTTCTGCTCTATCGCCTGTTGACCGGCCGCTTACCCTACCAGATCACGGGTGCGTCGCCGGCCGCCGTTGCCCGCGTGATCACGCGCGCCCAGCCGGAACCCTCCGGCCTCGACGCGCCCCTGAATGCCATTGTTTCGAAGGGCTGAGCAAGAACCCCGCCAGCCGCTATGGGTCCGCCGCCGAGATGGACGCCGACTTGGCGCGCTATTTGGAAGGCCGGCATGTCCTGGCCCGGAAGCCCCACCGGAAGTTCTGGTTTGCGGTTGCCGCCGCCATCGCCATTTGCGCCGCCGCAATCTGGCTCTTCGCGCACCGTTGGCCTCCACACCATCAGCCGCCCAAAGAAGCCGAGGATCTTTATCTGAAGGGCCGCTATTACTGGGAAAAGAGGACACCGCAAAGCCTCCAGGCCGCGGTCGACATCTTTAACCAAGCCATAGCGAAGGACCCGGGCTACGCTAGACCGTTCGTGGGTCTGGCCGACTCTTACAACCTGCTGCGCGAATTTGCGGGCATGCCGGATAGTGAAGCCTATCCGAAGGCGTTCGCGGCGGCCAGGAAGGCGGTCGAGCTCGACGACAACTCGGCGGAAGCGCACGCCTCGCTGGCGTTTGTCACGTTCTGGGGCTTGTGGGATTTCAAGCGCGGAGAACTGGAGTTCCAGCGCGCCATCCAGCTCGATCCGGGCTACGCGGCCGCGCATTTGTGGTATTCGAATGCGTTGAGCGCTCTTGGCCGCCCACAGGAGGCCTTCGAGCAGATCGAGCGCGCGCGGCAACTGGAGCCCAAATCGGCCGCTCTTCTGGCCGACGAGGCCCGTGCTCTTTACAGCATTGGCAAGCAGGAAGAGGCCATTCGAAGGCTCCAGGCACTGGAGTCCGACGAGCCGGCGCTGGCGTCTCCGCACCGCTACCTCGCCTGGGCCTATTTCGCCCGGCACGACTATCCCCGCTATTTCGCCGAATCGAAGCAGTACGCGCAACTCTCCAACGACAAAGCCGGGATGCAGGTGTATGAGGCAGCCGCCGCGGGATTCGCTTCCGGCGGCGAACAAGGCCTGCTGCGAGGCATGCGCGACGCGCAGGCGAAGCTTTACGAGCGCGGCACGGGGTCTGCCTATAGTCTCGCCTGGGTGAGCGGACGCCTTGGCCGGCGCGCGGATGCGCTGCACTACCTTCAGATTGCCTTTGAAAGACGCGATCTCACCATTTTGAGCTTGCGCTACGACGATGCGTTCCGCGAAATGCGCTCCGATCCGCAATACCGGAAGCTGCTCGCGCAGGTCGAATCATTGGCGCGCTGATCGATTGGCGCCGGTGAGCTGCGCTCGCCAAAGCGGGTCCTGGAGGACCCGCGCAGACCTGGAGGTCTGCCCCACAGATTCTGTTTGGCGGCGGAGCGGGCGGGTCTTGGGGGTCCAACTGCCTCATTTTCAGGCACGAATCTCATTTTTGTACAGTGAATGGTGCAACCTGCGATTCAAAGCATAGCAATAAGGGGACTTATCGGGCGCTGGTGGTGGCCCGGCCCGTGCATACGAGATGGTGATCGGGGTGCGCCGACCGGCCATCCCGTGACTCGAGTATGAGGCAAAAAGGAGCCTATTGATATGAAGACGTTTTGTGCGCGTTTGTGGCGTGACGAGCAAGGGCAGGACCTGATCGAGTACACGTTGATGCTGGCTTTCGTGGCGTTGGCCTCGGCGGCGTTATTTTCCACCGCCGGTACGAGCATCAACCAGATCTGGTCGAAAACCAACACGCAACTGACCACTGCGGCCAGCTAAGGTGTCGGTGAGTTGGGCGCGCGGCAGTTGGGGGAAGGGGCGGCAGGGAGGGCGGGCAAGGTCTGTTCTCTTCGGGGCCAGGGGCCTGATGCCGCCCGCGCTTTCGACCTAGGGATGGGAGGCCGATGGTTTCCCTGCTGGTTTCCCAAAACCCGGATGGCGGCTGGCCTTACCAGCGAGGCGGGCCGTCCTGGACCGAGCCTACGGCGTACGCGCTGTTGGCTCTCATCGCGCAAGGATCGGTGGCTGAACCGGTCGAGAGGGGGCTCCGGTGGCTCAATGCCGCGCAACGTCCCGATGGAGGCTGGCCGCCGCAGCCGGCTGTCCGCCAGAGCGCTTGGGTGACTGCGGTAGCGGCGTTGCTGGGGCCCGCGGCGCTCGGTAGGGATGCCTACCGGCGCGGCATTGCTTGGATCGTGCAGCAGACCGGCGAGGACACCAACTTTCTAAGTCAGGTGCGGCAATTCTTGACAGGGGACTCCCAGGGCTATCACGGCTATGATGGCTGGCCGTGGTTTCCAGGGACCAGCGCGTGGGTGACTCCCACGGCATTGTCGATGCTCGCCCTGCGCAAGGCTGCGCGATGCGCAGACTCCGCGCAAATTCTCGCGCGCCTGGACATGGGGGCCTCGTATCTGTTGCAGCACGCCTGCAGCGACGGAGGCTGGAACCATGGGGCGGCGCGGGCTTTGGACTATGACGCGCGTTCCTATCCGGAGACCACCGGAGTGGCGCTGCTGGCGTTGAGCGGCAAGGACTCACCGGGAATCCGCAAAGCCTGCCACTGGGCGCAGGCGCAGTTGCCCGGGTGCCGGACATCGGAGGGGGAAAGCTGGCTGCGTCTGGGATTGCTGGCCCAAAAGCAGCTTCCGCCAAACGCTCCTCTGCCGGCGCGACCGCCCCGGACCATCCAAAATGCCGCCTTGGCGCTGCTGGCGTCGGCTGCCGCCGAGGGCCGGAATCCGTTTCTGGAGTAATGCGCATGTCAGGTTTGAATCGGCGCGAGTTTCTGACAGGGTCGGCGGCCGGTCTGGCTTTGGCCGGTTGCGCGCGACATCGCGCCGCAGCGCCTGGCGAGGCGCTGGTTTCGGTTGTGCGCCGGCCGGATTACAGTCAGGAGTTGTACGGCGACCTTCGCCGGGTACTGGCGGAACATCGTCTGGATGTCCGCGGGAAACGCGTGCTGCTCAAACCCAATCTGGTCGAGTTCGAGCCGGACAGCCCCATAAATACGCATCCCCTGCTGGTGCATGCGGCCTTGGAAGCCTTCCGCGAGTTGGGGGCGGAGGTCCGGATCGGGGAAGGCCCAGGCCACCGTCGGAACACGCTGGACATGGCGGAGGCCGCGGGGTATTTCGAGACTATCCCACGGTTCGAAGAGATCTTCACGGATCTGAACCTCGATCGCGTGGCCGAGGTCCGCCTGGCGCGTCCCCATTCCCGGCTAAACTCGATTCATCTGGCGCAGTCCGCGATGTCTTGCGATCTGCTGGTTTCCATGCCCAAGATGAAAACGCATCACTGGGTGGGGGCCACGTTGAGCATGAAGAACCTGTTCGGAACGGTCTCGGGTGGAGTGTACGGATGGCCCAAGAACATCCTGCACTGGGCCGGGATTCCAGAGTGCGTTGCGGATTTGTACCACACACTGCCGGGGCATTTTGCCATAGTCGACGGGATCGTCGGGATGGAAGGCAACGGGCCGATTCAGGGCAGGCCCAAGCGGGCGGGAGTGGTGGTCGCGGGCAGGGATCTGGCGGCAGTGGATGCGAGTTGCTGTCAGATCATGTCGATCGATCCGCACAGGATCGAGTATCTCAGGCTGGCGGTGGGGGATGTAGAGGAACTGGTGAGATCCATACACCAAGTTGGGGAAGCGGTTGAGAGTGTCAGGACCCGGTTCGATCTTCTGCCCGAGTGGAGCGGGATTCGCCTTTCTTAGTGGGGCAGACCCCTGGGCAGACCCCCTGGTCTGCGCGGGTCCCCCCTGGACCCGCTCTTCGGCGTGCGAAGCTCGCCCCGGCCGGGCATGCCCGCCCGCTCGGTCTTCGACATCCATGCCAGGAACACCGAACCGTGGATCCGCTGTAGCAGTGCGGAAGCGTAGCTAGGGTGGGCAGCTTGGCCCGCGGACCGACGGCCAAGCCTGGCCTGTGCCGGACCAAGCCGCCCGTCGCCGAGGGTCCCAGTCCAACCCCTACGCAGGCGTCCGCCAGCGAAGCGTTGAGTCCCAAATACGGACGGCAGCCCGCCGGCGCTTCCTTGTCGCGCGCCGCATTTGCTAGCAGATACGCGGTGCGGCGGTGCGGCAGGAAGCGTGCAATTGACAGCGCATGCTCTATGACCTTCGGTACGCTTTGCGCACCCTGCGGAAGAGCCCGGGATTCGCTCTGGTAGCCATCATTTCGCTGGCTTTGGGAATTGGCGCCAACTCGGCCATGTTCAGCTTGGCGGACGCGCTTCTGCTGCGGCCGCTGCCCGTGCCACATGCTTCCGAGCTCATCGTGGTTCAGTCGCAATTGCGGGGCGAGGCCATCGGTGGGATCTTCCAGTACTCCGGGTTGTCCTATCCGGATTTCAAGGACCTCCGTGACCGGAATAAATCCTATTCGGGCCTGGTGGCTTCCCAAACAATACTCGCAGTTTGGATTCGCAACCGAAAAAGGCGCGCTGCCGCAAATGAAATTCGGCGAGTTGGTGAGCGGCGATTTCTTTCGCGTACTCGATGTGCCGCTGGCATTGGGGCGGGCGTTCCGGCCCGACGAGGACAAGGTGCCGGGCCGCGACGCCGTGGTGGTCCTGGGCCACGAGTTGTGGCGCACGGATTTCGCCTCGGATAGCGATGTCGTCGGCAGAACCATTTTCCTGAACAACGTTCCCTTTACGGTGATTGGAGTGGCGCCGGAGCCATTCACCGGTTCGAACGGACACATCCGTTCCGCCCTTTTTGTCCCTCTGGCGATGGGGCCCCGCCTGCAGGAACGACCTGCAGCAAAGCATGCTCGAAAAGCGCGACAACCGCGGCATGACCGTGCGCGGGCGGCTGAGACTGGGTGTCAGCGTGGCACAAGCCGCGGCCGAGGCCAGGGTTGTCTCGCAGCAACTCGCCCAGGCCTACCCGGCGACGAATCGAACCTGCTCCATGGTGGTAGATACGGAGGTGCAAGCCAGGCTCAAGCAAGATCCGTTCGACGCCATGTTGGTGTCCTTCCTGTTGGCGATGGCTGCCGTGGTTTTGTTGATCGCCTGTGCGAACGTGATGAATATCCTGTTGAGCCGCGCCCGGGCGCGCTCGCGCGAGATTGCCGTCCGGCTGGCAATCGGGGCCAGCCGGGGCCGCCTGGTCCGGCAACTGTTGACGGAGAGCCTGGTGATCGCGGTGCTCGGGGGAGCCCTGGGGCTCCTGGTGGCAGAGGCCGGCGTCGATCTGTTTGCGCAGATCAAATTTAATATGGAACTGCCCGTTGTGCTGGACGTGAGGTTGGATCCGTGGGTGCTGCTCTTCACCATACTGGCCTCGGTGGCGAGCGCCCTTTTGTTTGGACTGGCGCCGGCGTTGCAGAGCACCAGGCCCGACCTTGTTCTGGCGTTGAAGTCCGGCAAGGCTGACGACGGCAAGCGCCGGCGTTTCCTGGGAAGAAACACGCTGGTGATTGCGCAGGTAGCCGGAGCGCTTCTGCTCCTTGTCTTTGCGACGCAGGCTTACCGCGGCGCATTGATTGTGATATCCAGGCCCGCCGGTTTCCGCACAAACCACCTGCTGGTGGCCAGCTTCAATCCGGCGCTGGCGAGGTACACGCCCGATCGGGCCAAGGGATTCTATAAGCTGCTGCTGGAGAAAGCGCGAAATCTCCCAGGCGTGAAATCCGCCGCGCTCACGCAAGCGGTGCCGATGCTGCCGGGAGGCGACAACACCCGGCTGGTTCCGGAAGGTGTCAAGTTGCAGCCCGGGACCGAGGCGGTCGGCGTCATGTCGAACCCGGTGAGCGAAGGTTACTTCGACACGCTCAACGTGCCGATCGTGCAGGCCGCGGCTTCCAGGAAACGGATCGGGCCGACTCCCGTCCGGTGGCCGTCGTGAATGAGCTGTTCGCGCGCAAGTATTATCCCAACCAGAGCCCCATCGGCAAACGGCTAAGGCTAAAAGGCGACAAGGACGAAGTGCTGGAGATCGCCGGTGTGGCCCGGCAGAGCAAATACGAAAGCCTGGTCGGGCCGCCCATTGAATACCTTTATCGGCCGCTTTCCCAAAACCCGCAGCAGGCCATGACCATCCTGGTCGAGACCTCCGGTCCCTCCAGCGCGGTGGCCGGACCGCTGCGCGCAATAGTGCGATCGCTGGATGCCGGCCAACCGATGTATGGCGTGCGCACCATGGAGGAAGTCTTCGACGAGCGCGCCAACGAGCTCGGCATCTGGA
>OBLU010003509.1_pt1 | contig 14197 bp, 14 predicted proteins | sample 1518681 | NCBI WGS metagenome assembly OBLU01 (sample SAMEA3539304, study PRJEB22396) | soil metagenome | biome: tundra; feature: field; material: soil | place: USA | collected 2010-05 | depth 0.15 m
GGTGGCGCGGCAGGCCGCCGGGACGGCGCCGGCGGGAGGAATGCCGGCCATGGCAGGCAGCCGCTTTTACGCTGAGACCGGACAGCCCACCGGCAATCAAAATCGACGGCTACCTCACCGAATCGAAGCTGTCAGCAGCACTTCAGCGGATCGTACCGGATGGCTGGTTAGGGGATCAGGTTCAGGTCGAAGGGAGCCGGTATCGGTGGGACATGTCCTACCAGATGGCGGCATCATCACCGTTGTTGAATACGATGGCGATGAGCACTACCGCCATTCCTTGAAGTTGAAAGCTGACCGGGCCAAAGACGAAATCGCCCGGAAGCAGGGCTGCAAAGTCGTTCGTTTCCCCTACTGGATTCAACTCGACAACCTCACCCTGAAACACTACTTCGGGCTGGAAGCGGAGATCCAGCGCGACGGATTCAGCAGTTGCGCTGCGTTCGCGATCCCAACGGCCAACGCTTGACACGTTCAGAGCCTCCGCCGCGGTATCTTCCGCGATGTCGAGGAACTGATCATGGCTATTGGCGACTACATCGACAAGCACAACGACGACCCAAAGCCCTTCGTCTGGACCGCCAAAGCCTCCGACATTTTGGAAAAGGTCAGGCGCGCCCGTGTCGCTCTGGATAATCGTTGATCCGTTGGCCGCAGACCACTAGCGCGGTGGGTCCACGGCCCGGTCAAAGGGCCCGGTGTGTATCCCGATTAGTTAGCCCAGGCCAACGCCAATGCCGTTCTGTGGCTGGTGCCACATGCCAGGCACGTAGGCGCCAGTTCCGCTGAACCTAGCGATTCTCGGTTGCGAGTGCTGAACTGGTTCGCGCAGCATTAACGCGACACTCGAATCGACTCCAGATGCAGTACCCTGTATCCGATGCATACCTTAGGCGCGGATGAACCAGAGCGAGGCGATGGTATGGCTGACTCGGTAGCCAAGACCGCGAATGCCAAGGATGAGCACCTCGTCGAGTGGTTTTTCCCAGTCCGGTGTGATCGGGGCTGGAGTGAAGCGGCCCCATTTGAGAGATGTCATCTTGAGCAGTGGGGAAGGTGGACAGATGGTGTGGTCTTGATCGCAAGAGAGCGTCTCGATGCGGTCGACGCCGCGCTGGGTGACGTGGCAGGGCGGGCAGGGCAGTATACAGCGACTGCGACTTGGCATATGCTCAAAAGCGGGCTAGAATCTTGACTCAGGGAAACCGTGCGGTTCAGGCTGTCGCTGTCTCCCCAAAACATCGCAGGATGAGGACTCAACAAAATGAACAGAAATCAACAAAAGACGCTCTCGCTGGCGGCGCTGCTGTTTCTCGGCATAATCACCGGACTGGCAGCTCGCCAGGTTTCGGTCAGGCAGAAGTCGACTATCGGCAGCCTTGCCACCTTGATGTTTCAGTCTGGCGGTACTCTCTATACAGGGCTGGGGTTGAAAGGGGATGGGACGTCCAGCACTCCTGTCGAGGTGGACACGGCCGTCGTTCCAACCAGGCTAAGCGCAGCGGCGACCCTCACATGGGGCGGCATCGCACAGAACACATGCTGGGAAAGTAACATCACGCTCACCGGGGCCACGGTGGGGGATGAAGTGATGCTTGGCCCTCCCGCCACAGTGGATCGGGGGTTCCAATGGAGCGGCTATGTCAGTGCCGCCAGCACCGTCACAGTTCGCATGTGCAAAATTACAAGTGGAACGATGACGCCAGTTTCAGGTACGTGGCGGGCAACCATCGTCAGGAGTTTCTGATGCGGAAACTAATGCTACTCCTGGCGGCTGCCGGTGTCTGCTTCGGCATGTCTAATGCCGTCACGATCCAGGAGAAATCGGGCTCGGTGCAGACGAAACGGCTGTTGACCATCCCCCGGTACTTCGCGCAAGGGGAAATCTGCCAGTATCCCGCACCGTACACGGGTGGGACGATCCTCACCTACTGGCAGGCCGATGTCAAAACCCGCTGGCCCGTAACGACGGCCTGCGTCGGAGGATCGGTAAGGTTCGCCCTCGTCACCGTGGAGACGACATTCACAACCTCTCAGGTGGTAGAGTTCCGCAACTCGGCTTCAACGTCTTCTGGCGGTTCGGGTTTGACCCAGACCCAAATGCTAAACTTCGACACCGGGGGCGGTGCGGGTTCGTGGGGAGCCAAGATCAGCACGGCGGTTGGAACCCTGTCGGCCAAGAGCATTTCAGCCCGCACGATGATCGCAGCGGGCATGTGGACATCGTTGGAGAGCGGGCCACTGCGAACGAGCGTGCTGGTCCGCGAGGGACCAGACGACCAGAATGGGGACCTGACTCGAACTACCAGTTTCGGTGGTCAATGCACCGCAGGCTGCACCGAGCCGTATGCCAGCGGGACATGGGCAGACAACTCGACGTACTACTCCATTCGCCCCTCGTTCGTGGTGACGTTCTACTCATCGCCCGATTCCGGTCAGCAATATGTGGAGGTTGACAACATCCTTGATAACGGGTGGATGGATCGGTTTCAGGATCAGTACATCGCCTCGATGGTCATGTACAACGGCGGCGCGGAGACGAGCGCCTGCTACACGGCCCCGGCTGCGTTCGTGCTTCCAGCGAAGGCCCGCACGGTGGAAACCTGCTGGTCAGCAACCGCCCCCGCCATCAACATCGACTTCAACCTGGCCTATGTGACCTACACCAAAGTCGTGCCGTCCTACATCGATCACCCGGTAGGGGCCAGCGCGGTTGCGTTGGAAGTGGCGGCTTGGACCTCTACGGACCTTGGAGCTACGGTCGTTACTTCACGGCCTGACGCTGCAACTCCCGTAGCTCCTCACATGGGCTGGGGAGAATACATTGACCAGGATAATGGACAGGGTGGTTCGCTACCTTGGTACGGTCCATTGACGCGCTGGGACGCACGGTATATTGCAAGTGGGTTCAATAAGGACTTGGTTCAGGTGGTGGTTGGGAACGCCAAGGCGTTCATGCACGCCCCGCTGTGGTATCTGGAAAACAAGACAGCGGCGGTCTATATGACCAAGCAGGCGACCCTAGCATTTGGGAGAGAAGCAAGTATTGATGCCCGGCCAGACCTAGACGTGTATGCTGGAAGTGGGCATACCGTAATCGGGAATCAGCCAACTTCACCTGCCGGGACTGCTGTCACCCCTAGCTGTACCGCGCCGACTTGTATGGTGTCTTGTACAAACCCAAACTCGCCATCATGTGGAATTTATAGTGCAGCCACCACTAGCGGAGACATGAATAATTGGGGACCGGAAACCAACCACTTATCGGAGGCGTTCTTTGTTCCCTACTTATTCACCGGGAAGTACATTTTTCTTGAGGCTAATTGGGCGCTGTCTTCGTGGGTTGAACTAGAGAACGGCAATTCGATGTCGTATCTAGGTGCTCCTTATTACCAGTACTCCCGATGGAGCTTTCATGGCTTGGTGTACGGTAACATTCGAGGTACAGCGTGGAACAGACGACAGTTGGGCATGACTGCATTGATAAGCCCGGATTCGAGCATTCAAAAAGCATATTTCACAAAGAAGCTAAACAATAACCTAGAGGCGATGGAAGGGCAGTTCAACATCACCAACGGGTATTTTTCCCCGACTGGGACTGGATGCACAGCAGACTCTCACTGTCCGGAATCCACAGCGGATTGTACGGGGTTCGACGTTACAACAAGCGCTAACATTTGGAAAATGGCCGGATGTTATTTTGAGTCGAGCGCGTCTGCTCAGCCATCGTACACCGGAATAGCTCGGCTACCAAATCCAACATATGTTGGACAGAGCAATGACGGTGGATTCACCGACGCAATGAACATGACTTACGCGGGGATGGGTGGATCTCCGTGGATGGACACATATTTTTACGAGGTTTTGACGATGCTACGGGATTGGGGATTTGCGGTCGGCCCGGTGCAGAACGTTCTCATGCAGCGAGCGATGCACCTTGTAGCAGACACGACTTTTGCGGCAGGGTATCCAAATTTCATCTCCTCTGTTTATCGGATTCCGACGAACGTACCGGCCATCAGCAGCTACAACGACGGATATATTCAGACCTTCGCTACGACGCGCCTCGCACACATGACCACAGCGCCAGTGGCGATACCAGTTCAGATAAGTGACTCCAGCATCAATATACTGACGCTCGACAATGAGACTCTGAACAATCTTAGTGTGTCGGCGTGGCCAAATAATATTCCTGGCTATTATCAGATTGACAGTGAGATTGTGTATGCGGCAAGTTCCAGCACGTCTACCCTGAACGTGAGCAGCGTGAACACTGGGACCAGTACGGTGACGGTTTCTAGCAACACCTACACGGAGGGGCAATTGGTGCGTGTGAATGGGAACCCTCTCGACAGCGGAATGATCGGGAGCGCGAGATGCAAGTATAATCAGCCATCCAATTCACCACATATCCTGAACAACAACTGCGACTTCTACGTTCACAATGTAGTGGCCGGATCGACGCTGCAATTCTACAGCGATGCGGCTTTGACCAATTTAGTGACGTTGACAGGCGGCAGTTCGGGGATGACAACGACGGTTACATCGGTAGCAGTGACGCGCCACGCTCAGGCTACGACGGCGACCACACATTCAGTAGGAGCAGTGTTCGCGTACCTGGCTATCCCAATAATTACGGGAACTCCCCCTGCGCAAACTGAGGCTTATCCAAACGTGCATCTGGTCGGATTGGTCGGAGCTGTTGATTACGATGTGACAACACTGGACGAAGGCACCGGAAAGATCATTACCGCGAAGCGTGCCTATGAACAGTTCGATGCTAACGTCTTGATGCAATGGCAGTTGGGGAGCAATATTTCAAACTGTGCGGCACTGAGTCTTGGCCTAACCAGTTGCGATGATTCGCTTTGGGCTATCCGACCGCGCCCGTTGATCCGAAACGTGCGGGTAATCCCAGGCACCACGAGCGCGGCGTTCTACTATACGGCACCGGACGGGAACGGGTGTAAGGTGGGCGTGAGCGCTACTCCATTCGCCTCAACGGATTCGAGCGGCGACACGGCGGACGGTAAGTTGGCGATGGGACGCGCATTTACCGCTGGAAGTTTGACCACAGGTACGCAATATTATTACAGGATCACCTGCGGGACGCTGGGAGGAGCCGCCAGGGTCGCGGGAACCTTCACGACGAACTAGTGGTGTGCGGCGCACAGATTAACCATTATCGAGCTTGGCGCGAGCGCGTTTGACCTTCTCCAGGATGTCGGATGCCTTGGCGGTCCAGATAAAGGGTTTTGGCTTGTCGTTGTGCTTGTCAATGTAGTCACCGATTGCCATGATTAGCTCTTCGACGTCGCGGAAGATTCCACGGCGAAGGCGGTTTTGCGTGAGGTCGCGAAAGAATCGCTCCACCATGTTGAGCCACGAACTGCTGGTCGGCGTGAAGTAGATGTGAAAGCGGGGATGGCGGGACAGCCACTTTTGCACCTTGGGGTGTTTGTGGGTCGCGTAGTTATCCGCGATTAGGTGAATTTGCTTTTCTTCCGGCGTGACACCGTCAATCACACGCAGGAATTTCAGCCACTCCTGATGGCGGTGCCGGTCGTCGCACATGCTGATCACGGTGCCGCCGAGCGTGTTCAGAGCTGCAAACAAAGTCGCGGTCCCGTTGCGCTTGTAATCGTGGGTCATGGTTCCACAGCGCCCCTTCTTCAGCGGTAGTCCTGGTTGGGTGCGGTCCAGCGCTTGGATCTGGCTCTTCTCGTCGGCGCAGAGAACAATGGCGTGCTCTGGCGGATTGAGATAGAGGCCCACGATGGAGTCCAGTTTCTCAGCGAACTGCGGATCATTGCTGACCTTGAATGTGCGCACCAAGTGGGGCTTCAGGCCATGTTTATGCCAGATCCGCCGCACGCTCTTTTCGCTGATGCCACTGGCCTCTGGCGGACGGGCAAAGACCGTGATCGGGCCCATTGTTCCAAGGTCTTTCGCTGTTCGTTAGTGAGCACCACCGGTGGGGCAACACGCATGGAAAGGCTTCCTCATTATAGAGAGACGCCTTTCAGCTCTTATTAGTTACTATTTAGGCCGCACTACACTAGCTCGCCAAGTTTCGGTCAGCAGCGAGGCAGCGCGGCCCGATGACCTGACGCCCGAAATCCGTCCGAAATGGAATAGTATTTCAGACGAAGCTCACTCCACCCGAAAACGCCGTAGTCGAGCTGCATGTCACATTGGCCGACATTGTGATGTCTGACAGTCCTGAAGCCAAGTTCGTTCCATGGTGGTAGTCGCCCGTTAAGTTGCTGGCCTTGGTGCTATGCGGGTTTTTCCAGCTCGTAAATCACGCGCGAAGCGAAGAAATCCGGCCAGGGAGTGCGGACTAGCAGTTTCTTGACCGCCGCCAATCTTTTCCCGGTGAAAGGCAGGACCTCTTTCCGTTTGATCCGTAACCCCGCCTTGGCGACAACCGCGTCGAACTGCCGGATAGTCAGTTTGTTCAGATCGTCGAAACGCTTCTTCCCCTTATAGGGATTGGCGATTCGCTTGCCCTCTTCGTCAAAGTGCCAGATTCGCGGCTGGAAGTGCGTTGAGTCGTAAATTCGGGCCAGCACGCGAAACAGCGACTCGTCCGACATGAATGTGTGCACCCACGGCAATGGGATCATCGTCTGCAAATGGTGGCCGTATGGGTGCCACCAGACGCCCCACCAGATCAGAACCGCGCCGCCCGGCGCCAGGGCTCTCGCCCATTCCTGCACGGCTGCTTCGTAATTCATCACGTGCTCCATCACATCGAAGCACAAAATTACGTCTATCGAGCCATCCGGGACATCGATGCGCTTGGGATCCTCGACCAGTGCGAACTGCACGTCCAGTCCCATACTGGCGGCCTGGGCGGTCGCCCTGGAGATCCGGAGAGGAATTACGTCGACTCCCAGTACGCTCCGCGCGCCGTTCTGCTTGGCCGCAAAACTGAGTTGGCCGCCGCCGCAGCCGAAATCCAGGACTCGCTTCCCCTTGACCTGGTCCCAATGGAAATGGCCGGTGAACTGGTCCATCAGTGCCTCGTCCCGCCACCCGTCATATTCATCCGCAGAAAATGTGGCGGCCCGATGCGAACGGTCGGTCTTGCAGCCGCCGGCGTGGGTTCGCATGGAAAGGCGGAACACCGCCTCCTCGATGATTCGGTTGATCATGAATTCTCATCTCCCCAGGAGGGAAGGCCGCCTTCGCTGAAAGGCTGTCGCTCCTTTGGGCAAGTAATTACTATAGTGGATCTACAGGGCATCGGAAGCACCTTCCTAAGCGATCACGGACTGGGCGATTGCGGAGTTACCACCTCCATGAGGTCCACCGCCAGATCTCCCTTCGCGACGTCTCGCGCAAGCATCCCTTCTGTTCCGGTATCAAAACCAAGCTTTCGCAGCACGGCTTGAGCGGGAGCGTTTCGCTTGGTCTTCTTGAAGTTAACCTCCAACCGCCCGGCGGCAGGGTCCTGGTTGATGAGATAGTGGAAGAGCGCCTGCTCAATCAACTTACCCTGAACCCGGCACGACAGCATGAAATCCAGCACCCGCACTATGCCCGGCGCCCGCTCTGCGATGCAAAAGCCCACAATCCCGTACGATCCGTAACGGTCGGAACACGCCATAAGGTATTTCTCCCGCGTAGTGTCCGCTAGGATTGCCGCGACTTCTTCGGCCCGGTACTTATTGCCCGAAAAATTCAACTGATTGGTGCGTTGCACAAGTTCGAACACCCGCTCCATGTCGGCGGCGGCGGGTGGCCGGATCTCAAGCCGAATCTGGCAAGACCGCAAGAACCTCAGGTAGTCTTCACCGAACTCCTTTGCTGCCTCAGAGCGCACCATCGCCAGCCGATACATCTGGCGGCGGTTCCGGGCTTCGGAACTGATGGAGCCTTTCAAGCGGGGATGATCTGATAAGTGGGCGAGACTGGTCTCATCCAGCACTTCCACCTGAGGCAACACCGCATGCACCTCATCGCGGTCGAAAGGATTGTCGTCGACAAAGATAAACGTGTCGACCCCAATGTCGATCTCCTTGGCCATCGATTTTAGGCTGCCGGACTTGGGGCCCCAATTGATGTGAGGATAGAGAAAGTACTTTTCGATTCCTAACTCTACCAGCTTCTGGTGCGCGTGCTCGTGAGAATTCTTACTGGCGATCGATAACAGGATGCCGCGGGAATCCAACGTCTCAAGCAATTCGGGCACGCCTGGCTTCAGAGTGACCTGGCCTTCCAGCAGGATGCCTGACCACAGCGTGTGATCGAGATCGAAGACCACGCATTTGGCGGGAGGCCGCTCCGCGTTCGGGTGCGATGGCGCCGTCCCGGGTTGAGCCGCGGCAGGCTGAATCGCCGTCAACTCGATGGGAGCGGAAGGGCCGGTTCTCGCGGCGCCCGGATCGTCGTAGGTGACGAAATCCAGCGTCAGGAAGACCAGGTGCGTGCCCTCTTCCCCACCATCGGGAATGACTGAAAGGTCGAATGCAAACTGTGTTTCCAGAATTCGCTCCAGGAAACTGCCCGGGATATCTTGCCTGAAGTAGCCCGGCGCGATGGTAAGCTTTGCGTGGAACGGCGGAGGCAACTGGTCTGGCCGCACCGATTCCGGAAGCTTACCACGGTCGATAGTCACCTGGAATTGTACGGCTACATCGGTAGGTCCGGGGTTGTAACACTCGATGACGAATGCGTCCGGGCGGACCATTCGCTTCCGCTTCAGTAGCCAGCGATTGAAGCGTTCCAACAGAGCGAAGGTAACATAGGAAAACCGGATATCCCCAGACGCCCCGCCGAGCAGGCGCCCGATCCTGTTCGAAGCTGGGCTCAACGCGGCCGCGACTCGTTCCATCCACCGCACCCGGCCGGCACGGAGCATCGTGGCGTTGCCTCTTGCTGCGAGATTTCCCCAGCGCTTGAAAACGACTTCGGCGGCCGGCCCGTAACCGGTGGGGAACGCCGGATTCGGAAACATTCCGAATTCAAACCGGCGGCAGCGGCGGTCCGGGCGAGCTTGGTACAGCTGGCAGGTAGAAAAGCAGTCCGGCGCGGCACATTCAGTGCAATGTTCCCCCCACAGTAGGAATGCCCTCCTGGACGCGTTGCGAAACGGAACGTAAGTCTGCAAAGGCGTAGTTCTACGCTGGTTCAGTCGCGATTCGTACTTATCGAATTCGTACAGCGGCATTGCTTTACTGACCTCTAGGGCACGAGATTTGAGTGGTGAAGAAATGACATTCCAAGCGACCCGTACAGAAGGTAGGGGCGCATCCTAAAGGTCACATTCGCCTCCTGAAATTCCGCAAGCGCACGCTGCTCCCCCATGTCAGGGCGTCCGCGATAAGCGAAATAGTCGTCGAAACAAACAACGGTCCCCTCTTGAAGAAACGGCCTCATAAACCGGAGTGCATCCCGGGTGGATTCGTAGAGATCGCAGTCGATGTAGACAACGGCCGCTTTCACGCCGCGGGACTGAAGTTGGTTTGAGAGCTGAGGCGTCAGCGTCTGATCATAAAAGCCCTCTGTCAATTCATACTCATCAGTCCGAAATCCCTTCCTCTTCAGGACCTGTTCGAACTCGCGCCTACTGAAGGCAAACTGGCCCTGAGACCAGATGCTGAACTGCCGCTCGGCCGTTGCAGGCAGGCCCTGGAAGCTGTCGAAGCCTCGAAACTTGACGCCAGCAACCCGGTACCGCCTAGCCATCATCCGAGCCCATGTAAAGGTTTTGCCTCGCCACAGCCCGAATTCGAAGTAGTCCCCTGAAATCCCGTTCGTCTTAACGAACTCGAACGCTTGCGCGAGCATCCCAAGCTCGGAGACGCGATTCTCTTGGCGGCGATCAAGTACCTCGGCGAATCGAAGAATTGGATAGCTATCAAGAAGGGACCGAAGCATTGCGATGTGAAACACCTTTCAGATTCTAGCGCCCAGGTGGGCCTGCACTGGCCGCACCGATATTCGAACGAGTATTGCCTCCAGGACTTCGACTTTGCGCTGGCGGGTAACCAGCCAGGGTCCTGATTCAAACCCCTTTAAACAGAGTGGCACAATTTGACCGCCCGATGCAATCAGTTCTTCCAGCCGACGGCCTGCTCAGGCAGGCCGGACGATAGAACAACATCCGCCGTGTGACATGCATGGACAGGGCTCAAACCCAATAAAAACGGTTGAAGCCTTGCACAACTTTGCGCGCCAGAGGGTGCATAAAACCGAGTTCGGCGAAGGCTCCCCTCCCCGGCGCGCGGGGTTCCTCTGCGCACGTTGCGAGTTCCCCTAAGGTCGTGACTGAAAACTTGCCGGGGTTCCGGCTAAGATAGTCGAGCAGCCACCTGAAGCGCCCCTTCACGATCCGGTCCGGCCGCATCGCGGAGTATTGAAGGTCCCGCGTCTTGACCGCGCTGAAGCTATGAAATACTGCGACTATGTGTTCGATGCCATTGGCGCACCCGTGTTCGAGAACCGCCCGCATCTCCCACCGGCTCATCGAAGTCGGATCTAGAAAGCGGAATTTGTTGGGCACGGCCGGGTCCGGCAGTCTTTGGCGAGCCACCGTTGCCGGAACTTCCCACACAGGTCCGACTCGCTGCAGCGCATTAATGGTTAGCGTTTCTCCGTCAAATGAACCCCGCCCTTGGAAGGCGTGGTTATAACTGGAGTCGATGCCAATACCTTCGCGAGCGAGATCGGTCAAGAGGGCACGGTTGCAGTGCCAGTTGCCAGCGCGGAACGCGACCGGGCGCCGGCCCGCAAACCGCGCGAACAGCTCACAGGCGCGGCCCACGGCCTCAGCCCGGAATCCTTCCGGCAAACTGCAGAGATCGTCGGTTCGCGGAACCGTCAAATACGGCCGCACAGCCTGTCCCCCCGCACGCGCCTGGGCGTAAAAGTGGTACGTCAAGTGAGCATGCAGTTGTACGTCCTGCCCGTTGCGAAGGAGGAAATCGAAATAGGACAACGTGTCTGCATCGCCCAGGCATTCGGATGCGAATACCTCGCAGAAAAAAGTGGCCTGAAGCCCCCTGCGATTCAGTTCATCGCACATCCAGCCGATGCCGTGATCGACGCCGCCCACCCTGCAGAAAGCATGCCGCTCGGCCGTGACCGGCTTCAGGGCCGGGTTGGCCCAGGCTCCGCCCATACTGTTTTCGGTGTCGACCGTGATGTAAACGCGGGCAGGCATTGGGGATCAGATAGACCGAAGGATGCGGCGGATTGCACGGCGAATGCCTAGAAACTCCAGAGCGCGCCCGAGGACGCTCGAAAAAGAATCCAGTCCAGCGTGCGCCCATACAGCCAGGAGGTACTGCGGACGCAGCGGAAAGAAATACAAATCGGCTCGCAAGAACGAAGCTCGCCCAAAGGTTTCCTTGGCCTGGTTCTTTCCGTAACCAAAACTCAGATACTGGAAGCTCTCCTCTTCAAATAGCTGACGGATCGCGAAATACAGAAGAACGGTCCCAGGGCTCCACCCGGTGAATGCGGGATCATAGCCGAGATAACCATAGTCCACCACCCGGTTAGTAATTGGGAGATATAAATAGGAGATAGGCCTGCCGTTGACGAACAAAATATACCCGCGAACTCGATCCCCGCATGCAAGGTCGAGCACGCGTGCCCTGAACTCTTCCGTGTCCGGAATAGCGCCGCCGAAAAGCTTTTCTTGATAGGTCTTGACAGCGACTTGACGGGCCAGACGGAGGTATTCTGCTACTTCAGAACTCTTCGAGTACACACGGAATTCCAAGCCGCCCGCAGCCATTTCGTCCAGTTTTCGGACTTTACGCTTCAGGGTGGAACGGCCCTTGGCGGAGAACCCGGCCAGATATTGGTCAAAGGTTCCGGTGATGGGCACATAGTGGCACTCTGTCTGATTTCGCACGTAGCGAAAACCGCCGACAACGCGGGAAAGCCGTGGGAGGGGTCCAGTGGTCTTGTGATTGAAGATCGTGCAAACGCTATCCGGGTGGACGCTCAGCGGATTGCTGATGGGTTGCTCCGGTGCAGTTGGGTCGAACGGAGCGGATTGGCATATCGCAGCGAAACTCAACCGGAGAATACACCAGTCGCCCAAACAGTAGCGCAGGCGAATTAACTTTGGAGCATCATCCTGTCCACTGGCTGATTCGTTCACGATAGTCAACACTAAGCAGAACCCCCTTAGCATTCAGTATACAGCGAAGGAGGCGATGTCGACAAATCGGCGTGCTCACCCGCCCGTGCTTGCCGACGAGGTCCACGATGCACCAGCGGTTGTCCCGTTGCTGGATGTGCTCCATCGTCAGCGCCGCCACCTCCGACCGGCGGAGCCCGCAGCTGAGCAGGATGGCCAGCATCGCGCGGTTGCGCAGCCCTTTCTTGGTCGTCACGTCCGGCGCGTTCAGGAGCTTTTGGGCCTGCTGGACAGACCGCCAGTTCCCAACCCGTACGCCGATGGACTTCCGCCTTTCACGCGAGTGATGCCGGCGGCCAGTTCCGGTGCGAGCAGCCCATTGTCGGCCGCCTCGACCTCGACCGCCAACTTCCGCACCGCTGTGGTGCGGACGTTGGTGCTGACCGACCCGAGGCCGCGGTCGGCGGCCGCCCCGGTCGGCTGGCATCTTTCTCCAAAGCGGGGAAGCCTTTCTGAAGGAACCGTTTACGCCATCGTGCCACCTTCTGATTACTGACGTTTGCGGCGACGGCGATTTCCAGATCTTGCATTCCGTCAGCCGCCAGGAGGATGATTTGCGCACGCTGGACTTGGCGGACGGGCAAAGACCGTGATCGGGCCCATTGTTCCAAGGTCTTTCGCTGTTCGTTAGTGAGCACCACCGGTGGGGCAACACGCATGAAAAGGCTTCCTCATTATAAGAGAGACGCCTTTCAGCTCTTATTAGTTACTATTTAGGCCGCACTACAGTAGCCATATTTGATTCCTGCAACAAAGTGCGGTTTTCATAGTGCCCCCTAAAAGCTCTTGATGATCGTCGCGCGCCACGGCAGCACGACTGGAGCTACCGCCCCACTCGTGATCTTGCACATGCGGACGGTCACCGTGTCAGCCGAACTCACATAGCCGCTCCACACGAACCCCTGATCAATAGTCGTCGGTGCTCCGAGCACTACCTCATCTCCCGGCACCGCTCCAAACAGTGACATGGGCAGCTCCTGGCAAGCCGATTGCGCGATCGGAGCGAAGTTAAGGGAAGCCGTAGCGCTCAACCGAGACGGAACCGCGTACGTGTCCACTGTCAGCGGGTCTGCACTTGTTCCGAGGCCCGCTAAGCCGATGCCGGTAACGACTCCGTCACGTGGAACCTGTCTGCCAATTGAGATCTGCGCTCCGACCATTCCCACCAAGAGCATGACAAGCGTCACGGCGGTCGCCCAGATCGCATATGGTTTCCTTTTCATGTTGTTCACATCATCCTCCTTTCCTGGTCGGGCATCCTAACCGGGCGATTAGCCCCAAGCCGGTTGGCGCAACAGGGCCGAAAGACCCCACAGAGAAAAGAAAATGCAAAGCCAAAGGGTTTGTGTCGAACCCCAGGTTTGCTGTCCGGTAAGACGCGCGGATGGCACCCTTATTTTAGCCAAGTTTCCATTTTGAACTCCCAGGTCCCATTCAGTATACACCGACCCGGCCGTCCTTTGATCCGCATTATTGGTAGTGTTATTGGTAGTGGTTCTTGGCGCAATGGTATTCAAAACACCTTTTAGCTTAGCTAAGCTAGCCCGGCCAAGCGATAAGCAGGGAGTCCTTACCTGCTGACGGCTCTTTCACCCAGGAGGAAAAATGCATCGCGCAGGCCGCGGGTTCGGGTCCGCTACGGCGCCGAACGCTACCAGCCACTTGGGTGCCACCCGTAACCTTCTGCGACCTTGGGATTCAGCTCACTGATGAACCCCACAATGCGGCGACCATCGGCGGAGCGAACTGAGGGGGACCGGAGTCCCCCGATTACGGCCAGCAAGATCGAGGACGTGGTCCGCAAAACGACGCAGGCGAAACCCGACAACGCCACCCACTGGAGCACTCGCACCATGGCAGAGGCCAGTGGCATCAGCGAAAAGAGCGTGCAACGGATCTGGCATAAACATGGCCTGAAGCCCCACTTGGTGCGCACATTCAAGGTCAGCAATGATCCGCAGTTCGCTGAGAAACTGGACTCCATCGTGGGCCTCTATCTCAATCCGCCAGAGCACGCCATTGTTCTCTGCGCCG
>OBLU010003510.1_pt1 | contig 14197 bp, 14 predicted proteins | sample 1518681 | NCBI WGS metagenome assembly OBLU01 (sample SAMEA3539304, study PRJEB22396) | soil metagenome | biome: tundra; feature: field; material: soil | place: USA | collected 2010-05 | depth 0.15 m
TGCCTCGTCCGGTACACGCCCGTCCCTAAGATTCGTCCCCGCTTCCGTCCAGGCGAGAGCCGCGCGTTCGCGGTCGGTATAGTAGGGCGACTCCTCCCATGAAATCCAATCCATACAGACGCTGCTCCGTTTCGCCAACGGCGCGAAGGTCTTTCCAGTGCATGTCAATGCAGTAGGCGCATCCATTGATCTCGGAGGCTCGAAGCCTCACTAGATTAAGCAACGATTCCTCCAGTCCCGATTGATGCAGATATTTCTCCAGACCAAGCAACGCCTCGTATGCGCCACGTGCAGCTTTCACATAGTTAAATCGCGGTTCCATGCATATGCCTCCATCAAAATCGGATGCTTGAGAGCAGGTTCGGGTTGCGAAGTCGCCAAATCCCGGTATTATGGGTAACGTTTTCGAATAGAACCCGTCAACTCTTGACTGCGCCAAGGAATGAGGTTTCTGTGCTCTCACCGCTGATATTTTGGCCATGCTTTGCGGGCCTGGTCATCCTCACAATCGGATTCATCAACGTCAGAAAAGAGCTGTCAGCGACCCTCGGACTCGACAAGCTGATCGCGTTGGGCCGCGTGTTCTTCGCTGCCCCGCTCGCGGTCTTCGGAGCCGAGCATTTCGCGGTGTCCAAATCCATCATGCAAGTAGTGCCGCCTTGGATGCCGGGACGTCTGGTCTGGGCGTACTTCGTGGGCCTCTGTCTCATTGCCGCGGCCCTCAGCCTGGTTCTGACGAAGTACGTACGGCTTTCAGCCCCGCTCTTGGCGATTATGTTCTTCTTGTTCGCCGCAATGATACATCTGCCCAACGTAGCCGCGAATCCGAAAGACAGAATTGTCTGGGCCGTTGCGGTGCGCGATCTCTCGTTCGCCGCAGGTGCGTGCGCGCTAGCTGTAACCGTACGCGCCCCTGGCTCCAACGCGCTGCTAATGTTCGCGCGTCTGTATATCCCCGTTGCCGTGATCTTTTTCGCAGTGGAACATTTTCTGCACCCGGAGTTCGCGCCTGGCGTTCCTCTTCCCAAGGTTACACCGGCCTGGGTCCCCTTTCATCTCCTGCTCGGATATCCCGCGGGAGCCATCATGCTCATCGGCGGAGCACTCATGCTGGTCCACAAACATACCCGAGCGGCCGCGGCATGGGTCGGTTTGCTATTTACTCTACTGACTTTTTTCCTCTATCTGCCCATAATGACCACGGCCACCAAGACAGCCGAATTAGTGGAAGGACAGAACTACATCTTCGACACGCTGCTCTATGCAGGAGCGGTATTGCTCCTAGCCGGGGCAATGCCAAAGAACAACAACCTCAGGTCTTAGAGATTGTTACCGAACCGCGACCGTGAGGGAGTCGGTTGTTAGGGTGGAGGAGCTCCTCTAGGCCACCCGTTCCTACGCTCACAGCGTCGCAACCAGCTCATCAATCTTCTGGAAGCACTCCTTCACACCGAGTTCCATTCCCGACTGCAGACAGCCGTCACGATCCTGTTTGCTCTTAAAAAGCATGTTGATCGTGAGCGTCGTCTGACCATCTTTTTCATCGAAGGTCAGAGTGACTAGAGATTCGGCGCCTGGCATGGCCTCGAACACTTCGGTTCGCTGTAGCCGATGCGGCGGATCGATCTCGCGAAACACTCCGGAGAATGCTATCTCGCCGCCTTTGGGATGGATCAGCACCCATCGCCACGCCCCTCCCACGCGAAGGTCAATCTCGCAAACGGTCATCGTGGTGGATCTCACGGCGTACCATTTCCTGACGTGCTCGGGCTTCGTCCACACCTCGAACAAGGTCCGCGCCGGCGCGTTGAATGCGCGCGCCATAACGATTTCACGGTCGGATGGCAACGTGAGTGTCATTTCACGTTGTAAACTCGCTGTCATTTTGATTTCTCCTTTTCTGTGATTTCGGAAAGATACTCATCCAGGCGTTTAAAGCTTTCCTCCCAGTTCCGCCGGAATCGTTCCGCCCAGTTCGCCACGTCTTGAAGCCGCTTCGGATTGAGCCGGCACGGCCGCCGCTGCGCATCGCGACGCTGTACGATCAGCCCCGCCTTTTGGAGTACCTTAAGGTGCTTCGACACGCCGGGCAAGCTCATCTTGAGAGGCTTGGCAAGCGTGTTGACCGTGGCCTCTCCACTAGCGAGCTTCTCGACAATGGCCCGGCGAGTCGGATCCGCCAGGGCCGCCAGGACCACGCTGAGGCGATCAACAGCTCTCTTTGAGTATTTCGCCATTAGGTTAATTAACCTGATAGAAGAATAACAGGACACCAAGGCGGCGTCAAGAAGTTTCTTTGGTAGCTGAAGTCCCGCGTAGCCATTTCCGAGCCGGTCCTTTGATGGCTTCCAGCTTCAACCCCAGCTCTCGTATCGCGGCAAATATTGATGGTCCAGTGGAATCCGGCGGCGGGGTCTCGCCTCCGCTGTTGAGCTGGCTCTCGTCTGGCACCCATTGGAGTTTGAAATTGTATTTTCCAGTCAAGCCGGTACTGTCCACAACGGGCCGGCCCAGTTCGCTTCTCAGGTAAGCTGCCACTTCAGCAGTGCCAATTCCATGCGCATCAATCAGCCCTCTTCCAATCCTTGTGCCGCTCGGCCGCGCATTTGAATCATTCCGAGCTACATCAAGCTTGGGGCCACTCTTTGCGACGACCAGCCTATACTGAGGAAGCTGCCTGGTCTCCCAGCTGATCGGGCTGAATGCCATACGCCATTCTGATCGCGACTGCGAGAGGTATGTTCGTCCAAGTCGCTTGCACCGGATCGCGGAGATTATTTATGACTGCGTTAGATTTGCTGGGCTTGACTGTGGCGACCTCAAAGGCGGGCGGCGGTTCCTGCGCGAACGCAACCAAAGCCATCCATGCGATCGCCCCGCCAATTCTTACGTGAAGCAGCGATTGGAAGACGCTCGAAATATGCGATTCGTTCAGCCGATGAGTCTGTGATTTGGACTACGCCGGCCGATGCCATCGCGGCCCTTATAACCTCACCGGGGGATTGCCTTTGGGGCGCTGGCGTGTAACTGTCAAATCATGAACGGACAAAAAAAGAATGACCGGGCCGGGTGGTTCGAAGGGCCACAGGCCGACTGCTCGGCGCTTCCGGGCGAAACCCAGTCACCCTGGCGGCTCGTGCTGCTGGGTGCTCCGGGCGTGGGCAAAGGCACGCAAGCCGACCTGCTGCATAAAAATCTAGGGGCTTGCCATCTATCCACCGGCGATGTCTTCCGCGCTGCGGGCAGCAGAGACGCTTGTGAGCAGACGCCGGCCATGAAGGTCGCCATTGAATATATGCGCCGCGGCGAACTCGTCCCCGATACGACGGTGTGGGAGATGGTGCGCGAACGGAACGGCTGTATCCGTTGCGGGGGCGGTTTTATCCTGGACGGTTTCCCCCGTACATTGGCTCAAGCCGAGGCGCTCAAAGCGTACATGGAAAGCGAGAGCCTTTCGCTCAGTGCCGTAGTGAACTACGAATTGCCTCTGGCTGAAATTGTCGCGCGCTTGAGCGGCCGCCGCACCTGCGAAAAGTGCAAATCGGTTTTCCACGTGACCGGAAAACCTCCTAGAGAGGAGGGCGCGTGCGATCACTGTGGAGGCCGGCTATTTCAGCGTGAAGACGACCGGCCGGAATCCATCACTGTCCGTTTGGAAGCCTACGAACGCAGCACCGCCCCACTGATCCGGTTCTACACCGATCTCGGCCTGCTGGTGTCGGTGGTAGCTGACGGATCTCCCGATAAGATCTGTGACAACACGCTAACCGCGCTCCAGGCGCTCACTTCGTCGACCCATCAAGGTCACTTAGTTTAGGGCTTCCGTCTGGCCGCCGGTATACATACAATGACTTAAGGGGACACAAATGCCGGCATCGCATGATGCACTCCTTGAGCGGATCACCATCGATTCGGATGTCCGATTCGGCAAACCGTGCATTCGCGGCCACCGGATAACCGTTCAGGAAATTCTGGAATGGCTTTCAAGTGGCGCATCCCAGCATCAAATCCTGGCCGATTATCCTCAGCTCGAACCGGATGACTTTCTTGCTGTGTACGCTTACGCGGCTGAATTAGCGGCAGGCAACAAGGTTTCCCGTGGATGAAGCTGTGGTCGCAATTGTTGCGCTACCTCTCCCCAGTCTAGACAGATAGCGATTCCGAACGTCTCGCTGTGGCAGACGAGTAACCGCATTCGCACACCAAACTGATCACCTCTCTTGATCCAGAATCCGACCGTTTCCCATCAACAACCTCCCAACCCCGCCCCTTCCTCCACGCCACTCGCATGCTATCCCGGTAACGACACACAAAAATGCCTCAACAATACCAGCAAGAATCGACCGCACCGAACCCAATCCTGGGCCCAGAGCCCCCAGCCTCCATCCCCACCCCGTGGCTTCGTTTTTCCAACAAGCCAAACCTCCACCCCACCCCCCCACACCCTCCGTCACCCGCACCCCCGACACCTCCCGCATCTACCCCATTCCACATGCCTTGCACCCCACTCCCCAAGGTGACGCTCTTTTCCGCCCAGGCTCCAAATGCGCCTCCCGCGCTGACGTGATAAACTCGCCACCAATGACCCGCCGATCCACACTCTCGCTCTTCCTATTCCTGGCCGCGCTTGTGCCGCCCGTTTCCGCGGCCACGCAGCCCACGCTCATCGCCAAGTCCGTCACCATCTATCGCGACAACTACGGCGTCCCGCACGTCTTCGGACCCACCGACGCAAGCTGCATCTTCGGCTACATCTATGCGCAGGCCGAAGACAACTTCTGGCAGATCGAGGACAGCTATATCCGGGCCCTCGGCCGCGCTTCCGAAGTTTATGGCGAGAAAACTCTCGATGACGACCGTCTGGTGCGCGCCCTCCAAATTCCGAAATTAGCGCAAGAGGAATACGATCGTGCCAGTCCGGAAACCAAGAAGCTGGTGGATGCCTCCGCCGAAGGTCTAAATTATTTTCTGGCGCGCAACCTGCAAGTGAAGCCGCGCCTCATTACGCATTTCGAACCTTGGCACATCTACGCCTTCAATCGCTACGCGCTCTACTACAAATTCATCTTCGGAAAGAGCGGCCTGAAACCCGCCGAGATTTCAGCCGTCATCGAATCGCAAGGCTCGAACATGTGGGCCATTACTCCGGCCAAGAGCTCTGACGGCCATGCCCTGCTTTTCATCAATCCGCATCAGCCCTTCTTCGGTGTCGGCCAGTGGTATGAAGGCCACGTCCATAGCGAGGAAGGCTGGAACATGAGCGGCGCATCCTTCTTCGGGTCTGGTTTCCCCACCATCGGCCACAATGATGTCCTCGGATGGAGCCACACCGTGAATGAGCCGGATATCGTCGACGTCTACCAGGAAACCTTCGACAATGCCGGTGACCCGCTCGCCTATTGGTACGACGGCAAATACCGGCATGCCACCGAATGGAAAGAAACCATCAAGGTCAAGACTGCCAGTGGATTTACCGATCGCACGTTCACCTTCCGCAAAACTCACCACGGACCCATCTTGGCCAAGCGCGACGGCAAATTCCTGGCCGTGAAAATGGCCAAGTTCGAAGAAGGCGGGCAAGTGGACGAGTGGTATGCCATGAGCAAGGCCCACAACTTCGACGAATTCAAGAAAGCCATGTCGGCGGTCGCGGTTCCCATGTTCAACGCCATTTATGCCGATCGCGACGGCAACATTTTCTACGTCTATAACGGCGCTGTTCCCAAGCGTTCTCTCAAATTCGATTGGTCGAAGCCCGTAGATGGCTCGACGTCCGAAACGGAATGGCAGGGTTATCACACCTTTAATGAGTTGCCGCAGGTCACGAATCCGAAATCCGGTTTCGTGCAGAATTGCAATTCCACGCCGTTTGCCACGACGGTTTTCGGCAATCCGGATCCTTCCGAATATCCCAAGTACATGGTCGGAGAGCCGGACAACGCGCGTGCGCGCATCTCGCGCCGAATCCTCTGGAACAAAGACAAATTCACTTTCGACGAATGGGCCAAGGCGGGTTTCGATACGTACGTCATCCAAGCCGAAACCGAGATCCCGAAGCTGGTAGAGGCATTTGACCAGGAGCATCCCGCCAAGCTCCTCGATCCAGTCACCGAGCTACGCAACTGGGATCACCTGAGCAAAGTCACCTCCGTCCCGATGACTCTGTTCCTGCTGTATCACGAAAAGCAATACGGCACCGCTGTGTTTCCGCCGGCGAAACCCAAGCAGACTCCGCTTGAATCGCTCCAGGCGGTCGTGAGCGATTTGGAGAAGACTTTCGGAACCTGGCGCGTCCCCTATGGCGATATCAACCGCCTGGAGCGCCGCCAATCCGGTGGGGAGGAACCGTTCAGCGATGCAGTCTCGAGCCTCCCCGTGGCCGGTGCTCCCGGAGACGTCGGCATCGTCTTCAATTTCTATTCGCGTCCGGAAAAGGATCAGAAACGCCGCTACGGCGTGGCCGGCCATTCCTTCATCAGCGTGGTGGATTTCGGTCCCCAAGTGGAAGCGCGCTCCATTCTGGTCTTCGGTGAAAATTCCGATCCCAACTCCAAACACTATTTCGATCAATCGCAGCTCTACGCCAAGCAGGAATTCAAGCCCGCATATTTCAGCGTGGCCGACATCAAAGCGCACGCCGAGCGCACCTATCATCCCGGTGAAGGCAAGCCTTGAGAACCAAACCAGCTTCCGTGGTGGCACTCTACCCCGGTTCGTTCGACCCCATCACGAATGGGCATCTGGATTTGATCCAGCGCGGCTCCGCATTATTTGACAAGCTGTTCGTCGCCATCCTTCGCAATGACGAAAAGCAGGCCCTGTTCAGCGTCGACGAGCGAATCGAGATGCTCACGGAAGTAGTGCAAGTCTTCCCGAACGTGGAAGTCGGCTCGTTCGACGGCCTGCTGGTGGAATACGCCGCCCACTGCGGCGCCAGCGTGATCATTCGCGGCATTCGCGCGGTTTCCGATTATGAATACGAGCTGCAGATGGCGCTCATGAATCGGCGCCTCAGGCCGGACATCGAGACCGTGTTCCTGATGGCCAGCGAAGCCCATTCTTTTCTGAGCTCCAAGCTGGTGAAGGAAGTGATTCGCTTGGGCGGCAAAGTCACAGGTCTCGTGCCGCCTTCGATTGAGGTTAAACTAAGAAAAAGACTGTTAGGAGACAACTAGGAGAAATTGACACCTTCCATGCAAGCTACCACCGATCTCGCCGAGCGGATTTCGCTGATCAGCGAGTCTTCCACCATGAAAGTTGCGGCCGACGCCGATCGTCTTCGCAGAGAAGGAAAAGATGTCGTCGACTTCGGGGCCGGGGAGCCGGATTTCCCCACGCCGGACAACATCAAGAAGGCAGCCATCGCGGCGATCGATGCCAATTTCACCAAGTACACGCCCACCGGCGGAGTCCTCGAGCTGAAGACCGCCATTTGCGATCGGCATCGCACCGACTACGGCACCAACTATTCGACCGCCGAATGCATGGTGACGGTGGGAGGCAAGCACGCGATTTTCAATTTGATGCAGACGGTGATCGGCGAAGGCGATGAGGTGATCATTCCGGTCCCGTACTGGGTCACTTACAAAGACGTCGTCAACTATGCGGGCGGCAAGTGCGTGTTCGTCCCCACCGACGAAGACAACGGCTTCACGTTTACGGCCGACATGATCGCGCCCTACATCACTCCGCGCTCCAAGCTCTTGATCATCAACTCGCCGAATAACCCCAGCGGCGCAGTCCTAAGCCGCGAAGAGTTCGAAAAAATTTACTGGCTCGCGGCCAAACGTGGCGTCCGTTTGATGACCGACGAATGCTACTGCCGCTTCCTCTATGATGGTGAGCCGTTCTCCATCGCGTCCATGCCGGATGCCAAGGAGCACGTCGTAGTGGCTGGGTCCCTTTCTAAGACCTACGCCATGACTGGCTGGCGCATCGGATTTGCCCTCGCGCCCAAGCCTCTCATCGATGCCATGATGAAGCTCCAGAGTCACACCACGTCGAATCCCACGTCAATTTCGCAGAAGGCGGCCATTGAGGCGTTGCGCGGTTCGCAAGATTCCATACCGGTCATGCTGGCGGAATATCGAACTCGCCGCGATTATGTGGTCGGCCGTTTGCGCGCCATTCCAGGCGTCAAGATCGCCGAACCCAAAGGTGCTTTCTATGCATATCCTAACGTCTCGGTCGGGTTCCGCAATGGAATCACATCGGCGTTGCAGTTTTCCGAAAAATTGCTTGCGCAAGAGTATGTAGCAGTGGTTCCGGGCGAAGCATTCGGAACCAGCGAACACGTTAGAATCTCTTATGCGACTTCCATGAAGGAACTCGCCCGCGGCCTGGACAGGATCGAGCGTTTCATCCGTGAACGGTAGCGCTCCCGTCCGGCTTCCGACTGCCTTTAAAGAAAAAATCTGGGGCGCACTGGACCTTGCTCCCTGGTATCCGGATCCCGGCAAAAAAATCGGCGAAGTGTGGTTTGAAGCCGAGCTTCCGCTCCTGGTCAAGTTCGTGTTCACCAGCGAGCGGCTGTCAGTCCAGGTTCATCCCGACGATGCATTCGCAGCGGCTCACGAAAAATCGCTCGGAAAAACCGAGATGTGGTACGTGTTGCGAGCGGATCCCGGCGAAAACTCGCTCGGAAAAACCGAGATGTGGTACGTGTTGCGAGCCGATCCGGGCGCACAACTCGCCCTGGGATTTCGCGAGCCAATCACGCGCGAGCGTTTGCGGGAATCCGCATTGAGCGGCGAAATAGAACGCCTGCTGCACTGGGTGGACGTGAACCAGGGCGATTCATTCCTCATCCCCGCCGGAACCGTGCATGCCATCGGCGCTGGCCTTGCTCTATGCGAGGTGCAGCAGCATTCCGACATTACTTACCGGCTCTACGACTATGGCCGCCCCCGCGAACTGCATCTCGAAAAAGCTCTCCAAGTTGCCTCCACCGAGGCGTTCGACGCCAAGCCGGTCGCACTTCCGATCGATTGCAAATACTTCCACACCGAACTGGCCAGGATCACGTCGCCCATCGAGTATCCTGCGGCCCGCGACCGTTTTCACCTGCTCATTTTCGCTGCCGGCAGCGGGAAAATCGCAGGCCAGCCTTTTCTTCAGGGCGAGACTTGGCTTGTACCCGCCGGAGCCGGACTATTTTCGATCGAACCCGGCGAACCAACAAAATTCCTACGAACCTGGGTGCCTTGATGTGGGGCAGGCGCTTTCGCCTGCCAACCGATCTCTCACGGTTGCAACCCCGGCGCCACATACGCATAAAACAAAACAATCAGCCCGATCATGCTCGCCAAAAACAAACTATGCCGCAGCGTAAACCGAAAAAGCTTCGCTTCATCATCCCGCGCCATTCCAGTGGCACAAGTAGCCACCGCGATGCTCGACAAACTAATCATCTTTCCCATCACTCCACCAGCCGAATTCGATGCCGCCATCAGCACCGGATTCAGACCCAGTCGCGAAGCCGTCACCACTTGCAGATTGCCGAACAGCGCGTTCGCTGATGTGTCGGACCCAGTCAGAAACACGCCCATCCAACCGAGCAGCGCACTGAAGAATGGGAACGATGGGCCGGTAGCGGCGAACGCCAATCCAAGAGTTGCCGTAGCGCCGCAATAGTTCATGAGGAAAGCCAGGCCTAGCACCGCCGCGAGTGTAACCAGTGAGAACGCGAGCTGCCGCAACGTGCTGGCCAGGATCTTCAGAAACTGCAGCGGTGGAATTCGCAGCACAAGCGCGGTCAGCAAAGTGGCGATGAGGCAGGCGGTTCCGGAAGCCGAAAGCCAATTGAGGTTGAAGACCGCCGGGTAGGGCGAAACGCGTGCGGTAACCGGCGGCATGCGGGCGATCAGATTATGCAATCCAGGCCAGGGGATTGGAACACTCACGGAATTCAACGGGCCTTGCATCGGCTTGTAACCCCACAGGAGCACACAGCCAACCAGCAGCAAATACGGACTCCAGGCCAGCAGAATCTGCCCAGCCGAAGGCCGGACTGCTACTGTTTTGGATGACGGCGGCTCGGCAACAATGTCCTTCGGCTTCCAGACCAGGAACAGCAGTACCAACGTGACGATCGCAGTGAGCGAAGCAATCAGATCCGTGAGCTGCGCGCCGACGAAATTCGAGATGATGAACTGCATTCCGGCGAACGAAACGCCGCAGACGATCGCTGCGGGTAATACCGGTCGCAGGGCTTTCCATCCGCCCATCACCAGAATCAGGTAGGCCGGGACGATCAATGAAACTGGAGCGCAGATGCGTCCCACGCCGGCGCTTAAGCGATCCAGCGGCAGTCCAGTAATTCCTGCGAGCGTGACGATCGGAATCGCGATGGAGCCGAAGGCCACGGGCGCCGTATTCGCGAGCAGGCAGATGGCGGCCGCATAGAACGGCGTGAATCCGAGACCGGCCAGCATTGCGGATGCAACCGCAACCGGAGTTCCGAATCCAGCGGCGCCTTCCACAAACGCCCCGAAGGCGAACGCGATCAGCAGCGCCTGCAGCCGGCGATCCTTTGTCAGGCTCCCGATCGAGTGCTTAATGAATTCGAACTTGCCGGTATCGAGCGTGAGCCGATACAAGAAGACCGCCCAGATTACGATCCAACCGATCGGGAAAAGACCGAATGCCGCGCCGTACGTTGTCGCGCCGATTACTTTTCCGAGCGGCATGCCGTACAGAAAAACGGCAACCAGAATGGTGGCCGCAAGACCCGAAAGTGCGGCGACCCAGGCGGGCTTGCGCAGGATACCCAGCAGCAAAAGCAGCGTGAAAATCGGCAGCGCGGCCACCAGCGCCGAAAAAGGGAGGCTTCCTAACGGTGTATAGTTTTGCTGCCACATGGAAAAGGAAGTATACAGGAGCCGGAAGTCAGAATCCAGAAGCTAGATGGCTGTAACGCGAACTCTTAGTTTGCAGCGTTCACACTTTTGTGAACGCTTCGCGGGGTGGCGTTGGCGTCCCGAGAAACCAACGCGTTCACAGAACCTGAACCGTGCGCGGAGTGCGTGCGCTACGGCGGTTGGCGAACGTTGTGCGGTAGTTCGGGAATCGGAGTACAATGGGTTTGTTCAAGGTATGGTCCATTAAAGGAGGCCGCATGTTCCGATCTATAGGCTTTCCAGAGCTGATTGTCATTTTGGTAGTCGCCGTTCTGCTGTTTGGCGGAAAGAAGATTCCCGAACTGGCGAAGGGCTTAGGGGAGGGCATCAAGAATTTCAAAGGTGCCATGAAGGAAGATCAAAACCCTAACGTCGACGAAAAGAAGCAGGCCTGAGGCTTCCTGGATTTGCTCGCACCTTGAGTGGACCTAGTATCGACTTCTGAAAGAGAAACCCCCGCGAGGTCATCGCGGGGGTTTATGTTTTTAAAGCTGCTTGCGGGTTCCTAACCTATTTCTTCTTGGGTACGATCGCGTCCTTCACGGCTTTTGCGACCCGGAACTTGACCACTTTCTTGGCCGGGATCTTGATCGCTTCGCCGGTGGCGGGATTGCGGCCCATGCGGGCTTTGCGGTCCACGCGAACCAGGCGGCCAATGCCGGGAATAATGAACACTCCGTTCTTTTTCGTTTCACGGACGGCCAGATCGGCGAAGGTCTCGACGAATGTCTTGGCCGCCTTGGTTGTGCTGCCGGTGGCTGCCGCGAGTTCTTTCATGATCTGCGACTGCGTCATCTTGGTTGCTGCCATGTACTTCTCCTTAGTTTCTTTTTTTAGTGGGGCTCTTCCATCCAACGGTACGGTTACGTAAAACATAACCGTACAAATTTGTTTCCTTCCAAATCATACGGGAAGCGGAGCCGGATGTAAAGAGAAGAATGCGAAAAAAACACGTTTTTCCTCAGTTTTTTCGACGCGCCACGCCCCGAAAGCCGATGAAACGGGCTTTTGCCGCCTTGCGGAGCCTCGGGAGCCCTAATTCAAGCGCTTTGAGCGGTCTTGTTTAGCGAAAGCTGACCAGCCGCGGCTGGCTTCGGAGTAACCTCCGCGTCACTCGCCGCCTCGAAGCCCAGCTTTTTGCGTAGGCCGGCGTCCAGTTGTTCGCGCGCCTCGGGATTCGCCACCAGATAGGCGCGAGCGTTCTCGCGGCCTTGGCCGATGCGTTCGCCGCCGTAGCTGAACCAGGAGCCGCTCTTTTCCACCAACTCGTGAATGACGCCCAGATCCAGCAGATCGCTTTCGCGCGAGATGCCTACTCCAAAGAGGATGTCGACTTCGACTTCGCGGAAAGGCGCGGCCACCTTGTTCTTCACTACCTTGATTTTGGTGCGGTTGCCGATCACCTTATCGCCATCCTTGATCGCGGTCATCCTGCGCACTTCCACCCGGACCGACGAATAAAATTTCAAGGCGCGGCCGCCCGTGGTGGTCTCCGGGTTGCCGAACATCACGCCGATCTTTTCACGAATCTGGTTGATGAAGAGCAGCAGAGTATTGGTCCGCGCCACTGTGCCGGTAAGTTTCCGAAGCGCCTGCGACATCAGGCGGGCGTGCAGGCCCATGTGGCTATCGCCCATTTCACCGTCGAGCTCGGCTTTGGGCACAAGCGCAGCAACCGAATCCACCACCACCACATCGATACCTCCGGACCCGATCAGCGCTCCAGCGATCTCGAGCGCTTGTTCGCCGTAATCTGGTTGCGAGACGATCAGATTGTCGACATCCACGCCAAGATTGCGTGCATAAGCCGGATCCAAAGCATGCTCGGCATCAATGAAAGCGGCGGTGCCGCCCGCTTTTTGCGCCTGAGCGATCACCTGCAAGGCCAGCGTGGTCTTGCCGGATGACTCCGGTCCAAAAACCTCCACCACGCGGCCGCGCGGGAATCCGCCCACGCCCAAAGCTGCATCCAGCGATATGGAGCCGCTCGGGATCACCGCGACAGGCAATACGTTCCGGGAACCGAGCCGAAGCACGGAGCCTTTCCCGAACTGCTTGTCCATCTGGCTGAGGGCGGCATCAATGGCGCGCTGGCGGCCGGCAGCGTCTATGGAAATAGGTTGGTCTTTCACGACATTCTAGTGGTGGGAGAAGCAGGATCGTCTCAGGAAAGTGCTAACCTTTGCTTGAGAATCCCGTCATAACGGTCATGCAAACTCTGTGGCAGGACCTGCGGTATTGTGTGCGATCGCTCGCAAAGAGTCCCGGGTTTGCCGTTCTGGCGATTCTTGCCCTGGGGTTAGGGATCGGCGCCAACACGGCCATCTTCAGCGTTGTAAACGGGGTGCTGCTGCGGCCTTTGGCGTATGGCGATCCCGGCCGGCTAGTAGTGATTCTCCACGAAGGGCAGTGGCCGGTTTCACCAGACGACTATCTGGATTGGCGCAGGCAATCGCGATCCTTTCAGCAGATGGGAGCGGCCCAGGTCTGGAGCGCGGCCCTGACCGGCCGTGACAATGCCGAGGAATTGCCCGGAATGCAGGTGAGCCCGAACATGTTCTCCATTCTGGGAGTTCCGCCGCTCCGAGGACGCACGTTTGAAGCAGGTGACGATCAACCGGCGCGCGGTCACGTTGCCGTCTTGAGTTATCAGTTGTGGCAGCGGCGCTTCGGCGCTGACCCGAAGATTGTCGGGCGCGAGATCAAGCTGAATGGCGAAAGCTACACCGTGAACGGCGTTATGCCGGAATCGTTCCACTTCGCTCCGTTCTGGGCCACCAACGTGGACGTGTGGGTTCCGCTGCTGTTAGACAAGCGCTTGAACGACCGTGGAGGCCGCTCCTTGCGGATCTTCGCCCGGCTGCGCGATGGCGTGCCGCTTCAGCAGGCCCAAGCCGATATCGACGTAATCTGCCGCCGCTTGGCCCAGCAGTATCCGGCGACCAACACTGACATGACAGCCCAGGTAACCCCGCTCCAGGAAAAAGTGGTGGCCAATATTCGCCCCACGCTTCTCGTGCTGCTAGGCACGGTTGGATTTGTGCTTCTGATCGCCTGCAGCAACGTGGCGAATCTGATGCTGGTGCGCGCCAACGGCAAGAAGAAGGAGACGGCCGTGCGGCTGGCCCTCGGTTCCAGCCGGTGGCGCGTCATCCGGCAATCGTTAGTGGAGAGCCTGCTGCTTTCGGTGGCGGGCGCGGCGGTGGCTACAGTAATTGCAAGCTGGGGGATTGCCGGATTGATCGCGTCGCTGCCTGCCGGGAGCTTGCCACGGCTCGATGACGTGGGCATCGACAAGA
>OBLU010003511.1_pt1 | contig 14197 bp, 19 predicted proteins | sample 1518681 | NCBI WGS metagenome assembly OBLU01 (sample SAMEA3539304, study PRJEB22396) | soil metagenome | biome: tundra; feature: field; material: soil | place: USA | collected 2010-05 | depth 0.15 m
CGCCGGATGGTCCTCGTCAGAGGACGATCTGCTATCTGGGGGAATTGAACAGTTCTCGAGACCCGGCGGCTGATCCTGAAATCATTTTTCGAGGTGCAGGTGGCCAGCCGGATCCAGCAAGCTGAGATATTGATCGCACAGCAGACTTTTGACCTGATTATTCTCTGCTACACACTCAGCAAGGATGAATGCCTTCAAATCGCCGGTCTGGCTCAGGCCTTGAATGAACGCACCAAGATTCTGGCCCTGGGAGCTGTAGGAGCGTGGACTCCGCCGGCCGGTGTTGATCAGCTGTGGACAACCGAGGCTGGCCCCGACCGGCTATTGTCGAAGGCCGCCGAAATGCTGGGCCTTGACCTGAATCGCAAGCCTGCTCGCGCCGTCTGAGCAGTCCAGGTCTAGACCTTGAAGATCCGTTCCTCTCTCTTGCCTTTCAATCCCGCCAATCATCGGAAATTAGTCACAGTTGCAGCGTGTTTCTGGGGCCTCCCACGTAACAGGATCGCATTCGAATTGAGCAATCCTCCGGTGATAGCCTCGAAGAATGGCCCTGGCTGTGCAAGTCGATTATTTAGTGATGGGTGCGGGCGTTGCGGGCTTGCGCGCGGCAATAGAATTGGCCGATCACGGCAGCGTGCTTGTGGCTACGAAAGAGTCGGTCGCCGAATCGAATACTCATTACGCCCAGGGTGGTATTGCGGTGGCCATGGAAGGTGATGAGGACGTTGCGCTTCATCTGGAAGATACGGTCGAGGCGGGGGATGGGCTGGTATATCGTCCGGCGGCCGAGGTGCTGGTCGAAGACGGGCCATTGCGGGTGGCGGAGCTGATCGAGTGGGGTGCGAATTTTGACCGCGATGGCAATCGATTGCTGCGCACCCGCGAGGCAGCTCATTCGCGTCCACGTATTCTGCATGCTAACGGCGATGCCACCGGTGCCGAGATCAGCCGTTCGTTGACGGCGATGGCGCGGGGCAATGCCGGCATTCGCTTTGCGGAGTGGATCACAGTCACGGGTTTGGTGAGTGACGGTGGACGCGTGGTGGGTGCTGACCTGCTGGACCGTGACAACCGTCCGCGACGGGTAAGCGCACGGTCAGTCCTGATCGCGGCGGGTAGGGCCGGGCAAGTCTACTCCGACACCACCAACCCGCAGGTGGCAACAGGAGACGGAATTGCGCTGGCTGCCGAAGCCGGTGCCGAGCTGGCGGACATGGAGTTTTACCAGTTTCATCCCACCGCCCTTTCGCTGCCGGGTGTTCCGCGATTTCTGTTGTCGGAGGCGCTGCGGGGCGAAGGCGCGATTCTGCGCAATGACCGCGGAGAGCGGTTTATGGACCGCTATCATGCCAACCTCGAGTTGGCCCCGCGGGACGTGGTGGCGCGGGCGATTGCGCGCGAAGGGATGAGCCCTACAGGTGGCGATGTCCGCCCCGTTTATATCGACATGCGGCACCTTCAGGGCGTCGACCTGCACAAACGCTTTCCGGGGGTTAGCGGTTTTCTGGCCCGGCACGGTCTCGATCTGCATCGCGATCTGATTCCGGTGCGGCCCGCGGCACATTACCTGATGGGCGGGATTCGCACGGATTTGAACGGGCGTACAAGCCTTGCCGGACTGTATGCCGCAGGCGAGGCGGCGTGCACTGGCGTGCACGGAGCCAACCGGCTGGCTTCGAATTCTCTGCTGGAAGGGCTGGTGTTCGGCGCGCGCGCGGCACGGTGCATGCTCGAGGAATGGGTTCCGTTGCAGGCGTCCGATGCTCCTGCGAATCGGCCAAAGTCGCCTTCCGGGGACGAAGAAGACAAGCTCGAAGGCCTGATCCAGGAGATGCAGCGTTCGATGTGGGCACTGGCTGGTTTGCTGCGGGATGGCGAGGCGCTCCGGCGAGCGATGGCTGCGAATGCGGAATGTCGCGCGGAGTTGGATGAATTCAAACAAGGCGGGAAGGGAAGCCGCCGGCTTTCAGAAGCGCTGGCTCTCAATCGAGTTTCGGATGCCATTTTGCAATCTGGTCTGGCGCGGACGGAAAGCCGCGGTGCCCATTTTCGCAACGACTTTCCGCAGCGCGACGACATGCAGTTCCAGAAGCATTCCGTGCTAAGCAGGAACGGCAGCTCTCCGGTCCTGTTTGAGACGTGGTGATGCCCGTCGGTCAAAGTTCAGGATCAGGACGGGCTCATTCCTTACTCTGATCTCTGAAGCTTGACCTCCCTCTTACGGCACGGCAGCGATGGCGACTGCCTGGACCGGATCGGTGCCCGTGGCCGCGGTAATCGAAGCATCGAGCTTGCCAGCCGTCGTGGTGTCGAAGGTATAGGTGCTCAAGTCGGGGTTACCCCCTGAATTCAATGCCAGCAGGAAGGTTGAAGTACTGTCTTCAGCCAGGCCGATGGTGGCGTCTCCGGCAGCAATGGTGTTTACGAGGGTCAGGGAGTAGACCGATCCCGTAGCCGTGATGGCGTAGCCGGTGACATTGCCGGTGGCGCTTCCGCCGACTGCCTTGTTGGCCACATAGACATAGTCGGCCGTGGGCAGGATAGCACTGGGGCCGGTCCCACCTGTTGTATAAGGAGAGCCGGAGAGTTCTGTAAGCGTCGTTCCGACGGTAAAGACGCGCAGGCCGCCGGTCTGGGTTCCAGTGGTGGCGACGGTTTCGCCGATATACAGCAGACGGTTGCTGGGATCGACGCCGATAGTGTTAGCGCCACCGTTGGTGCCCTTGACTGCGGTGCGGCTGACGCCTCCGAAGGGATTGGTATTGGTGGCAGTGAACGGAATGATGGCAGTTCCGCCGGAACCCATGGCGATGAAGACAAAGGGAGTGGTCGAGTTTGCGGGGGAAAGGGCGAGTTGCTGGATGGTCGAAGCCGGCAGGGCCAAAGTCTGCTCGGTTCCCGTCGAATCCAGAAGACCTGAGGCAGCAACGATCGGGATGGCGTTGACCGCTGCTTCGCCGGAGACGGCTTCAACAAGCCAGGAACTAGTAGGATCGACCTGCATGGTGAAGGCCGGGTCCTGCGAGATAACGCCGCCGCTGTTGGCGAGGGTAAGTGCTCCACCGGTGCCGACTGTATATAGATAAATGCCGGCCGCAGTGCTGACGTAGAGATAGCCACCGCCGGGGGCCATTGCGATGGCAAAGGGAACGGACCCCAGGGTGTAGGGGCTGCCGGTCACCGCTGTAACTTTTCCAGACACGATTGAGAACGCAGCGATCTGCGAAGCCTTCTGGTTGAGCACATAGAAAATGCCGCCCGTGCCCGTAGTCGTCGTCGTTGTTGGAAGAGCGTTCCAGAAACCACTGCACCCTGAAAGCAGCGGCACAGCCGCCAGCAACAATCTTGCCCACCTACGAATGTTCATCGCCGCTCCCTGAGCCACCTGAAGTTGTCCGGACGTATGGCTTGGCTGTGCTGATCTCAGCGTACTGCGTTCGCATGCCAATTGTCTTTTGAATGCACGCCGATGCTGCAATTTTCGAGTGCAATCAAGTGGACGCAGAATATGACCAGTCCGCTCGCGGCGGAAAGCAGGACAGCCGCGAGGGTCTGGAAGTTCCAGCGATGAAGGAGGCACCGGGGGTTCGAGCCTTGGAGCTAGGCCGTAACGAGCGCTTCAGTTTCCGGGACGGCGGCTTGCGCCTGCACCGAATCGAGCACCGCACCAATGGCGTGGATCACTGAGGCTACACGCACAACTGCGAGTATTAGCTCCTCGGTCGCGCCTTTTTCGCGAACCACCTTCTCGTGGGAATCGACGCACTTACCGCAGCCGTTGATAGCGGAGACAGCCAGCGACCAGAGTTCGAAGTCAACATCGTCAACGCCATGTCCACGAAGACCGTTCATGCGCAGGCGGGCACCCATCGTGCCGTACTTCGGGTTCGAACTCAAATGCTGAAAACGGTAAAAGATGTTGTTCATGCCCATAATGGCGGCAGCTGATTTGGCAGCTTCGAGGGCGGCGGGCGAGAGCTGAGCGGCCGCTGCCTCAAGAACGGCTGAGGTCAGGCTGGCGCTGCGCGTGGCAACGGCGCTGGCCACAACGGTTCCCCACAACTGCTGGGGAGTCAGCTCGGAGTTATTCCGCACCAGGGACGAATAGTTCAGCTTCAAGTCTTTGGCCGAGGGGGGCAGGGTATCGATCAAGGCATCGAGACTCATAAATGTTGGCTCCTGTAAGACGTCGTTGCGCACAAGGAAAGCCGGCGGGCGCAGAGATCGCCGCACCCGCCGAATACGGCAAGCCGAGGGGTCCAGGTCGGACCCTAAACTGGGCTTAGACGTGAATCGTCTCTTCGCCCTTCTTCCAATTGCAGGGGCAAAGCTCGTCGGTCTGCAGGGCATCGAGCACGCGCAGGACTTCCTGCGGGTTGCGGCCCACCGAGAGGTCGGTGACGTAGACAAAGCGAATCACGTTCTCGTTGTCGACGATGAAGGTGGCACGCTGCGCAACGCCCGCCTTGATGTCGAGGATGCCGAGCTGCTCGCACAGATCGCGCTTGATATCAGACAGCATGGGGAAGGGCAGGTCCTTCAGGTCCGCATGGTTATTGCGCCACGCGAGGTGAACGTATTCAGAGTCGATACTGGCGCCCAGAATCTGCGTGTCACGATCCTGAAATTCCTGATTCAGCTTGCCGAACGCAGCGATTTCAGTGGGACACACAAACGTGAAGTCCTTGGGCCAGAAGAAGTAGACCTTCCACTTGCCTGCAAAGCTCTTCTCCGTGATGGTTTCGAAGGCTTTCTTGGGGTCGAAATTGACCACCGCGGTCAGTTCGAACGAGGGAAACTTTTCTCCAACAGTAAGCATGAATAACTCCTTGAAAATGTTATGTTTGACGTGAAGTTGCGGACACTGCAGGCCCCGCAACTATATGCGAAAAATGAAAACGGTATGGGGGTAGAATTGCGCTTGTCCACGGGCTAAGTAATAGATGCCGTAGAACGACGAACGGTGCGGAGGAGGCACAAAGACGCTATACCAAGGATATCGTGAAATTCCGAGGGCGACATTACAGTCATTCGCCGTGACTTTAGGCCGTGGGTAACGCTTCAGGTGCGGACCGGGCTAGCCAGACGAGGCGAGCGGCGACGAGATCCTCAATGGCCATGCCTACGGACTTGAAGACGATGCGGCTGCCTTTGGGAACTGGGCTGGTCATTGGATCGGCGAGGATCTGTCCAATTTCGGCCTGAACCTTGGCCCTCGACAGGACCACATCGCCCGCTTCGCGCTCAACCGCCTGGCGGGATTCGGCGACCAGCCAGGCATCCAGGATTGCTTCATCATCCAGTTCCCGCAGCTGCGCTCCGACCGCACCGACGGCCAGGACGATGGAGCCAGGCTTCAGCCAGCGACCAAGTAGCACCGGCGTTGGCGAGGCGGTGGCGGTTAAAACCACCTGAGCCGCGGCAGCTTCTTCAATGGCGACCGAGCGCGCACCGACTTCTTCCGCGAGCAGCTCTGCGCTGGCCGGATTTCGACTCCAGATGCGGACGTCGGTGAGGGCCGAACGGACCATCTGAAGTGCCTTCAAGTGGGATCGCGCTTGGACCCCACTGCCGAGAATTCCCAGACTGCGGGCTCCGTGAGGGGCCAGAGTATCGAGCGCAACCGCCGAAACCGCGGCAGTGCGCATTTCGGTGATCAGGCGACCGTCCATGACGGCCAGAGGTTCGCCGGTGGCCCGGCTGAGCAACTCGATCATGGCCAGGTGGGTATGCAGGCCCAGTTCAGCGTTGCCAGGAAAGAAGGTGACGGTCTTGACGCCCATGACGTCGCCGGCGACGACTGGCATGACGGCGAACCAGCCGTTTTGGTCCCCCTCGGCGTTGCCCGCGCGCAAAATCATGCGGGGCGGCTGTTCAACCCTGCCTGCTGAATAGTCGATGAGTGCCTGGCGGATGGTGGGAATCAGCGCTTCGTAAGTGAGGACCGCGCGCACGTCTTGCTCAGTAATGTACATGGGTCAGGCGCTAGTTAGGCCGGCCCCCGCCTTGTGCGGATCTGCGGCGGAAACGATCATCTAACGGCTGACGGCCTTGAAACCCGGAGTCGACGGAGTGCCAGAACTCGATGGTGGTTTCACCCACGCGCCAGCAGAGCAGTACGACTTCGTCGTCGAGGCGGAAGGGGAAATCGAGCAGGCCAGCGTCTAAGTCCTTTACCTGCACACCGATGGAATCGATCTCCGCGATGCTTTCGCGAACCCTCTGCAGATGCCCTTCCATTTCGGAACGCTGCCGGGCGACTTGGCCGATGTCGACCTTCATTCCTCCGGCCAGATAGATGCGGCGGCTCAGCTCGGCGAGCTGGGCCTCGATCAGATTGGCTAGCTCCTTGCCCTCTATGGCGCGTTTCAACAGCGCTTCAAGCACTGGCAGCAAGGACTGTGCTTCCTCGAGAGTGAAAGTCTTCATGAGAAATCCTACTTTCAAGCATACGACGGAACTTGATGTCCGGCGCTGTAGGCCTGAACCCAAATTCCGAGGCCGAGTTGTGGGAATCAGGGACGAAGCTACCCCTACAAGCTGACTTATCCCACTTCCAGCATCCGGTCGAGCGCGATTCGGGCCCAGTGCTTGACGCTCTTACGCACTTGGATGCGATTGACGACGCGGCCCTCGACAAGATTCTCAAGCGCCCAAGCTAGATGTTGGGGGCTGATGCGGTACATGGTGGTGCAGAGGTAGCCGTGGTCATCGAGGGACAGGATGCGCTTGCCTTGAGGAGCAAAGCGCTTGGCCAGCCGATTCACGAGGTGGATCTCAGTGCCGATGGCGAACTCGGAGCCGGTCGGGGCCTGCTCTACCAGGGCGATTATGCGCTCGGTCGAGCCGAGAGCATCGGCTTTCTGACAGACTTCCCAACGGCACTCAGGGTGAACGACGACCTGGATGCCGGGATATTTCGCGCGCACATCGTCAACCTGGCTGGGCAGGAAGCGCTGGTGCACGGAGCAGTGGCCCTTCCAGAGCAGAACGCGGCTGGCGGCCAGCTCTTTCGCGCTTTGCCCGCCCTGGAGCGCCCACGGATCCCACACCGCCATTTCGTTCATGGGAACTCCCATGGCGAACCCAGTGTTGCGGCCAAGGTGCTGATCGGGCAGGAACAGGATGCGCTTGCCGCGCGCGAAGGCCCATTCAAAGGCAACCCCGGCATTCGAAGACGTGCAGACCAGTCCGCCGCGCTCCCCACAGAACGCTTTAATGGCTGCCGTCGAGTTCATATAGGTCAGCGGTATGAGGTCCTGGGCAAGACCGAGGCGCTCAAGGGACTTCCAGCATGCCTCGACTTGGGAGATTTCGGCCATGTCAGCCATGGAGCACCCGGCGTTGTGATCGGGCAAAATCACCTGCTGGCCGTCATGGCCGAGCACGTCGGCGCTTTCCGCCATGAAGTGCACGCCGCAGAACACGATGAACTTTGCGTTGGTTTCGGCGGCCACCTTCAGACAGTTTGTAGCTGTCGCCGGTGAAGTCGGCAAAACGAATGACTTCGTCGCGCTGGTAGTGATGGCCGAGGAAGATGGTTGTGTCGCCCAACTTGGCCCGGGCTTCCGCGATGCGCGCATCCATGGTGTGGTCGGGGAGTGCGAGGTAGTTTTCGAGACTGCAAAGAGAGCCGGCCTCCGGCGAGGCCGTCGTTGTTTCGTCAAAAACCAGGGTCAAAATGATCCGCCTTCAGTCCTGCACGTCTCTATCGATGGCCGGACGGAGATGTTGAAAGCAAACTCGGCTGCAGCGGATGCGCTGGCTGAACCTGAAAGTCAGGCAAAATGACCCCTACGAATTCCAGGTACGCCCCCATCCACGGGGATGTTGCAGCTTGCATCTATGGATGCTGCAGGGGAGCGTCGGATTCTGAAATCCGCGCAATCCAAAGCGGCATCACCCTCGTAGTTTAACAAAGTGACATAAGGCCTTCCGGTGTGCTTCGCGGTTTGGTTTGTGAGCGTTGCGCACGGGCGGGTATCATGGAGATTCATGGTCGCTCCGGCTCCAATCGAACTCGCCAATCTGAGTATGGCCGACTCCCTGATTCTGATGGTGTTGGCGCTCGTGGTCTTTGGTCCGCGGCGGCTGCCCCAGATCGGCCGGCAAATCGGCAAACTGATGTACGAGTTCCGCAAGGCCTCAAACGATTTCAAGTTCCAGATGGAAGAGGAACTGCGCAGCGCGGAAGACGCGGAACGCCGCAAGAAAGAGGAAGCCGAGCGGCAACGCAATCTAGCCTTGGCCGTGCCTCCGCAAGCAACCGGGACGATTGAAGCGCAGGCAGACATTGGGGCGGTCGAAACACCCGTTGCCTCGCCGTACCAGGGCGAGACGCATTATCCCTCGGCTTATCCACCGGAGACCCCAAGCGCCGAGACGATGCCGGTCGTCGGTCTACCCCGGATTCAGCCTCCTCTGACAGGAGAGCAGGTCAGCACTGGCGCTCCTTCCTCTGTGCAACCAGCGGAGACTTCCGAACCGCTCTTGAATGGATCCGAAGTTCACAATCCAACCGCAACACCTCCCACGGAGCCCGTAAGCCAGCATGGTTGATCCCGCGGACGCAGTCGGCAAGGCGCGGGCCGCAGTCAGCCAGCGCGCGGACCTCCCAGGCATGAGCCTGATGGAGCACCTTGAGGAGTTGCGCAGGCGCATCGTGCACTCCGCCATTTACCTGGCCATTGGTTTCGGCGTGGCGTACTACTTCCACGAACGACTCTATGGGCTGGTGCAGGCGCCTCTCGACCACCTGCATATCAAGCTGAATTACACGCACCCGATGGATCCACTGAACCTGTACCTGCAGGTGGCGTTGATCGGCGGTGCGATTTTGTCGTCGCCCTTTATCCTTTACCAGGTGTGGCTCTTTATCGCGCCAGGTTTATATCAAAAGGAACGCCGCTTCGTGGTGCCATTCATGGTGGCCACGGTTGGCTTGTTTTTAGGCGGAGCGTCATTTGGCTATTTCTATGTGCTCCCAGGTGCGCTGAAGATACTGATCCTTCAGTTCGGCAACAAGTTCAACCCCATGGTTACGATTGAGGAGTACACCGGATTTTTCTTGTCGGTGATTCTCGGCCTGGGCATCAGTTTCGAAATGCCGATCCTGATTTTCTTCCTGGCCATGTTTGGAATCGTGAGTCCGCGATTTCTCTGGAAGAACATTCGCTATGCCATCCTGATCGTGTTTCTGGTTGCGGCGATTATCACTCCCAGTCCCGATCCTTGGACGATGTGTATTTACGCGATTCCCATGTTGACGCTGTATCTGATTGGAATCGGCGTAGCCTGGTGGGTGCATCCTTCGCGACGCAAGGCTAAAGAGACTATCGCCTGAGGCCCACCCGTAAATGGAGCAAGCCTGCCTGATACATCGAATCTGAAGCCGTGGCTCGCGCGCCGCAGATACTTCTAAGGAGTTCTGAACGATGTTGGTTTCGTCCTGGAAGAAGGTGGTTGCCGGGTTGCTCCTAGGCGCGCCGCTGTTCGCATCGGCTCAGCACTTCAACGGCGCGAAGGCATTGGACTACGCGCGGGAGTTTGTCGCCATTGGACCTCGTTGGCCCACCAGCCAGGGGCATGGGAAGGCCGAAGCGTTTCTACGCACGCACTTTCAACATGATCAGCTTGAAGAAGACACGTTCACCGCAGATACGCCTATTGGTGCGGTCAACATGCGCAATTTCATCGTGCGTTTTCCGGGAAAGAAAGACGGCGTCATTGTTCTTGGCACGCACTACGAAACCAATTACCCGCTGCGGAACATTAACTTCGTAGGTGCGAACGACGGCGCGGCGACGACTGGACTGCTGATGGCGATCGCTGATCAGCTTCGCGGAAAAACACTTGACGGCTACTCGGTGTGGTTGGTCTTTTTCGACGGTGAAGAGGCGATTCAAACCTGGTCACAATCGGATTCGACTTACGGCAGCAGGCACCTGGCGGCGAAGTGGGGACGCGATGGGACACTGAAGCGAATCAAGGCGTTCATGCTGGCGGACATGATCGGCGATAAGGACCTCGACATCCAGCGGGAGACAAACTCCACTGATTGGCTGGTGGGGCTGGTTAAGCAGGCAGCGCACAAATTCGGCGACGATCGCTACTTCTTTCAGACCGAGGAGGCAGTGGAGGATGACCACCTGGCCTTTGTGCATCGCGGTGTGCCGTCGATCGACATTATCGATCTCGACTACGGCCCCAACAACAGCTACCACCACACCGCGCAGGACACTCTCGATAAGGTGAGCGCCAAGAGTCTCACCATCGATGGCGATGTGTTTTTGGAGACGATCCGGCTAATCGATCAGCGCTGAGTCGATGGAAAGTGTCAGTGATCCGAGAACAGCGATCATTGTTCCGCAAACAGTCATCGGCTCTTTACTGCACCTAGGACGGCGTTCAGACTAATTTAGTCCGAAGCTAAAGATCTGCAGACAGAACGTGGGAAACGAAACTCCAAGAAAAGACAAAACACGGTTGCCTTCCAATGCGCACCGCTGAGTTTTCCCCCTGACCCCTTCCTGTAACATGCTTCAAGAAAGGCGATTGTTGTGGCAACAATTGAAGGAAGCGCGTCCGTACTGTTTCTTGAGTTCTCGCGGCGCAAACTGCTGGACCATTACTGGACACGGCTGCGCAGTTGTGTGGCTGCGCTCAGTGATGAGCAAGTGTGGTGGCGCGCCAACTCGGTTAGCAACAGCATTGGCAACCTTATTTTGCATCTGAATGGGAATGTGCATCAGTGGCTGGTGGCGTCGTTCAATCGACTTGAGGACCACCGCAACCGGTCCGCGGAATTCAGTGAGCGAGAAGGCGGATCTGCCGCAGCGATTCTAAGCCAGTTGGGCGCGACGATGGACGAAGCTTCCAAGGTGCTGGCGCGGCTGACCGAAGCGGACCTTATGGCGACGTATGAGATTCAGGGCTATCACGTCAGGGGCCTCGAGGCGGTCTACCAAGTCGTTGAACATTTTGGAATGCACTACGGACAGATTCTGTATATCGCCAAGGCTCTCACAGGCACTGATCTTGGGTTATACCGCGAATTGAACGCGACCGGCCGGGCCTCCTGAGGGTGAAGCAAGATTGACGATTGGTGGCGCATCGCTGACGTGGTGGATCGGCTTTCATGCAGCCGTGATCGTGTTGCTCGCAGCGGACTCGCTGCTGCCTGGACGTCGCGCCGAATCGAGACACGCACAAACGATCGCATTGTTGTGGACACTTTTCCTGGCTCTGTGCGCGGCGGGATTTGCCGCATGGATCGCGGTTGCCCAGGGACATGTTCCGGCTCTGCAGTTTGTCGCGGGTTACACCATCGAGACGTCGCTGAGTATCGACAATCTCTTTGTGTTTCTGGTTATCTTTCAAGGATTTCGCATCAGTTCGCAGCGTCAACACAAGGCACTGTTGTGGGGCGTGGCGGGGGCCGTGGTCCTCCGTGGGCTGTTTATCGCAGCCGGGATTTCGCTGTTGCACCGGTTTGAGTGGATCACTTACATCTTTGGCGTGTTTCTGCTGTACGCTGCGTGGCGACTGGTACGCGGAGGATCTGCACACGCGGCGATCCCAGAGTGGATTCGCAAGCTGCAGCCATCGAAAGGGTCGTTACTGCCGGTGATCCTGGCAGTCGAGGTGACAGACCTGTTGTTCGCGGTCGATTCGATTCCCGCGGTGCTGGCGGTTTCGCACGATCCGTTCGTTGTCTACACCTCGAACATCGCGGCCATCCTCGGTCTGCGCTCACTGTATTTCGCATTGGCAGCGCTGCTCGATCGCTTCCGCTATTTGCACTATGGGTTAGGCGCATTGCTGGCGTTCATCGCGCTCAAGATGCTGGCTGCACGCTGGTATGACTTGCCGATCACTATCTCGCTGGCCGTGATCGGTTTGATTCTCGCGGTGTGCGCCATCGTCTCGGTAATTGCGGACCGCGGCAGTCGGCGAAGCGAACTTAGTTCTGACTAGGCGTCCCGCGTGACGGCGCGGATCAAAACTCCCAGCAGAGCCAGAATCACTGCACCCCAAAATGCAGGGCCGACCCCGTAGACTCGGAACCCTCGCACGATATTCGAGGCCACCAGGATCATTAATCCATTGATAACCAAAAGAAACAAACCAAAGGTGAGAATACTGATGGGGAAGGTAATGATTTTGAGTAGCAGCCCAATGGTCGCATTGAGCAGGCCGATGACGAGGGCCGCTATAAGCGCCGAACGCAGGCCGGCCACTTCAAATCCGGGGACTAGTCTAGACGCAACCAAAAGGGCAATGGCGCTCAAAATCCAATGCAGCAAAAGCTTGAGCATGAGGTCGTTCTCCTTGCATATGCTGTCAACGGCGGAGTCTGTGCAGCGCAGTTAAGGAACTTAGATGCACCGGCGAGCAGAGCGGTTCGAGGTTGAACGCTTGCTGCGAGCATAGAGGTTGGCGACCTTTCGGCAGGCCGTGGGTCCAAAATCTAAGAGCGGATTTTCTGAGGAGCTTTTCTCGTGGGTGAATGCCGTCCAGCTCGGCCCTTTTGCGTGGTAGCGGCTTGTCTTCTGACAGTAGTGTCGATGAGAGCGGAAAATGTCGGCAACTCGCCTCTGCCGGATGTTCGTCAACTGATTCGCGAAGTTCAGGATCACCAGAAGCAGATTGAGGCTGTTCGCGAAGCTTACACATACACTGCGCTTCGAACCACACAAGATATCGATGCGAACGGCAGACCTACCAAGACCGAGACAGAGGAGAATGAGGACTTCTTCGTCAATGGCCACATCATTCGGCACATGGTGAAGAAGAACGGGCAGCCGCTCAGTGATCATGATCAGCAGAAAGAAACCGAGCGAGTGACCAAAGCGGTGGAGAAGGCGCAGGAGACACCGCCGGGCGAGCACCAGGGAGGCGGGATGATCCGCGTAAGCCGTGTGCTCGAACTGATGGATGTGAGCAATCCGCGGCGTGAGAATTATCGTGGGCGTCCCACGATCGTGTTTGATTTTGTAGGCCGCAAAGATGCCAAGACGCACGGTCTGGCTGAGGACGCTTCAAAGAAGTTGAAAGGCACGATCTGGGTGGATGAAGCCGACCGCCAGGTTGCGCATCTTGAAGTGACCTTCGACGATAACTTCCATGTGGGTGGAGGCCTTCTTGCCAATGTGGAGAAGGGCTCCAACTTCCATTTCGATCAAGCGCCCGTCGAGAGCGGTTTATGGCTGCCGACGGGCGGCGAAGGTACGTTGCAGGCGCGCGTACTGTTGCTCAAGAATATGCGGCAGCACTTTATTGAGCGCGTCTACGACTACAAGAGATTTCGCGTAGACGCGCAGCAATCTAAGGACGCTACGGTCGTTCCCAGCGCGAAACAACAGTAGACTCAGAGTCCCGGAGGTGATCCACCGCCGTCAGGTGGAGGGGGTGGTGGCTGATCGCCATTTCCCCGTTGCCGCCGTCCCATCATGGACTTCTGTCGTTCTTCCCACGCGGCGAATTTGGCCTTCTGGTCATCGTTCAATAGAGCGGAGATCCTGCTATTGGTTTCATCGCGAATGGCACGCATTTTTTCGTGAATGGCCGTGGGATCGCCGCTGGTTTCCTGGGCCGACGTCTCCTGAGGCATCGCGTCGAATTTCTGCTTCTGCTCGGTGAGCAATGCCTTGACCTGCGTCTGCTGCGTATCGGTCAGCGAGAGCATTTGAGTCAGGTGTTTTAACTCACGATCAACTCTTGGTCCTCTGGCCGAGTCACTTTGCATGCCGGGAGGCGGCCCCTCCGGCGGAGGTCCAGGAGGACCATCCGCCTGTGCCCAGAGCGAGCAGCACGTGGCAACGAGCATGCTGCACAATAGCAGCGAACGGCGAACAACCGAAATTCCGTAAGACATCTCATTCATAACGCGATGCTCCTCTGCGGGGGACGAAGTTATGGTGGACCCGCGACAGAAGACAGCCGCGCAAAGCGACGAATTCCGTAGTCGGATCACACCTGGTGAGCAGCATCGCCGGCGAGTCGCTCAATCAACTAGACGTGCAGTGCGCCTGAATCGTTGACGGGTGAGGAAATTGTTTTTGGTTTAGCGGAAGCCGGTGTTGATTGTTAGTCTTTTCCATTTGAAGGATGAGCCTGAAGGGAGCGAAGGTCAGGCGAACAGGGGAAGGCTCCTTTCGGGTTTAAGTTTGAGTCAGATTAGCAGCCGTCGTCGGGG
>OBLU010003512.1_pt1 | contig 14192 bp, 16 predicted proteins | sample 1518681 | NCBI WGS metagenome assembly OBLU01 (sample SAMEA3539304, study PRJEB22396) | soil metagenome | biome: tundra; feature: field; material: soil | place: USA | collected 2010-05 | depth 0.15 m
GCCTAACTTTGCCGAAGCGTTGCGCTGGGGCAGCGAGATTTACCATACCCTGAAAAAAGTGCTCAAGGACGGCGGCTACTCTACTGGCGTGGGCGACGAGGGCGGCTTTGCGCCGGCCCTGAAACGCAATGCCGAAGCGGTGGAGTTGATCCTCAAGGCGATTGAAGGTGCTGGCTACCACCCCGGTGAGGACGTGGTGATTGCCATCGACCCTGCATCCAGCGGATTTTATGAGGACGGCCTATATCATCTGCGCACCGAGAATCGCAAGGTAGATTCCGCTGAAATGGTGGCGATGTATGCCGACTGGGTGGCGAAGTACCCCATCGCCGTGCTGGAGGACGGCCTTGCCGAAGACGACTGGAACGGCTGGAAGCTATTGAACCGCGAACTGGGCGGCAAGATCGAGCTGGTGGGGGATGACATTTTTGTCACCAACGTGGAGCGCATCCAACGTGGCATCAATGAAGATGTCGCCAACGCGGTGCTGATCAAGCTCAACCAGATCGGAACGCTGAGCGAAACCATCGCGGCTGTGCAACTGGCCTACTGCGCCAACTGGGGCGCGATGGTGTCACATCGCAGCGGCGAGACGGTGGACAGCTTCATCGCCGATCTCACCGTGGCCTTGGGTACCGGCCACCTCAAGACTGGCGCACCGTGCCGTGGCGAGCGGTTGGAGAAGTACAACCAACTGATGCGCATTGAGGAATATCTGGGCACCTCGGCGGTGTATGCGGGGCGCAAGGCGTTCGTGCGCTGAGCAACACTCGATACCACAGTGGACGATTGGGGACGGAGCCTAATTGATTTTATCGTGCGACATAAATCGAATCGGACCTGAAGCGAGCGTAGCCCGGATGAAATGCAATGTAATCCGGGGCAACCTTGGGCACGCACACCGTCACCCCCGGATTTTGGCCTTCGGCCTGCATCCGGGCTACGACACTGAATTCCAAATGGTGTGCTGAAAACGATTCGACTGCCGTACCTGTGATATTCCTGTGATATTGTTGTTCCTGTGGTGCACTTGGAATTAGAATCCACCAAATTATTCAGCGCATGAAAAACGATTACCATCATGATCCACAGCGATAACCTTTCCGCCGAACCGCGCCTGATCGCGCCTGCTGCCGCCTCTCATCAGGAGGAGGCGCTGGAGCGCGCGCTGCGCCCAAAACAGCTCGATGAGTATGTCGGGCAGGAAAAGATTCGCGGGCAGTTGGAGATATTCATCGAAGCGGCAAAGCGGCGCAAAGAGCCGCTCGATCACGTGCTGTTGTTCGGCCCGCCGGGCTTGGGCAAGACCACTCTGGCGCAAATCATCGCGCGCGAGATGGGCGTGAATCTACGCCACACTTCCGGCCCGGTGCTGGAGCGCGCCGGTGATCTTGCCGCGTTGCTGACCAATCTCGAACCAAATGATGTGTTGTTTATAGATGAGATTCATCGCCTCTCGCCCGTGGTGGAAGAAATCCTGTATCCCGCGCTGGAGGATTACCAGATCGACATCATGATCGGCGAAGGTCCGGCGGCGCGATCGGTGAAGCTGGACCTGCCGCCGTTCACGCTGGTCGGTGCGACCACGCGCGCGGGGATGCTCACCAATCCGTTGCGCGACCGCTTCGGTATTGTGGCGCGGCTGGAGTTTTACACGCCGGAAGAATTGCAGCGCATCGTGATGCGCTCCTCGAATCTGCTGAAAATGAATCTGACCCACGACGGCGCGCTGGAAATCGCCAAGCGATCACGCGGCACGCCGCGTATCGCCAACCGTTTGCTGCGCCGCGTGCGCGACTTCGCCGATGTGAAGGCGGACGGCGATGCGACCCGCGAGGTGGCGGATGCCGCGTTGACCATGCTGGATGTGGATGAGCGCGGGCTGGATGTCATGGACAGAAAATTATTGCTGACGGTCATCGAAAAATTTCTCGGCGGCCCGGTCGGCCTGGACAACCTTGCCGCCGCCATCGGCGAGGAGCGCGATACCATCGAGGATGTGCTGGAGCCGTATCTGATCCAGCAGGGCTATTTGCAACGCACGCCACGCGGACGCATGGCCACGGCGATCGCCTATCGCCATTTCGGGCTGACGGTTGCCAATAATCCAATTAACCTGAATCCGGTCAGCGGGGATTTGCCATTGAGTGACGATTAAAAAATGAGCAAGAGCAAGATTTTTTCATTGCCGGTTCGCGTGTATTTTCAGGACACGGATGCGGGCGGCGTGGTGTATCACGCCAACTATTTGAACTTTATGGAGCGCGCGCGGACTGAGTGGTTGCGCACCCACGGTTACAGCAATGCCGGATTGATGAAGGAATTCGGTATGGTGTTCGTGGTGCGTTCGCTCAAGCTGGATTATCTCAAGCCCGCGTTGCTCGATGATTTGCTCGACATCACGGCGCAGATCAAGGACATCGGCCGCAGCCGCATTTCGCTGTTGCAAACCGTGCGGCGCGGCGCTGAGGTATTGACCGAAGCCGAAGTGCATCTGGTGTGTGTCTCGTTGGAAAGTTTCAAGCCGGTCAGCGTGCCGGAGGTATTGCGCGGGCAATGGAAGAATTGAAGGGGGAAGAGTTGAAATGGAAGTAACGCAGGATTTGTCGTTTGTGCATCTCATCAGCCATGCCAGCGTGCTGGTGCAATTAGTGATGGGCTTGTTGCTGGTGGTGTCGTTGATGTCGTGGTGGTATATCTTCCTCAAAATGTTCGCCATCCGCAGCGAAGTCATGTTGACCGAAGAATTTGAAGATGCATTCTGGCACAACCAGAATTTGAATGAACTTTACAAATATGCAAACAGCAGTTCCCTGCGTGATCGGGGTGCATTGGAGCGTATTTTCGCCGCCGGTTTTACCGAGTTCGTGAAGTTGAAAAAGCAGCATGGAGTGGATGCCAGCGCGGTGATGGAGGGTACGCGCCGCGCCATGCGCGCGACTTATCAGCGCGAGATGGACAGGCTGGAATCGCATCTGGCGTTTCTCGCCTCGGTCGGTTCGGTCAGCCCTTATGTGGGATTGTTCGGTACGGTGTGGGGAATCATGAACGCTTTTCGCGGTTTGGCGAACGTGGGTCAGGCGACCTTGGCGCACGTCGCGCCCGGCATCGCCGAAGCACTGGTGGCGACCGCGATGGGCCTGTTTGCGGCGATTCCGGCGGTAGTTGCCTACAACCGCTACGCGCACGAAATCAATCGCCTTTCCACCCGCTTCGACAGTTTTACCGAAGAATTTTCAAACGTCCTGCAGCGCCAGCCATGAGAATCAATCACCGTCCCACCAATCGCCTGATGAACGAGATCAACGTCGTGCCGTATATCGACGTGATGCTGGTGCTGCTGGTGATTTTCATGGTGACCGCCCCGCTGATGAATCCCGGCCAGATCGATTTGCCCAGCGTGGCCAAGTCGCTTGCGCCGCCGCTTGCCCCGTTGGAAGTCATCATCAAAAAAGACACCACGCTGGCGTTGCGCGATCACGCCAGGGGGGGCTTGGAAAGCCGTGTGTCGCGCGATGAGTTGATTGCGATATTGAAGGCCAGACAGGAAAAACAAGCTGAGCAGGCGGTGGTGATTTCCGCAGACAAGAACGTGCGCTATGAAGAAGTCATCAATGTGATGGACGTGCTGCAACAGCAACATATTCAGAAAGTCGGTCTGCTGACACAAGCCAAGAAATGAGTGCGACGGTTTATTACGAACCCTATAGGTTGCCCGCAGGCATTCTGGCCCTGGTGGTGCACAGCGCGTTTTTTGCGCTGCTGTATTTTGGCTTTAATTGGAACAGGCAGGTCTCTTCACCCGCGACAATGAGTGTGGAGTTGTGGCCGAGCTTGCCGGAGGAGGTCGTTGCACCGCCAGCCACTCCCAAGGTCGAGGAGGTCGTGCAGCCGCCGCCGCAGGAAAAAATAGTCGAACCTGACATCGTGATGCCGGAGAAAAAGAAACCCGTCGCGCGTCCCGTCAAAGAGGTTGAAACCAGGCGTGCCGTGACCAAGGCTGTTGAAAAAAAGCCCGTTGATAAACCAAGCATTGCGTATCAACGAGCTGCGCGCGAACAGGCCATGATGGCTGAGCAGGCCGCGCGAGAACAAGCCGAGAAAGCCGCGCGAGAAGCGAGTAATCGCGTCGAGCAAGCAGCGGCGAATGGTCGCGTGGTGGATGAGTACCAGGCGAAAATCAGGGCCAAGATACGCAGCAAAATCGTGGAGCCACCGGATGTGGCACAGGATGCGCGCGCTGAATTTTTGGTGACGCTGTTGCCGGACGGTGATGTGCTGACGGCAGAGTTGAAAAAGTCCAGCGGCAATGCGGCGTATGACATTGCGGTGGAGCGCGCGATTTGGAAATCCGTTCGGTTGCCCTTGCCGCCGGATGTGGCGTTGTTCAGTGCTTTTCGTGAATTACTTTTGACCTTCAAACCAGAAAAACCAACTGAATAGGAAAATTATTTATGGCGTTGCACGTATTGCGGGGCATGTTGGGATTGCTGTTATTGGCACAGGCGTCGCTGGCAAGCGCGGTGTTAAGCATTGAAATCATCGGTGCGGGCGAACACCAGATTCCGGTGGCAATCGTGCCGTTCGGCGGAGATGGCAAGCTGGCGCAATCTATCAACGCCGTGGTGGTGGGCGATTTGCAGCGTAGCGGGTTGTTTCGGCTGGTTGACCCGGCGGGAAAATCGCCGCACGAATTGGCTGAGGTCAGTTATCCGGATTGGCAGGTGCGCGGCGCGGACGCATTGGCGATAGGCACGGTCGCTTTGCAAAACAATGGCCGCATCGAAGCGCGTTTTCGCTTGCTGGATGTGGTCAAGCAGGCTGAGTTGGCCGGTCAGTCAGTCTCGGCGAATAATGACCAGGTGCGCGCTGTCGGGCATCGCGTCGCGGATTTGATCTATGAGAAGTTAACCGGCGACAAGGGGGTGTTCAGCACGCGCATCGCTTATGTGAACCGGCAGGGACGGAAGTTTAGCCTGATGGTGGCGGATAGCGACGGCTACAACGAACAGATCGTGCTGGCGCAGAACGAGCCGATCATGTCGCCGGCGTGGTCGCCAGACGGCAGCCATCTCGCCTATGTGAGCTTTGAAACCGGACATGCGGTCGTCTATTTGCAATCGCTATACACTAATCAGCGCTTGGTGCTGGCCGATTTCCGCGGCAGCAATAGCGCGCCGGCCTGGTCGCCGGACGGCAAGCAATTGGCCATCGTGCTGACACGTGACGGCAGTTCGCAAATTTACCTGATACGGCCGGACAGCAGCGGAATTCGCCGCATCACCTTCAGTGACGCGATCGATACCGAGCCGAATTTTTCGCCGGACGGGCAATCTCTGCTGTTCACCTCGGATCGCGGCGGTAGTGCGCAAATCTATAGTATGCCGGTGGGGGGTGGACCGGAGCAGCGCATGACGTTTGGCGAGGGCAACAACTTTTCGCCGCGTTATAATCCGGATGGCAAAGGTTTTGTGTTCACCCATTTCGTCAATGGCAAGTTCCAAATCTCCACGCAGGATTTTCAGACCGGGCAGATGGATATCCTCACCGCAGGCGGGTGGGAGAAAAACCCCAGTTTTGCACCTAACGGGAAACTCATCCTGTTTGCCAGCGAGGCGCGCGATCGTGGTATATTGGCGACCGTGTCCAGCGATGGTCGTGTGCAGCAGCATATGTTTACACAAACCGGAGACGCACGTGAACCGGTGTGGGGACCACATCTATAACAAACCTAGCAAAGGAGAAATGCCATGAAGAAACTCGTTATCAGTATTGTGTTGGTGAACTTGCTTGCGGCCTGTGCCAGCGAGAAACCAAAGGCGCCTGAAGCTGCAGCGCCCGTGCCTGCCCCGGTAGTAACAGCACCGGCACCGGAAGCAGCACCCGCACCTGCAGCCGTGGTTGAAGTTGATCCTTTGAATGATCCGGCCAGTATTCTGGCCAAGCGCAGTGTCTATTACCCATTCGATGTCTCTGCCGTGCAGGATGCCGATAAGCCGGTCGTGCTAGCGCATGCAAAATATTTGAGCGAGCACCCGGATCGCAAAGTTCGCGTGGAAGGCAACTGCGACGAGCGCGGTAGCAACGAGTACAACCTGGCTCTCGGCCAGCGTCGTGCCGATAGCGTGAAGCAGATGCTGGTGTTGGGCGGCGCGAAAGCCAGCCAAATCGAAACCGTCAGCTATGGCGAAGAAAAGCCGCGCTGCACCGACCACAATGAGGCTTGCTGGAAGCAAAATCGCCGGAGCGATATAAAGTACTAAAGCAGCAACCATGCTGAAGCAGCGCGCGCTCTTATTGTTGAGTCTGTGTTTCGCCATTCCCGCGCAAGCGGGATTGTTGGAGGACGACGAGGCACGTGAACAAATCAAGCAACTCGAGACGCGTGTGCTGAAGTTGGAGGATGCCGTTAAGCAGCAAACCAAATCGATGCTGGATCTGCAAGGACAGATCGAAGCTCTGAATACGGAAATCCGCAAACTGCGCGGACAGAATGAAGAAACAACGCATGGCTTGCAAGATGCCGAAAAGCGCCAAAAAGATTTTTATGTGGATTTGGATACGCGCTTGCGTCATTTCGAATCCGCTGAACAAGCCGCTAAAGAAGCTGCTGCCGCAACCCCTAAAACACCTGTAGCAGCTATTTCCGCCGATCCATCCGACCCGGTTCCCGAGGACCGCGCCTTCGAGGCCGCCTATGGTTTGTTCAAGGCCGGCAGCCATGCGAATGCGGTCAAGGCATTTCAGGAGTTCCTCAAAAAGTATCCGGATTCGGTACATGTTTACTATGCGAATTATTGGCTAGGCAATGCCCAATTTGCGCTGAAGGATTACCATGGCGCGCTGGATACCTATCAGGGGTTGCTCAAGGATTTTCCCGATACAGCTAAAACAGCCGATGTGTTGTTTGGAATTGCGGGTTGCCAGCAAGGGTTGAAGCGACCCATTACGGCGCACAAAACGCTCAAACAACTCATCGCCAAATATCCCACCAGCGAAGCCGCCGCCAAAGCCAAGAAACTGCTCGCTGCCGCCCAGTAGTGTCCACATGCCGCAAGCTAATTCAGGCGCGCAACTGCGCATCAGCGAAATTTTTTATTCCCTGCAAGGCGAAACCAGCCGCGTTGGCCTGCCCACGGTATTCATTCGTTTGAGCGGTTGTCCGTTGCGGTGTACTTACTGCGACACGGCTTACGCTTTTACGGGCGGGCAAAATATGAGATTGGCAAACATTCTCCAGCGGGTTGCCGAATATGTACCGCACTATGTGACCGTCACCGGCGGTGAACCGCTGGCACAAAAAAATTGTCTGCCTTTGTTGCGCGCCTTGTGTGATGCGGGCTACGAAGTGTCTTTGGAAACCGGCGGGGCACTGGATATCAGCGAAGTGGATGCGCGTGTGATGCGCGTGGTGGACATCAAAACTCCGGCGTCCGGCGAAGTGGCAAAGAATCGCTGGGAAAATTTGGCGATGTTGGCTCAGCATGATGAAATAAAATTCGTGTTGTGCGACGAAAACGATTACCAATGGGCAAAGCAAATCCTGCAGCAACATCATCTCACCGAGAAATGCGCGGTGTTATTCTCGCCTGCGCACGGCACGCTGAATGTCACTCAGTTGGCCGACTGGATACTGCGCGACCACTTGCCGGTCAGAATGCAGTTGCAACTGCATAAGTTGTTGTGGAACAACGCCCCCGGACACTGATGATGAAAAACGCAGTGGTGCTTTTGTCGGGCGGGATGGATTCCGCAACTGTGCTGGCGATGGCGCGTGCACAGGGCTTCGTCTGTTACGCTTTGAGCGTGGATTATGGGCAACGCCACCACGCCGAACTGGCTGCTGCGCAACGCGTTGCGCAAACGCTGGGCGCGCATGAACATCGGGTGGTAAAGATCGACCTCACCGGTTTTGGCGGCTCGGCGCTGACGGATAACAACATTGCGGTTCCGCAACAACCTACTAATGGCATCCCGCTTACTTACGTTCCCGCACGCAATACCATCATGTTGTCGCTGGCTCTGGCCTGGGCAGAGGTGTTGCAAGCGCAGGACATTTTCATCGGTGTGAACGCGGTCGATTATTCCGGCTACCCCGATTGTCGCCAGGCCTATATCGAGGCTTTTGAGCGCATGGCGAATCTCGCCACTAAAGCGGCCGTGGAAGGACATCCGCTCACCGTGCACGCGCCGTTGCTGAGTCTGACCAAAGCAGAAATCATCCAGCAAGGTCGTGCGCTGGGCGTGGATTTTGCGCAGACGGTTTCTTGCTATCAGGCCGATGAATCAGGGCGAGCCTGTGGTGTATGTGACTCCTGCCGCTTGCGCCGCGCCGGATTTTCCGCTGCCGGTGTAGATGACCCGATAGCGTATCGCCTAATATAGTCTTGCAAGCCTTGCTGTAAGGTGTTTTGCGTTGACAGGGTAGGCTAAATCCGTATAATTCGCGCTCCTTTGCGAAGGGTCGTTAGCTCAGCCGGTAGAGCAGCGGACTTTTAATCCGTTGGTCGCGTGTTCGAATCACGCACGACCCACCAATTTGCAGAAGAGTCTCTGGTCATTCTGGTTTTTTCTGTAATGCCGCTTTAGCTCAGTTGGTAGAGCAACCGCCTTGTAAGCGGTAGGTCGTCAGTTCGAATCCGACAAGCGGCACCAATATCCATAAGGCTTACAGCGATGCATGCCTTTTTTATCGCCTAGTCCGTTTTATGATTTGTAGGCATTTTGTAGGCGCGCTTACTCAGTGACAATTAGTTCCCCATAGCTACAACAGGCTTTGAAAATAGGGCCACCTTGCGGCGGCCCTACATTGTTATCAACTTGCCAGCATTACGCGCACCTCTTCTTTAGCTTTCGCTCGATATTTTTCAAGATCGACACCAACCAACTCCGACACTCGTTTGTAATCCACGGCGCCCTGTTTCCAGTAACGAGTGACCGACACGCCGTAACCTGACTCGCGTGAGTGCGTTGCCAGTTCGATGAGCTTGGCCTTGGCTGCATCTGCCTTGCCCTGGGCTTCATCGACCACATCTTTCCAGCCACGATATGCCTCCGCCGCGTCACGCCACGCATGATCGGTCCTGACCTTGGTATCCTGGGCGGTCAGCGGTGGTGGGGCGTCGTTATCCAGGTATGGTTGGAACGCATCCCATGCGAGCCTGATGGCCTCGAACATACTCTGGTCAGAGTCGATCAGAGTGTCGATGCCGATGTTGCCGTCGAATACCCACAGGTGCGCACGCGTTGCACCTGATACCATCAACTGGTGCTGTACCTGCAGCCGATAGTGCTCAGGCACTGTTCCTGCCTTCACCGTCTGCCACAGTTCCGACACCTGGCCTTTGAATGGGCACTTGACCTCAAGGATGGTATCGCCGGGGAGCGTGATGCCGTCCAGTGAAGCTGAGTAGCTGCCGTCGACCACCAGCTGCGGTTGCATGATCAGCCCGGTGGCTTCCTCGAACGCAGCTCGAGCTGCGGGCTCCATCTGTGTGCCATGCCGCATGGGTGCGGTTTCTTCCACCACCTTGCGCCCGGTCTTGATGAGCCACAGCTCGTAGGGCGTAGTCCAAGGAGACAACCCCATCACTGCGGCTGTCTCCGACGCGTTGCGGTACTGCTTGCGGTGCTCGTGCCACTCGGGCGAGCCCTGCACCATCCTGTGTAGTGCGTTCATGCTGCCTCCTGACGTTTGGTTTCAAGCATACGGATGACCCGGTTCACTTCAGCCTTCGGAATATGTTCAAGATCATCGAACCCGAAGAAGCCGAGCAGCTGACTCTCATCCGTTCCTGTTTGGCCGATCAGCCGCTTGATATAACCAAGTTGATTCGCTGTGAGTAGCACCGGTTCGCTGAAGCCGTTGTCGCGCTTTGGCAACGCGCTGACTGCAACAGGCCGTGACGGTAGTGCAGGTTGTGACGGTGTTTTGCCATCATTCTGGTTCTCGGCATCGGGTAGATCCTCGCCGGCGTAGATGTACAGTCCCAGGCCATGCAGCGCGATAGCTTTTACCAAACACCGTTGTATGCTGGTGTTGATGTCGAACGCTGACGGTTCCAACAGCGGCCTGTTCTTGCTGTCCAGTACCGGATGTATCTGCGACAGCGTGACGCCTTGCACCGTCACGGCCACTTCGACGAATACGCCCAGGTCGGTCTTCTGGTAGGGCAGGTCATCGGCAAAGCGTTTCACTTCCCAGCTTGCCGTCGGATCAGCAAGCCTCAGTTGTGCTACGGCATACGGCCATGACAGATACGAAAACTGACCTTTCTTTTCGATATGCTCGTTCACGTTGGTTTCATACAGCTTCTTGAATACGGATTCCATGATCTAGCTCCTTATAGAAATGAAAACGCCCCGAGCGAAATGCCCGAGGCGTTGTTTGTTGCGGTCAATGCGACCTAGTGTTGCTGCGTTGTCAGATTTATTGTCCCCATCCCCGCAGCCAAAGAGACTTGTTGTTATTTATCCAGCCAGTGCCAATGCTTGTTCCAATGCGCGCTGCTTGATTGCCGCACCTGCGCCGAACCAGGCAGAATCGAGCCGGTTATCTACACAACGTGCACGACGCTCATGGTCGACGTACTGCGTGACAGCGTTGACCAGTCCCCAGGCTGTATCGTTGGCGGAGGCCAGGCTTGATCCCTTGCCGGCACCGGCGAACAGATCAAACACGCGCTTCATCGCCTTGCTGTTGGGCTGGCTGTGGAACGGCAGCTCCGGGTCACCTATCAGCTCGACCAGGTAACTGCGTGCCTCGAACGGATGCACCGGCCTGTCAGCCAGTCGCCGCATATCCACGATGAAGCGCTGCCAGCTGGTGACGCCTAGCCCTAGCTGCTGCTTCACCTTGTCCGCGTCGAACTTGGTACTGTGCGGCACCTTGATCGCGCCGATACAGTCGCCTGTCGCCATCTGCAACGTGTTGTTGCACACGACACGCACGCTGGTGAACTGCGCGGTAGTCGCCAAGGTGCCGTCGCACGCCGTTGCGAGCAGCAGATACGCTGCCACACGATCATCACCCTTGAGCAGGGTCTCCTGACCGGTTCTAGCCAACGCCCAGAGCTTCCTGCCGCCCTTGAGCACCCCGGCAGTTTCCAGCTCGAAGCCGCCAAGATCGACCAGGTCGCGGTAGAACTCCAGCACCTCGCGGGGCTGCACGACCTGGTAGCGGTTGGATACCACCGAGAGTGCGTCGTTGGTGTCTGAGCGGTACAGCACCTTGGCGTCATTGAACTGACGCATATTGTCCTGCCCGAGATAATGCACGGGCGACGACCGGATGTCCCAGTCCATGCCTGCTTCACGCAGCCAGACTTCCAGTGGCTGGTTCTGGGTGAGCTGGTTGCCCAGGCCGTGCCAAGGTGTTTCGTTGGCGTATGCCATCGTTTGTACGAGATGTGCCATGTTGTTTCTCCTGAAATAAAAAGCCCTGCCGGGTTACGGTCAGGGCGTTGATTGGATAGATGAGTTGCGGACTACAGCAGCAGGCGCCAGCCTCGCCGGATGACCTGGCGGGCGATTTCTGCTACTGCGGTCCAGAGGAAAATGTCGAGCAGTGGCTTCACTCCACGTTCAGTTTCCATTTTCCGATGTAGTAAAGGTCGCCGTCGATGTACCCGAACAGGCGCTTCGCTGCACTGGTCATGATGCTGGTCAATAATCCAGCGACCGTTGCCGCCATCCCGCCGCCGAAGGTGCCAAAGTGGATGAGCAAGACTACAGCACTCACCGGTATGTCGATCAATAAGTCGTACTTGAGGGCGCGTAGCATGAGGCGGCGTGGCAGCTTGACCAAGATAAGTGCCACGCCGAGGAAGACCATGAATCCTGTAATGAACATGATCGTCCCCCTTCACACGTTTGGGCGTGATTCAACCCACGCATCACGCAGATCGACAAAGCTCTTTGCAAGCTGGACGGGGAGCTTCTTGGCCTGAGTGCCGGTGGCACGCACGAAGCGGAAGGTGGCGAGTGCCACAGACTTGACTGCACTGCCGGAGGCGGCAGTTTGTGTTGGCTTAAGCGGTATGACGTTCATGATGAACTCCTTGAGTTGGTTGATGGACGAAGTCGATAGTGACTTCGATCAACGAACTGAGAACGTCGACGTAAGGAGACGTAAATAATTTCTACTCACGGAATGCTTAGGGGCCCCTGCCGGTTTCGGAAAACGAAAACCGAAGCGGGGTACGTCTTTTGGGAGAGGGGGGAGGGGTAAGGACGCGACGAAGTGCGGATATTTTTATAAAATTTTTGCAGGAGTTTTTTATTGATTATGTGCAGTGTTCGGCAGCGTCAGCGGCGCTTCTTGTCAGGCGCGGTGCCGGCTCTCGCCAGTGGTTACGCCCCCGGCGATCATGTGCGCCACGCGCAGGGGCTCCGGCAGTTTGCCGTTTTGCTGCAGGCCGGCGAGCAGCCTTGCCGTATTCTCCGGCGTGATGCCGCAGCGCTGCACGTAGAGCCCGGCCATCGGCTCCATGGGGCCCGCCGCCTCGATCAGGCGCCATTTGCGGGCGCCGCCCGGCACCCGCTGCAGCAGGGCCTCGCGGATCGCCTGAAAGTCGGGCAGGTAGCGCGCAACCACCAGCACCGGCAGTCCCGTGGCCTGGTGCAGCCGCTGCAGATCGACCACATTGAACCCCGCGAAAGTGATGCCCTGCAGCAGGATGGCCCGAAGCTGGTCGAAATATTTGCTGCCGGTGAGGCAGTCGATCAGCCGTTGCGCGGCATTGGCCCCGTCGCGCCTGACCCGGGTCGAGATCACACGGTCGAGTCGTTCTCCGGCAAAGACCGCACCCACCACCAGCACGTCGCCCCGGTGGCTGTGATCGAAGGGGGCATCGTCGAAGCCCACCACATGGGAGATACGCCGCCCGCCGCTGCCGCCCTCCTCTTGGGCTCGGGGTTGTCTATTGGAAGGATTTGGCATAGCGAGCAATCATAGGGTTTTCTTTCACTACTCATAGTGAACAGCTGATATCCGGAACATTTTCGAACGACCATAAATGGCACACAGCAGAACTTCATGCCTGCCAAATACCTACCCGTGAAGCGGTCGTTCGCCAAGTGCCGCTTACGACAAAAGCAGCCCCTTGTGCCAGCCAAAAAGCTGGCTTTCTTGAGCTGATCAATGATGGTTACCGGGGGATGCGTCAGAATAATGTTTTTGGCCCGGATTTAAGAATATGAACACCATCAACGCGGTGAAGGCAAGGCATGCAGCCACAAGGAATGCGCTGGCCGGATGCAACAGCCACAACGCCCCAGCGATCAGCGATGCAGGCAGGTAGATGAGGCCCGTCACGAAATTGTAGAGGCCGATCGCGGACGCGCGGCGTTCCAGCTCGATATCTGCGATAAACGCCTTGCTTTGGGCTTCGTCGATTGCAAAGAACACGCCATAGACGATGAACAGGACGATCACTTGCCATTGCATGGTCGCGAATGCGAAGCCGATGCACATCAACAAATAGATCAGATAACTCAGCATGATCATTCGTGCCCTTCCAAAACGATCGCCTAGTTTGCCTATCAGCGGTGCGGCAGCAACAAACGCGATATTGAATAACGCGTAAAGCAACACGATGTCCTTGACTGCAAAACCGACGCTGTGTGCACGCAACAGCAGAAAACCGAAACTAAAATAGGCCAGTGAAAAGAATCCTGCCGGGACAAGGTAGCGCTTGAATTCCGGACTGAGGGTTTTCCATGTTTCGAACATGTTCTCGCGCCGGTGCTGAACCCCCGGCTGATCCTTGATAAGACTCAAGACGATGATGCTGAGCAAGGCCGGAACGAATGCGACCCAGAACAAGATCCGATATGTCGAGGCTCCGTCCCCAAGCCACGATAGCAGTCCGTACGCCACTAAAGGTCCAAGAACGGCTCCGGACTTGTCGAGAGCCTTGTGTACTCCGAATGAGTATCCCCTTGTGTCCTTGTCAGCCACGGACGAAAGCCAGGCATCGCGCGGCGGTCCCCGGAAACCCTTGCCCAGCCGCTCGATGACGCGAAACACACTGAGGCCCACGACTGAACTGGAGATCAGCAAAATGATCTTGGCCAGCGTAGAGAAACCATATCCAGACAGAGCGAAGATCTTGCGCTTTCCAGTTCGGTCCGACAACCAGCCAGCGAAGTAATTCAACGAGGATGCCGACAAGTCGGCAAATCCTTCGATC
>OBLU010003514.1_pt1 | contig 14190 bp, 9 predicted proteins | sample 1518681 | NCBI WGS metagenome assembly OBLU01 (sample SAMEA3539304, study PRJEB22396) | soil metagenome | biome: tundra; feature: field; material: soil | place: USA | collected 2010-05 | depth 0.15 m
GGCGGCGCTCTCGAGAGAAACCCCGCATACCTGTTACCGCTGCAGCGCTGAACGGTGCAAATAGTGACGGTAAATAGCCCGGACCAGCCCTTCGAGACGGTTGCAGCCGCCGTCGAAGCTGCTCAACCGCAGCTCTTCTACAAAATGACAGGAGCTTTTATCGCAATGAAAAATCGGAAAGGTTTGTTCCATACCCGAAGGCGAACGCTGTGCGCCGCATTCGTCTTCAGTTGCCTTCTTCTCTTTGCCAGGCACTATTACGTTTATGGACAGGACAAACCGGATTTCCCCGACGGCTTCGACGCTGTCCAAGCCGCGCCCAAGAGTCACAGGGTAATTTTCGAAAACGGGTTTGTACGCGTGCTCGAAGTCACGGTTTCGCCCGGTACGACGGTGCCGATGCATCACCACCGTTGGCCGAGTCTCCTTCTCAGTTGGGATACAGGCGGCAAGACACCGCATGTTCGTTACCGTCGCCCGGACGGGAGTGTTCGAGACATTCCGAGTACGGACGAGGCGATTCATGCCGGCGTATGGAGTGTGGAGTGGATGAAGCCCGAACCGTTCGAGCACCATTTTCTGAAAACTAGAGGCTGGTAACTATCGCCCATTTGGGAGGCACTTCATGAAGTCCCGCAATCGGTTTGGATTGTATTTGGCGACCGCGATGCTGGTCGTCACAACCCTAGCCCGCGCAGACAAGCCTGTGCCTGCCGACGTCGTCGTGATGGACGCAAAAATCTACACGGAAGATGCGCAGCACCGCACGGTGCAAGCTTTGGCTGTCCGGGACGGCAAGATTATTTATGCGGAAACAAACGCAGGAGTGAACGAATTCATCGGTCCAAAGACCCAAGTCGAACGGCTTAGTGGCCGGCTCGTTCTCCCGGGACTGATTGATACCCATATTCATCCCACCGGAATTGTTCAGCTCGATGTCTGCGATCTGAAGAGCCAGGCCAAGTCGTTGGCCGAGATGACGAAGTTTGTGCGCGCCTGCATCGAACGTTATCAGGTCAAGAACGGCGAGTGGCTCACCGTTCAGCAGTGGGACTTCGCCACCGGCAACCAGCCAGATGCTGAGCACCCGACCATACGCGCCGCCCTCGATCTCGCCTCCACAACCATTCCCATTCAGCTCTTCGGTAACGACGGCCACCACAGTGCCTTCAACGGCGCAGCCTTGGCTCTCGCCAAGAACTCCAAAGGGCAGACTGTGGGATTTTCGGCTGCAACCCTGAGGACCGATTTCTCGCAGTGGGTCAAACTCATCGGCGTCGACCCCAGGGGCGAACCCAATGGCACCGTAAATGAAGACGCGAGAGAAGCGATGGACGCACCATTCGGCTTCGGCGCCAGCTTTGAAGTTCTTATGAAGAACCCGGAGCGGGTAACTGAGATTCTCAATCGCGACGGGATTACTGCCGTCCAGGATGCCGCAGCTTCGTCCGACGCCCTCTACGACCAGGGCAAACTTACCGTCCATGTGAACCTGGCGCAGATGTATGAACCGGAAGATTTCCGCGCGCCTGATGGTCGAATCGATTACTCGAAAGTCGTCGTTCAAGCCCAGAGCGTGCGTGACAAATATACCCACAATCCTTTGATCAAAGCCAATGCCATAAAACTGTTTGCCGACGGCGTGCTGGAAGGAAATCCTCTTGCGGTGCCGCCCACGCCTCCCGAGAGTCCATCCATTCGGCCCTACCTGCAGCCCATCTTCGGCCGCGATGAAAAGGGAAACGCGACGCTGAAGGGCTATGTCGATACGGACTCGCAGCTTTGCCAGGATGTTCGCGAGCACCCCGACGCCTATCGTGCGGAAAGCGACGTCAAGAAATTCATGGACGCCCATGGATACCATCCCGCCCAATGCAGCGTCTCCAGCGGTAAGCTCCAACACGATCGCAATGTGATCATGGATTACGTGAAGGCCGTGCACCTGGCGGGATTCACCGTGCACATCCATGCGATTGGCGACGAGGCGGTGCGCACCGCCCTGAATAGCATCGAGGCTGCCCGCGCCGCCGACGGCGTGAGCAGCGAGCCGGATACGATCGCGCACTCACAGGTAGTTTCCCCCGAGGATATTGTCCGCATGGGAAAAGACCAAATCTACATCGCCTACACGTATGGGTGGTCCTACAGTGAACCGGCGTATGACATGTCGGTGATCCCATTCATCGACCGCGTCAAGGATGGCAGCTATCAATCGCTTCACAACCCATCCAACTATTATGAACGGCAAGCATATCCAGCCCTCTCCACCAAGAAGGCGGGAGCGATTCTGATCGCTGGATCCGATGCGCCGGTGGATGACCGTGATCCGCGACCCTTCTACAATCTGGCCCTTGGCGTAACCCGAGCGCAGCCGGATAGGCCGCCACTCGGCCCGCAGGAAAGACTCGATGTCCGCGACGTGATCGATGCCTACACGATTAACGGGGCACGGGCCCTTGGACGCGAAGCCGAAATCGGATCGATTGAACTGGGGAAGTCGGCAGATTTCATCGTAGTGGATCAGGACATTCTCAGCCGCGCCGACGCAGGCAAGGCCGACCAGATCCGGAAAACGAAAGTCCTGAAAACCCTTAGAAAGCGGCCGCCCTAGAGCTTCCAACAACGTCGGCGGCGGCTGACGTGGATGGCCAGTGGTCAGGTCGAGGCCCTCAATTTGGTTGTAATAACTCACTCGACTCTCGTAATAGGTCCCCGCGCGTTCATGTAGGTCTGTCCCGCATTGCCAAGGCCAAAGGCCCACCAAACCGGAGCTGAGACTGTCTTGTGTTCATCGCTCGCGGAATAAACTTCCTTTCCATCCTTTTGCTCGATTCGGAGAAGGTAGGGTCCGTCATGGTAGCTCAGCGGCGCACCGAGTAAAATGCTACTTTCTGAAGACAAGGCCGATGCCTGCCCCATCGCGGTTCGAACCTGGGTTCGGGCAATAGACGAGTGACATCGCGCGCACACCTGGCTACCAACGTAACTCAATCCCGAGGGTGCTCCGAATTTCCTCAGCCAATGGGGCGGTGGAGAACTTGGGGTCGGTCGTTCTATAGGGGATTTGCTGGAGGCGTCGTCCTCCCGAGCGAAGTTTTCGGCCAAGTAATTCAGCAGGGCATCGCGATCGGAATCAGCGATCACGGCGCCCAAGTCTTCCATTTTGTCGAGTTCGGCAGCCCATTGCAGGCGAGTCAAGTGTTGGTCTTGGATGCGGCTTATATTATGACACGGTGCGCAAGCCGCCTTCACCTTGGTTTGCATGGGTCCCGGCGGTAGCGACGTTCCGTGAGCGTCCGGCGCTTGCGCCCTCGCCAGAATGAAAAATGCGAGCAGGAAGATTGCGAGAAACATTGGTCTCGCCCGCATCACCGGATGCCTTTGCCTTCTTCGATTGTGACGTAGCGATTTATCGGTACATCGGTGAATCGTTCCACCTTGCCGGAGGGTTGTGGCCACTGGATTTCGACGAAATCGAGCTTCTTGACTTGTCCAATGCCGAGAACCATCCGAGGATCATGGCTAGACAAGAAGCTGCCGCCACTCGTCCGCAGGCGGGAACGTCTTTGACCGCTGAATCCCCAGCGAACCCACGCACCGACCGCGTCGATATTGCACCTCCGTCCAATCAGGCGAACGCCGAGCCAGTTATTCCGCCTTCCCACCTCATTGTGTAGCAGCAGTGGTTCACCACCGTTGTTGCTGATCAGAACATCAACACCGCCGTCGTTGTCGAAATCGCCAATCGCCAGACCGCGCGCCGACCAGAGTTGTTGAAATGCGGGTCCGGCTTGGGCGGTCACGTTCTGAAGTGTCTTGCCGTTGCCATGAAACAACAACAGCGGTTCTCGATACGTAACACCTTCGGTGTCCACTTCCACCATGTCATCGGGATGACCGTTCGACTGGATCAAATCGAGGTTCCCGTCATTGTCAAAGTCGAAGAACTTCAAACCCCAGCCACTGAGCAGACGGGTCGCCTGGCCAAGCCCGGTGTCGCTGGCTTCATCCGAAAAATTCCCATCACCATCGTTGTGATAGATGGAGAACCTTTCGTGGTCAATGTTTGCCACATAGAGGTCGAGTTTGCCGTCGTTATCGTAGTCGGCGGAATCGACGCCCATCCCCGAGCGTGCCCGGCCAGCGTCACTGTAGGCAACTCCAGCACTGAATCCGACTTCCTCGAATTTGCCACGACCACGGTTCACGAAGAGATAGTTGGGTTCGGTGTCGTTGCTTACGAACAGGTCCATCCAACCATCATTATTAATGTCAGTGACGACAACGCCGTGGGACTTCCCCAACTTCTTGCCGATGTCTGTGAATTGTCCCACTTCCGTAAAAGTGCCGTCGCCGTTGTTGTGGTAGAGCTTGCTGGCGCGCCCCTTAAAGAGCCGGGGAATGCAATAGAAATGCTTCCCGACACTGTTGTCGCCGCACAGATACTTATTCCCCATTCCATATTCGACGAAGCTGCACACGAACAGATCTAGCTTGCCATCATTGTCATAATCGAACCAAACCGCGGAAGTGGACCAGTTGGGGTCGGCCACACCGGCTTTTTCCGTCACGTCGGTGAATGTGCCGTCGCCGTTGTTGTGATAAAGCGTGTTCCGTCCATAACCGGTCACGTAGAGGTCGGGAAATCCGTCGCCGTCGTAGTCGCCAGCGGCCACTCCCACGCCGAACGCCACGCCCTCGAGTCCTGCTTTCGCGGTCACATCCGTAAATGTGCCATCGTGATTGTTTCGATAGAGTGCGTTACGCGGCCGCTTGGCCGGGTCGGGATGGAAGAATTCGCATGGGCCGGTATTGACCAGGAAGATATCCATCCACCCATCGTTGTCGTAGTCCAGAAATGCGCAACCGGAGCACATCGATTCTGGAAGATAGTGCGCTTCGGAAGCGGCATTGGCGTGGACCCAGGTAATCCCGCTCTTTTCGGGAGGCACGGTGGAGAAAATGGGCCCCTCGTCCGCAGCAGCCACTTCTGTTGGTGAGACCCATTGCCAGATGCCATCTCGCATCTGCCATCCACCCGCGACCAGCGCTGCACCCAGTCCGAGGTTTTTCAGAAATTGTCGTCGCGAAAAATCTTTCTTGTCGATCAAACTATCCTCCTCTAGAAGAGACCGCACTCTACGGGCGATCAAGATTTCCTACTGCTGAAGCATCGGAGGTGGCGTTTGCGAGTCTGGTTGTGCAGAGTTATGCGTGGGAGGATTCGACTCACTCTCGCGGTCACTCGCTGCTGGCGTTTTTGACTGTAAGCGCGCAAACTCAGCCTGTTCGTGGCGGGACTCTTCACCTCTGCCAGTCTTGGCATATGCCCGCGCCAGACTGTAACGGATTTCGGGGCTCGCAGGTGCCAGGCGGCGAGCGGTCTCAAGTTCCGGAATTGAAGAGGTCGTCTTGCTTTGAGCGAGCAGAATGCTACCGGCTAAGTAGTGGGCCATCGAAGAATTCGGTGCCAACTTGACCGCACTTTGCGCCAACGGCAAGGCGGTCGCATAGTGCTGGGCATGAAACTCTAGGAAGGCCCATTCCATATATGCCAGCCCGCTCTCCGGCGTGATCGCCGTTTCCTGCTGAAACTCGGCCTCGGCGGCCTCTTCTTTCCCGCGCGATGCTAACATCGCCCCGTAAGCGTAATGAGCAAAGGGCGTGCCCGGATATTTCTTCAGAAGATCGCGGAAAGCGGGATCAGCGCGCTCATACTCCTTCAGGGCGAGGAAGCCGCCAATGGTGCCGGCATCATGAATCAAAGCGTCTTTGGAAGGATCGAGTTGCGCCGGAAGAAGCGGTACACGGAGCAGGCTCAGCCCTAGTCCAACTTGAACGTCCTCGGAATTCACGTTCTGTGAAACCAGTCTCGACAATAGAGAGCGTGCCATCTCAAATTCACCTCTTACGTTGAACAAAAGCGCCAGATGATAGTCGGCGACATGCGCGAGTTCTGGGGTGTTACCTAACTCGCGGGCGCGCTGGAGGTGAGAGAAGGCCTGACGATACTCTCGTGTTTCGAACTCACTGAGACCCAACAACGCCCACGCTGCACTCATCTTTGGATTGAGTGTCGTCAGACGTCGAAGGGCAGGTGCCGCTTGGGCGTATTGGTTGCTGTCATATTGCAGCGATCCGAGATACCACCACCCCTCCTGCCAGGCCGGATTCATGCGTACAGCCTTCTCATAGAGTTTGACGGCAGTTGGTATGTCGTCGGCTTCGCGTGCTGAGTCGGCTTGTCGTACAACATCGTGGAAGGCAGAAGTACTCTTCGGTGTGGATGTCTGAGCCATCGCCGAGCGAGCTTGCAACAAATCCCAACCAACGCATGTAAGGACGGTGACAAACACTAGCCACAAGCTTACGTCCCCGCTTCGGAGCAACATCGGTAGACGAGAATTGGCTCGGTGAATCATTGTTCCTTAGGCGCGTTGGCCGTCGAAACAGACGGCCCATTCGCGGGCGGTTTGCCGGAGTCCTTCGCCGACTGCCGCTCTTGTTCCTTCTGACGCAATCGTTCAAATGTTTCCCGTTCTTTTTTTGCTGATTCCGGCCGGCCCGTCCGCCGATATACATCGGAAAGGAGGAAATGTGCTTCGACGTGGTCTGGCTGTTTCCGCAGCACGCGGTCGAGCAGTGGTTCAGCTTGAGCGTAATCCTTCTCGGCTGCCGCGATGGACGCCAACTCGAAGAGCACTTCGGGAGCACCTGGGTGCAATTGTTCTGCTCTGGTCAAGAATTTCCGCGCTGCGGCGCGATCACCATCGAGTCGTCGTATTCGACCCAAGTAGTAGTTCGCCTGGTAGTCGTTTGGATCCTTTTTCAGCGCTTCCGTGAACTCGATCGCTGCGCCATCGGAATCGCCCAGGCCCACTTTTGCTACGCCTAGCGCGGAGTGCAGTCCGGGCAGATCAGGCTGAAGTCCTGCGGCTTGCGACAACTCATCCATCGCAGGGTGGTAAAGCCGGAGTCCCAGCAAGGTTTGCCCCATGATGAGGTGTCCATCTGCAGATCCTGCGGACTGCAAGGCAAAGGTGATCAGTGGGAGAGCCTTATCAAACTGCCCCATCCGAGTATAAGCCGAACCCAGCACGAGAGCGTTTGCAGCATCCTCCGGATGGGTGCGATGCACTTGCTCGGCCTCGCGAGCCGCCAGCGAATACCGCTCCAAGTGGTAGTAACAGAATGCCAGCAACTCGGGGACGCGCGGATCAGCAGATCCGGCCTTCTTCAGCCGATCCAGTTGTACCACTCCATCCTCATAGTTTCCGACCTTGATGAACGCCAACGCCAGGTTAAATCGCACTTTGGGATTACCGGAGCTGAGAACAAGTGCCTTCTGATAACTCTGGATGGCCTCGTCCATGCGCCCCAAGTGTGTCAGTGCCATGGCCATGTTTGACAGGGCTTCAAACCGTTGCGGCCGTTCCGCGAGGCAAGCAGCATACCCGCTCCTCGCCGACTCCCACTGGCCTGCAGCCAGAGCCTGATCTGCATCGCCACAGGTATTCGTTGTCTCCGCCACATTCAAACTCTGACCCCAGGCGAGACCGCCGAGTAAGCAAGCTGCGAGCACCCAATGGAGCCTGCTTGGCCACGGACCCGTCATGGCTTGTCCTCGGACTTCGAAGTCTGCAGAAACAACTCTCGCTCCTGTTCGGCATCGCTGTTCCGATGCAATGCCGTGTAGACCGATACCAGGGCGTAGTGGATTTCGGAACTTTGAGGCGCACGTCGCTCCGCCTCGCGCAGGGGACCCAAGGCTTCCTCCCATCGCCGGTCGAGCATGAAACCGCGGCCCTCGATCAGAAAAGAAAGAGCATCATCAGGATTCAGCTTGCGCGCTTGCAGCGCATCGGCACGTGCCCCGGCCGCATCCCGTCGCTCCAGCGCGACGCGCCCTAGCCACAGCCACGGTACGGCACTATCGGGATTCGTCTTGGTCTCCGCAAGAAATTCAGCGGAAGCCTCTTCATCGCGGTGTTCGTCTTCCAGAAGCATGCCGCGATCAAGATGGACAAACGGCTGTTCAGGAAACTGGGCAATCAACGCCCGATAAGCGTCCTCTGCGTCTTTCTTACGGTTCTGCAGAATCGCTATCGCCGCTTCACCCGCCATCCGCACGGCAGGAAACAGCGGCGAGTCCACAGCCGGAACCTCCTCCAAATTGAGTTGGGCAGACCCGAGCGCCGACGACAATCCTGGATAGTCCGGCGCCTGAAGAAAGAGAGCTTTGAAAGCCACTAACGCGCCCGCTCCGTTGCCCTGCCGCATCAGCACAAGACCCAGGTGGTAAGTGGCGGGCTGGGTAATCGATGCAGGCATTGCCTTCTTGCCGCCGAGAGATTTGTTCAAGTGAAAACCGGAGTTGTTCCAGTCGCCTTGCTCATACTCGCACAACCCGAGCATAGCGAATCCCAGCGGATTGTCTGGCGCGAGGCGTGTCAGTCGCCCGAAAGCCTGGGCTGCATCCGCAAAGCGGCGCGCCCCGTACAACAAGTTGCCATAAGCCCACCAGCCTTCAGTCCACTCTGGTGTCTTGGCGAGGATCTGGGCATAGAGACGGATAGCCTTTTCAGTGTCGCCACCCGCCTCGGCCCTTGCCGCTTCGTGCCTCAGGCGTGAAACACTTGGGGAAGGCTGAACCTGAGCGCCGAGCGAAAAACTTATCAGAAGCCACGCCGCAATACTCGGAGCCCATTTTCCGTGGCTGACCATCCACACGTCCTGAAAGAAATTTCTAGCCCCTTGGCCCATCTCCGCGCAGAACAATCGGAGAATGCACCAAAGGGCTCGAATGCAAAGTTTATCGTTCCTCTCCCAGTATTAGAAGTAGAACTTGACGGTTGCCTCCAGTTCGCGGTGCCCGGTTTTGCCGCAACTGTAGCCCAGCGGCCCGGTGCTTCCCACGCATGCTCCAGTGCCGTTGGTAAGGGATGGTGTGCCCTGGCTCGGATCAGTGGCGCCAATTGGCAATGTCCAGTTGTAATTAGCGACGGTGTTAGGGTTGTTCAGCTGCGCGCGGTTGAACAGATCAAACGCCGAGATCCGGAAGTCCAGGCGTCGGCTCTCGCTTATGTGGAACGATTTCTGCAGAGCCAGGTCGAAGTTAATGAATCCGGGCGTCTTCATATAGGGCGGGTTGACGACTCCCTGCTGGCCGAACGCGGGCAACCCGATGCAACTGGTGTTAAAGAAGCCCGTGTTGATGCCGCCATGATGGGCTTTCGGGTCGCACGTATAGGTCGGGTAGACACCGTTTGGCGGACTAGTCGTCGAGCCCGGCAGGTATGCATCCGCCCAGGCGTTGCTTCCAAACCAAGTCTCAGAAGCATTCCATAGTGAGTTTGGGCAACTCACATTTTGCGGCGTGGCGATTTGCACGCAGTTTATATAGGCGCTGATGGCCACCGGGCCGCCACTACTCGCCTTGGTGATACCGGAGAACATCCAACCGTTCAAAGCGCCGCGGGCAAACTTCGATCCGCTCAACTCCCCTAACGCCAACTTAGGAACGTAGTATTGATATCCCAGGGAAAACACGTGTGTGCGATCAAAACTCAGCACGTGATACGACCCCTGGTTGCTGTAAGGGTTAGGCAGCATGGTCTGAAACTGATCGCTGTCGCCCAACGCTTTGGAGTAGGTGTAGCTCGCGATAAAGTCAAGGGAATGGCTGGCCTGACGCCGCAGAGTACCTTGCAGTGCGTTGTAGTTGGCATTACCACTGTGGCTGTTCGCAGCAATTTCCGCAAAAGGCGCGTAAGGAGCCGCCATGCCTATACTGCCACCCTGATTCCCATCGTAGATCGGATTCACGAGATGAGTACCAGGCAGCCACATTTTCCCGTAAGGAATAGCGTCGATATTCTGCTCGACTACCAAATGACGGCTCTGGCTGCCGACGTAAGCCACATCGGCAAAGAAATGCCGTGGCAACGCGGAAGAGAGCGTCAGATTGTACTGGTAGATGCTGGGAACATGCTTGTCCGAAGGGCTGTAGATGGCGCTGCTTTGACCATACGTGAACGCCGCCTGTGACCCAGGGTTGGTCTGTTCAATCTGGCTCAAGTTGAAATTGCAGCAAATGGTCGCGTTCTGAAGATTTGGTGGTCCCAGAATCGCACCGAAGCTGGAGTTCGTGGGATCGCGTTGGGTGTATTGTCCTACTCCGCCCCGCAGTACCGCCTTGCCGTTCCCCAGCGTATCCCAGGAAAAGCCGAAGCGAGGCTGGGTAATCGGGTGGCCGTACGGAAGGATGGTTTTCGGAATCGTTCCACACAAGGCCACAACGGATTGTCCAGGATTTTTGCAGCTTGCGGTTCGAATTCCATCGTAAGGATTCGTGGAGTCCGCCGCATTGTAGATATTGGGATCAAAGGTCGTGGCTAGTCCACGAGCTTCATACCAGGGTCCCTGCCAAGTCCAGCGCGCTCCGAACTCGAGGGTTAGCTTGTGGCTTACCTTCCAGCTATCTTGCCCATACCACTCAAATTGGGAGGAGCGCAGATTGGCGCGAATATCGTGGTTTACTTGGACATATTGGACAAAGTGTTCGGTCAAGACATCGGCATACTCGTCACCGCTAGTCGGGCCAGTCCAGTTCGAAGTGACCAATTGTCCTTCCAGAGGCAGGCCGCTGAGGTTTTGGTCGTTGCGCGCGCGCTCGACCAAGCCACCGAATTTCAGCGTATGCGTCTTATAGGCTTTCGTTACGCTGTCGCTGAATTCGAACTGGGTCTGCTTGTAATAGTTCCCCGCCCCTACCAGATTGCTAGCTCCCCATCGGCCTGTACCCGGGAGGCCGCTGCTACAACCGCTCGTGTTGAGAGAGTCGCAAACAGCATAGTTCGGTACGATTTGGGGAACGATGGGATAGTTGGCGCTAGTGTCGTTGGGATACATCCCGGTGAAAGTGACTCCGAGCTTCTGCTTGCTCAATAAACTCGGGTCCTGATAGTAGTTGGGCTGTCGAAGCACGTTGGTGTTGAACGTGAATTCGTTAGTCAGCGTCGGGCTCAAGACGTTAACCATGCTGATGTTCAATGAGCGAGAGTGATATTCCTGAACGGTCGGCGTTGGGTCGGGAACATTGGAAGTCCACGTACTGCCTTCCCCAGAGTATTCGGAAAACGGAGAGAACTTGGTCTCGTCCTGCCAGCCCAGTCGCACAAAAAGGCGCGCCTTGTCCGACGGGTTCCAGTCGAATCGCCCTACGTACTGCGTCACATTGTCTGGGAAGAGAGGGTGGGCAGCGTAGTTCCACTGACCGTTTGGATCGGTGTAATTTGGACCGGCTGAATTGGGGCCCATCAGGGATTTGAGTAGGCCAACTCCGTTTTGTGTGATGCCGGTCAGTTGGCCACCTTGGGAGGCGAGCGTTTTGCCAGTAGCCGGGTCGGTCATATTGCAGGGGTTGTTCAAATAAAAACCCGACGGATTGGCAACGCAGGTTGGACTGAGCACGATTTCGCTGAAATCGCCAGTCAGCATCTTGGCGGTAGGCACGTCGGCCAATTCCGTGCCGATGTCGGGGGTCTGACGCGACCACTCTGCCCCAAAGAAGAAAAACAGTTTTTTGTCCTTGCCGCGGTTGTAGTCGAGACCAGGAATCAGGATCGGGCCGCCGATAGAGAATCCGGGGTAGTTGAATTTGGATTTGTCCTTGATGCCCGCGTTGTTGTTGCTCCAATCGTTGGCATTAAACCTGTGGCTACGTCCTGTCCAGTAAAGTTCACCGTGAAAATCCTTGGTACCGGACTTTGTAATGGCGGTCACCAACACTGGACTGCCGCCCTGGTCCGCCGTGAAGTTGCTGGCCTGAACCGTCAGTTCGGATATGAATTCCGTGTTGGGATAGATGTTGCTGCCATTGTTGCCCGTTAGGTCGTCCATGTTGCCGCCGTCGAGCTTGAACGTATTCGAATCAGAGCGGTTCCCATTAATGTTGAACCCTTCGATTCCACTGTTTGACGAACTGACTGTGTGGGCGTCGAAGTTGCTGCCATATGCCTTGCTTCCACCCGATGTGACACCTGGCAGCAGTGTCAATAACTCTTCGGCATCTTTTCCCATCGTGGAAAAGGCCTGAATCTGCTGGCTGGTAAGCGTCTCAGAACGCTGGCCTGAGTCCGTCGTGGGCACCACAGCGGAAGACGCAGTCACGTCAACCGATTCGCTCACCCCGCCGACCGCCAGAGTTACATTGATTGCGATGCGATCATTGGCGTGGGCCGCGAACGTCTTTGCCCAAGTCTTGAACCCAGCGTGCGTCACCGAAAGCGTGTATGCCCCAGGCAGCACAAACGAAAAAACATACTGGCCGGTTGAATTCGACACCGTGTTGCTGACCACTCCCGTGGCCGTATTCACCAACTGGATTTGAGCGTCTGTGATGGATGCGTCAGCTTGGTCCACCACCACACCGTCGAGGCGGGCCGGGGACTGCGCCCACAGCGGCGCCGTAAAGCACAACACGAGAAGACAACTCATGAAAACGGAAGCCCGTAGTCCTGAAACCGCCATATTTGCTCCTAAGTGGGGAGGCGATCGAACCATTCAATTCGTAACAATTCGAAATCTACAAATGTAAGCGATTGCATACTCGGATCGGAGTTTAGGCGTGCCAAACTCTCGCTGTCAAGAAAAAAGTAGTATCTTTTGGTTATTTTTAGACTTCGTTGTGTTCCGAATCTAACATCTACCAAAGTACACATTTACTCTTCCAGATTTTGGAATATTCCGGCGAGACTGGTAGATGCCTTCACGTTGACGAACATCGGCAATGTATCGAGAGGTGCCTTGTAATCCCGTACCCAGCGCCCGCCTTCTACGAGCGTACCCGTCTTGTAGTCACGCCATTGCCCCGCAGGCAGATAAACGTCACGGTGCACCTGTGGCCGCAATCTGCCGCACTCGCTCCATGTAGATTTGCCGCCATGGCACCGCATAGGGACTGACCCACACATCTTCGTCGCCTTTGGCGATCCAGAAAGCGTCGCCGCTTCCGAAGATCGCCGGCGCGCCCTCGATGTCGCGTTGCAGCCAGTCGGGATGATCCTTGGCGAGCGTGTGCTCGGCTTTATCTCCGTGTGGAGTGATGCACTCGGTGCCGGCGATATAAACGAAAGCATGGTTGCCGGCCTGGTGGGCCTTCCCGGCAAGGGCCCGGATGGCATTCAGTTTCTCGGTGGGATCGACGAAACTGTCGTATCGGCCGGTGATATCATTGTCGACCTCAATGCCTGAGACGTTGCTGTCCGCGGCTCGCTGGACAATCTCGTCGATGTTCTTAGTCTGAAGACCAAACGCCGCAATCCGCACAAAGTGCGTCCAATCCTGTTCGCTGGGTTGCGGCGAGGCGAACAGCAGACAAAGCAAAGGTAAAGACACCAGGAATGCGCGGACGACGTTCCTCGAAGATGACATGTTCTGGAATCGCAGTATACTGCTGGCGAACGAATGAATAAATAACAATTCGAAAGATAATGATATGGAGACAGGGCCGAACTTCCCGCTAATGTCGGCCAGGCTTTGTGGATCGCCCGCTTTGACTCCTTCCCTGCTCATGGCAAGGAGGCTGACCACGAACGCTGTGTGACAAGGAGGTTTAATGAGTAATCGCTGGCATTTGTGGCTCCTGTGTTTCGTGTTCTTTTTTCCCTTTTGTCTCCGGGCAGCCGACCAACCCCGTTTGGCCGTTCCCAGCTATGTGAGCCCGGCCGCGAAGGAATGGAACGCGTGGGCATCCCTCGGGTCCCAGGCTTTGGGAATCATGATTATCAACCTCAACAACGGGGATGACACTCGCTACGACGCAGCGATCGCGGCCGCTGTGAAGGGCACACAGGAGTCCGGCATTCTGGTACTTGCCTATGTTTATACGCGCTATTCCCAACGCGATCCCGCTGAAATTCGGGCCAAGATTGACGGCGTTTTCGAGAGCTACCATGTCGACGGCATTTTTCTGGACGAGACGCCCACCGACTGTAAGGCGCTGGGGAAATATGCCCCATCGAATCTCACATATTACGAGGCCCTGGCTGATTACATCCGCACCAAGCCTGGGAAGCACTATGTCGTCTTGAATCCCGGAACCTTGCCAGAAGAAGAATGCTGGATGAAGGCGACCGACATTTTGCTGACGTTTGAGGAACCTACGCTAGCCAATTATGAGAAGAACTA
>OBLU010003515.1_pt1 | contig 14188 bp, 14 predicted proteins | sample 1518681 | NCBI WGS metagenome assembly OBLU01 (sample SAMEA3539304, study PRJEB22396) | soil metagenome | biome: tundra; feature: field; material: soil | place: USA | collected 2010-05 | depth 0.15 m
CCTCGGTTGTGTTCTTAAGTTTTGTATGTGTGCTGCCGGGCTACTTCGCCAGGCGTAGGATTTCGGACGCAATCTGGCCGAAGGCGCCGGAAATATCCGAGGAGTGCTGAGCCCAGACGTAGAGTCCCGCCGGGTAGTTGCTGTCGTAAATCGGACTCCGGGTATCGTTGGAAACACGCTCCAGGAAGATGCCGTCCGAGGGAAGCGGTACGGCGGCGTTTCCGAGGCCAATGGAGTTGATAATGACGCCGCTGAGCCCACGGCCGTATGCGGGGTCGACGGTTCCGATGCGAATACGCCGCGCTGAATCGTCGGAGGCGTTAACGGCGAGTGGAATCCCGTTGCTGTGGTTGGTAATGTCGATGTAGCCGGCAGCATTGAGGGTGACGGGCCAATAGCCGTTATTGATGAGATTATTGCCGTAAATATCCACCGTGGGGATGCCTCTGAAATCAGTTAACGTCTGCCAATTCGAATTCCAACTGGAGGCATAGGCGCAACCCTGGGAATTTGGCGCCAACACCTGGTCGCTCACGCCGGAAGAAGTGGTACTGGTTGGCGGTGTACCATCCGCATTAGCGGTAGCCGTGTTCGCGGCTAGACCGATAAAGGCCGAATTGTCGACGTAGGTGGCGTACATGCCTGTAATATACTTTCCGGTGAAGCCGGAGGGGAATCCAGCGGGAACGCTGGCTGGAGGCACCACCTGCACTGTCTCAGTGCAAGGGCTGCCGGATGCGATGGGCATGTTCGCTGCCACGCCTGTCGGCTCGCCGTCGGTGAAGAAAACGATGAAATTCAAGGCAGCGGTCTGGTTCAACCGGACAAGATCGTCATAGGCGGTCCATAGCGCGGCGGCGCTACTGGTGGAACCTTGGCAATCAATGCCATTAATCGCAGTAGTCATACCAGCCTGGGTGAAGGACGTGGTGGCTGCCTGTTGCACCATCGTGCTGGTGGCGAAACTGACGATGCCGACGTTATCGCGGCCAGGCGCAAAGTTCCCCAGGAAATTGATGGCGGCCTGCTTCATGGGTCCGCAGGAGCCGCTAGCGGTCATGGATCCGGACCGATCTAAGACCAAGTTGACGTTTACATCTTTGCGGACCGCGATGGCGATGGCATTCACGTTGGCTGAAGTAAAGTTGAGAAAACGCATGAAGAGAACCGGAGCCACCACATGGCCGGTAACCGAGACGGTTCTCTGATGAGCCACGCTGAGATCCACAGTCACATCGGTGTTTTGGTCGATGGTGACATCACTGGTGAAGAAATAATTGCTGGGAAAGTTCAGCTTTGTATATGTGACTGCCGCGATTTTTGCCGATGAAACTTGCGCGGTATCGTCCGAGCCGCGGGCTAGAGAACGTGCCGCGGCCAGCGCCGCTCCATCGACAGCTCCTTGTAGCCGGCATTTGAGGATGTAGAGGACCGTCCCATCGATAGCGAGTCCCGCCATGGGAACCGCCATTACCAGAATGCACGCTGTAACGTAAATCGCCGCACCCCGTTCTTTGATTCGCTTGGAATGTGTCATGTTCTCCTCTTTCTGCTCCAGCCTGCGTTCCATCGGTGTTAGTGGAAAATGAACCTTGCGTATGAACCGCCGGCAGTGGACCACCCCAGGAAGCCGACATCGGGATACTGAAAGTACACCTCGACCACGTAAGCTTGGTCACCCTGGGGCTGCGCCGGAGGCGAAGCAGCGGCGCCAGTCGCCCGGAGCACGGCGTCGTCCAAGGCAGCTTCAAAGCCCGATGTCCGAACCGAAGAGTTGCTATTGGTGATGTAAACCGACGGATCGATGTTGCCCGCGGAGTCTAGAATCGACGAATCGGGCGCGCCGAAATCGCCCGTGCGCAACGAAGCCTGACCAATTACGACTCGTTGCGTGAAAACCGGCAATCCAATGTTAGTACACGTGAGCCCAACAGCGTCGCAGTCAACCTGGTAGATCGTGATCACCTTGGATAAAACCACTACTCCATTCCCACCGGTATCGGTCATCCCTATACCCGACGCGAGTTGTTGGGTGACGATGTTCCGATTGGTGGCCTGCGTGAAATCCACGCCGTTGGAGTACATGTGCGCCACGTCGCGCGCCACTTGCACCGCCTGGACATATCGGCCCATCATCAGGCCCAGCCCGATTGTTCCAAAGAAAAGCAGGAGGAGGCAGGGCACTACGATCGCAAACTCGATCAACGTGTTCCCGCTCTCGCTTAAATGCTTGCTGCGATCAATTTCTCTCATCTTGAGGGCAATACTCCACCTGGTGGTGCTTCCATCACATCCGATGAGGAAGCTGTAAAGGTAAGCAACCCAGTGCTTCTCCACAGCGGCGCCATCCACGCCCGTGTCACTGAGGCGTTTACCACGCAAATGTTCCCCTGGGCGTTGCTACCGGTGCCCGTCGACGCTGCCAGCGTTGTCTTGTCGTAGTAAGTAATCGTTATCGTGGCGTTCCCCGCTGACAGGTCAGCACTGTTCAGAAACCCCATCGAGTTCGCCTGAACCACCGAGCTGATAGCTGCGTCCTGACCGCTACCGCCGGTTTGCTGGGTTATGGCGTATCGAACTCCCTCGCGCACGGCATTCCGCAGCGTGTTCTGAATAAAAATCGCCAAAGGATAATCCAGCAGCGCGAACCCGATCGCCAACAAGGGGAGAATGATCAATGCTCCCTCAAGCAACGCCGAGCCACGCTGGGACTTCAAGCGCCCCCGAACCCTACGCTCGGAACTGGTGGAATTATTGCTAATTGATTTCATCAGAGACTCGGTCGCACTCCCAAAACCCTTGGCTGGTCAAAGAATACGCCTACTAGTAATGTCGTGGGTTTGGACGGAATGCTAAATCCGTAGAACCCGCTATTCAAGACCCGGAAAAACCCTTAGTACCTAGCGAGTGGGTAGGGGTACCGCCGGTACAGTGCATGTCCCCTGGCCGTGGAGGCTAATGAAAAAATTGCGGTACGGTGCAGGTCCCCTTGCCGTGGGGGCTAATGAAAAATTGCGGGAACACGCCTGCTTCCGTTGACGTTTGAGACCGTTGCAGACGCTAGCCCGGAGTGTCCCCGAGTTTTTCCGAGATACACCAGCGTACAGTAGTGTTCATGGCGCGCCGCCGTTTTTTTGTCGAGGCAGTCGAGCGCGGACACGCGCAAATTACCGGGCAGGATGCTCATCACCTGACTCGCGTCCTGCGCGTGGAGCCGGGCCAGAAATTCGAGATTTCCGATAACCATAATGTATATCTGGCGGAGGTGGAAACTGCCCGCAAGGATCTGGTGAGGTTTCAGATTCTGGAAAAGATTGAGGCGGCGGAGCCGGTGGTCCACACGGCGCTCTTTGCGGGGCTGATAAAGTTCGAGCGCTTCGAATGGCTCCTGGAGAAAGCTACCGAACTGGGCGTGGGCGAGGTGACGCCGGTAAAGACCGAGCGCAGCGAGAAAGGTCTGGAGGCGGCTGCGCTGAAGCGTATCGGGCGATGGCAGCGAATTGCGCGCGAGGCGAGCGAGCAGTCGCGGCGGGCGCGGCTGCCGATCATTGAATCGCCGATCGAGCTGGCGGATGCGTTGCGGATCGAAGAGGGGCATCGATACGCGCTGGAGGAGGCGGGAGCGCGGCCCATTCTCTCGGCTTTCCCGGACGTGCGCCAATCGGGCGATCGGGTAGCGCTGCTGGTGGGTCCCGAGGGCGGATGGACGGAGCGGGAACGAGCAGCCATCGTGGACGCCGGTTGGACCACGGTATCACTGGGCGAGCGGATACTTCGGGCCGAGACCGCGGCGATCGCGGCGCTGGCGATCGTGAATGCGGCGTGGGAACGATAGCCCGTTTCTCGTTTCTCGTTTCTCGTTGGGTGCTTTCTACCGCCTGCCGCCTGCTGCCTGCCGCCTGCCGCCTGCCTCCTGTATCCTGAGTTGTCATGACTAGACGCAACTTCATCGCATCATCCGCGGCTGCTACCGCGCTTGCTTATTCTCAGGTTTCTGGCGCTAACGAACGGTTGCGTATCGGCGTGATTGGTTGCGGTGGACAAGCCACGGATCACATGCGCACCTTGGTGAAGATGCGCGAGTCCGACAATTGCGACGTGCTGGCGGTTTCGGACGTGTATGACAAGCGTGCGGAACAAGCCGCGCAGCTCACTGGCGGGAAAGTGGTGAAGGACTATCGCCGCATCCTGGACAATCACGATATCGATTACGTGCTGATTGCCACGCCCGAACATTGGCATTACCAGATGACCGTGGACGCGATCGGCGCTGGGAAACATATCTACTGCGAAAAGCCGATGACGCACACCGCGGCGCAATCGAAGAAGGTGGTGGAGAAGATCGCGCAGAGCAAAGTGAAGATGCAGGTGGGCGTGCAAGGCATGTCGGACGATTCCTACGAAACTGCGCGCAAGTTTGTCAAAGACGGCGCGCTCGGCAAAGTGGTGCTGGCGCAGATCGATTATTCGCGGAACTACAAGAACGACTTCTGGGAATATCCCGTGGACGCGGATGCGCGGCCCGGCGTCAATCTGGATTGGAAAGCGTGGCTGGGCGCGGCACCCAAGCGGCCTTTCGACGCCGATCGCTATTTCAGTTGGCGGCGCTACTGGGACTATTCCAGCGGCATCGCGAGCGACCTATTTATCCATCGCGTGACGCGCATCATCAAGGCGCTGGACCTGACGTTCCCGGCGTTCGGCGTGGGCGCGGGTGGCAAGTTCGAGTTCACGGCGAGCAGCGCTGAGATTCCCGATACGTTCAATATCCTGCTGGATTATCCCGGCGGTCCGACGGTGCAGCTCATCTCTTCGATGGCCAATGGCACACCGGTGGATCATCTGCTGCGTGGCCACAAAGCGACTCTGCAGTTCACGCGGACCGGTTTCGTGATCCGTCCTGAGGGAGGCGGCGAGGAAATTGTGCATCAGAAGACCGGCGGCGAAGAGCTGGATCTGCACCATCGCAATCTGATGAACGCCATCCGCAAAGGCGAGGCGTTGAAGTGCGATGCGACGCTGGGATACCGCGGCGTGGTGGCGTGCGAGATGGGTGTCCAGAGCTATCGGAAACGAAGGTGCATGCGGTGGGACGCGGCCAAAGAACGGATTGTGTAAGATTTAACCGGAGGGCCGTGTGAGGATATGCGAAGCAGTTTTACCTGAATTCGATCAAGAGATGTCCAACACACGGAAGACGCTGGAGCGGATCCCGGAAGATAAGCTGGGCTGGAAGCCTCATGACAAGTCGATGACGCTGGGGCGCCTCGCCGGACACATTGTGGAGTTGGTGGGCTGGGCGAACACCTCCATCACCACCGATTCGCTGAATGTGACGATGGATAAATACCAACCTGTTGTCGCCACCTCACGCCAGCAGATTCTCGAACTCTTCGACAAGAGCGTCAAGGAGTCGAGAGCAGCGATCGCGGGCGCGAGCGACGAACATATGATGCAGCCGTGGACGCTGGCGTTCAATGGTCACACGGTATTCACGATGCCGCGTGCCGCAGTGCTGCGGATGAGTTGCTTCAACCACATCATCCATCATCGGGCGCAGCTGGGCGTGTATCTGCGTTTGAACAATGTGCCTGTGCCGGCGCTGTATGGTCCATCGGCGGATGAGGGCGCGATGGGCGCGTCGGCGTAACTTGGGTGGGGCGGACCCCCTGGTCCGCGGCCGACGCCCACGTCGGCCTGGTACTGGTATTTTTCAATGCTTGAAGTAGCGGGTCCTGGGGGACCCGCGCGGACCAGGGGGTCCGCCCCACTTACCGTATGCAGACCCTGGGCGCGTCTCACGCCAAGCAGTATAATAAGGTTCCGCCTTCCTTATGTCCCTTCTGGTTCCGAACCGTCACCGCGGCAAGTTGATTGTCGTGGAGGGCATTGACGGTTCGGGCAAATCCACCCAGCTTTCGTTACTCAGCCAGTGGCTGCGGTCGCAGCGGATCGGAGTGGCTTTCAGCGAATGGAACTCGTCTCCGCTGGTGCGGGAGACCACGCGGCGTGGCAAAAAGAAGAATATGTTCACGCCCACAACATTTAGTCTCATCCACGCCACGGATTTCGCGGATCGGCTGGAGCGCTACATCGTGCCGCTGTTAAAGGCGGGCGCGGTGGTTTGCGCGGATCGCTATGCTTATACGGCATTCGCGCGCGACGTGATCCGCGGCGTGAGCCGGCGGTGGGTTCGCAACCTTTATAAGTTTGCCGTCCGGCCGAATCTGGCTTTCTATTTTCGCGTACCGCTCGAGGTTGCCATCGGCCGCATTTTAGGTGGGCGCAACGCCATCAAATATTACGAAGCGGGCATGGATCTCGGCCTGAGCCGAAATGTGGAGGAGAGCTTCCGGTTGTTTCAGGGCCGGATCTTAGATGAATACGAAGCCATGATCCACGAAGTTGGATTCCACGTGATTGACGCCACCGGATCCATCGAAGATCAACAGCGGCAGATGCGGGACATTGCGACCGAGGAGCTCGGAGACAACCTGCACAACGGCCACTTGCTGCGCGCGTCCCAGGGAGATATCGATGCTGCCCAAGCAGCCCCTCGAGTTCTATAGCGAAAAGCTGGCCGGAGTCTCCGAGGAGGAGTTGCAAGGCAAGCTGATCGTCATTGAGGGACCGGACTCGGTGGGCAGATCCACGCAGGTCTCGCGGCTGCGCACGTGGTTGGAGCACCGGGGCCATGCGGTGCTAGACACCGGCCTCGCGCGCGGCGCGCTGGCCGGCAAGGGCATCCAGCAGGCCAAAGAAGGCAACACTCTGGGCCCGGTGACGATGACGCTGTTTTACGCCACCGATTTCGCCGACCGCCTGGAGAACGAAATAATTCCTGCTTTGCGCGCCGGCTTCGTGGTACTGACCGATCGCTACATTTTTTCCCTGATGGCGCGCGCCATCGCCCGCAACGAGGATCGCGTGTGGATCGAAAAGGTGGCCGGCTTCGCCTTAGTTCCGCATGCGGTCTATTATCTGCGCGCGGATGTTCGCGACCTGCTGACCCGCGTGGTGTTGGGCCGGGGCGCCTTCGACTATTGGGAAAGCGGCATGGATATGCGCTTCGGCACGGATATGCACGATAGCTTCGTCCGCTATCAGACTCGGGTGATCCGTGCGCTGGACCGTATGGCGAAGCGCTACAACTTTATCGTGGTGGACGCCAATCAAACGCCCGACCAGATTTTCCGGGAGCTGCGTCGGTCGATCGGGAAGTTGTTTTGAAACCAAGTTCTTCGGTTCTTCGGTTCTTCGGTTCTTCGGTTGGTGTGGTGCTGCTTGCGCAGATTCCTGCCGCGGACATTCGCGACACTTATGTTCCCGATACGAATACGCATTTCACGATGCCGGCTTATCGCACGCTCGGGGAGTGGGAGGCGCACAAGCAGAAATTGCGGGATCAGATTCTGTTCGCAGCGGGACTGGTTCCTATGCCGGAAAAGAATCCACTGCATCCTGTTGTTTTCGGACGGATCGAGCGTGAGGGTTATTCGATCGAGAAAGTTTATATCGAGACGCTTCCGGGATACTATTTGTGCGGCAATCTTTACCGGCCGCTAGGCGCGTCCGCGAAGTCTCCGGGCGTGCTGGTGACGCACGGCCACTGGGACTACGGGCGGCTGGAGAACCAGGTGCTCAATTCGGGGCAGAAGCGCGCGGCCAACCTGGCGCTGCAGGGTTACGTGGCGTTTTCTTACGACATGGTGGGATACAACGACACCATGCAGACCCCGCATGATTTCGGGGGGCCGCGCGAACAGTTGTGGTCCTTCGGTCCCATGGGATTGCAGTTGTGGAATTCCATTCGCGCGCTGGACTTTCTGCAATCGCTTCCGGACGTGAATCCCGAAAAGATTGCAATGACGGGCGAATCCGGCGGCGGCACGCAGACATTTCTCTTGACTGCGGTGGATGATCGCGTGAAATATTCCGTTCCGGTGAACATGATTTCGGCCAGCATGCAGGGCGGATCGCAATGCGAGAACGGACCGGGGCTGCGCCTGGACACATTCAACGTGGAAATCGGCGCGATGATGGCGCCGCGGCCGATGCTCATGATTGCCGCAACTGGAGATTGGACCAAGGACACGCCGCGCGAGGAATATCCGGCGGTCCGCTCGATTTATGAGCTGTACGATCGGGCCGCCAATGTGGAGACCGTTCAGATGGACGCCCCGCACAACTACAATCAGGCCAGCCGGGAAGCGATGTACACGTTTTTCGACCACCGGATTCTGGGCGAGCGCAAGGATGTGAAAGAACGCGGCACGCAAATTGAAAGGCTTCAAGATGTACTGGTGTGGCATGGCCTGGCGTTGCCATCGAATGCGCTGACATACGATCAGTTGGTGGAACAGTGGATCGCGGCGGCCAAGCGGCAAACGGCTGCAACGCGCGATGTGGAGGTGTTGCGGAAACGGCTGAGATTGGCGCTGGCTACCGAATGGCCTGAGCACGTACTGAGTGAGACGCAGGGCGAGAAATTGGTTCTTGGCCGCCCGGGGAAAGGTGATCGAGTCTCCGCAGTCCGGATCGGCCGCGGCGTCCCATCGGTGGTAGTGATAGATCCGGCTGCGAGAGAATACCAATCCGGTCCGGCGCTCGTCATTACTGTTTTCCAAACCGGCTCCGCGATTGCGCCGCGCGACCGTTCGGCGCAGTTCTTCCTGACGTTCAATCGGACCGACGATCAAAATCGCGTGCAGGACATCCTCACCGCGCTCGCGTACCTGAAGCAGGAAGGGGCCAAGGAGCTGCGAGTGGTAGGAACGGGAAAGGCGGCGATTTGGGCGCTTTTCGCTGCGGCCGTTGCGGCAGTTCCGGTTACCTTTGAAGGCAAGCTGGAAGGCTTCACCGGTGAAGATCAGGACTTTGTCGACGGATTCTTTGTGCCAGGCATCCAGCGCGCGGGCGGGTTAGAAGCTGCCCGGCGTATTTTGCAAAGCCGGTGAGCAAGGCGTCCCCTTGCTGACGCGTGGGGCTGCGTCCCGAACGTGGACACGACGCATCCAAACACGACGTATCCCAACCACCGCCAGCACTGCTCCTCCCAGCAGCCAGCCGACCGACGGCTCCGGCACAGGCGAGGCGGATCCCAGCACAACGTCGAAGGCGTAGTGCAAATCTTCTCCGCCGGCCAGATTGCCGAGGCCGGTGAATCCGTCTGCTAGCGTGCCTGTTCCCAAGTTCTCAGCGAACGACATGTTTTCGAACGCGCTGATTGCGATTTGATAGTTACCCGGCGCCAGTGTCCCGCCGTCGAGGGAAACATCGTAGCACTGCAAACTGCTGGTGTTCGTATGGGCGCCCGCCGGGCAGGTTGTGCCCAGCAACGTCGAGGTCAGAAAATCTCCGCTCGAGTCAAACAAGCTCAAATATGGTTCGAATCCTCCCTGAGCGATGTTCGTTCCCGCTCCGTTCACTCCGCCGCCATAGCTAAACGTGACCGCTTCCATGCTGGAGGCCGTGCTGACCGTGAATCCATCTACCACGGCAGCCCACTGCGCATAGTCGCCGTCGGTATTGGACGCGCCCAACGTGCAGCCGCTGCCGCACGAAATTACGTTGGCGTCATTGCGCAGATTCCCAACGAATGAAATGGTCTCGGCCTGCGCCGAGCCGAGACCGATAATCGCGAAAATGTATAGATAGAGCGTTTTCATAAACTCCTCCTGAAAATAGTCATGAATCAGCCAGTCAGGGCAGGCTGATGTAATATCCGGACAGCGTTCCGCGAATATCGTTGGCTCCAACGCATTCCAGGATTGGCTGTGTGCCGGCCTCAAAATAGACTTCGACGGGCGAGTGAACAAAGGTAGCAAAACCATTCGGGTTCGGTGTGAATGTGGGCACGAACAGATTGCCGGCTGTGTCGTTAGACCTGTGCAGTAACATGACACCGTCAGATGGCGCTGGTGATCCGAACGCCTGCGCGTTGACGAATGTCACGACCAGACGCTGTCCGGCGGGCACGGGCGAAAACGTAATATTGCAACCGCTGATGCAGGCGGCGTGGTTTTGTACATATTCGAAATAGGGATTTCGGCCCGGCTCGTCCTGATTGCGCACCAGGGCCGCTCTCACCGCCTGGGCGATCGCATGGCCTTCGGTCGCGAGCGTCAGGATGACGGAGACGGCCGCCAAGCCCGCGGCCACCCACACAAAGCGTTTTAGACTTCCCATAGTATGCTCCCGGTCAATCGACTTAAGGCAGCGTGATGTAGTAACCCGACAACGTCGCTGAAAGACCTATATCGTTACAGCCATCGCATCCCACGGTCGGTGTCTCGCCGGCTTCATAGTAGACCACGACAGGCGAATTTGCGACGTCTGCAAAGCTTGAAAGTGTCGTAGGGAGGATGCGAAAATCCTGTCCGTGGCCACCCAGGAACAGGCCAAGACCTTCTTCTGCGAATAAAGCCCCGTTGAAGAACGTTACTACCAGGCGTTGGCCCGCGGGTACGGGTGGAAAGGTGACGCTGCAGCCGCTACTAAAGCATCCGACCGTTTGGCTATACGGGTTACGACCCGGCTCGTCCTGGTTGCGGACCAACGCCGCCCTTACCGCCTGGGCGATGGCCCGGGTTTCCGTGCCCAACGTTAATAACAGAGCCACAGCCGCGAAGCCCGCGGCAATCCACACGAACCGTTTTAGTCTTTCCATATGTCTCCTCCGAGGCCGGCCAATCGATTGGCTCAAGCCTGCATGAGGGGATGCGTAAACCAGGACCGGATTAGATCATGCCGGCGGAGAGATCTTCAAAATGGGAGTGGCCGGCGAATTCAGCGAGCCCCGCTTTGGTCTAATTGCGCCAGCAGCCAGGAGCGGGCGAACTCCCAGTCGCGCTTCACGGTCGCGGTTGAAATGCTCAGCACATCGGCGATCTCCTGCTCCGTCAGACCTCCAAAGAACCGCATCTCCACTACCGCCGCGGACCTGGAATCCAGCTCTTCCAGACGCGTCAGGGCTTCATTCATATCGGCGATTCGTTGGTCCAACGGAACCGCGTGATCGCGCGCTTCGTCCAGCGAGAGTTTTTCCTGGGAGCCGCCACGCTTCAGGCCCTTTTTCTGGCGCGCATGATCCACAATAAGGCGCCGCATCTGGCGGGAGGCGAGATGCAGGAAATGTAACCGGCTCTCGCAACTGACCGGCGGACCGGAAAGCAAGCGGACACACAACTCGTTCACCAGCGCCGTGGGCTGAAGCGTAACCGCGCCCAATTCACGGCGGAGATTCACCGCCGCCAAGCGCTTCAATTCGCGGTACATCGCCTCCATCAGCTTGCGGCCGGCCGCTTCGTCGCCGGCACGCCAGTCAGTAAGCAGGGAGGTAAGGTCGGAAGGGTCGCTCGCTGGCATCCGGGTACAAACGCCATCATATCGTTGTTTCGGCCCGCCTTAAATCGCCTACGGCTGGGTTCCGGCCAGAAAGGTGCTTAATCCGCGAGCCAATTCATCGTGAAGGCCGCCTTTGGCGTTGGCCGGCAACAAGTGAAGCGCCTCGCGCTCTGTTTGGGCGGCCTGCTGGGAGCTTCCGGTGCGGAAATACGCCCATGCCAGCGTATCCAGAAAGAATGGATTGGTTCGATTGGTGGCGGAGACCGCGTTTTGCGCCAGACGGAGCGCGGCGGCGGGCTGAAGGAGGTCGGGCCACTCAACTTTGAGGAGCGCGTCCGCGTATTCGTTCCATTCCATTGCTCCGGCGGCTGGCTTGTTTGCGGCCTGCTCCAGCAGCCGTAGCGCTTCTTGGGCGGCTTCATGCGCCGCTTCTTGGTTACCGCCGGCGGCTAGCCGCTTAGAGAAAGCCCGCAAGGTTACCGCCAGCCGAAGGGACGAGCTCAGGTCCGAGGGATCGATCTCAATCGCGATTTCGGTGGATCGTACGGACCGGCGAAACGCCTCCAGGCTGGCCGCGGTTTGGCCGCTGGCGGCTAGGCTCCCCGCCAGGATTGCTTCCGCCGATGATGACAAACGCCGGTATTCGGCATTGTTGGGCGCCAGCGACTCCAGCCGCCGCAGGGAATCGAGCGCGAGCTTCGCCTGCGCTGCCGCATCCTCGGGCCTCCGCAACATGCGAAGTGCATTGGCATAGGAGGCTTCGGTGGTAGCGAGGAGCCGCTGCACTTCCACTTCGTCCGGCGACGCTTCGGCCAACGGCGATAGAATGGAAATACCTTCCTGACATGCTTCGAGCGCTCCCGCGTTGTCCCCGGCAGCCAGCAGAACCACGCACCGGCTTTGATCCACCGCTCCCAGGGCCCGGCGCATCGAGGCGTCCTGGGGGCTGGACCGCGCCAGGGATTGCGCCAGCGTCCAAGCGCTGCGATAGGACTCCAGGGCCTGTTTGGTATCGCTCGCCATGAATTGGCCATCGCCCAGCTTCGCCAGACTCAGAGCCAGATCCCGGTGGTCGCGGGGCAACGCTAGGTTGCGCCCGGCAATGGTGCGCCGGAGCTGTACGGCGTGTTCATAGGCATCCAGCGCGGCGCGCGCGTCATTCTTATCCGGCCGCTGAGGGTCAATCTTCAATTCCCCCATCCGCTCGTAAGACGCGGCCAGATCGCGCTGCAAGCCGATATCGTTTCCTGAATCCGCGCTCAGCAGCTCCAACTGATGCTGCGCCTTACCGACCACCAGGCGCCGCGCCATGGTGGATCCCGCCAGGTCACGGATTCCGTCGTGAAGGTCGAACAGCAGCGACGCAGCGAGCGTGCGAACATCGCGATAACGATCCTGTTCCTTGCGCCGCTCCGTTTCAGCTTCTTTCGTTCGTAGCTCGGCTAGCGTCCGTTGTTCGGTGGCCATGCGTTGGTTCTGCTCAGCCAGCATGCGCTGCCGGTCCGCGGCGCTGCGTTGTTGTTCGGCCTGGATGCGGGCAGCATCGGCCGCCTGGCGCGCTTGCTCGGCAAGATGGGCCTGGTGCGTGGTGGCCAGGATGCCGGCCGTCAGCAGGAACATCACCAGCGCGGCTGCGGTCAGCGGCAGCCACTGCCTTCGAGCGAATCGTTGCAACCGGTAAGCCATACCGTCGCCTTTTGCCAGAACCGGCCAACCCCGCTGGTGACGCCGGATATCCTCGGCCAGTTGCTCCACCGACGCATAACGCAACATCGGTTGCTTGCGCAGCGCGGTAAGGACAATTGTGTCGAGGTCTCCTCTCAGTTGCTTTCCGCGCCGCCCGGCGACCACGCTCATGGCGGCCGGATCGTCCTCGCAGATCGCGCGCATCACCTCGTGGGGCAGCGCGTCCTTGCGCCGGAAGGGATGCACGCCGGAGAGCATCTCGTAGAGCAGAATACCGAGTGAAAAAACATCCGCCGCGGTGGTGATTGGCGCTATTCGAATCTGCTCGGGACTGGCATATTCGGGCGTTAGAATGGCGGCCGTCGGTTCGGGAGCTGACCCTGGATCCGATTGCAACAGCTTCGCGATACCGAAGTCCAGGAGTTTGACATCGCCGGACGCTGTGACCAGGATGTTGCTCGGCTTTAAGTCGCGATGCACCGTCAGGTTGCTATGTGCATGCTGGACGGCGTCGCAGATCTGTAAAAAGAGATCCAGTTTCTGGTTTACCGTCAAGCCGAGCGCTTCGCAATATTTCGTGATAGGAACCCCATCCACGTATTCCATGACGAAGTACGGATCGCCATCCGGAGTTTCGCCCCCGTCCAGTATCGAAGCGATATGAGGATGGTTGAGTTGCGCCAGAATTTGGCGTTCCTGATGAAAGCGGCGCAGAAACAGGCCGTCGATTCGGTCGTGCCGGAGAATCTTTATGGCTACGCGTTTCTGGAAGGTTCCATCCGCTCGGCTCGCTTGGTACACCACTCCCATACCACCTCGGCCGAGTTCCTTTTCGAGAAGATATGCACCCAACTGTGACCCGTCGCGCGCCGGATAGGATCTTTCGCTGCGCGCTCCGTCGCTATCCATCATGACCGTGGCGGTCTGATCCAGAAGGCTAGTGCGGCTGGCATAGGCCGCCAGCATCCGGTTGAGTTCGTTGGCCAGGATCGGATCGCTCACGGAGAGTCCCTCAATCACGCTGGCACGTTCCGGTTCCGGCTCGGCAACCAAATGTTCAAATGTCCGGCGAAGTTGCTGGAATTCTTCAGAAGTCATGACCGGGAGGCGATCCGCTGTGCGCCTGGACCATCATAACAACGTGGTTTGGCTTGGC
>OBLU010003516.1_pt1 | contig 14186 bp, 13 predicted proteins | sample 1518681 | NCBI WGS metagenome assembly OBLU01 (sample SAMEA3539304, study PRJEB22396) | soil metagenome | biome: tundra; feature: field; material: soil | place: USA | collected 2010-05 | depth 0.15 m
ATGGCTTAAAATATTTTACTAAAATTTCAGTTCCATTCCATTGCTCGGGAAGAACTCACTGCGTTCGAACAGCTTCCCTCACTGCCATTCCATTCCACTGAAATTTTTTAAAGTAAAATATTTAAGGCCGTAAATACGAACCAAACTAATTCAAATAAGGGTATTATATATTAATTCTGATATGGTTAGAAAATATCCATGCTTTTTTGTTATGTAATACTTCCACCCTGTAAACGCCGGGGACTTTAACTTCAAATTTTGCACCACCTCCCTCTTCGGTTTCTATCAATACCCCATTATGGATAAGCCTTATTTCCGATTTGGGGAAAGGGACAAATACACTCAGTTTGATCTTGCCGGTATAATCTATTGTTTCACCCATCTGGTATTTCTTTTTCCCTGCTTCAGCATAAAACCTAAAGCCCTTTGAATCTGCCAGGTAATCATTAGCAAAAAAACTATTACCGGAAGCGAGGGCACTGTACATAATTTTTTTAATTGTATTTAATGATTTCTCATCATTCTTCCGGGGAAGATCATCTTCTATTAAAAGATGAGTCCGGATTGATTTGAAAAGTACTTTATAAGGAAATACCTCAACTTCAACAAATCCGAGGACATTATATTTATGTGCATGAGCATCTATTCCTCCAATGCCTACAACTTTTCTTGTTAAATTAAGTTTATCCCAAATTAATAAAGTTTCTTTAGGAGGAGCAATAATTGATTTCAGAGGATGAATAAAGGACTGATATTTATTCTGTTCTGTAAGATTTTCCATCCATTCCGACATATGATTCCAGACTTCGATGCCTGTAAAATCAGACAAATCCCACTCTGTCCATGGATAAGGCGGATGTTCCACCATGTGTTTTCTTTTTTCGTGGGGATGAGCAAGAAAACCGATACCTCCAGCTTCTTTTACTCTTTTAACATATTCCTTTGCAGATAACCTTGTAGAAAAAGTTTCATTTATGCCAAAGGCGAGGTAATGGTTTTCATTAAGTTTATCATTTATTTCACAGCCAACGAGAAGCAAGGTATTATCATACCAGCCTTCATAACCTTCTTTTAACGCCCGAAGAGTATTATGATCTGTTAAAAGTATATAATCAAGACCGGCTTCTCCTGCAAATCGAGCTATATCTTCAACTTCCCCAGAACCATCCGAGAAAACAGAATGCATATGTATTGCCCCGGCTAGTTCAGTCATTTCAATTATCTTTTATTATTAAATAAAACTTCAGAAAACATATAAATATAATGTTAACAAATAAAAATCCAGATCAAAGAAATATATCCAAAATGAACAATATAATCTTAGGAGATGCGCAAGATTGGAGAATGGTGAAAAAGCGGCACATAAAGCCGCTTTAGTATAATCAGATAAACTAAATTTCAGTAACTTCGTAAAGAGTTGTGTACTTAGTTGAATTCTCTGTAGTAAGGTCGTTTAGTTTATTTATTAAAATGTTTAATCTTTCATCCTGATTATCATCGAACTGGTCAAAAGCTTCACTGGATGAGAAAGTATAAATTTCCTGATAATTATTTGGTTTCCCTTTTACTTCATAAACAGTATAATTATCCAGCCCATCAGCTTTAAGCAGATTCTTTAATTCTTTAACCACACCGAAATACTCTTCTTTTTTATTAGAACTTATCTCATATTGAACTGAGAAAATTACTTTTGCCATTTGATCTCCAATTATTAAAAAAACGCACTGTATAAAAATTCGCCGGTAAATACAATTTTTACCGGTCCAGTTAATGATAAATCTGTAATTATTCGGCCCTTAGTCGAAAAATTTACAGTTAAAATATCTCCACCTTTCGTAACAATAGAGACAGGAGAATTCATATTGTAAAGGAAATGAGCAGCTAATGCAGAGGCAGTTGCACCAGTTCCGCAGGAAAGCGTTTCATCTTCTACTCCTCTCTCATATGTCCGAATATAAACCTTATTTCCGATAATCTTAATAAAATTAACATTAGTTCCTTCGGGAGAGAAATCATACCTGATCTCCTTACCCAGATTAAAGACAGGGAATGTATTTAAATCACTATAATTAGAACTCTTATCGGCCGGATCTTTCAAAACATCTTCAATATTGATAATTATATGCGGAGAACCAGTATCAATAAAAGACGATTTAACTAATTGGTCTGCTACTTTAATCGTATTATTCAAGATAATTTTAGCCGGAACATTAAAATTTACTTTTGTTTTCTCTTCAGCTATTATATTGCCTGAGTATTCTTTATCATTTGAAAGAAATCTTACAAACTTGTTTTCTGTTATCTTTGAAAATACTGCAAATCGTATTGCACATCTGACTCCGTTACCGCAAAGGCTTCCTGTTGTGCCATCGGAATTATAATATCTCATTATAAAATCGAACGGAACATCAGAACCTGTGATAGTAATTAAACCATCGGCACCAACACCATTTCTTCTATCGCAAAGTTTTTTAATTGAACTACTATTCAGAATGAGTTCAGGAAAGAGGTCTTTATTTATTACAATAAAGTCATTACCTGCACCACTCATCTTAATAAAAGAAATTTTTTCCATTAGATATTAAATTTAGGGGAATATAAAATAGTTTTCAATTAAAATATTGCAAAAAATGAGAATAATCTGAAAGGAATTATGGGAAATCACTAATTATCATTTTTCTTCAATAATTACTTTTGCAGACAAAATGGAGGGAAGAGTTAGGGAATTTATTTAGTCAAATAAACCTTCAAGGTTTAAGAAAACCCCAAAGGTTAAATTAGGGAATATGTTCAATGTAATCCAAGTCTTTGCCGAAAGTTTCAGTTAAATGATATAATGCAAATAAAGCGACAGCCAAAGTTATAATTCCAACAGCAAGGGCGGAATAAACCATCCCAAGTGAGCTCCTGAAAAACTCGAAAGCAAGCGTAATTGGAATAACTGCTCCCCGCACAAAATTAGGGACGGTCGTGGTAACAGTTGATCTCATGTTGGTGCCAAACTGTTCCGACGCGATTGTGACAAAGACTGCCCAGTATCCGATAGCAAATCCGAGCAGTACACATAGAGTGTAGAAGTATAGGGAACTTTTCCCGGGGACAAATAAATAAATAATAATAAACAGAAAACTAAAGAGAATAAACCATGCGACAACTTTCTTCCGACTTTTTAAATACTGGCTGATAAAACCACTGATGAAATCTCCAAATATTAAACCTGTATATGTGTACATAATGGACCTACCGGCAATAATAGGATCACGATAACCCAGGACTTTTGCAAATTCAGGTGAAAAAGTAATAAGCACTCCTACCACGAACCAAATAGGCAATCCGATGAGGATGCAATTAACATATTTTTTAATTCTTTCACGGGAAGAGAAGATGGAAAGAAATTTTCCTTTGGATATTGAGGCATCTTTTATGTTGCTGAACATTCCCGACTCAAACATCTTTAAACGCATAATCAGAAGAATGAAGCCAAGAATACCTCCAATTATGTAGGAGATTTGCCATGTAAATATTTCTCCAATAACGGCGGCGAAGATTGCACCTGTTACTCCAATGGTTGCAACGAGGGCGGTACCGTAGCCACGCGATTCCTTAGTCATTACTTCGCTGACAAGAGTTATAGCTGCACCAAGTTCGCCGGCGAGACCTACTCCCGCGATAAACCGGAGTATTGCATACATAGTTGTACTTGCGACGAATGCATTTGCGAAATTAGCGAGTGAATAGAGAAGTATCGAACCGAAAAGAACAGAGAGGCGACCTTTTTTATCTCCAATAATTCCCCAAAAAACACCGCCAATAAGCATTCCCGCCATCTGCATATTGAGAAGCAGAACGCCATAATTTATGAGCTGATCGGGAGGAACTCCAAGACTTTTAAGACTGGCTACGCGGACAATTCCAAAGAGTATAAGATCGTATATATCGACAAAATAACCGAGGGCAGAGACCAGGACAGTGGAATTGAAAAGAATTCTTATGGATCCGGGTGAATTATCTTGTTTCATATTGGGTTTATTAAAAATTATGCAATAACAGAAGGAAATTATCATTTTGAGTACTTTACATATTGACCAGAGTCACAGATTTTAAGTTTTTTAGATTATTATTAAAATAGTTTCATTTTTATGTGGCCAAAAGTGAAAAAGTGGAACTACTATTAATAGGGGGGTACTTTTTTTTAGGGAGGTGGTGTGACCAATCGCCAAAATTAAACCCATCCGCATACGATTTTATATGATTTGTTATGATATTGTATGATGCGACCCTATTAAGACCTCTGTAAGGCATCTGTATGACCCGAGTAGAGGCATGGCGAGAAATGGCTGGCATAGGGGACGCGGCGGGGACCAGTCGAAGAAGAGGAGTGAACTAATAGAAACCATGGTTTGGATAAAATCTATTCAACTAATAATCTTTCGCAAATAGTATGACTAATCATCTCATTGCGCCTTTTACCATAGCTAATCAGCATACTTCCGTCGACTGGTTCAATAGATTTTATTATAATTTTCAATCCCAAATAAAGCTCGCGGCTGTTTAAGAATTTCAGAAACTCAATTGATGTGTCGGGGACGGCGCGAAGCATCACGGTATCACCTAATTTGCAAGTGCTCAATTTTCGGTATGAAGTTAATTTCAGCTTTCCGTCTTTGTCGGGAATAGGTTGCCCATGTGGGTCGATCTTCGGATAGCCAAGCATTTCATCTATTCTTTCGAATAGTTCAGGGGCATCAATATGCTCAATCTGTTCAGCAATATTATGCACTTCTTCCCAGCCAAAGCCCATTTTTTCTGCCAGAAAAATCTCAATAAGACGATGTTTGCGAAGAATCAATGATGCTGTCTTTTTCCCGCTACTGGTAAGACGAAGAGGTTTATATCTTTCATAATGAACCAATTTCTTCCGTGCAAGTGACTTCATCATGCTAGTAACCGTCGGCATTTTGATTCCCATTTTTTTTGAAAGTTCATTAACACTTACCTCCCCTGAATCTCCTGATAAAGCTAATAAAGCTTTAAGATAATTTTCTTCAGTGAATGAATTCATACTAAAAATATCCCATAAATATGTATAAATATACTTGTTTTGAGATTATATGCAAAACGTGGGGCAGATCACTTGCCCATAGTTTAATAAGGTGTTATATTGATCAAAGTTATTTGTTAGACTAATCTAAGATTATTATATGAGACTTTACAAATGTTTATTAAATATGTCAAAGAAATTATTTTGTTCATGATAAAAACCATTGTCATCATATTGTTATTTTCAGTACCAGCATTTGATTCCTTTGCGCAGGATACAAACAAGGTAGCGCAAGACAAAAACAGTTCCAATATTTTCAATCCTGTACCTGTAAATTTAATGCGGGAACTGAACGCCGACCGACCTGATAAGACTGATTGTCCATTTACCGTGGACGCGGGACACTTTCAAGTTGAGATGGATTTCGCTAACATGACTTACAATCGCCCTAACTCAGAACGCGGGAATGTGCGTTCTACTGCAGTAGAAATAGCGCCTGTAAATCTAAAGGTAGGTCTGTTAAATAACCTTGACTTCCAATTGGTTTTTACATCTTATCGTTGGGAAAAAACAGATAATCAAGATAACGGAACGATCAACCAAAAGGCGGGCTTTGATGGAATTACGCCGCGTTTCAAAGTGAACATTGTTGGTAATGAAAGTGGATTTTTTGCACTGGCACTCATTCCCTTTGTGTCGTTACCCTTAAACCAGCACAATTTCGGGAACAGTTCAGTTGAAGGAGGATTAGGAATCCCATATTCCTTTGATATTCCGAGTTGGGATGTTGGTTTTCAAACTACATTTCGATTTAACCGAAACGATGCAGAAAGAGGCTATCACACTGAGTTTGAGAATTCAATAAGCATAGGACATTTGCTCATTGGCACGATGTCATTATCAGGGGAGTTTTTCAGCAGTGTGAGCACAGAGAAAGTAACCGGATGGGTGGGTACCATTGATACATGGCTGACATACCAGGTTGCTGAAAATCTGCGGCTTGACGGGGGAATTTATATTGGTGTAACTCCCGCAGCAGATGACTGGCATCCCTGGCTAGGTATGACCTGGCGCTATTGATGGAGAAGTTTGAAAAATGAAAAAAGACGTTAAGCCTGCTGAGATCAACCACCTTTCTTTGGAAGGGGTCCATGGCTCAATAAAAGTACCTGATAATGATGCCGGGTTCTGGCAACATTGGAAAGCCTTTGTAGGTCCGGCTCTGCTGGTGAGCGTAGGATACATGGACCCTGGCAACTGGGGAACTGACCTAATGGGTGGTGCACAATTTAAATATGATCTATTGTGGGTTGTAGGTCTTGCAAGTTTGATGGCGATCTTCCTTCAGGTTATTGCTGCCCGGCTCGGAGTGGTTACCGGCAAAGATCTTGCACAATGCTGCCGCGACTGGTATCCTAAGTGGACGAGGATGCCGAACTGGCTGTTCACAGAAATTCAAATTGCTGCATGTGATTTGGCGGAAGTACTGGGGAGCGCTGTTGCACTTAATTTACTATTTCACATTCCACTTCTCTGGGCGGTGATCATTACCAGTTTTGATGTATTGCTACTTTTAGGTTTGCAGCGTTTCGGAATGCGTACAATTGAAGCGGTGATTCTTTTATTGATATCTACGATTGGCATATGTTACTTCATCGAGATTTTTATTCTTCCCCAAACGCAACCAAGCTTTGTGGAGATGGGGAAAGCACTCATATCGCCGGCTTTTCGTAAAGTAGGAATGCTTTACGTGGCAATTGGCATCGTCGGGGCGACTGTTATGCCACACAATTTATATTTGCACTCGGCATTGGTGCAAAGCCGCAAACTGCAAAAGGATAAAATATCCATAAAGAAAGCGATCCGGTTTAATACCATCGATTCGGTTGTTGCATTGACGATTGCCTTTTTCGTAAATGCGGCGATTCTTGTGCTTGCAGCTATGGTATTTTATGGTAAAACGAGCGTAACTTTAGCAACAGGAGAAATAATAAAATTTTCCGCTGACAGTGATTGGATTCGGGTTGCATATCTTACTCTTGCACCCCTCTTAGGAGTGACAGTTGCAAGTATATTGTTTGCTGTGGCACTCCTGGCAAGCGGTCAGAGCAGCACCATTACAGGCACGCTTGCCGGACAGGTTGTAATGGAAGGTTTCATGCACTGGCGCATTAAACCATGGGTACGACGCCTTATCACCCGTGTCGTAGCAATTATTCCTACTGTTTTCATCATCGGCATCCGTGGTGAAAGCAGTGTAACAGATCTTCTCACTTTAAGTCAAGTGGTGCTGGCCTTACAGCTCCCACTTGCAATGTTTCCGATGCTGCAATTTACAAGCTCCCGCAAACGAATGGGAGAGTGGAAAATCGGTTGGTTTTTATTGATTGCGGGCTGGGGCAGTGCTTTATTGATAACTGTATTGGATATTTATGGCCTGCCGGATTCACTTGCAGCAGCGTGGAGGGTTATCGGCGGTGGATAAAAACATTCATCAAAAAAAGGAATAATCATGTATAAAAAAATTCTAGTAACCCTGGATAGTACTCCAACTGATAGAACAATTATAGAATATGTGAAACAACTTGCGAAGATAGCAAATAGCAGTGTTGTGCTGCTACACGTTGCAGATGGATGGGCGGCACGTTACTTTGGACCGGATGCAGTCAGCCCGGAGGTTGATGAAGATAAGGCTTACCTTGAAAATATTAAAGCGGAATTTCTATTAGATAATATTCAAGCTGAAACCGAACTTGCCTATGGTGAACCTGCCGATGAAATAGTTAAATGGGTTCAAAGAGAGAATTGCGACCTTATTGCGATGAGTACGCATGGGCATCGCTTCCTTTCTGATTTATTTCTCGGTACAACAGCAACGAAGGTCCGGCATAATATTAGTGTCCCCATTCTTCTTCTCAAAGCTAAGTAATGCATAGATTTTTCTGTATTGGTGAACCGGTTGTAAAAAAAAGAATAGCAGATGATGAATAATTTATTAGACTTTTCAATTCTATTCGCTACCTTGATTTATGTGTGATAAGAAGTAATGTATATTCTTACCTTAGTAAGTTTATTTAAGAGATAATCTTTATATTGATGAAAATTGTCTAAGAATTAAATCACTGGTAATATGATTAGATACTTCCTCCTTTTATTTTTAGTTACTTTCAATATAAGTCTGTTTTCACAGGATATGTTGAAACCACAACTCGACCGGTTGTACAGCGATTTTATTAAATCACGGACACTCGTCGGGAAAGCAAATACCAGTCTGGTTAACCAACATATTAAATGTAATTTTGCTCTTATAAATTCTGTTAGATTACATTTCAAGAATTTTACTCTCCAACAACAGCAGACTCTTAAACAGCTTTTAACCCGACCCACTATGCAGACGAGTCTTGTTTCTCCTTCCGGATACTACAGGATTCATTATGATACAACCGGAATAAATAGACCTAATTATGGTAATGACACTTTATTCTATACACATTTGAATGAAGTAGCAGCAGCAGCGGATTCAGCTTATAATTTTGAAATAAATTACCTTGGTTATCCGGTTCCTCCTCCAGATAATGGTGTCGGGGGAGATGACAAATACGATATTTATTTGGAATACCTCGGAGATGTTTATGGTGATACTCAGTTTGATTTCGTATCGGGAGAAAAGGGACCCACATATACAGAAGTCAATAGTGATTTTACCGGTTTCCCTACTACAGGTCTCGACGCAGTCCGTGTAACTATAGCTCACGAATTCCATCATGCAATCCAGATAGGAGACTATATTTACCGGGATGAAGACGTATGGTTCCACGAGATGACATCCGTTTCTATGGAGCATTTTGTATATGGCTCAATCCATGATTACTATTATTATATGTCTCATTATTTTGATAACCCCAATAGATCAATTGCGGAAAATGATGTTAGCTCAGGCGATGGGTATGACGTTGCAATATGGAATATTTATATGCAAAAGAAATTCGATTTTGATATTATAAAAAGGCAATGGGAGTTAATGCCAATTTACCGTGCCGTTACCTGCTTTAACCAGAGTCTTGTTGAAAGAAACGCCTTTTTCAGCCAGGTATTGAATGAATTTGGTGTCTGGGCTTTTTACACTGATGTCAGGAAGAAATTTGCTCCGCCGGGTAAATTTTTTCCAGAGGGGGATAATTATCCTTTATTAAATATTACAACAATTCAAGTCTCACCAAATACAACAGTAAACGGATCAGGTTTTCCTATTTCAAATAGTTACATGAATATGATTATACAGGCAGGGGGGGAAACAGATTCTCTTATTCCTATAATCAGTAATGCAGATTATTTAACTGCAGTAAATAGTACAGACTCAGCAGCCTCTTTTCAATACCAAGTAAGTACTAGTAGTTTTACCGGTTCCACCAATATTTCAGGTAAGTATTATGTAAAATTAAATTCTCAGATACCTCAGCTCTGGGTAAATTCCGAGATACTTAATAATTTGCTTACAAGTGAAGGAGCCTACACAAGCAGTGTTACAGATTTCCCTTTCCCATCACCCTTTAGGTATTATAACCCTGTGAATATATATATTTATATTCCTGTTGATAAAAATAATTCCGGTATGGTTACCTTAAATGTTTATACGTTGGGGATGAAATTAGTTTATTCATCTTCAGCAATCATCGAAACGCCTTTTGGTAACCCAGTAATTAAATGGAAACCGAAAAATAATAATAATGAAAGATTGTCATCAGGCATTTATATTTATGCCGTAAACTCGGGAGGCATTGTTAAAAAAGGAAAAATAGTCATATTAAATTAGTAATTATAGCCGAGTAATTCTCAAAAATTAGGTATATCAAATTCTTATTTCATTTTGCAAATTACAGAAATGAAGCGCTCATGAGGAGCGCTTTTATTCCTTAAATAACCTTAAAAATGATAGGTTAATTTGACCATAATATTTCTTCTTGCTTCAAAACTTGCGCCGCTGAAAAATGCTCCCTTGATAAGGTGGGCATGATCAAGAATATTATTTATATAGATTGATGGCTCAAGAGTATGTCCGTCACTGACATAAAAAGTATATCCTGCAGATAAGTTCAATATCCATGCTGGTGCCGTGTGAGCACCTGTATTGAAATCAAACAAACCTGTTTTAAATTCGTAACCATCGATTCCATTTGCGAGACCGGAAGTATAATTAGCACTCATATTAAGAAACCAGTCTCCAGTTTGGTAGTTCAATCCGATAACTGAAGTAAGACGCAGGTCGTGATCAAGATCGAATGGTGCTGTCGAACTATCCGGTGGAAGAAATCCACCCTCTACAGGTCCAGTTCCAAATGCATGTATAATTGAACCATTTAAATATCCTGATAAAGGGAAATCCTGCTCATTATATGTAAGCGCCAATTCAATACCGCGCACAATAATCCTGTTAATATTTACGCTAACCCTGATAGTACTTGAACCTAAAGTCTGGTCATCAAGCCCGGGTGAGGACTCTTTATAAAATCCGGCTAACTTTGAATTAAAACCATTTTTCCAGTTCCTTAGATAGGCGATTTCATAAAGATTATCTTTTTCCGGATAAGTTGGGGTTGTTACATTGCCGAATTGAGTCGCAACAGCACCGAGGTTTTCAATATTTATCGGCATGAACAACCTGTCATAGCTGATAGTAAATACATTATAATCATCAAGGAATACATACCATTTTATCCTTGGGGATAATTGAGTAAGGTTTTTTGAAAATGATGGGGCATTGTGTATATCGTACCTTAAGCCTAAATCAAGTTTTGTCCATTCGTACGGATGGTATTCGGTTTGTGCAAATACTCCCAAATCATAACCGTCAAAGTCGGACGAATTAATTAATTTATCACCGTCTGAATTGAAGAACCTAAAATTTTCCGTTCCAAAGGTTTTGCTGTAACTTAATCCTGCTGCATACATAAAATGATGAGAAGTTCTGTTGTCGTATTTTGTTCTTAACCCAAGCGTAGTAAAATTCCTGTTCTGTTCAATTACATATCCATTGACAGTGTCGGTCCCAAGGAAAGTCGAGTTATTGTCATAAACACTTGGAATATAATCTAAGCCACCTTCACGAGCAAAACCGCCGACAAAAAGATTTGACTCATGGTCGGTTTCGTGGGAAATAACATGGAAAAAAGATAAAGTCTGAAAACCATTATAAGAATTCTGCTGATCTGAAAGGTATCCTTCTACGGGGTCATAAGGAACCTGTGTAACAGTTCTGCTATAATTTATATTTGCAGTTAAATAATCATTTTCATTGAGAAGGTAATCAAGCTTTCCATAAGTAAAATAATCAAAACCATGATCGTGGAATAATTGTTGGACTGGCTGATCGATACGTCTATCGGTTTCCTCTCTTGAAGCCTCAATAAAATAACCTAGTTTTCCCAGGTGGTCACTAACTGAAAAACTTTGTCCATTTAGATTTAGAGCTTTCAGAGTTCCCACCCGACTCCCCAAGGTATCGTTATTCGAAGTAAGGTAACTTCCACCATAAGTAGATAAATCGAAATGAAATTTCCCTGAAGGAATTCTTGTTTGAACATCCATCAGGCCGGTTATTTGTCCCCCAAATTCAGCAGGAAAACCTGCAGTTAAAAATGAAACTTTTGATATTACTTTTGGATCTACGATTTCGTTCAAACCTCCGAAAACACCAAGCGGAACAGGTATGCCATCAATAAGGTAGCTGAATTCACCATGCTGACCACGGATATGAACTTCACCGGTAGGCGCTTTAGCTGCACCGGCAAGGTTTTCTTGAATTAGTTGTGTCATTGATGAGGTCGGTGCAGCATGATAGTTTTCACCCTCAAATAACTGCTGCCCGGAATGAATATCAATTGTAGTAGGAACATTGCTATATTTTTCACCTTTGATATTTATTTCTTTGAGCTCAACAGCGGTCTCTGAAAGCTTAATTCTATAGGACCTGTTTGTTGTATCAATACTGACCGTATCGGAAAATGTTTCATATCCAATATATCGGGCGGAGATAGAATATATTCCCATCTCTATATCGTCAAAAACTGCCCTACCGAAAGGATTTGTTGATTGTACAGCAACAATTGAATTATTCTGCTTCAGGATTACACTTACAAGCTGGAGAGGTTGATCTGTGTTTTTATCAATAACAGTTACTGTATAATTTATTGTTTCAAGCTGTATTTCTTTTTTATCAGTTGTTGCAGCAATGCCATTCCGGCTGAATAAAAACAAAATCATAACTGTTAAATAAACAGCAGTTTTGTATATTTTTTTAATAATGTTATTTGTGTTCATGGAATATCCTTTAAACTGTTTTTAATATTAATTGATTTAGTTTAATAATTGCCAAATCCTGAACATGATTATGGAATAAATACCAATCATATCCGGGTTTGGAAAATTTCAGGAACGAGTTACATAAATCAGAAGTTATTAAATATTAAAGGAGGGGGGACCGCGTAGACTATTTACATGAATAATATTGGTCGTAAAAACAGTTTCATTATTTAAGAAAACAATACTCTCTAAAACCAGACCGGAAGTTACCGGTAATGAAACAATATTTACATTTATTGAAGAGGAGAATTGACAAATCGGGCAGTTATCTTCATTCTCTCCTGAGGTTTTTGAAGTCGTAGAATTAGAAATATTATCTATAGTTTTTTCGCTTCCATAAAATATTTCCTTATGAAAGTGAGTAATACTTATCAGGATAAATGTAATATACCCTAGTAAAAATACCGAGGATATCGTAGTTTTATATCTATTTATACGACTAAGCATGATGCAAAGATAAAGATTCCTTCTTAACTTGCAAATTCTTCACGACTATATGTGCTTTCTTTAACATATATGATCTATTAATCTATTCTTATTTCTTAATTTTACTTCATTGTTAACAATTACAGGTATCAATTCCCCTGGCTTTTTCAAATGCTTCTATCCCTTCTTTAACCGAAAAATAGAGGATACCAATTGTTCCGATGCTATCCATATATCCTAAACCAGTAATTTCATATATCAAACTTGAAATAAGTAAGACAATGGATATGTAAATACAAACCCAGGTACAATTTGCATCTGTCAATATCGGTGCGGGTGCATTTAATTGCATTTGATATTTTGGCTATATCCTTTTTTTCCACAACCTTATGCCCTGCCCAATATAAGCGGGTCAGGAGAGAGCAAACCTTTTGCTTTGAATATATTTTGAACTGTTTCAGAATCTTCGACAGTAAATCCAATTTGAATCCATTTATTTTTAAGTGAAATAAAGAAGATTTTATCTCTTTTATTTCTCGCAGTATCCAGAGGGAACCAGGTATGGAAATCCCCTGTACCCTGAAACCTCCACTTCCCTGTCGCAAGAGTCGGTAGTTTAACTTCAACATTGTTGATACTATCAAATAATATTTCTTTTGGTTTTTGTGAAGGGAAATAATAATTCTTAAGAAGAATTGAATCATTAGTAATTACTACAAGCTTATCCTGATAAATAATTTCAGTGGTCATTTTTTTATTGAGTCCTCTATAGTTATTACAACTTTTCCATGGGCGTGTTTTTTTTCAAGATACCGGAAGGCTTCGGCAACCTCACTTAACGGGTAACGTCTATCTATAACAGGTTTTACTTTGCCGGCTTGAATAAGCTCTTTAATAAAAACCAAATCTTTATGGTTCGGTTTCGCTGTTTCCATGAGACCGATTTTCTTACTTCCGGTTATTGACACCCATGATCCGAGAACTATAACCCGGAGCAAATGAGACAAGTTTGTAAATCCAGCTACGGCACAAATTCCGTTGGGACTTAATGCGCGCTTACAATCTAAAACCGAACGGTTTCCTACAGCATCAAAAATCAGGTCATAGTGCTGACCATTCCGGGTGAAATCTACTAGAGTATAATCGATAACATGGTCTGCACCAATGGAGCGCACCAGGTCCAAATTTCTTGTGCTACAAACGCCGGTTACTTCAGTGCCGAAAGATTTGGCAATCTGCACTGCAAAGGTACCGACACCACCAGACGCGCCATTAATCAGAACATTTTGCCCCGGCTTAATCTGTCCTTTATTGCGAAGACCCTGCAGGGCGGTGGTTGCCGCTAAAGGTACAGCCGCAG
>OBLU010003517.1_pt1 | contig 14182 bp, 9 predicted proteins | sample 1518681 | NCBI WGS metagenome assembly OBLU01 (sample SAMEA3539304, study PRJEB22396) | soil metagenome | biome: tundra; feature: field; material: soil | place: USA | collected 2010-05 | depth 0.15 m
GTGTGGGAAGCCTTTCTCGATGGCCGGACTTCATGGTCCCGTCCGTGGTCGTTGTACGTGCTGCAATGCTGGTGTCAGCAGCACCTTTCGAGTTGAGCGAATACTGTAATGGAAAAGGTCGAAGAAGTTCGGAAGGTCGTGAGTGCTGTTTCCGCCAGCAGACTCCCCGTGAGCGTCATCATTGCAGTGCGCAACGAGGCGAAGAACCTTCCGCGATGCTTGCAGGCTCTCGGAGATGTTGGCGAAGTGTACGTGATTGACTCGCAGAGCACCGACGATACCGTGGAGATCGCTCGATCTCACGGAGCCCAGGTCGTGCAGTTTCAGTATCAGGGTGGGTGGCCCAAGAAGCGGCAATGGGCCATGAACACGTTGCCGATTGCCTGCGACTGGATTCTGCTGCTGGATGCCGACGAGGTGCTTACGCCGGAACTCGCCGAAGAGATTCGTTTGGCGATCCAGAATCCCGGGGTGGACGGCTACTCCATCCTGCTGCGCATTTGGTTTCTGGGCCGAGTTCTGCGTCATGGGGATGTGGGCTTGTGGAAGCTGTCATTGTTTCGCAGGGGCAAGGGACGGTACGAATGCCGCCTGAAAGATCAAGATGCTTCCATGGCCGATATGGAAGTGCATGAGCACGTTGTCGTCGAGGGCGCGACCGCAAGACTGCGGAATCCGCTGATTCATCACAATGTGGAATCGCTCTCGCGTTATGTCCAGAAACATGACGAGTATTCCAACTGGGAATCTCGCGTGCTGCTGCAGCGTGGGGACGAGAAGGAACTGCCGCCATCGCTTTTGGGCACGCAGGCTCAGCGGCGGCGCTGGTTGAAGCGCAAACTCTTTACCGTGCCGGGCTCTCCCGTGCTGCTTTTCCTGTATCGTTATATCTTGCGGTTCGGCTTTTTGGATGGGGTGCCAGGCCTGATCTACTGCGGGTTTCAGGCGGTTCAGATGTTTCACACTAAAGCCAAAATCTACGAACTGAAGTCCAAGAGAACTGAAGAAGAGAGCTGAAGTCTGAGGGGATAAGGGGAGCCAGTTCAATCATGTGTGGAATCGCCGGACTCGCCAACTGTGGGGACAGGGAAGTGCTTGGCCGGATGACGCACGTCCAGGCGCACCGCGGTCCAGACGACTCCGGTTTGTGGGAGCGAAGATTCCCTGATGGTTCCTACGTGGGCCTCGGCAGCCGCCGCCTTGCCATCCTCGATCTTTCGGCCGACGGCCACATGCCGATGTGCAACGAGGACCGCACGGTCTGGATCACGTACAACGGCGAAATCTACAACTTCGCCGAGCTTCGCCGTGAATTACAAAGCAAGGGCCACCAGTTTGCTTCCAACACGGATACGGAAGTCGTGATCCACCTTTACGAACAGGAAGGCGCGGATTGCGTTCATCGGCTCAAGGGCATGTTCGCCTTTGCCATCTGCGATCTGCGCTCGGGCAGGCCAGAATTATTCTTGGCGCGCGATCATTTCGGAGTGAAGCCCTTCTACTACGCTTACCAGGGGAGAAAACTGGCGTTTGCTTCAGAAGTGAAAGCCCTACTCCACGTGACGGAGATCCAGGCTGAGATCGATCTGGAGTCGTTGCATCAATATCTGACCTTCCTGTGGGTTCCGGATCCCAAGACGATGTTTCGTGGAATCTACAAGCTTCCCGCTGGACATTGCGCAACGTTTCGCGACGGCGAACTGAAGATCCGGCAGTACTGGGACCTGAGCTTTCCCCGGGCGGATGCGCACTACGCACGATCCGAAGCGGATCTTGCTGACGAGGTTCGCGAGCTCTTCCGACGTTCGGTGGAAGAGCAGATGGTGAGCGACGTTCCGATTGGCGCGTTTCTCAGCGCCGGGTTGGATTCTTCGAGCATCGTGGCCATGATGTGCCGGGCGACGAAGCAGCCCGTCCGGACCTACACGATTACCTTTCCGCACAAGTATCGTGTCGGCGAGACCACGCTGGATGATCCCAATGTGCCCGCGCGGCTGGCGCGGCAATTGGGCTGTGAGAACCAGCAGATTGTGGTTGAGCCGGACGTGGCCGGGCTGCTGCCTCGTCTGACCTGGCACATGGATGAGCCTACCGCAGATCCTGCGATCATCACGGCATATCTGGTCTGCCGTGAGGCGCGCAAGCAGGCTACCGTGTTGCTTTCCGGCGTCGGCGGAGACGAGTTGTTTGCGGGATATCGCAAACATGCCGCGCACCGCTGGGCTCGGGCATATCAAAGAATTCCCGGCCCGCTGCGAACCGGGATCGAGTCAGTCCTGGGTGCCTTGCCCAGCTTGCGTGGCACGGCCATGAAGGGCAGCGTGCGATTGGCCAAGAAGATGGCCAGAAGCGCGTCGCTCGAGCCGGAAGATCGCTTCATCCGCAACTGCACCTACCTGGATAACGCGCAGAAGATGAGCTTGTATACGGCGGCCGTTCAGGATCAGCTTCGTGCCTCCGACCCAGCGGTTCGCCACCATGCCAGCTTCGACGCGGTGCGCGAGGCCGACTTCCTGAACCAGATGCTTTATCTCGATACCAAGATCTTCATGGCAAGTCTGAATCTGAACTACAACGACAAGATGAGTATGGCGTCGTCGGTGGAAGTGCGCGTCCCATTTCTCGACCGTAACCTTGCCGAGTTTGCTGCTTGGAATATTCCGCCGGATCTCAAGCTCAAGGGATTCATCCGGCCGACGACCAAGCACATCTTCCGCCGCGCCATGCGGGACGTTCTGCCTGCCGAAGTGTTGCGGCAGCCGAAAGCTGGCTTCGCCGCTCCGGTGGACTACTGGCTGGCGCACGATTTGAGGGAGATGGTGGATGATCTGCTGTCTGACACAAACATCCGGAAGCGCGGCTTGTTCCGCCCGGAAGCGGTGCGCTGCTTCGTGGATGAACACCGGAACGGAACCGAGGATTGGTCGATGCAAATTTGGCAGTTCCTGACTCTGGAGAACTGGATGCGTATTTTCCTCGATGCTGGAGCGCAGCAGAGGACGGAAGAGTTCGGTCATACTCGCGAGGCGGCAACCGCGTGAGATTCTCGATTCTGTTGGGACACTTACCCCTGGGGCAATCGCTGCGATGACGGGCTCCGAAACGGCTTCCAGGAACGATGGCGGGGACGATGCTATGACCGGTCAAATCGCCAAGGCGCTGACCGAAGCGACGGGCCTGCTGCGCGGACCGCAGCGCGTGGTTCCGCTGATCCAGAAACTTGTGTCCGACAAACTGCGGGTCACCTTCGAGCAGCGGCATCTTTACTCGTACACGGCGACCAAGCGGGCCAGCGGAGAAATGCTGAACTCATTGCTGCGCTGGATCCTCGACGCACAGCGCTCCGATGGCGGCATCGCGGCCTACTACAGCTTGCTCACGGGCTACTCGGAATCCTACCCGGAGGTCACCGGCTACATCGTTCCGACGCTGTACGATTTTGCACGCGTGGTCAAAGACGACCGCGCCACTGCTGCTGCCGAACGGGCAGCGTGCTGGTTGCTTGGGCTGCAAATGCCGACGGGAGCGTTTCCCGGTGGACTGCATGGCGGCGAAGCGCAGCCGTCAGTGTTCAACACAGGCCAAATCCTGCAAGGATTGGTTCGCGCGCACGTGGAGACGAACCGTCCGGAGATTCGGCAAGCGGCTGTCGCCGCCGGCGATTGGCTGGTCAAAATACAGCAGTCGGACGGATCTTGGTCCGGTCCGGGCGCCTATCAGGAGGTGGCTCACACTTACTACAGCATGGTTGCGTGGGCACTGGCCGAGCTCTCCGAATGCACCGCGGATCACCAATATGGACTCGCGGCAGAGGGAAATCTGGATTGGGTGTTACCACACTTCCGGCCAAGCGGTTGGATCGATGGCATCAACCTGCGAGGGCATCCCAACTATCTGCACTTCATCGCTTACGTGCTCCAGGGCATTCTTGAATGTGCCATTCTGCGGCGGCGGAGCGATGCCATCCAGGCGGTTGCGAAGTCAGCCTGGGTGCTGCTGCGGAAGTTCGAGACCAACAAATCTTTGTCCGGCACCTACGAACCGGATTTCAAAGGTGGGCAGCGCTTTACTTGTCTGACGGGAAACGCGCAGATGTCGTGCGTCTGGCTGCGCCTGTTTGAGGCGACTGACGACCTGCGCTATCTCAATGCCGCGCTCAAGATGAACGAGATGCTGAAGCAATTGGTTCCAGCGCGCGGGCGGCGGGGCATCGCAGGCGGAGTGAGCGGATCCTACCCGGTCTGGAGCCGCTATCAGCCGCTGCGCTACATCAGTTGGGGGTGCAAGTTCTTCGCGGACGCTCTCCTGCTGGAACAGCGCCTGACGAGGTCATTTGAGGCATCGGGGCTCGAGGTATTGCCATGCGCATCGTAATTCTGTGCTCCAGCGTCTACAGCGAAACTGGATGCGCCACGGCAGTGCGCATGGCCGAGTTGGGACATGTTCCCGCCGGCGCTCTTGCTCTTCCTACCCTGGACCGCGGAACTTTGCTGCGCAAGCTTGGACAGTGGGGCGTGCGAGAGGTTGCGCGCTACGCGCGCGCAAAGCTGATTCCGCATCCCGGCGATGGGCAGGGACAAGTGCGGAATCCCTACTTGGAGCCGGTACTCAAACACGGGGACGGAGTATTTCGCAGCCTGCGGGAAGTGGCGGCGTTTTATGGCTTCCCGGTTGCGGTCTGCCACGACCAGAATGCACCGGATTCGATTGCACAGCTCAGAGAGTGGTCGCCCGACTTAATCATTTTCACGGGCGGCAACATTTTGCGGAAGCAGTTGCTGGAGGTGCCTCGTCTCGGAGTCCTCAATGTGCACTTGGGCTTGCTGCCGGAAATCCGGGGCATGAGCAGTCCGGAATGGTCGTTGCTGAACCGCGTCCCAGACGGCGTCACCATTCATTACATGGATACGGGAATCGATACCGGGCCGGTTCTTCAAAGATGTGAATTCCCTGACGTGAACCGGTGCGAATCGTTAACCGACTTGCGCAACCGGCTCATCGCCTTTGGCGTGGCGAAAGTCGCAGAGGTGGTTGCGGCTCTCGACCGCGGAACTATTTCGGCGACACCGCAATCCGATCTCGAAGAAGATCGCCAATTCTTCGTCATGCATGAGTGGCTCCAGGCGCGGGCGGCCGAACGCCTTACGAAGAGCCGCATGGCATCCGGCGTGGGGTCGGTGAATGGGTAAGCCGATGGGTAAGCTTGGGACCATCTTGCAGGTCGGCCGCACCTTCGGTGTGCGCGATGGGATGCTGCGCCTGGAGTATGAACTGCAGCGCGGTAGCGGCTTGATGTTGTGGAGGATGCGATCCGTGCAGGGGTGGGATTCCTGGAACCTGAAGCGGATTGCTCCAGGCACGCGGTCAGAAGAGATGCGGGCTGCCCGCCGCGACGGCAAACCACAATTTTTCTTCACCGATGCGCAGACCTTAGGAAAGAGTCTCAGAAAAGTTGTGGAGATCGACAGGGAAGAGGCTGTTCTCGCCGAAGCGGAGCGAATTCTCGCAGGGAACCTGCCATTTTTCGGCGGGCTGTCTTTCGCTTGCGAATTCCCCCCGCGATGGTTCGGGAATCCTATCACCGGCCAGAGTGTCTCACCGCAGCAGCCATGGACCCAGATGCGTTTTGCCTCGCCAGCCTACGGCGATTTGAAATTTATCCTTGAGCCCTCGAGATTTTTGTTTGTCTACCCGTTGGTTCGGGCTTACGCTCTCAGCGGCGACGAGCGATTTCCGCAGGCTTTCTGGAACGCGATTGAGGACTGGGCACGCCACAGCCCGCCGATGGCCGGTCCGCTATGGATTTGCGGGCAAGAGTGCTCATTGCGCATCCTTGCCTGGTCGTTCGCGCTGCATGCGTTCATCAACTCGCCCTCTACAACTAACGAGCGTGTCGCTGTGCTCGTGTCCATGATTGCCGCTCAGGCCTGGCGCACGGCGCAGACACTCGGCTATGCCCGCTCCCAGCGCAGCAATCACTTGATTAGCGAGGCCGTGGGTCTTTGGACAACGGGCACACTGTATCCGGAATTGAGAGAGGCGCAGGTTTGGCAGAATCTTGGCGCCCATCTGTTGCGGGAGGCGGTTCTCGACCAGATCACACCGGAGGGCGTTTCGCAGCAGCATTCCTTCAACTACCAGCGCATGATTCTGCATCTGCTGCTGTGGACGTTGCGTCTGGCCGAGATTCACCGGGCGCCGCTTCACGAGGACATCCGCGCGCGCACGCAAGCTGCTTTTGACTTCATGCGCTGCTTGGTGGATCCGGTGAGCGGGTTTGTGCCGAACTACGGTTCCGACGATGGCAGTCTGATCCTTCCGCTCGCGCTTGGCTCGTATCACGATTTCCGTCCGTTACTGCAGTTGGGTGCCGCCGTTCTGGATCGCCCCGCGCTGAAGCCGGGACCTTGGGATGAGGCTGCGCTCTGGTTCGGCGTGAAGGTTGGGTGCGTCGAAAAAACTGAACTGGCTCCGCTTCCTTCCGCCGAAACCGGATGCTTCCGCCTGGGGGATGAGAATTCCTGGGCGCTGATTCGCGCGGGCCGATACACGCGCCGGCCTTTTCAGGCCGATCAGTTGCACGTGGATTTATGGTGGCAGGGCATCAACCTGGCCCGCGATGCCGGAACATATCTCTACAATGGGGCTCCGCCGTGGAATAATGGACTCGCGGGGACTGCCGTTCATAACACTGTCATGGTCGATCATCGCGACCAGATGCGTCGGGCCGGCCGCTTTCTCTGGGTCGACTGGGCGCAAGCGTCGGGCCGGTTGTATTCTTCGCCCGATCAGGCTTGCGCCAACCGTTTTGAGGGCGAGCATGACGGCTACAGACGTTTTGGGGTGAAGCACTGCCGGATGGTTCAGCAGTTGGAGGGCGCTGGCTGGGTCGTCGTGGATGACATAGAGGGAGCCGGAGAGCATGACGTGCGCTTGCATTGGCTCGTCGCAGATTTGCCGTGCGAGGTTTCTGATTCGCCTTTTCAAGTTGTGTTTAGGTCAGGACAGTCGTGGGTTCGCTGGAATATTTTCGCCAGCTTCCCAGGGAGTGCCGTGGTCATACGGGCGGGGAGCAAGGCGTGGACCGGGACAGGGAAGAGTTCGGCGCTTGAGATCACAGCCGCGGACACGCAGTTGCTGGGTTGGGAGTCTCCCACGTATGGTGATCTTCGGCCCGCGGTTTCCCTGGTTTACCAGACTCGATCGCAATTGCCGGTTCGATTCGTGACCGCAATTCTCACGGACGAACGATGCAAGCTTGAATCAGGGGACGGCCAGGTTGTCATTTCGAGGGGCGAATTCCGGGATGAATCCGAGGTTTATCGAGTGAAGCTTTCAGCTAAAGGGGCGGGTGCCGTAAGAATGCAGCCGTCCGCACTGAGCGTGCCAAGACCATGAAACAAGTTTTCCAGGATGCCCGGAGCGCTGCAATCACCGTGGCGGAAGTTCCTGCCCCGAAATTGCTGGCGGGGTGCGTGCTTGTTCGCACCGCGGCTTCCCTGGTTTCCGCGGGCACAGAGCGCGCGTCCTCCGAGTTCGCCAGCAAGAACTTGCTGCAGAAAGCGAGAATGCGGCCTGACCTTGTGCGCGAAATCCTGAGCAAGATCAGCCGTGACGGACTGGTGGCGGCGGTGTCTGCCGTCCGCAGCCGTCTCGATCAGCCAATCGCCTTGGGGTACAGCAGTGCCGGAACTGTCGTTGCCGTGGGCGAAGGCGTTGCCGATATTAACCCAGGAGATCGCGTGGCGTGTGCGGGCGCCGGTCACGCCGTGCACGCCGAGTTTGCTTGTGTTCCGCGCCTGCTGGTCGCGCGGATTCCTTCTGAAACCGTGAGCTTTGACGAAGCTGCCTTTACCACGGTCGGGGCGGTGGCACTACACGGTGTGCGTACAGCCGACGTCAAACTGGGCGACATTGTGGCTGTGATCGGCCTGGGTCTGCTTGGCCAATTGACGGTGCAGATTCTTAAGGCGGCCGGGTGCTGCGTGCTGGGAATGGACATCTCCGCTGGGCGGGCGAACCTGGCTTTGCGCCTGGGAGCGGATGCGGTGAGCACTTCGTCTTCCGGCTTTCTCGATTTGTGCCTGCAGCACTCGGGTAGGCATGGCGCCGACTCAGTCCTCATTGCCGCACAAACTGCCAGCAATGATCCCGTGAATCTTGCGGGAGCGGTGGCGCGGAATCGGGCCGTTGTCGTCGCTGTCGGAACGGTTGCCATGGATATCCCGCGGAGATTCTTCTACGAGAAGGAACTCGACTTCCGTGTCTCCCGCTCCTACGGGCCCGGCCGCTATGACTCAGCCTATGAGCAGAAGGGGATCGACTATCCAATTGGCTACGTGCGTTGGACGGAAACACGGAACATGGAAGCTTTTCTAAAGCTTCTTGCGGATCGCAAGTTGGACTTGCATCCGTTGATCACGCATCGCTTCCCGATTGCGCGAGCGTACTCCGCCTATGATTTGATCACGGGGAAAACGCAGGAAGCATTTCTGGGCGTACTGATCGCCTATCCGGAGGGTGCCGACGATACCCGGCACATAAACCTGGCGGCCCTTGATCGGCCCGTTGCGAGCCAAAAATCAATTCACCTCGGTCTTCTTGGTGCGGGAAGCTTCGCTGTGGGCACTCTGCTGCCTGCCATCAAGCGAGTTGGTGGTGTGGAAATGATCGTGGCTGGCGCGGCGAATGGTTCGCATGCGCGGTACGCTGCCGAGAAATTTGGATTTCGTTCCTGCGCCACGGATGAGCAGGAGATACTTAGCCATCCGGCGGTCGACACGGTTGTCATTGCCACACGCCATCATCTGCACGCAGAGCAGGTAATAGCAGCTCTTAGATCTGGCAAGCATGTCTTCTGCGAAAAGCCTCTCTGCCTTAATGAAGCAGAGCTCAGCAGAATTGTTGCGGCTCACGACGATCCAGCCTCCAGCCGTCGGCTTCTCATGGTCGGTTTCAATCGCCGCTTTGCCCCGTTGGCGGTTCGACTCAAGAGTTTTCTGCAGGAAGTGCGTGCACCGCTGGCGCTTCACTATCGCGTGAATGCAGGCTTTCTCAACGCGGATCACTGGCTGAATGATCCGCAGCAGGGCGGAGGACGCATCCTCGGAGAGGTCTGCCACTTTGTAGACTTCCTGTGCTTCCTGACGGATGCGTCGCCCGTGGAGGTTGAGACTCGCAGCCTGCCCAACCCGGGTCAGTACAGCAATGACAACGTCGTGTGTTCGTTACGCTTTCCGGACGGTTCTCAGGGCACCATCAGCTACCTGGCGAACGGGGATAAGTCTTTTTCAAAGGAACGAATCGAAGTCTTCGGCGGCGGCGCCGTGGCGGTACTGGAAGACTTTCGGCGACTGGAACTTGTCCGGGGCGGAAAGAAGCGCGTGTTTCGCTCGTTCCTGCGCCAGGACAAGGGGCATTGCGGCGAATGGGAAGCCTTTGTCACGGCGATTCAAGCCGGCGCGGAGTCGCCGATCCCGTTCCGCGAAGTAGTGAGCACGATGCTGGCGACGTTCGCGCTGGAGCAGTCACGGTGTTTGGGGCAACCCGTCGCCGTGCCCGTCGCAGTGAAGGAGCTTCGCAGGGACGATTGCGCTCCCGACGCCAGCGGCTTTGATCGAGCTTCCTGAATACGGGTTTCCTGAATCGTTGTTCACCGTCTCATGAAGATTCTTTACGTCTCGCAATACTTTCCACCGGAGATGGGAGCGCCGGCCGCGCGAACCGCCGAGTTGTCGCGGCATTGGGCCGGCGCAGGGCACGAAGTGACCGTGCTCACAGGGTTTCCCAATCATCCTACCGGCGTTGTGCCGCCCGAGTACCGCGACAAGTTCCGGCGCCTGGTGGTTCACGAGCAAACCGGCGGCGTAAATGTGGTTCGCACCTGGCTCCTTCCTTTTCCCAACCGGAAAGCGCACGAGCGAATGCTGAACTACAGTTCGTTTTGCGCATCGGCGGCGAGTACAGGTCTCTTCTTGCCGCGGCCTGACGTTGTGATCGCGACGTCTCCGCAGTTGCTGGTCGGACTCTCCGGCTGGTGGCTGGCCCGGTGGAAGCGCGTACCTTTTGTCTTCGAGGTGCGCGATCTCTGGCCCGAATCGCTGGCCGCGGTGGGCATGGGCGACGGCAATTCGCTGTTGCATCGGTCTCTGGCGAAGATTGCCGGCTTCCTGTACCGTCATTCCGATCGGGTGGTGGTGGTCACGCCCGCTTTTGAGGATTACCTGGTGGAACATTGGAGCGTGCCTCGGGAAAAGATTTCGGTGATCGAGAACGGGGTCGAGACCCGGCTTTTCGCTCCGGAAGCATTTACCGGAGAACCAGGAACCGGTTTGAGAAGGGAATTGGGCGCGGAGGGGAAGTTTGTCGTCTCCTACATCGGCACGATGGGAATGGCGCATGGGCTGGAAACGATCATCGCCGCCGCCGCCCAGTTGCGGGAGACGAATCCCGAGATTGCTTTTCTGATGCTGGGAGAAGGCGCCGAAAAAGAGCGTATGATCGCGCTGGCGCGAGAGCGCGGTCTGAACAATCTGCGATTTGTCGATCAGCAGCCTCGCGAAAAAATTCCCGCCTACATCTGCGCTTCGGATGCTTGTCTGGTTCTGCTTAAGAAGGCCGACCTGTTCAAGACGGTCATTCCTACCAAGATGCTGGAATTCATGTCGTGCGGCTGCCCCGTCATCCTTGGCGTAGATGGGCAAGCGCGCACGATTCTGGAGGAAGCTCGCGGCGGGCTTGTGATCGAACCGGAGAATCCTGACGCTCTGGTGAATGCCATTCGTTGTTTGGCAGCGAACCGGGAAGTGGCTCGCGAACTGGGACAGAATGGCAGGGAATACATCGTGCGCAAGTTCTCCCGCAGTCAGACCGCGGAAAAATACATTCGCGTGCTCGAACGCCTGTTGAAGTTGCCGGAACGGCGCAGCACAGAAGTTGCGGCGTAAACAATTTTCCCGCGTGTCCGCTCAGGGATGCGCGGCGATGACTGCCAAACCGACTGCCGTAGATATTGCCGCTGAAAGACCTTGTCCCGCCGCGACCCGGATTCCGCTGAGCGGCACGAAAAGGATGTCATCGGCCTGCAGGGTTATGTCGGGAGCTTTCGCTTCCAGCATCTTCTTCAGCGGAACTCGCGTTTCGGTCATTCCGTTCGGGCCCTTGCGGATGATACAGGTTCTGCTCATCTTTGCGGTGTGATTCGGTCCGCCCGCGAGCGCGAGCGCCTGCAGCACGGTCAAACTGCCGTTATCCACGAGCAATCCGGTGGGACGGCCCACATCCCCCACCACGTAGATGACCGGAGCCCGGGGCACCGTGATGGTGTCTCCTGGCAGGATCTCGATATCGTCCTGCATGTCGTCCGCCAAATTCCTGGGCAGGTTCACGGTAATCGGCGCGGCCTGACTGTGCTGCCGGATTATGCTTACCTTCCGTCCTGCCGAAGCTGTGAATCCCCCCGCCGCCGAGATCATATCGTATAACTTCCGGTCCCCAATTGCCGGGTAGATGCCTGGTCTGGCCACGTCTCCCAGGATCGTCACTCCCTGGGAAGCAGATTCGTTGAGGAAGATCGTAACGTGAGCATTGCGGACAAAGCCCCCGTCTTCGAGCCGCTTCTCGATCAAAGCCTGCGCCTCTTCCACCGTGAGGTCGCCCACGTGCACGTAATCAATCAGCGGAAGGTACACATCTCCTGAATTGCCGACTCTTGCCTTGGTGACTAGCTCCGGCACGTTATAGACGCTGACCTCGAGCAAATCGCCGGGGCCCAGCCTCAGCAGTGACGAATTCTCGTGGGCGGCGGCAACCGAACCTGTCGAAGGGCCGCTCTGGGGAGCTTTCGCAGGCTGAGCGTTGTTGGGCACGGTTCCGGCCGCAGCTTGAGAGAGCGGTTGCGCCGCGGGCAGTGCCGGCACCGTACTTTCCACAGGCGCGGATGCGGGCGCTTGCTGCGCCCAAGCCTTGAACTCCGAACTGCAAAGTAAAACGAGAGAGAACGCGAGCAGGCTGCCGCTGCGGGCAAAACGGAATCTGCCGAACTCCATTGCAAGCCTCTGGTGGAAGAAGGATCGCTGAAAAGTTTAGCATAGCGTGCCCCATGCGGATCACCTCGAGTTGCCGCCGATGTCTTAGCTGGGTTGTGTTTTCCACAGATTTTCCACTGAAGGGAATTGAAACCTTGCGCTCAGGCTGTTAGATTCCCAATAACTCTCAAACGCAGACGGATTTAGACGGAACCTGTTAACTCACTACCAGCCAGCATCGTGCGGCTGCCATACTTTACTGTCGGATGAGGATGTTGCGCGCCGACGTTCGTGATTAATGGGGCGAAGGGGGATCGTTGACGGTAGCCTTTTTTGCGATTTTCTTCCTGTCGCTGCTGTTCTCGTTCGTCCTCACTCGTTATGTGCGGGATTTTGCATCCCGGCGCGGGTGGGTGGCCGTCCCTTCTCAGGAGAGGCACCTGCACTCCAGCCCCCTGCCGCGCCTGGGCGGAGTGGCGATTTTCATTTCTTTTTCGTTGAGCATGGCGGCGGCCGCGCTCATGGCCTCTTACATTCCCCACCTGCACTCAGCCTTTTCTCTGAAGACGCTGCTGACCATCCTGGCGCCTGCATCCCTCGTTTTCCTGCTGGGAGTCTATGACGATCTCTACAATGTAGGTCCCTACGTCAAGTTCGCGGTTCAAGCTCTTGCCGCCACCATGCTGTTCCTGGGCGGTCTGCGCATTCTCAATATCCCCGTGCTGTTCGGAGAACATCAATTGCCATGGTTCGTGGGGCTGTCCTTCACGATTCTGTGGGTACTGGCTATCACCAATGCCTTCAACCTGATCGACGGCCTCGACGGCCTGGCGGCCGGCTCTGCCTTGTTCTCCACGCTGGTGGCGTTTGTGGTCGCGCTCTTGAACGGATACTCCCTCGTCACGGTGATGACCATTGCCCTGGCCGGCGCGATCCTCGGTTTCTTGCGCTACAACTTCAATCCAGCGACCATCTTTCTGGGAGATTCGGGCAGTCTTTTTATCGGTTTCCTGCTGAGCGCTCTCGCTCTGGCAGGAGCCCAAAAGGCTCCGACCATTGTCGCGGTTGCCATTCCGGTTGTTTCCTTCGGCCTGCCGATCCTGGAAACGTCGCTCTCCATTCTCCGGCGCTTGATCAGCGGGCGCCCCGTATTTACTGCCGACCGTGAGCACATCCATCACAAACTGCTGCAGCACGGCCTCACGCATCGCCAGGTTGTGATTGTGCTTTACGCGGTCTCCGCCGTGTTCGCCTTACTCAGCCTGTTTCTGCTTTGGCCCACGGGCAGCTCTCTGGGCCTGGTTCTCGCCGTGCTTGGCATCGGCATCTGGATCGGCGTCCAGCGCCTGGGCTATCTCGAGTTAGGGGAACTGGGTCGTGTCGCCCAGCGCACCTTCGAACAACGCCAGATTGTCATCAACAACCTCGCCATCCGGCGAGCCACCGAGGAGCTCAAAGCGGCTCGCGATTACGAACAGATTCGGCGGGTTCTGGAAGCGGCCTTCAGCTCCAACGACTTTGACGGCTTTGACGTCAGGTTCAAGCTCTTTCCCGGTGAATCCCATCCCACAGGCGCGAGCGCGCAGCCGCGGCACGGTGAGGTGTCTCTTCACTGGGGTAAGACGATAGCATCGAGGTCTCTGGAGGGTCTGGCGGTTTGGACGCTTTCGCTCGATCTGGTGAGTTCATCCAACCGCCGCCGCGGCGCCTTAATGGTTCACCGGCTTTATTCGCAGCGGAATCTACAGCTGGATATCAACCTTTTGACGTCGGCTTTTCCTATCGCTCTCGCCGATGCGCTGGACCGTACTCTTCAGCACGCCGTGCAAGTCATTCCGCGCGCGGGTCAGGATGATCAGGAATTTATTGCTGCCCAAGCTGGCTAGAAGGTCTTCTTGAGAAACGAACGCGGTCCGGTTTCTACACACTCCAAGGTCACAGTGTGCTCTGCAAGTGAGTCTTTTGAAGGCCGCGTCCATGCGAACGCCAGCATCACGACCGAAGGCGAAGAAACCGGAAGACCAACCCGCGTGCCGACGCGTGGCTCAGGACGGAAGAAACGATAGGGAGGACTGACGGTTAGAGTTTCGCGCTGACGTAGGAGTTGATCTCGCAATTCAAGCAAACTTCTTCAAAAGCGGGTGCTGTCCACTGCA
>OBLU010003518.1_pt1 | contig 14181 bp, 10 predicted proteins | sample 1518681 | NCBI WGS metagenome assembly OBLU01 (sample SAMEA3539304, study PRJEB22396) | soil metagenome | biome: tundra; feature: field; material: soil | place: USA | collected 2010-05 | depth 0.15 m
AACTTGGCTTTTATTTTTGGCTGGCGGTTTCTACTTGCTTATGATCGGTCCTTGGACGGGTGTTGGGTACGAGGGTGCAGGACGGTACATTCAGGATGACCTATCAAGTGCCGGGGTCACCGTCGGCGGAGTGCAGTTGACGATCTATCGGGCGGTCCTCATTCCCGCACTTTGCGTGCTTCTCTTCTACGTTCCCAAGACACGTGTTCCCAAATGGTTTTTCTACCCGGCGGCCGTTGGTTTTGCCTACGTTATCTTGGACGCGATCGCCTCGGGAGCGCGAGGCAAGGTGTTGGAGGTTTGTTTTGCAATCGGATTTTGCAAGCTTGTCGCAGGCTATCCTAAGAAAGCTATGCTCTATCTCGTAGGGTCGGGCATACTCCTTTTTATCTTCAGTTCAGCGTTTTTGGGATTTAGAGAAAACGCCGAAGAATTTGCGGGACAATCCGCCCTCGCCAAGTCTGAATCGGTTTTTCAAGCTTGGAACCAGGACTCTACGAAACGCGGAGTTGTGCTTTCATTGACGACATTTCTCATTCGGTTAGACTCGGTTCAAGACGCAGGAATTCTCGCGGACCAAACCTCCAAGTCAGGCAAATTCGCGACGTATCGGCCATTCGTTGGCAGTTTCTTGGCTTGGGTCCCACGGTATATCTGGCCGGGGAAGCCCCTGCCCCTGAGTATAGATGGAACGGTAGCAGGACTACCTTGGTACCTAGTTATGTCGTATCGAGATGAGCCTTGGAACAACGGAAGTGTCAGCGTAGCCGGCGTTGCGTACTGGCAGTTTGGATGGCTTGGTGTAACCGTGACGGCCGCGTTCGGTGCAGTTATTTTTCGCATGCTATCAACGATCGCACTACGAGGCGGAACGGTAGGAGTGCTATTCCTGATAGTATACTGCATGATGACTCATTTTCGTTTGCCGGTGGGGATTGACGAGACCTTGCTAGTAGTGTTTCAACTCGTTGTACCGCTGCTCTTATTTCACGCTGTCTATATGCGTCTGATAGCTCACAGGGTTGTACGTCGTTCCGCACGAGCTCAATCGTGATCTTCCTGCAAGGAAATTTAAGAACTAGTGAACGGAATGTAAAGTGCCGACCGGAACTCAGACTCGCGTTTTGTTGGTTTGGCGGGAGTGAGCGCAACTCTTGAGAATTCTATTTATCACCGGCGGTGTCCCGTCACTGATCGCACAAGCCCATGTGTTGGACCTTATTCGGACTTTGTCGCAGTCTCATGAGATGACCGTCATATGTTTCGATCTCGGAACTTCTCTTGAAACAGACGCTAAAGACGAGTTGAGCAAGATTGCAACATTAAAATGTGTACGGCTGCCAAGAAGAAGTTTGGTCGCAAGGGGAATGCGGAGCTTGTTTTCGTTCACTCCAGTAGCGGTTCAAGGATATTCCTCTGATGTAATGCGAAATGCTATTTCCGATGCTATGTGTAACGCAGAATATGATCTTGTGATGTTCGAACAATTGGTAACCGGTCAATACGGCCACTTAGCCAACGGGACCACAAAAATATTGTTTCCGGTTGACGCCGTGAGTCGGCTCAAATGGCAACGATTTCGGACGGAGCCAAATCCCATCCGAAAATTCGCATTCTTGCTGGATTACAGAATGACGAGGAGATACGAGAAGCGTCTATACGGCGAATTTGACGGCGTGTTGTTCGTGTCTGAGGCAGATGTAGATTACGTCACCGCCAACCGTCAAGCGGATGCGTCCAAGGTTTTCGTTTTGCCGCTGGCAGTTGATACGGGCTACTTCAATCCGCGCGAGTCAAGGAAGCCCAACGAGCCTTCCTTAGTCTTTCTTGGGAACATGTTCAACTACATCAATGAAGACGCCATTCTGTGGTTCCATGCTGTAGTTTGGCGAAGGCTTAGAGAAGCTGTTTCCGGCTTGAAACTATACATCGTCGGCAACCAACCGAGTGACAAGGTAAATGCACTGGCGAGCAACGATCCGGGCGTCATAGTCACTGGATTTCTGGATGACGTTCGACCACCGATTTGGGATGCGACCGTTTTTATTTCGCCTTTGAGAATGGGAGCCGGTGTCAAGAACAGAATTCTGCAATCTATGGCGATGGGGAAGGCCATTATTGCGAGTCCCGCGACTGTAGACGGCGTGGGCGTCACGGATGGGGTGCAAGTGCTCGTAGCACAGAATGATGGAGAATGGTTCTCGAAATGCCTTTCTCTACTGCATGATGTTCGAGAACGAGAGCGCCTGGGTCGCGAAGCCAGACAGTATGTAGAACAGCGTTATTCCTTGGCGGCGAAGACAGCGGCCTTTATGGAAATCGCACGACGAGTCAGGAGAACAAGAAATGCCGTCTAAACACATGACTTACAAGATCGGTCACTTGACGCCGGTTCGAGATCGAACTGCTTTTATCACGAACCTGTGTGAGGGGCGCTGTGTTATGCACCTAGGATGTGCCGCGTGGCCTCTTACGGAACAACAGTTACGAGATGGCACGCTATTGCATGAACCGATTTCGAAGGTAGCCAGGAGGGCGTATGGCGTAGATCTTAGCGAGGAGGGTCTTGAATTCCTCCGGGCGCGTGGCTTCAAGGACTTAATTCGCTGGGATGTTGAGAAATTGGACGAGCTTCAATTGGACGATCCCGTTGAAGTGATTATTGCCGGGGAAGTGATGGAACACTTGTCAAATCCAGGTCTATTTCTCCGGGGAGTCTCCCGGTTCATGAAACATCACAAATCCAAGTTAATTATCTCCGTGCCCAATGCGTTTTCGTATCGGCACTTCCTTCCAGTTCTGCTGACCAAGACTGAGTATGTCATGCCCGATCACACGGCCTATTATTCATTCAGTACGTTAAGTGAACTTTTGCAGAGACACGATTTGCAAATAAACGAGTGTTATACCTGTACTTGTACAGAAGGAAGTTCGACGGTCAAGCGGTTTCTCAAGCGCACATTGAACACCGCTGTGGCGGGTACGTTTCCCCAAGTCTCCGAGGGACTCATGGTCGTTGCGGAAGTTGTTTAAGATAGAATTTAAGTATGGATTGAGTGGTCGAACTAGGGAGAGAAGAACCTGCGATCGTACTTATGCACCGGAAAAAGTGAGTGAATGATGGGAAAACTTCGGAAGCGTCGTTAGGTAATAAAGATTTTGTACAACGTTTAATATTCGTATGAGAACTAATTTAATAAATGAAGGATCTGGCCGTATGCGAATTCTGATCACTGGAGGTACGGGATTCATCGGAAGCCGCTTGCTGGAACGGCTTTCGGAGATGGGCGGACACGAACTTTATTCGCTTCAGCGGTATGTAACGGGACGATATGTATTGGGAGCCAACCTTCGCGTGAAAACCCTATTCTGTGACCTCCGCGATAGTTTTGCAGTTCGTTGCGTGATTCGCGAATTGCAACCGGAAGTAGTTTTCCATTTGACTGCGGTCAGCGCGATTTCCTTCAGCTACGATCATCCGAACGAAGTTTTGGATACGAATCTGACCGGCACGGTCAATTTGGCGGAAGCCTGTTTGCGCGACGTTCCTCATTTCAAACAGTTCTTATTTGCTTCCACGTCGGAAACCTACGGCAACAGTGAAGGGCCCAGAAGAGAGGACACTCCGCAAATCCCGAATAGCCCTTATTCCGTGAGCAAACAGGCGGCCGAGAAATATGTACTCTATATGTATGACGCCTACAAGTTTCCGGCTACGGTTTTGCGGCCGTTCAATACTTATGGCCGGCGAGACAATACGCATTTCTTGGTAGAACGTATGCTCGTGCAAATGCTTCGTGGCGACCTGGTGAAATTAGGGGACCCGACACCAGAGCGCGACCTTCTGTATGTCGATGATCGCGTGGAAGCTTACCTGAGTTGCTTGAATCATCCGAACGCCATCGGGCAGGCATTTAACTTTGCGACGGGTGAACTAATCACGGTTAGGGCGCTCGCGGAGAAAATGCGTGAGATTACCGGTTTTAAAGGTCAAGTTCAGTGGGATACAATTCCGCGGCGGCCGCTGGATATTCATATTCTTTACGGAGATTCGACGAAAGTGAAAAACATACTCGAGTGGTCGCCGAAAGTTACTTTGGATGTTGGACTACGCCGAACAGCGGAATTCTGGCAGGGGAAAATGTCGGTTGAAAAGTCACGGGCTCTTCACACAGCTCAACAGTCTGAGGCATCACAGCAAGCGTGATTGTCACGTCCAAGGGCGTCGGCGGCTTGGAGCGCGGTAGGCTATACGGTAGCGAAGCTCCGTTGGATCACAGACTATGTGCGGAATCGTCGGCATAATTGATTTCCATTCCAACGTTGATGCGGAAGCTCTCCGCAGATCCGCGTCAACTCTGCGTCTTCGAGGCCCCGATGACTCTGGGGTGTGGACAAGCGAAAACATTGGATTGGGCCACCGACGCTTGTCAATTATTGACCTAACACCATCCGGTCATCAACCCATGTTTTCATCCGACGGTCGCTACGTCATCGTTTATAACGGTGAGATCTACAACTTCATGGAGATCCGTCGACTCCTTGGTGGAGATGACACCGAATGGCATAGTCAAAGTGATACAGAAGTTATTCTAGCCGCGTACGCAAGATGGGGACCTGACTGCGTCAAACATTTTCACGGTATGTTCGCGTTCGCCATTTGGGATCGGCAAGCGAAGTCCATGTATGCGGCCCGGGATCGGATGGGCGTCAAGCCGTTCTACTACCATCACTCCTCTGATTGTTTCGCGTTCGCTTCGCGGCCCAGAGCTCTCCTTGCGCTTAATCCGAACTGGGCAGATCCGCTCGACGAACAGGCGCTACGTTTTTATCTGGAAAGTGGCTATGTTCCCGCGCCGCATTCCATTTATCGGGCGGTTCGCAAGTTGCCACCCGCACACTGGCTGTTGCTGGATGGATCGGGACTGAAAGTTGAGCGCTACTGGGACTTTCGCCAAATTGCACCGGAGCGTTCATGGGAGCTCCGCCGGGAAGATGATCTTCTGGATGAACTTGACGAAATTCTGTCCCGTAGCGTGCGTTCGCGGATGATCAGTGACGTTCCCTTAGGAGCATTCTTGTCGGGAGGAATCGACAGCTCGGTCGTTGTCGCGATGATGGCCAAGCAATCGTCTCGACCGGTAAAGACATTTACGATTGGATTTGAGAGCAAGACGTTCGACGAGAGCGATCACGCACGAGCAGTTGCACGCCACTTGGCGACCGAGCATTACTGTGATGACATGAAGGTGAATGATCTGCTGGACCTGATGCCTACCTTCTCGCAAGAGTTCGACGAGCCGTTTTTCGACAGTTCAGCGTTTCCCTGTATGGCTGTCTCTCGCGTGGCCCGAAAACACGTAACGGTTTCGCTCAGCGGCGACGGAGGGGACGAACTCTTCGGCGGCTATCCTTATCATCGTTTGGCTCGCGGGATGGGCGCTCTTTACAGATTGCCGCCCGTCATGCGCGCCGTATTGGCTTCCGCAATTGAAATGGTTCCAAAGCACCGCATGAAGCTGCTGTCCGGCGCAATGGGCCAGCAAAGCATAGTTGAGGCTATTTGTTTTGCAAGAAGCATTGCCAAGGATTTCGACGCGGTGCTGCTGCCCGATGTTCTGCGCAGAACGGTTGGTCTAGGAGATCTTTTTGCGGAAGCTACCGCGGCATTTCCTGCGGACTTGAGCGCCGCAGAAATTGCTATGAGACTTGACGCATTTTATATCCTTCCAGATGATTATCTCCAAAAGGTAGATGTTGCGAGCATGGCTTTTTCGTTGGAAGCTCGCGAGCCGCTGCTCGATCAGGACTTGGTTACATGGGCCATGAAGTTGCCCCTAAAATGGAAGTTGCGCGGTCGACAGACCAAATATTTGTTGCGCAAACTTGCGTATCGTTACGTCCCGCGGCAGCTTTTGGACAGACCTAAACAAGGTTTCGAAGTGCCAATCGCCGAGTGGCTCAAGGGCCCGCTTCAAGTGTGGGTGAGTCGGGAATTGAGCGATCCGCGGAACTTTGAGCGGATCCCACTCGACCAATCTTGCTTGCTGAAACTCTTGGGAATTCACAATTCAGGTAAGAGGCAGGTCCAGCCGCTGTTGTGGGCGGCGCTGATGTTTTTGGACTTTATGAACAAGCTACCGGGTACTGTCAACGATCTACCCGCGCGGACATTGCAGCATGAAGTCTAGCAAGAGCGGTGGAAGGACGGTTCTTCTCAATGCCCAATCGGCCCGCTCGGGTGGGGGCCAAACGTATGTGATCAACTTGCTTAACTATCTTCCCGAAGGATTCCCAGCCAAGGTTTTCGTGCTGGCGCCGGATTCATTGTCGTTGCCATCGGATAGAGAGAATCTCAAGAGAATTCGTGTGAAATGGCCTGTGGAGAATCCTGTCGCGCGAGCCATCTGGGAAAAACTCTGTTTGCCGAAGCTGTTGAGACGGCTTGACGCAGATGTCCTTTTTTGCCCTGGCGGAATCATCGGTAGCCGTGTTCCACCAGGCTGCAAAGCCGTGACAATGTTTCGCAATATGATTCCCTTTAGTCCGCTTCAACGGCGTAGGTATGGACTCGGCTATATGCGAGCGCGAAACTGGCTCTTGAATAAGCTAATGCTTCGAAGCATGATGCAGGCCGACTTGGTCATTTTCCTATCGAATCATGCCCGAACGGTTATCGAGGAAAGTACTCGCGGGAAATTGAAAGAAACTGTCACCATTCCGCACGGTATCTCTCCGTCGTTCAGGAAGGCAGACGGCGCAAACGCGCCAAAACCCACGTGGCTTCCTTCCGAGAATTATTTTCTGTACGTTTCGACACTTGATCACTACAAAGCCCAGTTGGAAGTTATTCAGGCGTATGCGATGCTGAAGAAGAAGCGTGACACCAAAGAGAAGCTTTTGCTAATCGGGCCGGAGTATGCGGAGTACGGCCGAAAGGTCCGCGAACTGATAAGGGAGTTGGCCCTTGAAAACGACGTCCTCATTGTGGGAGCAGTTCCTTATGTAGATATGCCCGCCTTGTATCAAAATGCTTCGCTGAACATTTTCGCTTCTGAATGTGAGAATTGTCCGAACATTCTAATCGAAGCTCTGGCTGCCGGCCGGCCCGTCTTTTCGTCCAATTACGCGCCGATGCCGGAATTCGCTGGAGACGCGGTTGTATACTTTGACCCGAGATTACCGGACGAACTTGCGCAAAAACTGGCGACGGTTCTGGCCGATCCGGCTCGCATGAGAGATCTTGCCGCAAAAGCCCTGGAACGATCACGGCTTTACAACTGGTCCGTTAGCGCGCAGATGACGTGGCAAGCGATTCAAAAATTAGTTGACTACTAATTGCAAGAACATTGTGCTAAATGTGAAATAAGAAAGGTTCTAGAATAGACGTGCCCCATACTTCGAAGATGGAGATCTTAATTCTGGGTGGATCCGGAATGCTGGGACATAAGCTTTTCCAGCACTTACGGCGACGTCATCCGGACACCCACTGCACAATTCGCGGCTCGACAACTGACCACGGCCTTCGCAAAGTGGAGTTATTTCGCTCAGGTAATATAGTGGAGAACATTGATGCAACGGATTTCACCGCACTTGAGCAGTTTCTTCTGCGTACCACACCGGAAGTTGTCATTAATTGTATTGGCATCGTCAAACAGAGAGATGACGCAAAAAAAGCGATTCCGAGCATAGTCGTAAACGCATTGTTGCCGCACCGGTTGGCTAATTTATGCGATCAGTGGGGTGGAAGGCTCATTCACTTCAGCACCGATTGCGTCTTCAGCGGCAAGAACGGGAACTACCGGGAAGATGATTTCGCTGACGCCGAAGATCTATATGGCAGGACGAAGTTAATGGGCGAAGCCGTGACCGGCCGCTCGATTACTCTTCGCACATCAATTATTGGCCGGGAGCTGGCCCACCGAGCATCCCTGCTAGAGTGGCTGCTGAATCAAAACCATAAGCGCATTTCCGGATATACCCATGCGTTGTATTCCGGTCTAACTACCAACTACATGGCGACAGTCGTGGAGAAACTAATTGATGATTTCCCGGATCTAACCGGTTTGTACCACGTCACCAGCCAGACGATCTCGAAGTTCGAGTTGCTTTCTATGCTAATCAAGGCTTACGGCCTGGACATTGAAATCACTCCGAATGCGGATTTTTTCTGCGACCGGAGCATGAAAGGAGATAAATTCACAAAAGCTACGCATATCATCTGCCCTGCATGGACGGAGCTCGTGGCGGAGCTTGTAAGTGATGACACCCCATATGACAGATGGAAATAAATCAAAGGTCGCTCATTTTGACGGTAAGAGAATCCTGATTACAGGCGGCACGGGTTCACTCGGGAAGACACTGGTGCGTCGATTCCTGGCCGGAAGTGCCGGCGATCCCGCCAAAATTATTGTCCTTTCGCGGGACGAAGCAAAGCAACATTCGATGCGCATGGAATACCAGCACAAAGTTGCCGCCACAGATGAGATTATTTACAAGAACTTTCAAGAGAAATTGGAGTTTCGGATTGGTGATGTCCGGGACAGTCATTCTGTAACTCAAGCGTTGCGCGATGTTGACATAGTATTCAACGCCGCTGCCCTCAAACAGGTTCCGACTTGCGAGTATTTTCCCTACGAAGCCGTCCGCACAAATATTGAAGGACCTGAAAACATAATCAGAGCAATTCAAGAACACCGCTTACCAATTGAGACGGTGATCGGTGTCTCGACCGATAAGGCGTGCAAGCCTGTGAACGCAATGGGGATGACCAAGGCCCTCCAGGAGAGGGTGTTTATCCAGGCGAATATACGCTGCCCGGACACGCGTTACGTCTGCGTGCGATACGGCAATGTTCTGGCCTCGCGAGGGTCTGTTGTTCCGTTGTTTCATGACCAAATCCGAAACGGTGGTCCTGTGACCATTACTACAACCGAGATGACGCGATTCCTACTTAGCCTGAATGACGCGGTGGACCTGATTTTTGCCGCTGTGCAGGGAGCTGCGCCCGGTGAAACGTACATTCCCAGAGTTCCGTCTGCACAGGTGACCCACATTGCAAAGGCTTTGATCGGAGCTAGGCCAATCGAGACAAAGATTGTCGGTATCCGTCCTGGGGAGAAAGTCCACGAAATCCTAATTAGCGACGAAGAAGCGTATCGCACCGTCGAGCGCGGGCCCTACTACGCGATTCTGCCAATGTTGCCGGAATTGCGCCGCGCGGACAAGGAATCGCTTTGCCTGACGAAAGAATATAGTTCAGCTGACGACGTAATGAGCTTGGAGAGCACTACCGATCTGCTTCGCAGTCAGCGATTAATGCCAGAAGACGTCTCCGATGATTCGGTGGAGGTGCTCCGTTGAAGATTATGACGATCCTCGGCACCCGGCCGGAGATTATTCGGCTCAGCTTGATTATCAAGCTCCTTGATCAGCAGGGCGGACATATTCTGGTAGATACCGGTCAAAATTACGACGATCGTTTGAGCGGCTTATTTTTTCGCGAGCTGGGTATTCGCAAGCCCAACGCGTCCCTCGGCGTCCATGGCTCAGGCTTCGGAGAGCAAGTTGGCCAGATTCTATTTCGGGTCGAATCACTGCTGAAGGAACACAAGCCAGATCGCGTCTTGATTCTAGGTGATACCAATAGCGGTTTGGCAGCAATTGTAGCGAGAAGGCTCGGCATTCCGGTGTACCACATGGAAGCGGGAAATCGTTGCTACGACCTTCGTGTTCCCGAGGAGAGCAATCGGCGTATTATCGACCACATCAGTTCCGTTTTGATGCCCTATACAAATCGGAGCCGTGAAAACCTTCTTCGCGAAGGCATCGCAGGGAAAGATATTTACGTGACGGGTAACCCAATCCATGAAGTGATCCAGCACTTCGCCAATGAAATAGAAGCGAGCAAGATTCTATTCGCATTGAAATTGAACGAGAAGAGCTTTTTCCTCGTCACGATGCACCGCGCTGAGAATGTCGATGTCGAGCAGCGGTTACGCGGCGTGATTGAGTCCTTAATATTATTACACAAACAATTCGGTTTTCCCGTCCTGTGCTCTCTGCACCCACGAACACGCTCCAAAGCGGTGGAGTTTGGTATAAACCTTGTCCACCCTGGCCTCAGTTTTCTGGAACCGTTCGGCTTTTTCGACTTTATCCGTCTGGAACAGAGCGCATTTTGTGTGCTTTCCGACAGCGGCACCGTTCAGGAAGAAGCTTGCATCCTGGGTGTTCCCAACGTAACAATTCGGGACGTAACGGAAAGACCTGAAACCATTGAATGCGGATCCAATGTGCTCGCAGGATGCGACACACGAACGATTGTCAGCATGGTAAATATGGTCACAAACCATTCCCGGAGCTGGCAGCCCCCTGTCGAATATCTTGCGTCTCATGTGGCTAATACGGTCGCGCGAATCGTCCTGGGCTATCGTGTTCAGGGTCCAGAAGAGCCTATGGCACGCACAGCTCCGAGCTTCATCGTTTCAACCCCTTGACTCCTCCGGTGAAATAAAGGAAGGGCCTCCTTGCGTATTTTGATTCTCGTTGATTGCTACCTGCCAAGTTACAAGTCCGGCGCGAAGCTAATTCATGATTTGGGTGTCGAGTTTCTTCAGCAAGGGCACCAGGTCATGATTCTCGCTCCCACGAATCAGATCACGCAGGATTTCGAGGTCTCGATTGAAGATGGGCTTTGCGTCGCGCGCGTAAGAACGCCGCAGATCAAGGGGGCGTCCAAACCGCTTCGGGGTCTGCATGAGGCGCGCCTTTCCTCACTTGTATGGCAAAGAGCCGGAAAGTTTCTCAGAGAGCACCCCGCGGATCTAATTGTCTTCTATTCGCCGACGATTTTTTGGGGCGCCCTGGTGGGCCGCCTGAAATCTCTTTGGCATGTTCCGTCTTATCTGATCCTAAGGGACATCTTTCCAGACTGGGCAGTGGATGCCGGCTTGCTTAGGCGAGGCCTGATCTATAATTACTTTCGCAGAAAAGCGCTCCAGCAATATAGCAATGCCGACATCATCGCTGTCCAATCGACCGGCGATCTGAAGCGTTTCGGACCCAGTCAGACGCAGCCGGCTTACCGTTTGAAGGTACTCCGCAATTGGACAGCGCTTCGGGAACCGGATCTGCCAAACACGCAATATCGAGTTCAGTTCGGACTTCAGAACAAGGTTGTGTTCTTTTACGGAGGAAATCTAGGTGTTGCGCAAGACGTGGACAACATCATAAGACTGGCTTCAAGTCTTGCTGACCATCCGGAAATTCATTTTTTACTGGTCGGAGAAGGCAGTTCTGTACCACGCCTTCAAAAAGCCATTGCTGAAAAAGGACTCCGAAATGTTCTGTTAGCCCCCCCGGTCGAACAACGGCAGTATCTTTCAATGGTGTCCGAATTTGACGTTGGTCTCATTAGCCTCGATCGCCGTCTAACCAATCATAATATACCCGGCAAGCTGCTGAGCTACCTTTTCTCGGGAATTCCCGTATTAGCGAGCGTGAACCCTGGAAGTGATCTCTTCGAGATAATAGGAAAAAATTCTGTCGGTTTATGCATCGGAAACGGAGAGGATGAGGCGTTGCGCGATGCGGCTATGCAACTCTCTAATGACGCGCGTTTACGCGCGGAAATGGGTAACAACGCCCGCTTGCTTCTGGAAACAACCTTCTCTGTTCATTCGGCTGTAACACAAATCGTGCAAGCTGTGTCGGAATTGCCCAGAGCAGGAAGCTGAAGAGCTAGAGTCATACCGATTGGTGACATGTGTGACTCTATGCGTATGCGCTTGACTTGTACATTTACCGATGGTTGAATCATTGTGGTCATGAGTCGCGACGATGTAACTACATCGCCCTTTTAAGAAGTTTAATACATCTCTAACTAGCGGGAGGACTCGAGCGCTACTTTTCTAACTTTCGCGTGTTTCGGATATCTGGGGGCTACGTGCTTTTATACTACATCGCCGCCTTCTTAGCTGCTGTGGCAGTATCCCTGGTGCTTACCAGGTGGATTCGCGACACGGCAGTTCGTCGAGGGTGGCTGGATAACCCGAAAGCTGGACGGCATTTCCATGCTCGTCCCGTTCCGCGGATTGGCGGCGTCTCGATTTTCCTCAGCTTCTTACTTGTCACAGCAGTTGCTGTTTGCGTATTCGGACTGCGGATCTTCGATTCCGCTCTATCGAGTCGCAGCGCTCTCGGAATCCTCCTTCCTGCGGCCCTGATTTTCGTCTTGGGTTTATACGATGACCGGGTTCCGCTCGGTCCATACGTGAAATTTGGTGTACAGACAGTCGCTGCAGTCTGGCTGTATTTGTCCGGCTTCGGAATCCATTTGTTAGTCGCGTATTCGCCGCGCCATCCTTTGGGAATCGCGGTTGCTCTTCCCCTTACGATCATTTGGGTTCTTTTGATCACAAATGCATTCAATCTTATCGATGGGCTCGACGGATTGTCTGCGGGCTCCGCATTATTCTCTACAATTATTATATTCGCCGTATCTATGATCAGGCATACACCTGAAATATCTCTTCTTTCTGCGGTATTGGCGGGCGCCATACTGGGATTCTTGCGGTATAACTTCCATCCGGCCAGCATTTTCCTTGGCGACTCTGGGAGCCTGTTCATCGGATTCTTGCTAAGCGCACTTGCTTTGACCGGATCTCAAAAGTCAACGACCGTTGTTGCGGTCGCCATTCCCGTGTTGGCATTTGGCCTGCCTCTTTTAGATGTATGCCTCTCTATTCTCCGCAGATTTATGAATAACAAGCCGCTCTTCCTTGGCGATGATGAGCACGTACATCACAAATTGTTGAAGCGCGGCCTATCCCATCGGGACGCAGTTCTAGTGCTCTATGCAGTCGCCGGCGCTTTCGGTCTCCTGAGTTTGACGCTGCTGCACCGCGACATAAAGATTGGTTTCGTTCTACTTTTGATCGGCGCGGGAGTATCGCTTGGGGTGCAACAATTAAGGTACGTTGAATTCTACGAGCTTGCAGCCACCGTTCGTCTCATATGGCGGCGTAAAAGGGTCACGGCAAATAATCTTCAGGTTCGTCGCGCAATCGAAACGTTCCCGGTTAGCGTTCCAGAATTCCCGGACATTTGTCGCATTCTTCAGGAGTCGCTCGATTCGGCCGGATTCTGCGGGATCTCAATACTTTTTTCGCACGCTGGCTGTATGCATGAGCCCTCTTTTTTTCCGCTGCGGCGCAACGGGACGAACAGGTACTCTCATTTTTGGACGGAGATTGATTGCGCCGCGCCCGAATGGGAATTGAAGCTCGAGTTAACCTCATCGTCGGGAAGTAAGTTCGCGGATTTATTCTTGTTCCGCCAGCGAGCTTCGGATCCGGTTCTGGTGGATGTGAGCCTTATGAGCAATGAGTTCCGAACTGCGGTTTCAAATGCCGTGTATCGGGCTATCGGCGGAGTTCTTGTCGCCGACAGAACTCAGGGAAGAATCGAAGATGTCCTAGAGGTGACGGCAGCAGGCGGAGCTGCTTAGCCGGGCCTGTTTTCTCGTTGGTCGCCAATTGCTAATGCTCTTGCACGAGGATTGCTCGTCAGACGCCTCAGTCTCCTAAGATCGGCTATCCCTCGCCAAAAGTATGTTGGCCTGTGATTTCAACGATTTGAACCGTTGCGATTCTCATCCGGACCGCGATAGCACTCGTTCACGCTTCGAATCTGGCAGCTTCTGTTTGGCGTATTCTCCGGATTTTTCGGCAGCGATAGGGTATCCCGCAGCGAGATGCTCGTCTTTGTTCGTGCGGTCCAGGCTGGTTTGGGGATTCCGATGAAGGTAATCGGGATTCCGTGCTGAAGGTGATCAGCATTCCGGGATCGATGTGATCAGTCGTCGGAGCGAAGCGACGCTGGCCAGAGGATTTTGCAGAAAGTGATCACGATCGTCAAGGGAAAGATTGTCGTCGTCGAAGCTGTGGGAAAGTGGAAATCGCTTTGGGATTTCCAAGGGCGCCTTTTGCCCGGCTTTTGCACAGCTTTTCGCCCGCTGATGGTTTTTCAGTTTTCTCCCTTCTCGCCTCGGTGCTTGCGCATCGATTCACCTGTCCCTACCAATAACTCCATAAGAAGTGAAAAGCTCTTTGCGAGCGACCTGCAAAAGACCTCAGGGCGCGACAATTCTCGAGATTCTGCTACGAGTGGCCAGAATCA
>OBLU010003519.1_pt1 | contig 14175 bp, 17 predicted proteins | sample 1518681 | NCBI WGS metagenome assembly OBLU01 (sample SAMEA3539304, study PRJEB22396) | soil metagenome | biome: tundra; feature: field; material: soil | place: USA | collected 2010-05 | depth 0.15 m
GCAGGTTCAAATCTTTTTGGCGCATCGCCACCCAGCCGACATACAAAATGTTTCCAACGCAGAGCCACGCGATGACGTGCGCCCAGCTTTGCGCAGCCTGCGGCAGCAACGGCAGCGCGATGCGGATCAAACCGTAGAGACCAAATTTTTTCAACACGCCGGCATGCAGCATGGCGGTTGGCGAAGGCGCGACGCCGTAGCCGAGCGGTGCCCAAGAATGGAACGGCCAGAGTGAAACCAAAATGCCGAAACCGAACAGCAGCAGCGGGAAGATGAAATTCTGCGCATTGACCGCGAGCGGATTGGTTTTGGCGTGTTCAATGATTTTTGGAATATCAAAAGTGTTCGCGCCGGATTGCAGATAGAGCGCAATGAGACCGATGAGCGCGATGAGCGCGCCAATGCTCAAATACAGCGTGATCTGGAACGTCGCGTAGTTCTTCTTTTCGCCACGGCCCCAGACGCCGATCATGATGAAGGTCGGCACCAGCGCGAGTTCGTGCAGGAAATAAAAGAAGAACAAATCGAGCGACGCGAACGCGCCGAGGATGCCGCCGGTCATCACGAGCAGCAGGATGTAAAATTCCTTTTCGCGCGTCTGGATTTCCCACGAGCAGAGCGCGGCGGCGAAGGCGACGATCGCGCCCATCAAAATCAGCCCGACGTTCAAGCCGTCCACGCCGACGTGATAGCTGATGCCGAGCGATTCGACCCACGGGATTTGCTGCTCGAACTGGAAGCCGTTCGCGCCGGGCACGAACTGCGCGAACATCTTCACCGCCAGCACCGCCGAGATGAGCGTGGCCAGCACCGCGATGGCGCGGATGATGACGCGGTAATTGCGCGGCACGACGACGAGCGCCAACGCCGCCAGCAGCGGCCAACCTGCGATGTAAGTTAAAATGGACATTTAATTGTGACTCTCCTGATACTTCCAAAAATCATCAAAAACTTTCGTGACATCTTTAATCGGCTTCTTTTCGAGCGCGCTCTCTGCCGAAAACGGCTTCACTTCGACAAAACCAACTTTCGTCTCAACATCATATTCGCCGAGAGATTGATCCAGTATCAGAAAAGCAATTCCGCCATAAGTTTTGTGCTTGTCCGTTTCGTAGCCTTTAATAAAAACAGTAATTCCTGCTTTTCCTCTGTCTGGTTCGACCGTGCAATAAACATCCGCTGCTTTCACTTTGACTCCGTCGTATTCGATGTCCATCGGCGCACGTCTCTGACGGAATTTGACAAAAACCCACCGATTCAATTTCGGTGCTGAAACATACAATTGTTCAACAGCCGGAAATGCTGCTTTGATTCCATCGGCACTAATTACAAATTCACGTTTCCCGTTTTCGACTGGGCCAAATTCAAAAGTCAGAGACTCGTTGACTTTTTTCATTTCCGTTCCAAGCCGGTCAAAAACCACAGCTTGATTTGTTTCAAAGCTGAAGAGACTAGTTTCATTTTTCTGAAACCATTTCCAGAACCCTTGTTCAGGAGTCGCTTCTGTTTTGAACAGACCAAACATCGTAATCAAAAATGTTAAACAAGCTAAACGCATTTATTTTCCCAAAACAAAATAGAGCAACAGCGCCACGCCGAGCACGAAAAGGAAGGCGTAGGTCTGGAGGTTGCCGGTTTGTGCGAGGCGCAGCGCGCGTCCGCTCAAATCCGTGCCGCCGCGAATCGCGCCGATGATCGCGCCTTCCAAAATCCAGCGGTCAATCCAGTCGGCCACCGCCGACAGAAAATCATGCGCGCGGATGAACGTGGCTTCGTATAGTTCGTCGAAATAAAACTTGTTCTTCATCGCCGTCGCCAAGCCACCCAGCTTGGCGGGCAGCGGATCGGTGGCGGAATTTTTGTAAAGTGACAAGGCCAACAGAAAACCAACAGCAACTGCGCCGAGACCGCAGAGCATCGGGAAAATGTTGTGCAGCGGTTCCAAGGCTTGTTGAACCACGGAAAGCTGCTCGTGACCGGCAACAAATTGTGAACCGTAGTTGTTCGTGATGCCGATGAATCCGCCGGCAAACGAGAACACCGCAAGCGCGATCAATGGCAGCGTCATTACCAGCGGCGATTCGTGCGCGTGCGAAGCGGCTTTGGATTTCTCCTTGCCGCAGAAAACGACGAAGAACAAACGGAACGTGTAAAACGTCGTCAGCGCGGCCACGAAAACTCCGACGCCGAAGAGCAGATAGCTTCTCTGCGCCAAGGCCTGCGCGAGAATCGCATCCTTGGAATAGAAACCGCTGAACGGCGGAACTCCGCACAACGCCAGCGTGCCGATGGTGAAGGTCAGGAACGTGATGGGCATTTTCTTGCGCAGGTTGCCCATTTGCCAGATGTCCTGCTCGTGGTGCATCCCGATGATGACCGAGCCGGCGGCCAAAAACAACAGCGCCTTGAAAAACGCGTGCGTGGTCAGGTGGAACATCGCCGGCGTCGGGCCGTTCAAACCGACCGTCATCACCATGTAGCCGAGCTGCGAAAGCGTCGAGTAGGCGATGATGCGCTTGATGTCGTTTTGCTGGACGGCCATGAGCGCGGCGAGCAGCGCGGTGAAACCGCCGATGTAGGAAATGACGTGCAGCGATTCGGCGTTGAACAAAAACAGCGTGCGGCAAAGCATGTAAACACCGGCGGCCACCATCGTCGCGGCGTGGATCAAGGCGGACACGGGCGTCGGGCCTTCCATCGCGTCGGGCAACCAGACGTGCAGCGGGAACTGGGCGGACTTGCCCATCGCGCCGCAGAAAATCAGCAGGCCGGCGAGCGTGGCGCTCGCGCCGAGCAGCGCAGGATTGGCCGCGAGCGTGGATTGCAACGTGGAAAAACTCAGTGAACCCAGCAAACCCCAAACCATCAGGATGCCGGCGAGAAAACCAAAGTCGCCGAGACGGTTGGTAATGAAGGCTTTTTTCGCGGCATCGCCGGCGCTGGGTTTTTCAAACCAGAAACCGATGAGCAGGTAGCTGGACACGCCGACCAGTTCCCAGAAAATGAACATCATCAGGAAATTGTTCGCCAGCACGACGCCGAGCATCGAGAAGGTGAACAGGCTCATGAACGCGAAGAAGCGCGCCATGCTGCGGTCTTCGTGCATGTAGCCGAAGGAATAAATATGGATCGCGCCGCCGACGCCGGTGACGACCAAAAGCATCATCAGGCTCAAGGCGTCGAGCTTCAGGCCGAAATCAATTTGCAATCCGCCGATGGAAAGCCAGTTCGTGGAGGTTTCACCGCTGAATTGAAAACCGTTGGCGTTGATGAACAGCAAGGTCATCACAAAGCCGGTTGCGACCGCGCCGATGGAGATGAGGCTGCTGACGGTTTTGCTCCGCAACGTAAAAAGCGTTATCACCACCACTGACAGCAGCGGCAGGAACAAAATCAGCCAGGGTAAATTTTCGTATTTCATCCGTCAGAGTTTCATCGAGGTCAAATCTTCGACGTGCGCGGACTGGCGTTTGCGGTAGAGCGCCACGATGAGCGCGAGGCCGACCGCCACTTCCGCCGCCGCCACGGTGATGATGAAAAACACCAGCACCTGGCCGTCGAGCTTGTTGTTGAACCGCGAAAACGAGACGAGCGCTAGGTTGGCGGCGTTGAGCATCAGCTCCAGCGACATGTAAATCACCAGCAGGTTGCGGCGCATGATGACGCCGAGCAGCCCCAGGCTGAACAGCATGAAGCTCACGAACAAATAATGATGGAGGCCGACGTGCATGTTATTCGAGTTTCTTTTTGCTCAACAGAATCACACCGACCATCGCCACGAGCAGCAGCACCGAGACGATTTCAAACGGGAGCGTGTATTGCGTGAACAAGAGTTTGCCGAGCGCGTAGGTTTCGCCTTCGAGCGTAGGCTCGGCGGTGTTTGGCTTGATGGACGCGAGCGATTTAACAAAAATGCTGACTACGATGCCGACGGAAACCAGACCGGCAACGAGGCCGAAGAACTTTATTTTGCGGCGCTGCTCCTCTTTCAAGTCGAGCAACATGATCACGAACAGGAACAGCACCATGACCGCACCGGCATAGACAAGGATCTGCACCGCCGCGAGGAAGAATGCGTGCAGCAGCACGAACAGGCCAGACATCGAGATGATGGTCAGCACCAGAAACATCGCGCTGGTGACGGGACTGCGGCTGAACGGATTTGCGACGACCAGCACGCCGCACAGCAGCGTCAGCGCCGCGAAGACGTAAAACAAAATGTCAGGAATTGCCATCATTAATATTTCTGTCGCTTCTTAATCGCCTTTTTTATGCCGAGAATCAAAACCGCCGAAACTCCAATAAGCGACAAGGCATTGGGTTCCGGCGTAGGAGTTACGATTGCCGCGCCTGGGTTTGTCTCATAAGCAAACTCCAAAACGCTCGGCCAAGGCAACGGCGGCAAATCTGGTGGGGGATTTGGAATCAGGCCAAATCGAATCCAGCCGTAATACCAGTCCGAGCCAACGGCGAATCTCACGCTCATGTAGTCACCTGAATCAGGAGCACCAACACCTACAACTTGACCCGAACTTCCGAGTTGAGTCCACACATTTGGACCGCTGCTTGCGTCCGCCCATGAACCCGCAATTGGCGTTAATGAAATTGTTGTTCCCAAATCCAAAGGCAAAACTGAACTGCCTTGAGTCAACACTTGATTGTGTCCGTCGCCAGCCACATCTAAAAAGAAAGTTGCAGAACCTCCAAGCGTAGTGATGCCATAGAAGTTAAAGGAAAAGTCGTTTGTTCCGTCGTTATTAAAATCTACTGGAGTCCAAGAAGCAGCAACATTGGGGTCGAAGCTCAACAACGTATCAACGACTTCGGCTTGCGCCGTCTTCCAAGCAAGGAGGACAAACACAAGCAAAACGTAAATTGATTGTCGTTGAATTTTCAAGTTCAGATTTTCACCGGAAAATTTTCCTGCGCCTTCGCTTCGTCCAGTTTCAATTTCCATTTCTGGATGCCGGGGCTCACGCCGCCGAGCGACAACAGTTTTTCCTTGTTGTAAATCATCTCTTCGCGGCTCGTGCCGGTGAGCGAATAATCTTTCTGCAAAAAGATCGCCTCTTCCGGGCAGACTTCCTGGCAGAAGCCGCAGAAGATGCAACGCAGCATGTTGATCTCAAATTCCGCCGGCATTTTTTCCGCGTTCGTGCGATCGGCCTTCTGGCCGTTCTCGCCGGGCGGCGTGATGCGGATGGCTTTCGGCGGACAGACAAATTCGCAGAGCTGGCACGAAACGCATTTCGTGTCGCCATCCTGATCTTTCACGAGATACGGCGCGCCGCGATAATCGGTTGGCAGCGTCCATTTCTGCTCGGGATATTCCATCGTCACCACCTTGCCCTTGATGAGCGTGGAGTAGGCGTGCTTGAGCGTGACTTTCAATCCACCGACAATCGCCGGCAGATAGAGCTTTTCCCAAAACGTCAATGGTTTGCGGTCAACAACGACACTCATGCGAAAATCTCCTGCTTCTTGGTTTTGTGTTCCAACGAACGCAGATACTCACGCGTCGGCCAGCCCTTCAAAAATCCTTCCGCGCTCAGGTCCTCGTCCACGTCCGGCCAGTGAACGCCGACGCCGCGACCGATCAATTTCCAGTTGCGACGCTGCGCGGGCGTCGCGCGCACGAGGCGCGGATACCACTTGAGCGGAAACGACAAAATGCGACCGTCGTCGAAACTGACCGAGATATGGTCGTCCGTCGTCATCACATCCTGAATTTTCGGTTCTTTATTCAATTTCATTCCACGCCCGCAGCAACTCGGCTGCGTGCTTCTCAATTATCTCAATGATGGCGCGCAACTCCGGCTTTTTGAAGGCTTCGTTTGCCGCGAGCCGAACCGGGGCGAGCCAAAATTTTGCCGCGCCATCGCCTTTTTCAACGTGTATGTGCGGCGGTTCGTTTCCTTCCTGGCTGTAGAAGAAAAACTTGAATCCGCGTTCACGCAAAACTGTTGGCATCGCACTTTCACGATTTCATCCACAGCCAAATTGCGGTCACCAAAATGTTCACCAACGCGAGCGGCAAAAATCGCCGCCAGCCCAAGTCCATCAACTGGTCATAGCGAAAACGCGGGAACATCCAGCGCACCCAGATGAAAACGACCATGAAAAACAGCATCTTCGCGAGGAAGACAAAAATCTGCGCGATGCCCATGCCGAGCGAGGTCGCCGCGTGATCCAATCCCCAGAACGGCAGCGTCCAGCCGCCGAAAAACAGCGTCACCATCATCGCGGACGACGAAACCATGTTGGAATATTCGGCGAGGAAAAACAGCGCGAACTTCATCGAGCCGTATTCCGTATGGTAGCCGCCGACGAGTTCGGTTTCCGCTTCCGGCAAATCGAACGGTGTGCGGTTCGTTTCTGCGAACGACGCAACCATAAAAATGATGAATGAAATCGGCGCATACGCCACCATCCAGCCGTGCGTGGACTGCCAGGAGATGATCTGGCTCAAATTCAAATTGCCGACGATCAGCAAAACGGGAATGACCGACATGCCCATCGAAATTTCATACGAAATCATCTGCGCGCTCGACCGGATGCCGCCGAACATCGGATATTTCGAGTTCGCCGCGTAGCCCGCCAGCACGATGCCATAGACGCCCATCGAGACGATGCCGAACGTGTAGAGGATGCCGACGTTCAAGTCCGCGATGACCATCTTCTGCGCGCCGAGGTTCGAGCCGAACGGAATTACCGCAATCGTCAGCATCGCCGGAATCACTGTAATCGCCGGAGCCAGCCAGAAATAAATTTTCTTCACGCCCGCCGGGGTAAAATCTTCCTTGACCAGAAACTTCAACCCGTCCGCCAGCGGCTGAAAAACTCCCAGCCGGGTCAAAAACGGTCCGACCACCGGAATATATTTCACGAACGGAGGCGCGGTGCGGTTGGGGCCGACGCGATCCTGAATCCAAGCTGATATCTTGCGTTCGGCCAGCACGGAATACATGACAATGCCCTGCACCACGCCGATGGCGATGGCGATCTTGACCAAACTGAAGATGATGAAATTCCAGTTCATTTTAGATTTGCACAGTCACGCCGGTGTCGCCGAGAGCCTGCCACGTCAGACCGTTGAACGCGGGCACTTCCTTGGCCATTTGGTTGAACAATCCTTCAATCGTCACGAAGCCGTTCTGGCCGGTGACGTTGTGGACGAGGTCATGCAGAAATTCCCATTCCGCGCGCGCGTCGCCGGGGGCTTCGACGGCCTTCATGAATTTCTGGACGCGGCCTTTGGTATTCGTGAACGAGCCGCGCTTTTCCGCATGCGCGCAGCCGGGCAAAATGTAATGCGCCAGTTTCGTGGTGTCGTTCGGCAAAATGTCGCTGACGATGAGTGTGTCCAGCTTCGCGAGCAGTTCCGGTGTGAGGCCATGTTCGTCCACGACTTCGCTGATGGTTTCGCGTTCGCGCAATTTTTCGTTGCTGACCGCGCGTTTGACGATGTTCTCGCCGAAAACGATGAGCGTCTTGATTTTTCCCTGCGCGATGCCGTCGGCAATCTTCGCAAGGTTGATGCCCATCTCGGTAAAGCAAATTCCGGTGAGCCGCGCGCCGTTCGTGTTCGGATTTTTGTCCGCGCTGACGAGAATTTTGTCGCCCTTGCCATCGCGCGGAATCGAATCGCTGATCGCGCCGAGCTTGGCTTTCAATTTTGAAATCAGCCAAAGCTCCTCGTTCGTCTGCCGCGCCGAGGCGACAATCGCAACAGAACCCGCCGGAGCTTTTTTCAGCTTGTCGGAAATTTCATTGAGCGCCGCCGTCCAGGTGGATTTCTGGCCGCGAACCAAAACGTCTTTCAAACGGTCGGCACGGCCGATCCATTTGTAATTCAAGCGTCCGCTGTCGCACATCCATGAACCGTTGACGGCGTCGTTGTCGCGCGGCGTGAAACGATAAATTTTTTCTTCTCGCGAACCGATGAGCGCGCTGCAGCCGGTGCCGCAGTTCGTGCAAAGGCTCTTGGTTTCCTTGAGAAACCATGCGCGCATCTGGAAACGAAAATCTTTCGACGTGAGCGCGCCGACGGGACAGATGTCCACCGTGTTCAACGTGTAATTGTTGTCGAACGGCATTCCGGGGAATGTCGCAATCGTGTTGTAGCTGCCGCGATTGATGATGCCGAGCGCGTCGTCGCCCGCAATGTCCTTCGTGAAACGGATGCAGCGCGTGCATAAGATGCAGCGTTCCGCATCGAGCATGATGCGCGGTCCGAGATCAACTGCCTTCGGCTTGTGAACTTTCGCTTCGACGAAGCGGCTCTGGCTCTGGCCGTAGTCCACCGAGTATTCCTGTAACTTGCATTCGCCAGCTTGATCGCAAATCGGACAATCGAGCGGATGGTTGATGAGCAGCGATTCGAGAACGCCTTCGCGCATCTGTTTCACCGCCGGAGTCTTCGTGTAAATTTCCATTCCCGGCGAAATCGGCGTCGCGCAGGAAATCGCCGGACGCGGCGACTTGGCGATCTTCGGCGTGCCGTCAGGATTCATCACCGGCTTGCGATCCGGGCCGAGCGCGGGCATGCCGTATTCCACGAGGCACATGCGGCAATTGCCGACGACCGGCAGCTTCGGATGGTAGCAGTAATGCGGCACGTCGGTCTTGGCCAGTTCGCAAGCCTGAATCATCGTCGTGGGCGTGAGCTTGCCCGACCAGTCCGCGATGAGACGCGGCACTTCGATTTCGCGCCCGTCCACCTTGACCTTGATCTTCTCGATCGCGGTCGGCGCGGGCTTCGTTTCAGTTGTGGCGGCGGTTGACATTTTTAATTGTGCGAAAGCGCGGTCGGCTTAAGAACCTGCGAACGCAATTCGTAAAAGGCGTGAACTAACGGATGTTCTTTTTCGGACAAATGAATTTTTTCAAAAGTCCGTCTGCCCAAACGTCGGTCAATCAAAGCAAAAGCCTCGATAAGCGGATTCTTGGAAACCAAAGCATCCTTAATCGGGATGTCAAGGTAAGCCAAAATCGCATTGCGAAAAATTCCTTCATCAAAAATGAAATCCGCGTCTGCCTTTTTGCGAGCAGAGTCATAAGCTGCGTGATAATTATCCAGATAATCTTTGCGGTCAGTTTTGTCCGCCGACTTTTTCATCAAGGCCTGATGTTCTTTCCAAACAGCCATGTGACGACGATAATAACTACAATCAAGAATTTCTTTACTATCAACAGTCACCCACGCGCGACCAACTTGGTCGTGCGCGTCACGAAAACGCGTCATGTGAAAATCCACTCTGTCCTGCAATTCAGGACAAATGAATTCTTTCATTCGCGTTTTGATTTTCGACCATTGCATATTTCAGTGATGCGCGGCTTCCAAATGTTTTTGCTCGGCGTCGGCGGGCGCAGAAATTTCTTTTGCACGACGCGCTTCATCGGCGGCGCCTTTGGCGACGAATTCATCTTTGAACTTCGCCACGAAACTTTGCACCGGCCACGAGCACGCTTCGCCGAACGCGCAGATCGTGCGGCCGCCGGGAATGTTGTCGGCAATCTTCACGAGATAGTCCGCGTCCTGCGCGCGGCCTTCGCCGTGCGTGAGGCGATGCAGCGTCTTGTTCATCCAGAGCGAACCTTCGCGGCAGGGCGTGCACTGGCCGCAGCTTTCGTGCGCGTAAAATTCGGAAAGATTGGCGAGCGCCTTGACGATGTCCACACTGTCGTCCATCACAATGATGGCGCTGGAACCGCTCATCGTGCCGGCTTGCGCGAGTGAATCGAAGTCGTAAGGCAAATCGAGCATGTCGGTCTCGACCAAAATCTCTTTGCCCTCGGCGTCTTTTTTCTTGAGCTTAAATTTTTCGCCCGCCTTCAAAACTTTCGAGGACGAACCGCCGGGAATGATGGCCTTCAACTTGTGACCATCACGGAGACCGCCACCGAATTTTGGATCTTCGATGAGTTCGCGGAGCGTTGCCTTGCCGACTTCGATTTCGTAGTAGCCGGGGCGCTTGACGTGGCCGCTCAAGCTGACGATGCGCGTGCCGGTGTTGTTCGGCGTGCCGAGCTTGGCAAATTCCGCGCCGCCCATCGCGACGATGTGCTTCACGTTGCAGAGCGTCTCGACGTTGTTGACGATGGTCGGGCACATCCACAGACCGAGAATCGCGGGAAAATACGGCGGCTTGATGCGCGGATACGGACGCTTGCCTTCGAGCGATTCGATGAGGCCGGTTTCCTCGCCGCAGATGTAAGCGCCCGCGCCGCGATGAACGTAAATCTCCAGATCGTAGCCGGTGCCGAGAATATTTTTGCCGAGGAAATTTTTCGCGCGAGCTTCTTTGAGCGCCTGATTGAGAATCTTCGCGCCTTCGGGCATTTCGCCACGGATGTAAATGTAGGCGAGCTTCACGTCGTTCGCGAAGCAGGAAATAATCATGCCCTCGATGAGCTGATGCGGATCCTTGTGGATGATCTGGCGATCCTTGAACGTGCCCGGCTCGGATTCGTCGGCGTTGCAGATGAGATAAATCGGCTTGCCGCTCTTGCGATCTACAAAGCTCCACTTGAGACCGCAAGAGAAACCGGCACCGCCGCGACCGCGCAGGCCGGAGACTTTCACGTCCTCGCGGATTTGTTCTGCGCCGGAAAGTTTTTTGCCATCGGCCAAATCTTTCGGCGGGATGGCGAGCGCCTTCTTCAGCGCGTCGTAACCGCCATGACGCAAATAGCACTCGATGTCCGGCGTGTAACCGGGTTCATCGGCGTGCTTCAAAATCAATTTGTATTCTTGCGCCATATCAGCAACTTGACTCTTCAATAAATTTCTTTAGCCTGATTCGTCCCATCCTGCCCGATGGTGTAACGGTAGCACAGCAGACTCTGAATCTGTTTGTCATGGTTCAAATCCATGTCGGGCAACCATTTTCCAAATGCAGAAGGCAGAATGACGAATGCAGAATTAAAATTCATTTGCATCCTCCAACAATTTCGTCCGCCTTCGCGTGCGAAACACCCTCGTAAAACTTGTCACCGACCATCATCACCGGCGCGGTGCCGCAGCTCGCCAGGCATTCAACAAACTCAACCGTGAACTTCCCGTCCTTCGTCGTCTGCGGTCCGTGCTTGTGCGCGTCCAGACCAAGCTGCTCACAAAAATGATGATGCAATTCATACGCACCACCGAGCGCGCAGCTTAACGTGCGGCAAACCTTGATCGCGTATTTCCCCTGCGGTTCCTGCCGGAGCATCGGATAAAACGTCAGGATTTCAAAAACATTGATCGGCTGGAGTTCCAGCTTCTTCGCCGTCCATTGAACCGCCTCCGACGAAATCCAGCCGAACTGCTCCTGAATCGCATGCAGCACCATGAGCGACGCGGCGCGTTTCACCGGATAGTGCGAAATCAATTCGTTCACTTCCGCTTCCAAACTGGCTGTGACTTGAAAACTCATGTTGAGTGCAATGCAATCCGGTTGCCTTCGCTGTCCAAAACCACGGCGCGAAACCCATGCGGCCCGATTTGATGTTTCGGTTTCAAATTTTTTCCGCCGTTTTTTTCGACGTCGGCGATCGCGGCGTCGAGCCGGCCATTGCAATTCAAATAAATCATCGGGCCATCAGCAGATGGCTTGGCGTCAAGCACGAGGCACCCGCTGACGCCACTATCGGCGTCGGGCAAAAGTCCGAAGGTCATGCCTTCCACTGAAAGTTTTGCAACTGTCCCGCCCAACACGGCACTGTAAAAGGTTATGGCTCGGTCAAGGTCTTTGACCGGGATATCGCACCAGACGATTTGGCTTGCCATATTCGTTAATGTTTTAGCGGTCACTTTCACCCATGACGAAATCGAGCGAACCCAAAATCACGGGCACGTCGCTGATCATGCAGCCGGGCAGCAATTCGCCGAGTATGCTCAAGTTCACAAATGAGGGCGCGCGGATTTTCAGGCGATACGGCGTGCCGCCGCCCTTGCTGTTGATGTAAAAACCAAGTTCGCCCTTCGGATTTTCGTGGCCGAAATAAATTTCGCCGGGCGGACAGTTCACGCCTTCCGTCACGAGCATGAACTGATGGATCAATTCTTCCATGCTCGACATCACCTTTTGCTTCGACGGCATGGTGATTTTGCCGTCCTGAATGCAGACCGGCTCGTGCGTTTTGTTTTCCGCGCCGCCGGGAATTATATTCAGGCACTGCTCCAAAATTCTCATGCTCTGGCGCATTTCCTCCATGCGAACGAGATAGCGGTCATAACAATCACCAGTCGAACCGATGGCGATATCGAAGTCCAAATCCTTGTAGCAAAGATACGGCTGGTTTTTGCGCAGATCGAATTCCACGCCGCTGCCGCGCAAGTTCGGGCCACTCAGTCCGTAGTCAATCGCCATTTCCTTCGAGACGCCGCCGAGGTCGCGCAGACGATCCACCCAGATACGATTGCGCGTGAGCAAGGTTTCCGCTTCTGCGAGCGCCACGGCAAATTCTTTCAGGAACTGGCGAATCTGATTGCACCACGTCGGCGGAATATCACGCATCACACCGCCGATGCGCGTGTAGCTGGTGGTCAAACGAGCCCCGCTGACGGCTTCGGCAAGGTTGTAAATTTTTTCACGTTCCGTGAACGTGAGCAGGAAAACCGTGACCGCGCCGGTATCCATCGCGAAGGCACCGAGACCGAGCAAATGCGCGGAAATACGGGCTAATTCCGCGCACATCACGCGGATGTATTGGCAGCGCGGCGGCAGTTTGTCATGAATGCCGAGAAGTTTTTCGACCGCGAGCGCGTAGGCGACGTTGTTGGCTAGCGGCGCGAGATAATCCAGCCGGTCCGTGTAAGGGATGAACTGGGTGTAAGTCATGTTCTCGGCGATTTTTTCGTCGCCGCGATGCAGATAACCCACGTCCGGATCGGCCTTGGTAATGACTTCGCCGTCCAGCTCCAGCACGATGCGCAAGACGCCGTGCGTGGCCGGATGCGACGGCCCCATGTTCAAGACCATGCGCTCGCCCTGAATATCCTGCGCCTCTTCCACCGCAGCGGCGGCGCGCGCGGCAGAATCGGGAATTTCAATGTCTTGAACTTGAGCCATGAAAATTATTCTTCGGGCGTGCGCACACGCGGTTCGCGGCCAATCGCATCGCCACTGCTCGGAATCGTCACGAACGGGCCACCTTCCATCGGCGAAATCTGGGTGAATGCCACGCCGGGCAAATCCGACGGCTTGCCGGCCAGCGGGAAATCCTTGCGCAACGGAAAATACGGATAGCCTTCCCACATCAAAATGCGGCGCAAATCAGGATGGCCGCTGAAACGGATGCCCATCATGTCGTAAATTTCGCGCTCGTGCCAGTTGGCCGTGCGCCAGACGGGCAACACGCTCGGCAGCTCGGATTTTTCCTCGCTCACGTCAGTTTTCAGGCGCAATTCCTCGCCGCCAACCATGCTGCGCAAATGATAAATCACAGTCCAGCGCGGGTCTTCGCCGTAATTATCCACGCTGGAAATGTCCACGAGATAATCGAAGCCGAGCTGGCGTTTGGCAAAATTACAGACATCAAAAATCTTTTCCGCGTCGGAGATTTTCAGGGAGATTTCGCCGCGAAACTCCGTCGGTTCGGCGATGATCGCGCCGAACTTGGCCTTGATTTTATTGGCGGATTCGAGGGCGGACACGAATTTATTTCTCCTGAAGATTCAACAGTTTGGCCGCCACGGTGCCCTGCAAAATGGGCTGTTTGCCGATTTTTTCCTGAATTTTTATCAGCGCGTCCAGCACGGCTTCGGGCCGGGGCGGACAGCCGCCGATATAGACATCCACCGGCACGATTTTATCCACGCCCTGCAAAACGGCGTAGCTGCGATACATCCCGCCGGTCGAGGCGCACGCGCCCATCGCGATGACCCATTTCGGCTCGGGCATCTGGTCGTAAATGCGCTTGAGAAAGCCGGCAGATTTGTAAGTGACCGTGCCGGCGACAATCATGCAGTCGGCCTGGCGCGGCGAAAAGCGCATGACTTCGGAGCCAAACCGGGAAATGTCGAAGCGGCTGGCTCCAGCAGCCATCAGTTCAATCGCGCAACACGCCAGACCCATCGGCATCGGCCAGACGGAGTTTTTGCGGAACCACGCGAGCGCAGCATCAACGGTCGTCAACACGACGTCGCCTTCGATTTTTGAATTGTAGCCGTATTCGCTTTGCGTCTGCATT
>OBLU010003520.1_pt1 | contig 14175 bp, 16 predicted proteins | sample 1518681 | NCBI WGS metagenome assembly OBLU01 (sample SAMEA3539304, study PRJEB22396) | soil metagenome | biome: tundra; feature: field; material: soil | place: USA | collected 2010-05 | depth 0.15 m
GCGTACGTCGACAGGACGGTGACGCCCAACCCTCCCGCGACCGCTCGTTTCAACGCGCCGTTGCTCGCCATCTCCATGGCCGGAATCGGTTCGGCACCCGCGCTGCGCAGGATGCGTTCGGCGGACTCGCGGGTGCCGGATCCTCGCTCACGGAGGAGGAGCGGACCGTCGAGCAGATCGCTCGGCAGCAACGGCTCCCGATCGGCGAGCGGGTGCCCCGGGGCGCAGAAACACATCAGCGAGTTCTCGAGAAACGGCTCGGCGGCAAGCGCGTCGTCCTCCCACAGCGTTCCCACGACGCCGACATCGGCCGTGCCCTCGAGGAGCAGTTCGCGCACCTGAGCGCGGTTGACGACATCGAGGCTGAGCGCGACCCCGAGGTGCTCACGATGGAACGCCGCCATCGCGTCGGGGAGGATGTAGATGCCGACGGTGGTATCGCCGGCGACACGGACCCGCCCGCTGCGCAGGCCGGCAACGTCCTCGATCGCCTCCTCGGCGTCGCTCACCATCGCGAGGATCCGGCCGGCACGCTCGTGGAGCGCCTCGCCGACGGCTGTGAGTACGGGGCTTCGACTGCCGGGATCGAGGAGCGGCCGCCCGACGGCGCGGGCGAGAGCCTGCATCTGGTGGGTCACCGCCGGCTGGGTCAGTGAGAGCACCTCGGCAGCACGCGTGAAGCTCCGGTGCTGGATAACGCTCGTGAAGATGCGCAGCTGGCGCAGCGTGATGCGGCGCTCGAGGTTGCTTTCCATTATGCGATCTTATTGAAAGTATAAGAATCATGCATTGGACTGCAAGATGGCCGTGCTCTATGGTCCATTCATGGTTGCTCTCAGCCCAGGCGCCCACAGGCAGACAACGTGCCGATGAGCGACGTTCCCGCCGAGGTGGCGCCCATCTTCGTCGGGATCGGCGGCGACAGCGGCAGCGGTAAGTCGACCCTGGCGTCGGCTTTCTACGACCTGCTTGGGGCGGAGCGAATCACCACGGTGTGCCTCGACGACTACCACTCGCTCGATCGGCGTGAACGAGCGCTGATCGGGGTCACGGCGCTCAACCCTCGCGCCAACAACTTCGCGCTCATGGAGGAGCAGTTGTGGGCGCTCAAGCGCGGTGAGGCGATCGCCAAGCCCGTCTACGACCACCAGGATGGCACCTTCAAAGCGTCGGAGCGGGTCGAGCCGAACGAAGTCGTGATCATCCAGGGCCTGCATCCGTTCCTGCTCCCGGGTATTCGTGAGGCATTCGACCTGAAGGTCTGGCTCGATCCCGAAACCAAATTGCGGATCAAGTGGAAGCTGCAACGGGACATCGCCAAGCGCGGCTATGACGAGAGCCAGGTGCGCGCCGAGATCGAGGCACGCCGCGCCGACGCCGAGGCTCACATTCAACCCCAGCGCGCGCAGGCCGACCTCGTGGTGTGCTTCTCCTCCCCCAACGAGGAGCTCTCGCCCGGAACGACCGACCATCTCAATGTCCGGTTGACGCAGCGTCATTCACTCCCGCAGCTCGCGTTCGAGCACGGCCTCGACAACGGCTCCACGGTGCGCTTGCGCAACGACATCGCCGACGAGGACGGGCGTCGATCCGACGTCATCGAGATCGACGGGCGCATCTCCGTTGACGATGCTGCGCGAATCGAACGTGCGGTGTGGGACCACGCGAGCGACCGGCACCACCATCTCCACCACCTGCGCCAGAAGCAGCTCGGGAGCTACGACGAACCGCACGGGCGCCGGCACAGCGACCCCCTCGGTCTGACCCAGCTCATCCTCGCCCATCGGATCCTCAGCGCCCAGAAGTCGTTGCTTGTCCGCGTCAAGGCAGATGAGTACGCGGCAATAAGCAACCGGCTGACGTCAACACGAGTCAGCTCCACGGAGATGAGCGGATGACAGCAATCGAGAGTCCCCTGAGAGACGCCGCAACGGACCGCTGGTCCTCCGGCGTCATCCCCTACGCGCAGATGGGCTACTGGCAGCCCGACTACGTCCCCAAGGACACCGACGTCCTGTGCGCGTTTCGCATCACGCCACAGGAGGGCGTTCCTCCGGAGGAGGCGGCTGCGGCCGTCGCCGGTGAGTCGTCAACGGCGACGTGGACCGTGGTCTGGACCGATCGGCTCACCGCCCATGAGCACTACCAGGCGAAGGCCTACAAGGTCGAGCCAGTCGCCGGAACGCCCGGGCAGTACATCGCGCTCATCGCCTATGCGCTCGACCTCTTCGAGGAAGGATCGATCGCGAACCTGACCTCCTCGATCATCGGCAACGTCTTCGGGTTCAAGGCATTGCGCGCGCTGCGTCTCGAGGACATGCGCATCCCGTTGCACTACGTGAACACGTTCCAGGGGCCACCGCACGGCATCGTGATGGAACGCGAATACCTCAACAAATACGGTCGCCCGCTGCTCGGCGCAACCACCAAGCCCAAGCTCGGGCTGTCCGCGCGCAACTATGGTCGCGTTGTCTACGAGGCACTTCGCGGTGGCCTCGATTTCACCAAGGACGACGAGAACATCAATAGCCAGCCCTTCATGCGCTGGCGCGACCGCTACCTCTCCTCGATGGAGGCGGTGAACAAGGCGATGGCTGAGACCGGCGAGATCAAAGGGCACTATCTCAACGTCACGGCCGGCGACATGGAGGCGATGTACGAGCGCGCCGAATTCGCGAAGGAGCTCGGCAGCATCGTCATCATGCTCGACCTCACCGTGGGGTTCACGGCGATGACGTCGATGTCGAAATGGGCACGGCGCAACGGCATGCTGCTCCACCTCCACCGCGCCGGACACGGCACCTACACGCGGCAGAAGACCCACGGCGTGAGCTTTCGCGTGATCGCCAAGTGGTGCAGGCTTCTCGGCGTCGATCACATCCACGCGGGCACCGTGGTCGGCAAGCTCGAGGGTGACCCGAACATGGTGCAGGGGTACTACGACATCCTCCGCAAGGGATTCGTGGAGCGCGACCTCCGGCATGGCATCTACTTCGATCAGGACTGGGGCTCGATGCCCGGCGTGATGCCGGTTGCATCGGGCGGTATCCATGCGGGTCAGACCCACCAGCTTCTGCACTACCTCGGCGAGGATGTCGTCCTCCAGTTCGGCGGGGGCACCATCGGTCATCCGATGGGGGTTGCCGCCGGCGCGACGGCGAACCGCACCGCAGTCGAGCTGATCGTCCAGGCGCGCAACGAAGGCCGCGATTACTTCACCGAGGGCCCGGAGATCCTGCGCGCTGCGGGTCGCTGGTGCGCCCCGCTTCGCGCCGCGCTCGACGTCTGGGGAGACATCAGCTTCAACTACGAATCAACCGACACCCCCGACGCCGCCACCACGGCAACACCGGCCTGAGGAGCACGAAGATGCACGTCACCCAGGGAACCTTCTCGTACCTGCCGCCGCTGAGCAACACGCAGATCAAGGCACAGGTGCAGTACGCGATCGACAACGACTGGGCGCTTTCGGTGGAGTTCACCGACGACCCGCACCCGCGCAACTTCCTCTGGGACATGTGGGGCCTGCCCATGTTCGACATGCGCGATCCGGCTGCGATCCTGCTCGAGATCCAGCGCTGTCGTGACGCGTACCCCGCTCGCTATATCCGCGTCAACGCCTACGACCGGCGGCTCGGGCGTCAGACGACGGCGCTGAGCTTCATCGTGCAGCGTCCCAAGAATGAGACGGGCTTCCGCCTGGAGCGACAGGAGGGCCCGGATCGCCAGGTCCGCTACACCCTGCACCCCTACGCACTGGATCGTGGGACCGGCGAGCGCTACGAGAGCTGAGCGATGACCCAGGACCCTCACGTCCCCTTTGGGATGCCTCGTCCGTCGGCCGTTCATCTGGCGGCGTCTGTCCCCGAGGCGGTGACCGGAAACGGTGCGGTCACGCATGCGGGAGCGGGCCAGCCGCCCCCGGCTCCGGTGGACATCGATGTCGAGGCGGAAGCGCGCTCATCGGGTGTGTTCGATGTCATCGACGACCTCGATCGCGAACTCGTCGGGCTCGATCCCGTGAAGACCCGGATCCGCGAGATCGCCGCGCTCCTCGTCGTTGACATGGCACGCCGCCGCTTCGGCCTCGAGGCCGAGCGCCCGAACCTGCACATGTGCTTCACGGGCAGCCCCGGGACCGGCAAGACCACGGTCGCGATGCGCATGGCCACCGTCCTCCACCGCCTCGGGTACCTCGCCAAGGGCCACCTCGTTGCGGTCACACGCGACGAGCTCGTCGGGCAGTACATCGGACACACGGCGCCGAAGACACGCGAGGTCCTGAAGCGGGCCATGGGTGGCGTGCTCTTCATCGACGAGGCGTACTACCTGCACCGGCAGGAGAACGAGCGGGACTACGGACAGGAGGCCATCGAGATCCTCCTTCAGGTCATGGAGAATCAGCGCAACGACGTCGTCGTGATTCTGGCCGGCTACCGCGATCGCATGGACCAGTTCTTCAGCAGCAACCCCGGCATGGGCTCACGGATCGCGCACCATATCGACTTCCCCGATTACGACCTCGATGCACTGGTCGCGATCGCGCGGATCATGCTCGAGCGCCAGCGCTACACGTTCTCGAGTGACGCCGAGCCGGCCTTTCGGGAGTTGATGTCGCGGCGCATGACCCAGCCGCGATTCGCCAATGCCCGAAGCGTTCGGAACGCCCTGGAGCGTGCGCGTCTCCGGCAGGCGAACCGGCTGGTCTCCGGCGGGAAGGTGGTGACTCGCGACGACCTGATGAGCATCGAGGCCGAGGACATCTACAAGAGCCGCTGGTTCACGGAGGCGCCCGACGAGCAGCCGCTCGAACGGCGAGTCGCCCCCGCGGACTAGAAGGTGACGTTGCGCTTGATCGCGGGTTCGCCGCGCGCGTCCGTGCGCTCGCCGACCTTCGCTCAGCAGATCCGGGGGAGCGGGTCGCCGATCAGCATGTCGACCACGCGAGTGCCGCCGAAGCTGGTGTGGAGGAACACCATGCCCTCCGGGTCCGCCAGCACCTCGCCGATCACGGCCGCCTCGGCACCCTCCGGGCGCGAGCGCATCAACTCGACAGCCCGGGACGCGTGCTCCCTGGCTACGACGGCGACCAGCTTGCCCTCGTTGGCGATGTAGAGCGGGTCGATCCCGAGGATCTCGGCCACGCCGCGAACCTCGTCGTGGACCGGGAGGGATATCTCGTCGATCGCCACAGCCACGCCGGCGGCCTGGGCGATCTCGTTGAGCACCGTGGCCACCCCGCCGCGGGTCGCGTCGCGCATGAAGTGCACGTCGACACCGTCGTCCAGGAGCGCCGCCGTCAACCCGTGCAACGGCATCGTGTCGCTGCACAGGTTGTCAGCCTCGAGATCGACGTCGCCCCGAGCGAGCATCACGGTGCTGCCGTGGTCGCCCATCGCTCCGCTGAGGAGGACGAAGTCACCGGGCACGATCCGATGGATTGCGAGGCGCTGGGGCAGAGCGACCACGCCGACGCCGGTGGTGGTGATGAACAGCTGATCGGCCTTGCCGCGGGGCACCACCTTCGTGTCGCCGGTGACGATGTTGACCCCCGCCCGGTCGGCGGCGCGGCGCATCGATTCGACCACCCGACGGAGGGTCGCGACGTCCAGGCCCTCCTCGAGAATGAATGCCGCTGAGAGGCCGAGCGGTGTTGCGCCTCCGACGGCCAGGTCGTTGATCGTGCCGTTGACCGCGAGTTCGCCGATGTCGCCGCCCGGGAAGAAGAGGGGGCTCACCACGAACGAGTCAGTCGTGACCGCGAGGCCGATGTTGTCCACGCCTGGAAGCATGAGCACCGCTTGGTCGCCGAGTTGATCGAGCACCGGGTTGCTGAGGATGTTGCCGAACAGCGCGGTGACCAGCGTATGACTTGCTTTCCCGCCGGCGCCGTGGCTCATGGTGATCGCGTCTTCCCGTAGCGAGGGCTTGCGCTTGCGGATCTCGGCGATGCGCTCGAGCACGCGTTGCTCGGGATCCGTGTTGCGCGCCGATGCCGCCTTGATGGCTGCGCCGCTTCCGGGTTCGACCATGGTGTCGGTCATCCCACCTGCGCCGGAATTGGGCGGAACTCGCGCTCGGCAGCGTTGCCGTTGGCGTGCCCATTGCCGTTGGGATGCTCACCCGACGCCAGGACCCGCTCACGCTCGCGTGCCCGGGAGTAGCGACCGAAGTTGTAGTACGCGGCGCATGCGCCTTCGGAGGACACCATGCAGGTGCCGATGGGTGTCTCCGGGGTGCACGCCGTGCCGAACACCTTGCACTCCCACGGTTTGAGGACGCCTTTGAGCACCTCGCCGCACTGGCACGCCTTCGGGTCGGCAACGCGAACGCCGGCAACGGAGAACACCTTCTCCGCGTCGTACTCGGCGAATTCGTCCTGCAGCTCGAGCGCGCTCTGGCTGATGAACCCGAGACCGCGCCACTCGAAATGGGAGCGGAGCTTGAACACCCGCGCCAGCACCTCGAGCGCCTTCGGGTTGCCGTCGTCGTGGACCACGCGCTTGTACTGGTTCTCGACCTCGCAGCGTCCCTCGTTGATCTGCTGGATGATCATGTGCACGCCCTGGAGGATGTCGAGTGGCTCGAATCCAACCACGACCACGGGCTTCTTGTATGTGTTGGTGACGAACTCGAACGGCCGGATCCCCACCACGGTCGAGACGTGTCCCGGGCCGAGGAACCCGTCCAGCTGCAGACCCGGCGAGTCGAGGATCGCCTTCATCGGCGGGATGATGGTCACGTGGTTGCAGAACACGAAGAGGTTGCGAATCCCCTCAGCCTTCGCACGCATCAGGGTCAGCGCCGTCGACGGCGCGGTGGTCTCGAACCCGATCGCGTAGAAGACGACCTTTCGGTCGGGGTTCTGCTGCGCGATCTTCAGCGCGTCGAGAGGCGAGTACACCATGCGCACGTCCGCACCCGCGGCCTTCGCGTCGAGCAGGCTGCCCTCGCTGCCCGGGACGCGCATCAGGTCCCCAAAGCACGTGAAGATGACCCCCGGCTGATGGGCGACCGCGATGCCGTCGTCGAGACGGCCCATCGGGATCACGCACACCGGACATCCGGGCCCGTGGACCAGCTCGACATTGCTCGGGAGCAGGTCCTCGATGCCGTACTTGAAGATCGTGTGCGTGTGCCCGCCGCACACTTCCATGATCTTCCAGTGCCTGTCGCCGGACTCGGCGGCAATGCGCGCACCCAGGGCCCGGGCGATGTCCGCGTTGCGGAACTCGTCTGCGAACTTCATGACGGCTTCCCGACGCCCTCGACGGCGCCAACCGGCTCGTCCTCCGCTGCCTGCCATTCGCGGATCTGCTCCACCTCGTCGGTGTACGCGGAGCCCATCTCCTCGAGGATGCGCAGCGTCTCAGCTGCCTCGGTCTCGCTGACCCGGCTGAGCGCGAAGCCGACGTGCACCAGCACGTACTCACCGGGCTCGGTCGCGTCCTCGCCGACCAGCAGCGAGGTGTTGATCCGGCGCTGGACACCCCCGAGCTCGACCTTGCCATACATGCGCTCCTCGTCGACATACTCGACGAGACGGGCGGGAATCGCTAGGCACATGCCGGCTCTCCTTCAAGTGCACGCTGCACCAACTCCGTGAGGAGGTGGTAAAACGTCATCTGTACCTCCTGTATGCGATGGACGCTGCTGGATCGAACGACGAAGCAGTGGTCGGAGACCTGTTCACGGGCGAGGCGTCCCCCGTCGTATCCACAGATCGCGATCGTGTTCATGCCGCGACGCCGCGCCTCGGCGAGTCCGCGGACGAGGTTCTCGGAGTTTCCACTCGTCGACACAGCGAGCACGACGTCATCTGCGCGTCCCAGGGCGATGATCTGGCGCACGAAGACGTCGCCGAATCCCACGTCGTTGCCGATGCCAGTGACGACGGCGATGTCGTTGCTGAGGCAGAGCGCCGCAATCGGCCTGGCGCCATCGGACGGCATGAGCATCTCGGTGACCATGTCCGCCGCCGAAGTGGCGCTGCCGCCGTTGCCGAGTGCGAGTAAGCGTCCGCCTCGCCGGAACGCCGCCGCCATGTCCTCTGCGACGCGAACGATCTCGTCACCGAACTCGTCGAGCAGCTCCAGGCGAAGGCGATTGCTCTCAGCCGACTTCTCGAGCGGGGCACGAGCCAGTTCCAGGACGAGCGCATCGCCGGCCGCGGGCTGCGGGCTGAGCATCGGGTAGAGCAACTGCGAGAACGGATCACGGCCGGATTCGGTCATGCGCCCGCCTCCACCGGCGTGCCTCGTTGCAGCGCCACGCCACCATGGCAGAGCAGCACCTCACCAGCGGTGACCCCGTCGAGGAGGTCGATGCCGACCTCGGCCGGTTCGCCGGCGATGGTGCCTCGAGCGACTCCGGCGCCGGCGTCCACGTCGGTGACGACCAACGCGAGAAGCTGATCAGAGCAGGTGATGCACACCTCGTCGTGGCATTCGGCGCTCATGGCGCGTCTCCAATGCCGCGATGGTTGAGGACGATGTGCACGAGCTCCCAGAGCATGTGGTATGTCGCCAGGTGGAGCTCGTGCGCAGCGCTTCGATCTGTGCCCGGCACGTGGAACGCAAAGTCGACTCTTTCGCCACCGGCGCGATCGTCACCTGAGGTGAGCGCCACGGTGAGCATGCCCGCGGCGGTCCCGGCGTCGAGCCCGCGCGTGATCGAGGCATGCACGGGCGCGTGCGCGAAAGCGAGCGCGATGTCGCCCGAACGTCCGAGCACGCGCAACTGGTGCGCATAGACGTCCGCCGCGGCTTCTCCTTGCAGGATGCCGGTGACGGTGGCCATATCGTTGGTCAGCGACAGCGCCGGAAGTGCGCGGCAGCCCGGCAGCACCGGATGCACGAACTCCACCGAGTTGTGCTGAGCGTCGGTGGCATGCGGACCCGAACCGAACACGAGCAGCGTTCCCCCGGCGAAGAACCGATCGGCCATCGCCGCGGCGCACGCGGCGATGGCGTGTGCATAGCGCCCGAAGTAGGTGTCGCCCGCCTGGTTCGATGCGCGGACCTTCTCGTCGAGCAGGGCGCGACCGGTGGCGAGCGCCGCGTCGCGGTCGGGCCTGACCTCCACCGTCATGTCACGTCACCCCCACGGGGTTGTGAGGCTGCGACGAGCGCCTGCCCCAGGCTGATGCCGCCATCGTTGGCCGGGACCTGTTGATTGGTATAGACGAGAAGATCGCGTTCGCGCAGGAGGCGCTCGACGCGGGCGAGGAGCAGGGCATTCTGAAAGACGCCGCCGCTGAGCGCGATGCGGTCCACGCCGAGGTCTGCGCCGAGGCGCATGCAGACCTCGGCGATCCCGCGCGCAAGGCTCTCGTGAAACATGGCTGCCAGCACCTCGAGCGGCCGGCCTCGCCGCCGCTGCTGAACCAGCATGCGGACGAGGTGCACAGTGTCGAGCACGAGCGGGTCGCCGCCCAGCGGCATATCGGGTATCTCGGAGGTGGCGACATCGCCCGCTGTTGTCGCGAGTGCTTCGAGACGCATCGCCGCCTCGGCTTCGTACGTCGAGATGTGCGCGACGCCGAGCAGGCTCGCGACCGCGTCGAACAGGCGGCCGGCGCTCGTGGTGATCGGAGCGGTCTCCGACATGGCGAGGCGCGAGACGAGCCGCCAGCGACGCTGGTCGGGCGCGGCTGCCGCGTCGTTGAACCAGGCAGGCGGGGTGTCGCTCAGTTCACCTGCGGCTGCGAGGTAGGCGATCGCCATGCGCCATCCCTCGCGGGCACACGCATCGCCTCCGGGTTGGCGCACGGCCGCGATGTGCCCTGCGCGGCGGTACGCACGCTCGTCGCAGAGGAGAAACTCGCCGCCCCATATGGAGTTGTCGGGTCCGAGGCCAACACCGTCGAAGGCAACGCCCAGCACCATGCCGCGCACTCCGTGCTCGGCGAGCACGCTCGCAATATGCGCGTGGTGATGTTGCACTCGCACCGCTCGAGCACCCGACTCCCACCACCGTTCAGCCATCCGCGTCGAGGCATAGTCGGGGTGCAGATCCGAGGCAACCGTGGCAGGATTGGCTCGGAACAGGCGCAGATAGGTTCGCAGCGCCTCGTCATAGTGACCGAGTGTCCGGGGACTGTCGAGGTCACCGATGTGCGGACCGGTAAAGGCGTTGCCATCGTTCACAACGCAGAAGGTGTTCTTGAGATGGGCGCCCAGGGCGAGCACCTGCTGGTCGCCGGAATCGATTCGCACGGGAAGCGGGCAGTACCCGCGGGCGCGCCGGATCATCCGTGACGTACCGTCGACAACGCGCATGACGGAGTCGTCGTACCGCGCAGAGATCTCGCGATCGTGCAGGAGAAAGAGGTCGGCGATGCCACCCAGGCGCTGCACACCTTCGTCGTTGTCCTTGGCGATCGGCTCCTCACTGACGTTGCCACTGGTCATCACCAACGGTCCTCCCGTGGTGCGAATCAGCAGGTGGTGCAGAGGCGTGTAAGGCAGCATGACGCCGAGTTCCTGAAGGCCCGGTGTCACCGAGTTCGCGAGCGTTGTCCCGGCACGGTCGCGCCGTCGCTGGAGGAGGACGATCGGCCGCGCCGATCCCGCGAGCAATGCGGCTTCCTCATCACCGACGACGCAGAGGTCGCGGATCATTCCGAGGTCGGCGCACATGAGCGCGAACGGCTTGGCGGGCCGGTGCTTGCGCTCCCGCAGGCGCCCGACCACCCCATCGTCGGTGGCGTCACAGCAGAGCTGAAACCCGCCCAGGCTCTTCAGCGCGATGATCTCGCCGCGCGCGATCGCGGCGCCGGCGAGGTGAATCGGATCACCTGAAAGCTCGATCCCGCGCGCATCGGCGCACCAGAGGCGTGGACCACACTCGGGGCACGCGTTCGGCTGCGCGTGAAAGCGCCGGTCGGCGGGGTCATCGTATTCCCGCGTGCATGCCTCGCACATCGTGAAATGACGCATGGTCGTCAGGGGCCGGTCGTACGGAACGTCCTCGATGATCGTGAAACGCGGCCCGCAGTTGGTGCAGTTGGTGAACGGGTATCGCTGTCGGCGATTGTCCGGTGAGAGGATGTCGGCGACGCACTCCGGGCAGGTCGCAGCGTCTGGTGCGATCGGCTGATAGTCGCCGTCGATTGCGCGGCTTTCGACGATGCGGAAGCAACCGTCGCCCACCACCTCGAGCGGCTCGGAGTCCACGGAGTCGATGCGGGCGAGGCGCGGAGCACCGGTGCGCACTGCGCTGGCGAACGCCTCGAGCGCCAATCCGCGGCCCTCCACCTCGATGACAACCGCTCCGGAGGTGTTGCAGACCCAGCCGGTGAGACCGAGCCGGGTCGCAAGATTCCACACGAACGGACGGAACCCCACCCCTTGAACCACGCCGCGCACCGAAAAACGCCGCCGCTCCAGGACACCACGCGCGGGTGCGTTCGCACCCGCAGCGCGGGTTGTCGGCAGTGGGCTAACGACGCTCATGCCATCAGACGGCGCGCAGGCCATTCCACTCCAAGTCCCCGTGTCGCTACGGCTGCCGTTCGGCCACGATGTGGACCTGCAGATCCACGTCCGGTTCCACCTTGAGAATGATCAGACGCGGAGGATCGATGCCGAAGTCCTTGACGTTGATCACCTGCTGCCCGTCGATCGTCATCGTCGTTCCGTCGACGCTGAGATGCAGGTCCCCACTGATCTCTCGCGTCTGGCCGTGCATGGTGAGCTGCGCCGCCGCACGGTAGTGGCCGTTGGCGTCCAGCGCTTCACCGTGAGTCACCTTGGCGGTGATCGTCGGATAGCGCGAGACGTCGAATCGCCGGCGCATCTCCCGATCCTGGATGCCGTTCCCCGACTTGATGGCATCGACCGGCAACGTCAACTCGGCACTGTAGGGCTGGTCGAGGCGAGGTCTCCCCTGCTCGTCGACCTCGCACTCGATCACGCCACTGAGCGCGTTGGCGTTGATATGCGACGGGTGAAGATTGACTCTCAGGCCGACTTTGACCGTGGTCTGGGCGGTGTTCACTTGGAAGCGTGGCACAGCAGGTTCTCGTTCCTCCTACATCGACCGGATTTTCAGATACAGCTGAGTGGCGCGCTGCGAGCAGCGATCACTCCGTCTCATCGTGATCAACGTTGGAGTCGCTGCAGGACACCGGCGCCGGTCGGCGCCTGTAGAGAACGTGAATCGATGCAACTCGTCGCTGGATCCTCCGATCGAGGTGGCCGGTCACGCCGTTCGACGCGGCGGGAAGGGTGACACCGACGTGGGTCGGTGTTTGATCCTTGGCAACCGCCATGTAGCCAATGGCCTGCAGCGCCGCCTCATCCCTGCCGTACTCCGCCAGGTCGACGTAGTGCCGCACCATGGCCTCGGGGAAGGCATCACGGCGGACCATTCGCCGGACATCGCGCGCGTTGAACCAGTCTCGGATCGACCCCGCAACTCTGATCGCCGCCACGAGACCTCCTCCGGCTCCGCGCCCATGGATGGTTCAGAGCATACCCTGCGGCGTCGCGCCCTATCCCGCGAACGGCCAGCGTGCCGCGCCGAGCTCGCGCGACACGCCGCGCGCAGCCTCCACCACCGCCGTCGAAAGTCCGCGAGCCGGTCCTCGAGAAAAGACACGATCGGTATCCCCCACCACGGCGATGGCGCCGACGGCCTTGCCGGCGCGATCGAAGATGGGTGCGGCGACGCTGGATTCACCGAGGACCGCTTCGTCGCGCTCGGTGGCGATTGCCTGGAGACGTATGGTGTTGAGTTGAATCCGCAGAGCGGCGGCATTGGGTGTCCGTTTGGTCAATCGTTCCAGTGGCGCCGACAGCAGGTTGTCGATGATGTCGTCCGGCGCAAACGCGAGCAGCGCCTTGCCGAGAGCGCTTGCGTGCAGCGGCAGCTGCGAACCGACCTCGAGGATCTGCAGCGTCGCGTCCGGACGGAACACGTGGTGCACCACCACCGCAGTGGGGCCGTGCATGACACCGACCCGGACAGCGGATTTGGTGCGCACCGCGAGCTGGGCGGCGTAGGTGATCGAGCGCGAGCGCAGCTCGTTGACGTCGAGATATGAGTAGCCGAGTTGCAGCAGGCCGGCACCCAGCTGGTATTTCTCGGAAACGCGATCCTGCTCCACAAATCCCTGGGCGAGCAGGGTCTGCAGGAGTCCGTGGACCGTTGGACGCGCGAGGCCGAGCCGTTCGGCGAGCTCACTGACGCCCAACCTCCCCGGACCGCCCGCGAGCGCCTTGAGAATTGCGGCGGCGCGATCGACGGACTGGATGCTCGTCGGTCGCCGGCTATTCGGCATTGCTGAATTATGGTCGAGGATGTAGACTAGTCGGAATTCTGAACCGACCGCGTGACAGCGAGGGAAGTGGTGGCCGTCGGGATTGTACTGGTCTCACATAGCCCCCAGTTAGCTGCCGGGCTGACGCTTCTCGCCGGTCAGATGGCGGGACCGGACGTGCATATCGAACCCGCCGGCGGCGACCAGGACGGCGGTCTCGGCACCTCGGACATTCTTGTCCGCGCGGCGATCGCGCGAGCAGACCAGGGCGACGGCGTGCTCCTGCTCTGCGACCTGGGGAGCGCGATTCTCACCGTGCGCGACGTGCTCGATGGAAACGGCAACGGTCATGTTCGCCTCGTCGACGCTCCCTTTGTCGAGGGTGCGGTGGCGGCTGCGGTGGTTGCGTCGTCGGGCGCACCGCTTGACGACGTGGCCCGGGCGGCCGAGGAGGCGCGTGATGCTCGCAAGCTCTGAGGCAACCATGACCCTCCCCGAGGGCATCGCCCTCCATGCTCGGCCTGCCTCACTCTTCGTCCGCACGGCGATGCGTTTCCACTCGAAGATCGTCGTCGCCGCAAATGGCCGGGAGGCCGACGCCAAGAGCATCCTCAGCGTTCTCGGTCTCGGCGCCACCGCGGGCACCACGCTGCTCGTGCGCGCCGACGGCGAGGATGCCGCGGCCGCCCTCGACGCTCTCGCGGAATCCCTAGCCGGCGTCGTCGAGTAGCGAGCGCAGCGGGCGGGCGAGCGACTCCACTTCGGCCGCGGACTCGGCGTCGAGTGCTCCGCTGGCGATCCGGGCTGCTTCGCCGTAGTCCAGCGCTCGCACCCACGCCCGCACCTGCGCCACCCTGGCAGCGCCGACGCTGAGCTCATCGATCCCCAATCCGACCAGAAGGGGCATGACC
>OBLU010003522.1_pt1 | contig 14174 bp, 7 predicted proteins | sample 1518681 | NCBI WGS metagenome assembly OBLU01 (sample SAMEA3539304, study PRJEB22396) | soil metagenome | biome: tundra; feature: field; material: soil | place: USA | collected 2010-05 | depth 0.15 m
ATCGACAAAGAAGGCCATCAGGCGCAAGAGTCGGGCTATCGCCAGCACCTTAAGAACCGGGACCTGGCAGAACAAATCCATAATCAGTTTGCGAGGGATAGGGAGGACTCAGACCCAGGTATTCATCCGGATCCGCTGAAACCAAGGCAAAGAGTCTTTTGGTTTTGTTTGGGCTCGCTGTTGATTTATTGGGGCTTCCTTTTATCGCGAGTAGTCGGCCGATCTTGGGTCGGAATGAATGGAGGGGACTTTTGGATAGCCTTTCTTGTTTCCTTCCTGCTTCTCCCCGGAGGTATTTTGGTCTGGCCTGGCGTCTTCCTAGCCTGCATTTCTCACAGGCCGAGTGTTGATTGCGTTGGTGTAGATAAAAAAGGCTTGGAAAGGCCGTCTTTTCATGGCATAACTGCGTTGTCGAAGCGTAGTTGTATCCGAGGAAAGGCGGCCTTTCTTATGACAGAGTGTAACCAAGAAACATTCGCATTTACAGCTCATTTTTCGCGCCGTGTTGAGGCTGCGTTCACCGCCGGCCAAGTCTGCAGCGACGGCGGGTCGCTACTGCTGCGCGAAGCGGACCGCAAGATCAAACTGCTGGGACGTCTGGCTGGCTGCTTCAGCGACGGCCGCTCACCTTTGCTGGTCAAACACCAGTTGTCCGAGATGCTGGCGCAGCGCATCTACGGTCTGGCGCTGGGTTACGAAGACCTCAACGATCACGAGCAGCTGCGCTCCGATCCGCTGCTTGCCCTGCTCAGCGGCAAGCGCGACCTGGACGAGCCGTTGGCCGGCAAAAGCACACTGAACCGTCTGGAGTTGGCCGGCAAGACCGCCCGCTATCACAAGATCGCTTACTCGGCCGAAGCCCTGGACCGGCTGCTGGCAGACCTTTTCATCGAGTCGCACGCCACGCCGCCGAGCCAGATCGTGCTCGACCTGGACGCCACCGACATCCCGATTTACGGCCATCAGCCGGAGCGTTTCTTCCATGGCTATTACGACAGCTACTGCTATCTGCCGCTGTATATCTTCGCCGGTGACCAGTTGTTGTGTGCGCGGTTGCGGCCGGCCAACCGGGACGCGGCCGCCGGTTCGGTCGAGGAAGTCAGCCGCATCGTGGCGCAGTTGCGCAAGCGCTGGCCGCAGATGAAAATCATCCTGCGCGCCGACTCCGGTTTTTGCCGCGAAGAGCTGATGGGCTGGTGCGAAGGAGAAGAAAACCATGTTGATTACGCCTTTGGCTTGGCCCGCAACCAACGGCTGGCGAAGATCATCGGCGCCCAAATGCATCAGGCTCATCTGCTGCACCGCACAACCGGCAAAGCCGCACGGGTGTTCACCGAGTTCAGCTATCGGACCAAAAAGAGTTGGTCCTGTGCGCGCCGCGTGGTAGCCAAGGCAGAGTTCCTCGACAAGGGCGAGAACCCCCGCTTCGTGGTTACTTCGCTGACCGCCGACGAGTGGGCCGCGCAACAGTTATACGAGAAGTTTTACTGTGCTCGCGGCGATATGGAGAACCGCATCAAGGAGCAGATGTGCCTGTTCGCCGACCGGCTCTCCACCGACGAAATGAAGGGCAACCAGCTGCGCCTGTACTTCTCCGCGCTGGCCTACACACTGATGGAAGCGCTCAGAAGGCTGGGCCTGAAGGGTACCGAGTGGGCCGAGGCGCAGGTGGATACCATCCGCCTGAAACTGCTCAAGATCGGCGCCCTGGTGCGGGTCAGCGTGCGTCGGGTGGTGCTTCAGCTCAGTTCCGCCTACCCGTGGAAAGACCAATACGCAGCGGCCTTCCGCGCCCTGCGCTGCTGAGAGCCGCCGAAACACCCGCGAAATCACCTTCCACTCTCACCTCGCAATCAGGATGGCGGAGCCATGAGCAAAAACAGCGCTGCAACAACCAAATACACGATGACCTGACCGAAATCACAATCACCGGAAAATACCACCACCCAAAAACACCGGAAATCGCTTCGCTGCTACTTCAATGCGTCTCGAAATCACTGCCTGTGAGAAATGCGGGCTAGAAGGCTGTGCCTCGCCAAAATAGCGATCTGCTTTTGAATCAATCTGATAAGCTGTGCATACAATTTGGTCTGTCCCGTGCAAAATTCAACGTATGTTACGCCAGCAGAGGTTTCTGTTTGCCACACTTGCCAGATTCCTTCGTTCTCGCAGGGATCTGCTCGACCACGTGATCGTCCTCAATGTGGAGCATCTAAAACAATTCATGAAATACTACGTCCGTTACCACCACGAGGACCGGACACATCTTGCGCTCGCGACGGGAACGCCAGCTGGTCGTGAGGTTGCGAGTAAGTTCTGTCATTGCGGCGGGATCGTGTCGATCGCGAGGCTCGGCGGTCTCCATCATCGCTACGTCGTAGCCGCCTGAGTTGCTGCCGCTGACGTCTCGCCGCATGGTGGAAGAAAAACGGCGTGAGATGTGTGCTCGGCGACCTTTCACCGCCGCTCAGCACTGCCCTCGTAAGGATCTGGTCGTCATCCGATGCCCCTCTCGGCAGCGGCGAATCGGCCGAGAACCACGGCCGACTTCAAGAATCCGGCACATCTAGCTTTCGGATGGAATGTCGAGTCGGCCTGGGGAGTTTCACCCCAGGCCGCTCACGGAACCGTACGTGAGCCTCTCGGCTCATACGGCTCTTACCGTCCGGCCGTTGATACGGCTTTGTCTCAGGCACGCATTCCTCCCCTTTCGGGTTGATCCATCCCTGAGACTGGACAGTTCGGCCCCTTCGCTCCACCCGCATTACCGGGCTTCAACACTACTACGAGCCGATCCGCCCCTGCGCTCCGCATTGGTACTCTGACCCTCGCGGGGGCTTCCCTTTTGGGTCTCTCCCTTAGCATAGGAGCGCCAGGTTCCCATGTTCCGCATGAAAGCCTGAGCCAGGCTCGCGCCGCTTATCTGCCGGTCACCGTCCAGCCAATCGACAGGCTCCCGCTGGACTTGTCCCAGGCTGCCAAATCGGCCCGGTTTCGATGACGGTTGGGTGTCTTTCGACAGAACATCCGCGGTTCACTTTCGTTCGCCTTCCTGGCCCGCACCTGACGAGTCAAGCTCGCCTTTTCCCGGTCCGTTCACCACCTGGGAGCTTATCCCCAAGCAGCGCCGGGTGGTTTGAGGGCTGATCCTGTAACCCGCCCCCGGAGGGCCTGCCTCCATCTTCCATACAGCAAGGCTGCTGCATTCGGTCTACATTCCTACCTCCTGCTTCTGCCGTCATGGCACACTTTGGCGAGGCACAGGACAAAAAATGGACGCTTTACCTTTGAAATTCATTCGAAATACAATTCCCTAGATGAATCCGCCAGGGCGCTGTGTGTGAGGACGAGATTCGCACTCCATGGAGTCGCGCACCAAAAGGAATGAGGAATGCACATGCCAACACCTCCCATATCCCGCCGTGAGTTTCTTTCAGCAGCCGTGGTCGCGGCAGCCGGGCTGCCCATCCTTGCCGGAGCCGGGCGAACCGCCTTCGCAGCAGCTCCAACTGCTCGCTACACGCCACCCCCATCCCCGCGCGCCAGGCTCAACTTCAATCTCAACTGGCGATTTATCCGCGAGGACGTGCCGGGGGCCGAAGCTCCCGCCTTCGACGACTCTCAATGGACGACAATCAGCACCCCCCACAGCTTCAACGATGTCGACTCTTTCAGGAAGATCATCTCCCACAGCGGCGGCGACCTGGGCACCTACAAGGGGCTCTCGTGGTACCGCAAGCATTTCAAACTTCCCGCCAGTTTCTCGGGCCGCAAGATCTTCCTCGAATTCGAGGGCATGCGGCAGGCCGGCGACATCTTTCTCAATGGGAAACAGGCCGGCTTGTATGAGAACGGAATCACTGCTTACGGCGTCGATATCTCCGACGCGGTGCATTTCGGGCTGCAGGAGAACGTGCTGGCCGTGAAGGTCGATAACCGGACGGACTACCAGGAACGCGCCACCGGAACCAGGTTTGAATGGAACGCGAACGATTTTAATCCCGACCATGGCGGCATCAACCGGCATGTCTGGTTGCACGTCACCGGCAAGATCTACCAGACGCTGCCGCTCTATTACGGCCTGGAAACCACGGGCGTTTACGTGCATGCCGACAACTTCGACATCCCGAAAAAGTCTGCCGAAGTAACCGTCGACTCCGAAGTGCGCAATGATTCGGGCGACAGGGTCACGGTCGGCCTGTCTGCGGCGATCGTCGATCGCAGCGGGCAGGTCCATGCACGGTTCGACGGCAATCCAGTCGACATGGTTGATGGCGAGAAGACGTTGCTGAGGGCGACGGGCGGGCTCAAGGACGCGCGGTTCTGGAGTACCGAGGATCCCACCTTCTACAGCGTCTACACCATCCTCAAAGTGGACGGGAAAGTCGTCGACGTGGAGAGAATCGTCACCGGCTTTCGCAAAGCTGAGTTCAAAGGCGGCACAGGCAGCGGCGGTGTTTATCTCAACGATAAGTTTGTCTACCTGAAAGGCTTCGCGCAACGCGCAAGCAACGAGTGGGAGGGTCTCGGCCAGGCTCACCCGGACTGGCTGCACGACTATAACGCGAAGCTCATTCGCGCCTGCCACGGCAATTACATGCGCTGGATGCACATCTCGCCTCAGAAGGTGGACGCGGATGCTTTTGCCCGCTACGGCATCATCCAGATTTGCCCGGCGGGCGACAAGGAGCGCGAGGTCACCGGGCGCCAGTGGGATCAGCGCCTCGAAGTCATGCGCGATTCGATCGTCTACTTCCGCAACAACCCCAGCATCCTCTTCTGGGAGGCCGGTAACACGATAGTTACGGCGGACCAGATGAAGCAGATGGTCGCGCTCCGCGAGCAATGGGATCCCCAGGGCGGCCGGGTGATGGGCTATCGGGACAACGATGACATTGCCGCCAATAAGGCGCTCACTCCCATCGCGGAGTATTACGGAGTGATGATCGGCCAGGATGCGAAGACGGATACGCTCGCCGGGCCCACCGACATGTTCCGCGGCTACAGCGCTGAACGCCGCGACCGCGCGCCCCTGGTCGAGGCCGAGGATTTCCGCGAGGAAGGCGCGCGCCGCTTCTGGGACGACGACTCGCCGCCTTACTACAAAGCGAAGAAGGGACCAAACGACACCTGGAGAATCCGGTCGCGGTATCTCTTCACTTCGGAGAGCTTCGCGCTGGCCGGCATCGAACGCTATTGGGCGTATTGGCAGAACCGCATCTCCAATCCCGACCCGGCCCATTCGAAGTGGTCAGGCTACGCTTCCATCTACTTTTCCGATTCCGATGCGGACGGCCGCCAGGATTCGAGCGAAGTCTGCCGGGTGAGCGGCAAATTGGATGCGGTGCGTCTGCCCAAGGAGATCTACTACGCCCACCGCGTGATGCAGAACGATCGGCCCGACCTGCATATTCTGGGGCATTGGAGTTATCCGCTGGAACAGCCCGCCAGTCCGGAGGAACCCGCCGTGCAGGGCCGGCCCGCGACTCCGGGCCGGCCTCCGATGCCAGACCTGCCGGCAATCCCGGCTCAGCCCGCGCATAAGACCGTGAAGACCGTCTACGTTGTCGCGAACACCGAGCAAGTGGAACTATTCGTCAACGGCAAATCGCTGGGCGTGAATTCAAAGCCGGAGAATGGGTTTGTCTTCGCATTTCCCGATGTGGAGTTTGTGCCGGGGACTCTGAGGGCGGTGGGCAGAAATGGCGCCAGGATCGTGGCCAGCCAGGAACTAATCACGGCCGGCCCACCTGCGGCGATCAAACTGACCCCGATGATGGGCCCACTTGGATTGCAGGCCGATGGGCAAGACGCCGCTCTCATCGATTTCGAAGTAGTGGATGCGAAGGGGCAGCGGTGCCCGACGGACGATGCAAGGGTCGACTTTATATGCTCCGGGCCAGGCATATGGCGCGGCGGCTATAACAGCGGCAAAATCGATTCGACGAACAATCTGTATTTGAATACCGAATGCGGCATCAACCGCGTTTCCGTGCGCTCGACTCTATCGGCGGGAACCATCACCATTAGCGCCAGCCGTCCCGGCTTGAAGTCGGCAAAGATTCAGATCGTAGCTAGGCCGGTGAATCTGACCGATGGCTTATCGACCTTGATTCCGCAACTTATGCCGGGACCAGCGGAAGCATGATGCAGGAAACGCGGCGCAAAGATGGACAGACTTAACGGATAGGCGCGAGCAAATGAGGACCGGAATGAAAAGAAGCGCAATTCTGCTGGCGACGCTGTTTCTGATTCCCTGTGTTGCGATTGCCTACAGCGGGACAAAGCACGGCAAGCGTTACCTGGTCACGGACTTTGGCGCGGTCGCCGATGGAAAGACGGTAAATACCAAGGCCATTCAGGCGGCGATCGACAAATGCGCCTCTTCCGGAGGCGGCGTCATCGTGATTCCCGAGGGAACGTTTCTTAGCGGCGCCATCTTCCTGAAGCAGGGCGTCAACCTGCTGGTGAAGAAAGACGGCGTGTTGAAGGGCACGACGAACATCGACGACTATCCGATGATTCAGACACGCTGGGAAGGCACCGAAGAGCCGTGGACCTCGGCTTTCATCAACGCCGAGGGCGTTACCGGCCTGGAGATTTCGGGCGAGGGAACGATCGATGGATCGGGTGAAGAGTGGATAGAGAAGTTTCCGTTTCGGCGGCGGGCGCCCGGGGAAGCGCCGCCAGTCCTGTCCCCGGAGGCTCTCAGGGCGCGTCGGGGACGTCCCAGGCTGATCGGAATTCAGAATTCGATGCATGTTCGCATCGTCAATCTGAATCTTCACAACCAGGCGGTCTGGTGCGTCTTCATTCTGTACAGCGAAGATGTGCAATTGGACAATTTGCGTATCACGGCAGAGCACAACGTCCCCAGTTCCGACGGCATCGATATCGATTCATCGAAGCACGTGCACATCAATCACGTTTTCATCGACGTGGATGACGATTGCATTTCAATCAAGTCAGGCAAAGACGCCGACGGGCTCCGCGTCAGTCGCCCGGCTGAAGACATCCTGGTTGAAAATTCGCATTTTGCTTACGGCCAGGGCGGAGTCGCCATGGGCAGCGAGACCTCGGGCGGAATCCGCAATGTGGAGGTGCGAAACTGCGTCATGGACTCAGGCAACTGGGCGCCGATTCGATTCAAGACGCAGCCCAGCCGCAGCGGCGTGGTCGAAAACATTACCTATCGCAATATCAAGCTGCACGAGACCAAGCAGGCCTTTGAGTTCAACATGGAGTGGCGCATGGTGCCGCCGATCGCTCCGCCGGCCAAGGTGCTGCCGGTGGTGAGAAATGTGAAGATCATCAACGTGACGGGCGACGTGCAGTCCGTCGGCTTCATGCACGGCCTTGCGGGCAGTCCTATTCAGGGCGTCGTATTCAAAAACTGCAAGGTCACGGCGCAGAAAGGCTTCAAGATCGAGCACGTGCGGAACGTGGACCTGAAAGGCTTGTCGCTGGATGTGAAAGAAGGCGAAGCCATCACCAAGACGGATGTAGAGTAGACAGGTCCGGCCGGAGTTAGGTTATAGGAATAGTGACTCCTCACGACTTTGCCGCGGGCAACACGGTTATCGTCACTGAAGTAGTTTCCGGTAGAACGCCATCGTTCACCGTGAAAGTGACGGTATGAGTTCCTGCCTGGCTCGGGCGCGGGGTCCATGAAAATGTTTGCGTCGCCGCATCGAAGCTGGCGCCGGCGGGTAGATTGGTTGCCGAATAACTCAGCTTCGCGCCGGGAGCGGGAGTATTAACTACGACTGTAAATTGGAGTTGGCTCCCTGCAGAGATACTTTTGGCGCCGATGTATTCAAATACCGGCCGGTAGACCGTCAACGGGAAAGGATACTTATCGTCCGCAATCGCATAAGCGTAGGGATAAGTTGTCGACGGCGAAGTAGGATACGAATAAATGGAGTCTGGAGGCGTTCCCGGCGACGGCCGATCGACTGTAACTTTCTCCGTGCGCAGCGGGGGATGCACTGAGACATTGGTCACTGTTGTTGTTTTGTACGGTGTATCTTTGACACACTCCTGGTCAGGCTCCCGCTTTTTTGTGTTTGTAACTTCCACAATGGCCGGAACCCCGGACGCCGTCATCACCGCAAATCCCGAGAATCGCGCGTCTGCTACATCGTCTAAAACGACGGCAGGCCTCTCATCCTTGACTTTGTACTTCAAGCTGACGCCAGTAATCCTGAGTCCTTTGACGTGCCTTGCGTAGATTCCATACGCGGGCAGAATTCCCATGATGCTTGGCTCAGGATATTCGCGCGTCATCTCCGGGACATTGTACGGATCGTCTTTCCACGATCCTTTTCCCTCATTCACTGCCGGATCCCAACTAACTCTGGGCAGAAGAGCTTCATTCCTGGCGAAGAAAGTATTCACAAGCCAGGGCAGCATCTGAGTCGCGGGCGGTCCCTGGTAAGGCGTATACACCCAGGTTTGAGTCAATTGCCTTTGCTCGATTGCATCTTCCATCTTCAGCCCGCCGCGATACTCGACAAGAACATAGCTGATGCTGACATTTTCTATGGGGTGGTCCACCAGGCCGGTGAGCAAGATCGGATAGCGAGGGTCGGCGTCCTCCACTACAACGTTTCGAATCACGATGTTACGGATCCTGGCAAAGGGGACGCCCACGGCATTCGCGAAGCGAGGGTCATCCGGTTTGATGGAGTTGGGGTTCAACCTGGTTGGAGCAAGTGGATTGACGATTGTGAACGGATGCGACGCCCCTCCAATGGGAACCGGGGCCGTTTTGTCGTAGGAGGGGATGTATCGCACGGGAGGATAACTGCCGTAGACGGTGGGCAAGTTCGGCAGTATCCAACTTGTATCGTTCAGGCGAATATTGTTGACGGGACTTACTTCTTGGCCCGTGCTGATGCTGGTTACGGAAGCGCGGCCCCTGTCCGCGAGGTCAATGAATATGGGAGAGCTGCTTATATTCTTCATCCGGACGTCGGTGAAAAGAATGTTTTCGAGCTCTGCTCCATCAACGGATTCAAGCGCGAAGCCGCGGGAACGATCGAAGACGATATTCCTGATGGTGACAGTGTCAAGGCCGCTGGTTCCTTCAGTCCCGAATTTGACGCGCCCGGTGGGACCGTCGCGATCGGTCGCTATCAACTTATGAGTGGAATACACCTTGTCGAGGACCGAGCCCGCATCATAGCCGCTGACCGTGTCGTGATCGAACAAAACGTTTCTTGTGGTGATGTATTTCCCGTCGGCGAAGGAACCCTTCAGAACGAGGGCATCGTCTGTGAGGGAATTGAAGACCGAGTTCCTCACCGTCACATTCTGGCAGGCATCGATGTCGATTGCATCCCGATTCGTATCGACTATAATTCCGTCGATGGTCCAGTGATTCACCGCAGTGCCCAGAATCGCGAAGTGGCCGCCATTCCTGATATGAAAGTCGCGAAAGATAATGTTCCTGGCGTCCTTCAAGCCGATAGCTTTATTTCCAGGCCCCGGCACTCCCGCCGCGGTTCTCAACTGGACCTCGCGCGGATCGAAGCCGGTCAGCACATTCACCGTCACCCCGTTGCTGTCACGGTAACTGCCGTCAATAAGTCCGGGCCCGGAAATCATTACATTCTCAACGCCGATGCCGTAGAGGAGACTGTTGGCGATGTGAGAGTGCCCCATATCCTGCAGGCCGTCAAAGAGGTTTACTTCCGGGGCATCGTAGAAACCACCATCCTGGTGTTCGCCGGTACCCTGAACGGCCGCCCTGAGGATGGAATCCCTGGAAGCAAAGTGGAGGCCGACGTTACTCTTGAGGCGGATCGAATAGGTCTTGAATGTTCCTGCCGGAATGACGACGGTCCCCCCGCCGGCCTTCGCGGCAGCGTCGATTGCGGCGTTGATTGCCGCCTGGTTTTGAAGAGCCGGTCCGCCAGACACCGCGCCGAAGGACGTGATGTCGAACATGGGGCCTTTCACGCGAGGCAAAACGATAACCCCGCTCCCGGTTGCAATTTTGATGGCGGAAGTCCGCGAGGCGGAAGCCGGCTGGGCGCCAGCCGCATGAATGCCCAGCGTGGAAGCGGCAAGGGTGCCTGCGAAGGCCAAGGATGTGATGAGGGTTCCGATTTGGCGCGACAAGCGAGTCTCCTATGTGTTCTATTTCGAAAGATCAAGCCGGCATCATCTGCGGCTGAGTTTATATAAGCCGTCTGGAATGGGGCAAACAGTTCCGGTGGTACGATTGCATATCTACCCTCGCAATCTGCTGCGGCCGGGATGGCTTCGACAAGCGCGTCGAAGTTCTTTTCTTCCTTGTCGAACATCTCCCGGAAGTCTTTGTAGAGCCTGGCTCTGGGATAGAGCTTGAACGCCGGCGCGGAGAATTCGTGGTCGAGGTCGCAAAGTGCGACGATCTCTTCGTCCTTTCAGCCGGCCACATAGTCCTGGCCCACACCGCCGACGCCCACGCAGGCAATCCGGAGCTTCTGGCTTGGATACTGGTCGCTGGCAGCTCCCCTCGCATAGCGCGGGACTACGAGCGCCGCCAGGCCGCCGGCAATGGCAGTGCGCCGGGACATTGCATCCCCGGTTGACTTGCTTGAATTCATGGGAGCTTTCTCCTTTCTCGACTCTGTTCAAATATTGTCCAGGCGTTTGTCCGTATTACAGACGGCGAAACCTTGAAGTGAGGATGCTCGATCATATCCTGCAAAAAACCGGCGCATTCTATGTCATGGATCGAGACTACCTGCGCGGACAGTAATAGCACCTAACGTGGAGATGCGATCTCCAGTCGGATTGCGGGCAACGGAACAGGTACCTCGCTCATTCTTGCGCGCCTGCGTTTCGCTGCTACGAGCCAGTGGTCACCGGTCAGGGCAATCGCATGAATGTGATGTACCAAGAACGCAACGAGGTTCGGCGGCTTCCAAAGGTAACTTTTGAAGGAATTCTCAGGTGTGCCAGAGAGATTCAAGCCATTTTCGAACTCGGGCAGGGGGTATTCTGATCGTTTAGACGGTCCAACACCCTTCTGGCCGCCCCCAGACCCTCTTTCTCACGTCAAATTGACGTTCATGCGATTGCCCTGGGTCACCGGTACGGGGTTGTCTCCAAACGGTCCACGAGCAGTACAATTCAAACGACTCACATCCGAAACGGAAATTCCCGATGAAATCTTTCCTTACGATATTCCTTTTGCCGCTCTTAGCCCCGGCGATGCTGGCGCAGCGCCCCTGGCAGGAGATCACGGTGCCGTCGGTGGGCGAGGCAGCGGCGAATTTCAAGGCGCCCCCGCACGAGTATGGCGCCATTCAGCCGTTTGCGAGCTGGAACGGAGCCGATCCCCAGGAAGTAAGGGCCAGAATCGTGCGCGACTTCGACCGGCTCTCGGCCAACGGCATCTTCATCGTGAACCTCTCGCCGGGACGGCGGGTCCCAGGCGAGGGGAAGTACCTTTCGCCGGAACACATGGACCAGGTGAAGTTCATCGTCCAAGAGGCGGCGAAGCGAAACATGCGCCTGTGGATCCAGGACGAGTCGGATTATCCCAGCGGCTTTGCCGGCGGCTATATCACTGAGCGCTATCCGCAGCTGGGGATGCAGGATATCGTCGCCGACATACAGGTGCGCGTTCAGCCCGGCCAGACGCTGACCATGCCCGTGCCTCCTGACACCCTGGCGATCATGGCGGTGGAGACCGATGCGAACCAGAAGATCAAGCAGGTGATTCCCATCCCTGTCCCGCCAGACTTCCAGCTCACGTACCTAACGCCGGCCGAAGGCTCCACACCCCGTGAGCCTCGCTACTTCTGGCAGGTCATTTTCGTGCGCCACGTCTACCTCAGTTCGCCGACCCGAAACTTCAACCGGGCCGACGGAACCCGCGCCAAAGACGCCACTTACTCGATCATCGACTACCTCAATCCCAAGGCTACGGACGCCTTCCTCTCGATTGTGCATGAGACCTACCGAGCCGCGGTCGGCGACCAGTTCGGCAAGATCGTGCTGGGCTTCTTCGGCGATGAGCCGGACTACAGCAACGGCATTCCATGGACTCCCAAGCTGCTGGAGCAGTTCAAACAGCAGAAGGGCTACGATCTTTTGCCTTATATTCCGCAGTGGTTCTCGCACCAGCCGACGGAGCAGTCGCAGCGCGCCATGGCCGACTACTACGACGTGTGGAGTGGAATCTTCCGCAGCTCCTTTTTCGGAGAGCAAGCCGCGTGGGCCAAGAAATATAACGTTGAGTACCTTGTCCATCTCAACCACGAAGAGACCATGCTGGCCCTGGAGCACAGCGAAGGTGACTATTTCCGCGACGAGCGCTATGTCGAGGTGCCGGGAATCGATAATCTGGACCAGCTTGTGCCGGACGCGGTGCACGTGCCGGACGGAAAATGGAACATCAACAACAACTTTCCTAAGCTGGCCTCGTCGTCGGCGCATCTCTTTGGACGGCCCCAGGTGTGGGCCGAAGAGGGCGGCGGCGTAGGCGTCGACGGCAAGTACCAGTTGGATTTTCAAGCTGTGCGAGGGGTGAACGCGCTGCAGCTCCGGACCCCGATCCTGCGCGGTCCTGGTGGCGGCGAGACGCCAACCGGCCCGCCGCCCCCGGTGCCGCCGGAGGCCGCGATGATTGCCTGGTATGCCAACCGCGCCGGCTATCTGATGGCCATCGGCCGCCCGGCTGCGCAGGTTGGTTTGTACCATCCCGGCAACAGCATCTGGATGGGCGGCGAAGACGCCCAGGAGTCTGACCGCAGCACCACCAAGCTGGGCTGGGAGCTGTTCGAACACCAGGTGGACTGGGATTATTTTGACGAGCAGTCGCTCAGTTCCGTGGCCACTCTGGAAGACGGAGGCTTCAAGAACCTGAGCGGCCAGGTTTACAAGGCGATCGTATTGCCCTCGATGACGGTGATCACGCGCACCGGGCTGGAGCGGCTGAAGGAGTTTGCGCAACAAGGCGGGAAGGCGATTTTCGTGGGCAAGACCCCGCGGTTGATTGTGGACCGGACGTTTATGGATGCCAAGGACGTGCCCGACCTGAGCTTCGCCATGCTGATTGAGCCTTCAGGCGATATTACGCCGCAGGTGATTGCGGCGCTTCCCAAGCCGGACGTGAAGCTGGACTCGGCCTTTCCGAGACTTACCTACACGCACCGCACCTGGAGCGACACCGACATGTACTACTTCTTCAATGAGAGCGCCGCGACCGAATCGCGCGTGACCACCATCGCTGGACACGGCACGGCACAGGACTGGGATCTGGGCACGGGGGAGATTCATCCCATGGCGGGCGCAACGTCCGACGGGGATGCAGTAAAGATTCCGCTCGTGCTCGGGCCTTATGAGGCCAAGGTGGTTGTGGTCGGGCCGCTGCCCAAGGGAGTTGGCACGCCAGAGCCGTCGTTTGCTTCCGGCGATACTCTCATGACCTTGGACGGCGATTGGGCGCTGGACTTGAACGGCAAGCAGTTGACCACGCCTCTGAAATCGTGGGAGGAGTTAGGCACAAACTCCTTTGCCGGGCCGACCACCTATCACAGGCAGTTCACCGCGGACAAGGCGCCTCGAGGGAAACATGTTTATTTGGAGATCGCCAATGTGAACGACTATGCGCGGGTCACGCTCAACGGGAAAGAGCTGGGCGCCCGGTCGTGGCAGCCTTACCGCTGGGACGTGACCAGTGCCCTGAAGGGGGGCGCCAACGATCTCGTGATCGAGGTGGATTCAACGCCCGCGGGCCGAGGCTTTGGTGCGCCTCCGCCGCGCCAAGCGTCGGGATTGTTGGGCCCCGTTAAGCTGGTGGCGCGCTAAGCCGCGGGATGCATTGGCCCTGGGCATCGGTGGAAAATTGAATGAGCGGAAAGCGGGCTGGATTTGGGCTTTCAAGGCGGGATCTCTTGAAGGCTGCCGCGGCTTGTGCGGGCGCGGCCGTCGCGCGGCCGGTGAAGGCCGCTGGCCCATCGACTCGCGTATTCGATGTGGCAAAGTACGGAGCGGTGGGGGATGGTAAAGTGCTGGATAGCCCGGCGATACAGCGGGCTATCGATGAGGCTGCTGCTCACGCCGGACGGGCGCAGGTGCTGGTGCGGGGTGGAAAGAAATATCTTGTCTGTCGCCAAAATTCAATCCGCCCCAAATTGCATCAGCAATTAGCCGTTAGGGGAACAAACAGCGAG
>OBLU010003525.1_pt1 | contig 14169 bp, 11 predicted proteins | sample 1518681 | NCBI WGS metagenome assembly OBLU01 (sample SAMEA3539304, study PRJEB22396) | soil metagenome | biome: tundra; feature: field; material: soil | place: USA | collected 2010-05 | depth 0.15 m
ATCCAAACTCATTCTGTTTGGGGAAGCTTCATTGCGGCGGGCAGTGAACGAGTTTATAGACCACTATCATTCCGAAAGAAACCATCAAGGTAAGGGCAATCTTCTCCTCTTCCCTTCGCCAGACGGAGCGCTAAGCCCCAAGCGCAGGATCGTTAGCTGTCGGGAACGTCTCGGCGGTTTGCTCAGGTATTACTCCCGAGCCGCTTGATACTTTGACCGTACGGGGCGACGGCGGCGGTGCGCGAGGAGTGGGCGCTCGCCTGCCGGCACCCCACACACCCTCAGAGCACTCCATATTGCGCGAATGCTTCCGACGCGGACATGCCACGGAGCAGCGCTTGCCTGACCACGGACTCGGCGCGCGCCTTGGCCAATGCTTTGGTGACTATCTCGACCTCGGCGTCTCGCGGTGCAATTACGACGCCATCGACATCTCCCACCAGGAGATCGCCGGGCTGGATCAGCACTTGCCCGATGTGAAGAGGCACCCGATAGTCCCGAACCGTGCCCCTTCCACGCTGATCGCAACCGTGAGAGCCGTGGCAGAACACGGGGAAGCCAAGCGCGATAATCTGGTGGGTATCCCGAACAAAGCCGTCGCAGATCGCGCCGGCGGCGCCCCGATTGCGGGCCGCCGTAGCCATCAGTTCGCCGAAAAGCGCATAGGCCGGCGATGCTCCCGCGCAGATGTAAATCTCGTCCGGCCGCAAACTATCCAGCGCTTCCAGCATTCGCCCCCAAGGCTGCGATTCGTCGGCAACTCCATGGATGTCCTCTTCCTGGACGGTCATCGCCCTTCCGCACAGCACCATGCGACTCTGGCGGTCCAGCGGTCGCAAGGCGGCGGGCAAATACTGGTTCCTCAATCCGGTGCTGTCGCAGATATCTCCCACGACGGCGCTGTAGAGTTCACCGCGAATTAACGCGAAGAGCTGCTCGTCAGAATTCCATTCCGGCATACTCGCTCCCCTCACATCCGCCCGGCGAGCAGATCCCCACAGAGCGCCTCCAGTCCCGTGACAATCACACCGAGAAATCGCTCGCCCTTTTGCGCGCTCGCGCTGCGAGGGTCGCCATAGCCTCCGTGACGACTGATCTCGGTGAAGGGCTTATAAATGGCTACCGTTGCATCGGCTAGCATCTCGGCGCGTGAAAAACCCGAGATCGCCGGAATGCCGTCCTGCTCGGCCTTCGACATGTCGACCAGTTCGCCGGCCAAGGCCAGCATGATGGATGTCTCCAACTCGCAGGCGTGCCCCATCCCCCCGAACTCCGTGTCTCGGATCTCCGACAATTCCTTGTTCACAACTTCCCAGTACGTCGCGCCGACGATCCCTGCGTCCGGAAATTCGTGTCCCAGCTCCTGAATACTGCAAGCCAGCGCGGCACGATTGCCACCATGGCTATTCAAAAAGAGTATTTTGCTGAATCCGTGCCTGATAATGGAAGATGCGACATCCCGGATCACACGGTGCATCGTCTTCGTGGACGCGCTCATTGTCCCTGCGAAACTCAGGTGATGGCTGCTGCAACCGAGCCAGACGGTGGGCAGGCATAGCAGACGGTTGGGCATTCGCTCCTCAAGCCTTCGCAAGATTCCGGAACCGATCACATCGTCGGTTCCCAGCGGCAGGTGCAGACTGTGCTGTTCGAGCGCGCTGATGCAGCAGACCGCAATCACATCGTGACGGTCAAGCTTGTCGACCTCCGGCCACTTCATGGTTTCAAGAAACATTGTCGGTCCTATCCTGTGTCAATGCGAGATCGCTAGCATATCGATCTCAACCTTAATACCGTTCCACAAAACCGCCTGTATCGCGGTGCGAACCGGATAGGGCGGATGAAAATACCGGGCGTAAACCTCGTTGAATGCCGCCCATTCGGCCATGTTGCCGAGGTAAACGGTCGCTTTGAACACGTCGCGGAGCGTTGCTCCCGCGGACTGCAACTGACGCCGGCAGTTTTGCAGTGTCAACTCGGTCTGCTCCTCAATCGTCGACCCGACGATCTGTCCCTGCGTGTCGATCGGGCCCTGGCCGCTGATTGCAACCAGAGATCCCGTTCGGATCTTCAGCACGGGCGAATACGGGCCTGCGGTCTTGTGCTGGGAAGCTTCCTCGACGGTCTCGATAGTCCCACGGCATCCGGCTGGCGCCGCCTGCGGCATCGGGTTGGGCAAATAGCCGAGGAATCCGGTGATTCGCCATCGGTCCGTTTTGCGAAGCCAATAAATGGATTGCCAGTTCAGAACCAATTCGCGTCCTTCGGCAGTCATCGCGCGCCCGTCGAACTTCTTGTGCGCCGTGGCCACCTCGCCCGAGATTTCGATATCCCTCAGCACGGAGGCGCGGAACAGGAAATCCCCCTTTTCCTCCCCCACCAGGGTAGAAGCGCCGAACTCGTCCGCTTGCCGGAGCCACTCCTCGCGGTAGGACTCGAGGGACGGAAAGCCAATCCGCCAGTGGTCCGGATTAGCGGCCCCTATATGACCGGCGAACCCTTCTTCCAGAAAACCGCCGGCCACCATGGCCCAATCGCGGCCGAGAAACGCGGCGATGTCCCTTTCCACCAGCATCTCCCAGATCGCGCGCCGGACGGCATCCGTTTCCGGAAATGGATTCCTTCGGCACGGGCTCATCATTCCACCTCCCAGTGATCGCGCCGGTAATGGGCGACCGCATCGGGATCGAGTTCTACGCCCAGACCCGGCCCCTGCGGAACGTCCACCTGCCCGCCGCCGATCGCCAGGGGTGTCCGCAGAAGGTCATGCTCGCGAATCAGGCGTCCGAAGATGTCGGACGGAAGAATTGCAAGACAAGCGGCGGCGCTCTTATGCACATAGCTAGCCTCGAGAATGCCCAGGTCGATCTCGCTGCCGTGCCAGTAGGGCAAACCAAACAGGTCCGCCAGAGAAGTAAGACGGCGAAATGCGTAAATGCCGCCGTTGAAATTGAAATAGTCGTTTGCCTCCAGCCTCGCCGCGCGCGCCGCATCTTGCGGCATCTGTCCCATTTCCGCGTATGGCAGTGAGACGTGCATAGCCAGCGGGATGTGAATCTTTCGGCGCAGTCCCACCCATGCTTCCATGTTCCAGCGCGGTATCGGATCTTCCAGGCAAAGAACATTGCCGGCCGCCTCCAATTCCCGCGCAATGCGCCCGGCGTGTGCCGCATGATCGAAACGCTCGTTGGGGTCGAGAATGATCGAGAACCCTTTTCCGCACGAATCCGCAATGGCCTGGCACCATTCCACTACCGGGTCGGTTAGTGTGCATTTGAATTTGATGCAATCAAAGCCCAGATCCTGTCCTTCCTTTGCCTTGCGCGCAGCATCGGCAATCGTGCGGTGCCCGGTCCAGAAAGCGCAGCGCACCTTTTCGCGGTATTTGCCGCCCAGTAGTTCGTAAAGCGGCATGCCCCGGCTGCGCGCTAAAGCATCCGCCACGGCGCATTCAAACCCGTCGTAGATACGGCCCGGTGGAATCGGCAGAGCCTGTGGATTGAGCTGGCGCAGATCGGCTCCGATCAACTCGCGAGCCACGGCCTGCAACAATTCTCTTGCTATGCCCCGGTAGGACTCGCCCAGCCCTATGACGCCGTTATCCAGGTGGACCTGGATGATCGCCTTCGATACCTGGTCGAACTGTTGAGTCCAGCCCTTCTTCCCGCCAAGCGGCAGCTTATGTAAAGCGTAGTCGGTCTCCGGGCTGTTGATGCTATCGGGCCGCGCGGGAATGACAACCTCGTCAAGCACAATCCGTCGAACGATCACTTTTTCGCCTCGCGTTCGTAGAGCATCGCGGTAGACCCGCCGTCAATGGTGATGGCTTGACCTGTAATAGTTGCGCTTTCAGGCCCCAGCAAGAACGCCGCCAATTCGCCTACTTGCCGCGGCGTGACCGGTGCTGGAATCAACTGCCTCGTCGCGAGATAGCTGGACAGCCAGGCGTCCACATCGGGCGCAAACCCGGCGATAAGGTCCCGGTTTTGCGGGCTCATCACCAATCCCGGATGGATGCAATTGGCCCGAACCTTGGCTGGGCCGTAGTCAACCGCGAGGCCCCTCGTAAATCCCTCCAAAGCGCACTTCATCGCCGCATACAAACCAAAACCCCGGACAGTGCGGTGCGCGTGGACCGAACCGATGTTCACGATGGAGCCGCCCCCTGAAACCATAACCGCGAGCGCCCGCCGGCAGAAACGAAAGGCGGCGCGAAAGTCGACGTCGAAAAGCATCTCCATCTCGCTATCTTCTATTTCACCCAAGGGTTTGCAAAGGCCCACTCCCGCATTGTTTACGAGCCCATTGAGACGGCCGAAATGGCGTAAGGCAAAATCCACTGCGGCTCCTGGCGCGTCCGCTGAAGTGACATCCAAAACCAGGGCGTCCACTTCGTGGCCCCTTGCTGCGAGGCATTCCTGGACGGTCCGGACGCGAGCTTCGTCCTTGTCGACGATCAACACGCTCCACCCGTGTTCGCACAAGGCTTCCGTGATTCCGCTGCCGATACCCGCGCCTGCCCCGCCCGTCACGATCGCGCTGAAGTCTTTCATGTCCAAACCCGAGACGGGACGGTATTCATCCGCCGCCTTGGGCCCCCGCCTAATAACGATCCGGCAACCAGGCCCGCGGCCGCCAGCAGAAAAGCGCCCAACCCGGCATAGCTTGCCGGAAGATGGAAGAAGAAGAACGCCACCGATCCCGCGGCTCCGGCCACCATCGCGGTATAACCCCCGGTTGTGTTCGCGCGGGACCAGTACAACCCGCCCACCACGCAGGCAAACGCGCCTGCCAAAAAAATCGTCCCTGTAATATTCAGATAGAAATAGACCGGCCCGGGAACCGTGTACCAGATACCCCAAAAGAGCACAAATAGGCTGACGAACAGGTTCGTCGCGCGGTTCAGGAGGACTTGGCCGCGCTGCGTCAGTGCCGTCTTGCGCAACGGCGCCACAACGTCTTGCGCGATCACCGAGCTCCATCCCAGCAGATATGAGCTATTCACGGACATCGTGGCGGCTAACATGCCTGCCACGACCAGTCCGAGGATTCCCGATGGTAGAATCCTCGCGATCATTACCGGCATCGCTTCGAGCGAATTGTACTTGGACCCGAGTATTGCCAGCGCGCCGATTCCCCACAACATCGGCATCATGCCGCGCCCGAGATAGATGAATCCGGTCCATAGAAAAACCTTCCGGCTGGTCTCCGGGTCGCGCGTGGAGAAGGTACGCATGGCGGTAGTCTGCCAACAGGTATCCACGGCGAGCCACAAGAGCACCTGGAAGACCAGATACCCCCATCCGTACTGCGGATTGCTGATTGGGCTGAAACCATCCCTGCCGAGGTTGGTGGCAACCGCGTCGTACATCCGTCCCCAGCCGACGGAGTAGATCGTATACGCCGTGACCAGGACGGTTCCGACACCGAGGAATACGAACTGAATGAAATCCGTGATCACGATCGAGACCATTCCGCCCAGCACCGTGTACACCAGTTCGAGCAGCAGAATGGCGGTCATCGTAACTTTTAGATAATGGAGTGGCAGGCCGGTGATCAGAGTCAGAAAAGTCCCTTCAACCTTAAGAAAAACTCCCATGTTGAGGATTCCCCCGATTGCCACCAGAACTCCGGTCAGCACGCGCAGCCCCCGGCTGTAGCGCACCTCGAAATACTCCGGCAGAGTCATCAGGCCAAGCTTGCGCAGCCGCCGCACGATAAACCCGGAGCGCCCGATGAAGATCATCACCAGACCGGCGATCAGGCCGTTTACGAACGCCGAAAACCCCGTTTTGAATCCGAGCTCGGCGTAGTACATGAACGTGATGGTGCCGATTTCGGTAGCCGCCAGGGTTGCCACGCCCAGGAACAACCGGATCTTCCGGCCCGCGACCAAAAAATCGCTGATCCCGAGCACGTACCTCTTTCCGTATAGGCCCGCCCCGAGGGTAGCTGCCAAGTAGGTCATCACGATCACCCAGTCGAGCAGGTGAAAGCGCACTACCGGTCCCTCCCGTCCTGCCGCAGATCCGCAAGCATATCGCGAAGGTCCCGTGCGCCTCGGACGGCTACTATCAAGAGAATCGCCACGAATGCGCAACCGGCAATGGCAAAATCAACCATCCAAAAGTAGTACCAGTAGATCATTTGCCTGGCGACTCCAGGAGCCAAACACTGCCTGTCACGTCATTGCCCGGGACGCCCGTCACGACGGTGCGAATGGCGTACGCCGCGCCGGGCTTTCGGTTGGCCAGTTTCACCCAGGCAGGCTGGAAGTTCCCTGCACTGACCGATCCGGGCAGCATTTCCCGGCTGATCTCCTGGCCATCCTCGAGCAAAGCGATAGATTGAACAAAGACCGCCCGCCTCTGACCGCGAGATTGCTGGGTGGTGCCTTGTCCACTGGGTCCACTGGCGTCCCCGCGGATCTGCACCTCATATTCACCCGGTTTGTTCACCAGGCGTGTGACGTCCCACTCCAGGACATGAGGCGACTCCCCTTCCAACTCCTGCGCCTGCCAGGAGCCGATCTTGATCGCTGCTGCGTAGGCCGCTGGATTGTAGTACTTGATCCCGAGCGTTTCCAGCCGCTTCAGGTGCCCCGCCAGTCGGCTATCGAACTCGGGCCAATTCCGCCCGGCCGCCGGAGACCACGCGACCTCCGCCAGTGCCAGCAGCCGCGGATAGATCTGATAGTCGGTGGCCTTATCGTTAGTCGCGAGGTGAGTCCACATGCTGCCCTGCACGCCGATCACCCGTTCGGCTAGCTGGCCGTTTAACTCCGCCGGAATTGCCTCGTAAGAGTAAACCCGCTCAACCGGCAAGCGGAGAACGCTGTAATCCAGATAGCAATGGCTGCTTGGCGTCATGACTACATCGTGGCCCATCTTGGCAGCGGCGATGCCGCCCTCTATGCCGCGCCACGACATCACGGCCGCGCCTGGAGCCAGGCCGCCCTCGAGGATCTCGTCCCAGCCGATCGCCCGGCGGCCCTTTTCCGCAACGAACCGCGCCATGCGTTTGATGAAGTAACTCTGTAGTTCGTTCTCGTCTTTGAGCCCTTCGGCCTTCATCCTGGCCTGGCACCTCGGACACTGCTTCCACGCCTCTTTCGGCACCTCATCCCCGCCAAGGTGGATGAATTCCGACGGGAACAAACCGATTACCTCGGAAAGAATATCCTGATACACCTGATATACTCGTTCGTTCCCGGCGCATAGAGGCACTGTATGATGAGGGTGGCCGCCAAACATATCCTTCCAAGGAACGATTTCCAGGGGCGGGCGGGCCGGATACGGACATGCCAGATCCGGATACGCGGTAAGTACCTCCACGGAGTGGCCGGGCATTTCGATTTCGGGCACGATCGTGATGTTACGGGCGCTGGCGTACTGGACCAGGTTTCGCATTTCCTCCTGTGTGTAGTAGCCGCCACCGCCGCCGGTTCTCGCATCGAACCGCGAACCTATCGAGGTCAACTTCGGGTATTTTTTGATTTCCAGCCGCCATCCCTGGTCGTCCGTCAAGTGTAAGTGGAGAATATTCAGCTTGTAGAGCGCCATCCGGTCCACGCTGCGCTCGAGATAATCCATGCTCAGGAATGTGCGGCTGTTATCAAGCATCAATCCACGCCAGCGGAATCGCGGCTTGTCCTGAATTTTCAGGCATGGCAGCGTCAAGCCGGTTCGCCGCGGTTCCGCCGGCAGCATCTGCCGCAACGTCTGAACTCCGTAGAACAGGCCGGACGGCGCGTCTGCCTGGATCTGTATTCCATCCGGCCGAATCGTCAAGTCATATCCCTCCGGCCCCAACGAGCCAGTTTCCTTCAGTAACAGGAGGATATGACCGCGAGGCGGGCTGGATCTCTCGGAGTTCCGTACGGGAACCTGGTATCCGGTCGCCTTGGAGAGAACAGCGGATAGCGATTCTCCAATGCGGCGGGCGTTCGGCTTGTTTGCCTCAACCCAGATCTCCGTCTTCGGGCCGAGCAGAAATACACCTGCATCGACCTCCATGGCCGATGGCTGCGGAATGATGGCGGGTGCCGCCGGTGTATCCTGTGCGCACGTTGCAGAAGCTCCCAGAAACAACCAGAGCGGAAGTACGGCCAGCGGATGGCGCGAGGTGATAATGGGCATGGATTTCTCTCAATTTTCCGCCGCCGGACTCACGGAACGCGCGAGATAGCGGCGGCATAATCAGTCTCAGGCAGCCCGACCTGTTTGTCAATTCGAATAATAGGACAGCTTCTCTCTCGCCATGATACACTTGCCTTGCAGCGGGATCGTGCTGGAATCCGGAGGGCGCATGGAAATCCGACAACTCGAAATGTTGCTTGCAGTTGTCGAAATGCATGGATATGTCCAGGCGGGAAAGCATCTTCACATCTCCCATTCGGCCATTCACCGCCAGATCCGCATGCTCGAGCAGGAGCTTGGCGAGAGAATCTTCGTGAGGACCGGCAGAACCGTCCGGCTCACCGAAACAGGACATCGTCTGACCGACCTGGCGCGCAGAATCAAGCTGGAGATCTCTAGTGTGGAGATGCAAATCAAGGACATGCAGATGCTCGTGAGCGGCCGGCTGCGGATCGGCACCGGGACGACCACGCTCGTGTTTTTCCTGCTTCCCGTGATCGAGCGGTTCCGCGCCGAATATCCGGGGGTGGACATCCACCTGGTCACTGGAACCGCGGACCAGTTGATTCGGGAACTCCAGGCCGGGAACCTGGATCTTGGCTTGGTGAGTGAACCGCCGGAGGGCTTTCCTCTGGAACAGAACGTCCGATACCAGCGGCTGTTTACGGAGGAATTCGTGGTCGCCGTCAGCAAACTCCACCCCTTGGCCAGGCAAAAGGTTATCCATTGGTCCGAGTTGGCTAAAGTGTCGCTCATCCTCTTTACCCGCGCGAGCCGCATCCGGCGCCTCATCGACAGCCATTTTCAGAAGGCTGGGGTCGAACCGCAGGTGTTGGCAGAACTGGAGAATGAAGAGGCCATCGAAAAAATGATCGAGATCAATCTCGGCGCTGGCTTCCTTTCCCTCAGCCGCGTCCGCAGCGAACATTTGCACTATCTCCGAACCGCTGGCGGGACCGTCGTGCTGAAGACCGCCTTGGTATCGAGCGATTCGTACGTCCCAAGGAAGACCCGCGAGTTTCTCCGTAGCTGCGGCGAGCACGCCGCGGCCCTCAAGCGCTAGGTGCCAGGCCCCAACGCGTTTGACGGGGCGCCTCCGAACCGCTCGCGGAGCCATCGGCCTGTCCTCAATTTGTTTCTGGAATCGACAGGTTTTGTCTAACAATTATCATTGACGGACAAGAAAAAGCGTCGTACCCTTTCGCTACACTCACGTTTCGGGTCGCAGTTTCCGAAACTCATAGTGGGAAGGGGTCTGCACCGATGGCACACCGTATTTCGAGAACGCACTTCTGCACCGTTGTCCTGCAGATTGTGCTGCTGCTTGCCTTTGTTCGATCCGCAACGGGCCAGGCCGCGTCGCAGAACGCAACGCTGCGAGGGACTGTCACGGACTCCTCGGGCGCGGTGGTCCCTGGGGCGGCGATCGTCGTCGAGAATATGGGCACGAACGAGCGAGTAAGAAGGGTGACCACCGACGGGAACGGCGGCTTCGAGGTTCCCGCCCTGCAACCGGCGACCTATCGGCTTCAGGTGGAGTCCCGCGGCTTCAATACCTACAAAGCGGAATCCCTGGCGCTGGACCCCGGGGAGACGCGGCGGTTGACCATCGAGCTTACGGTAGGCGCTGGCGCCGAGTCGGTCACAGTGGAGGCTCATCCGTCCGTGGTGAACACGGAAACCGGGAAAATTGACGGCTTCGTGCAAGCCTCCACATATTCCCAACTGCCCCTCAACGACATCTACCCTTTTGTCATCTCGTCATTGACTCTTCAACCTGGTATACAAGGTCTGGGCTCGTACGCTTTCCAGGTGAATGGACAATCCGCCACGCAGCAATCTCAAGGATTCGATGGCGCCGCCAACGACCGGCTTGGCGACCAGTTTAACAATATGAATTTCGTGCAGGAAATGTCCACCACCACGGCCAACGCCACCGCCGACAGTGCCCGCATCGCGGGCTATAACCTGGTCAGCAAAAGCGGAACCAACCAGTTTCATGGCTCCGTTTACTGGAGGCCGTTGAGCTCGGCCTTGAACGCCCGCTACGACCTCACTCCAAAGAAGACGCCCTATCTCCTGAATGAATTCGATGGAGAGATCAGCGGGCCTATCATCAAGAACCGGACCTTCTTCTACGCCTCGGAGATGTACCAGAAAATTCCGCTCGGCTCGTTCGTGCAGGCTAGCGTGCCAACGCCACAAATGCGAGCGGGCGATTTCTCGCAAATCTCGACGGTGGTCGTCGACCCGCTGAACCAAGTCCCCTTCGCTGGCAATATCATCCCCTCCAGCCGCATCAGCAGCGTTGCGCAACAGGCCCAGAGTGCCTATTTCCCGCTACCGAACTTGGGCGCCAGCGGCTTGCTCGTTAACAATTACGGCTTCACTTTTCCATTTAATAGCGACTATAGAGACGTGCTCTGGCAGTTCTATCGTCTGGACCATAGGATAAGCGAGAAGCACTCCTTGTACGGAAACTATGAGCGCCCACAATATGACTACGTTCTGCCGGGGACTATGCCGCTCCTCTTTTACACCCGGGAGCGGCGCGAAAACCAGCTCGGCGTGTCGGAAACTTACGTCGCCACGCCTCATTTGGTCAATGTCTTTCGCTGGCAGGTAACGTGGGTCGGCATTATCGACGGCCTGCCGGTCGCTGGACAGCAAATGCAACAGGGCCCCCAGGCCGTGAAGACCATCGGTCTCCAAGGTGTCAACGCCGGAAACCTCAGTTCCCCGGGTTTTCCGACTATGACGATCTCGGGTGTTTCCACCCTGACGGTCTCCGCTCCTGTCAACGAATCCGACTTCGATACCAACTCCAACGAGTCGCTGACCTGGGTGAAAGGCAAGCACGTGATCAAGGTCGGGGGCACGTATGGGACCTTCCGTGTATACCAGGGCGGCATCGCGAACGGCGCTTATGGCAACTTCACCTTCAATGGCACTTTCAGCAAACTCGGTTACGCCGATTTCCTGCTCGGGCTTCCCCAGACCAGTTCCCGTCTGAATCCCTTCACCAACAGAACAGGCACGAACAAGGAGTTGGGCCTGTACGTCATGGACTCGTTCAAGGTGTCGCAGAAGCTCACGGTCGACTATGGACTGCGCTGGGATTACTACGCACTCCCCACCTACACGGATGGACTGATGTACAACTGGGACCCGAAGACCTCAAACGTGATCGTGACGGCCAACGCCGCCGCCCGCGTCAGCCCCCTGTATCCAACTAATATCAATATTGTGACCGGAAACCCGGTCCCCGCGCCGGACAAACGGAACTTTCGGCCGCGCATTTCCGCGGCATACCGTCTGGGGAAATGGGTCATTCGTGGGGGCTATGGAATCTTCACCGAGCGCAGTGGAGGCGTAACGACAGGGGGATCAGCGAGCAATGCGTATTTCGGGTCGCTCCTGAACGGCGGACCGTTCCAGATCGCGGAAACTTATACCAACAAAATCACGAGCGGGCAGGCTTTCTTCTCCTTCCCGAATCCCTTTCCAGCCAGTCTGGCTTCGGCGGCCGTTCCCAGCCAAAGCATAACGGGATATCCGCTCCAGACCCACGACGGCGCCATTCACCAGATGAATCTCACCTTGGAACGGGAAATCCAAACCATTGGCATACGGGCATCCTACATAGGCACGTTCGGAAGTGGCTTGAATTATACTGTGGGCATCGATAAGCCGACCGCAAGCGCCATTCCGTTCGCGCAGAGCCGCCTGCCGTATCCGCAATTCGTCGGCGTCACCTATAACCGGTATGATGGCCAGTCGCGTTACGATGCGCTTCAGGTCCAGGCCCAGCGCCGCGTCGGCTTCGTTCAGATTAATGCCCATTGGACTTTCGCCAACGCCATGGCGAATTACCTGGACACCCAGGATCCTTACAACGTCACCAACAACTGGAGCCGTGTGTCTGTCCGGCGCCAGTACGCCGTGATCCAGACCGAGTGGAAACTGCCATTTGGCAAGGGTTCAGCCCCGATGAACCACCTGGTCAAAGACTGGACGGCGGGAACGATCACGTACTTCGGCACAGGCACGTATTTTTCGCCTTCCTTTTCCGGTTCGGATCCATCCGGCACGAATACGTCCGGCGGGCTGCCCAATCGCGTGTGTGACGGCAACCTGCCGGCGGGCCAACGCACCATCGCCGAGTGGTTTAATCCTGCGTGCTTCACTGTGCCTGCACCGGGCGGCTTCGGCAACAGCGGTGTGAATGTTCTCGAGGGGCCGCGGATCAACGTAACTCACCTCCACCTGACGAGGGAGTTCAAGGTGACTGAGCGGATGAGAGTGACCTTCGCCGCGTCGGCTACGAACGTGTTTAACCATCCTCACTTCAATGTTCCGCAATCGAACATTTCCACCCCGGGCGCTGGACAACTGACTTCGGCGGTCACATCCCAGTTCATAGCCGAGCATTTCGCGTCCCGGACGCTAGCGTTTCAACTGAAACTTGCGTTTTGATAATTACTGACCTGCAACCGCAGGAAGTCCGGGACAGTCTCCCGCGAAATCGAAGACGACACTCTGCCCGGCGGGCTGCGGAAGCGCGTTAGAATCCACTGATTGAGGAGGATCCAGATGGCGATGAAAGTGAGCCGTAGAGCTATCGTCGGCGCGACGGCTCTATCGCTTGCCCACGCTGCACGGGGCCAGTCGGCCGACGCGGGCAATCCAGTGCGGATCGGCGTAGTCGGAACCGGAGGACGGGGCACAGGTCTCCTCCGCATCGCTGCGTCATTTCCGGGCGTCGAGTTTCCCGCGTTGTGCGATATCAACCCGCAGAGCCTGGCACGCGCGCAGGATTTCGTGATGACATCGGGCCGGAAGAAGCCCGAAGGATATACCGGCGAGGAGGACTACCGGAGGCTAATGTCCCGCAGCGACATCGACGCGGTCATTATTGCCACGCCATGGGAGTGGCACACGCCCATGGCAGTGCATTCCATGAAGGCCGGCAAGTACACAGCGGTCGAAGTTCCAGCGGCACTCACCATCGACCAGTGCTGGGATCTCGTGAATACGCAGGAGCAGACCCGCGTGCCCTGCATGATGCTTGAAAACTGGAGCTTTCGGCGGGACAATCTGGCCGTGCTCAACATGATCCGCGCCGGTCTGCTGGGAGAGATCAATCACTGTCATTGCGCGCATTCTCACGATTGCACCTACTGGTACTTTGACAAAGACGGTAACCCGCGCTGGTCCGGGCAGTACCTGCTGAAACGCAATGCCGACCAGTATCCGACGCACAGCCTTGGCCCCGTGCTCAGTTGGATGGATCTCAATTGCGGCGACTACCCAGCCTACCTGACCTCTACCGCTACCCGGTCGCTCAGCGTGCCGCATTATTTCGCCAAAAAGTTCGGCCCCGAGCATCCCGCCGCAAAGCTCAAAGTGCTGCAGGCGGACATCGTGACCTCGGTCGTCAAGACGATCAAAGGCAATACGATCGTGATCAATAACGACATGCAGTCGCCGCGTCCGTACGACAACCGGTGGGAGATTTCCGGCACGGAGGGAATCTACAACGAGCAGCGGAACTCGGTGTACATCGCCGGCATCAGTCCCAAGCCAGATACCTGGGAGCCGTTCGAGGCGTACCAAAAGAAATACGACCATGTCTGGTACAAGGAACTCGAGCGGGCCGCGCCCGGAGCATCCCGGATTGACGTCGGCCACGGCGCGCCCGACGTTCTGGAGTTAAGGCTGTTCGTCAACGCCGTACGGAACAGGAGCGCTACACCCCTCGATATTTACGATTCGGTCCTGATGTGCGCCCCCATTGCGCTGTCGGAGCAGTCGATTGCGAAAGGGAGCGCGCCGGTGTCGTTTCCGGATTTCACCCGCGGGAAGTGGAAGACACGCCAGCCGCACTTCGGCGTGCACTCCTGAAGGTCTCCCGCGTAGCTGCTGTGGAACGCCAGAAGCGCTTTGAAGCGTTTATCCGCTCGAACCAAATTCGTGCACCGCGTCATAGAGTGCAACGACGTTTGCCGTCGGGGTGTTCGCCTGCAGATTA
>OBLU010003526.1_pt1 | contig 14169 bp, 11 predicted proteins | sample 1518681 | NCBI WGS metagenome assembly OBLU01 (sample SAMEA3539304, study PRJEB22396) | soil metagenome | biome: tundra; feature: field; material: soil | place: USA | collected 2010-05 | depth 0.15 m
GGCATAAAGCACCAGGTCCACAGCTCCTTCAATTGTCATCATGAAACGAGTCATATTCGGATCTGTGACGGTGAGCGGCTTTCCAGCAAGAATCTGGTTCAAGAAGAGTGGGATCACTGACCCTCTGGAGGCCATCACGTTTCCATAGCGAGTCCCGCAGAATATTGTGGAACTGTCCCCGAACATTCGTGCTTTGGCCACCATACACTTCTCCATCAATGCTTTCGACATCCCCATTGCATTTACGGGATATACAGCCTTGTCCGTGCTGAGCACTATTACTTTGCCGACATTGGAAGCGAGCGCGGCCTTCATCACATTCTCAGCGCCGAGCGTGTTTGTCTGCACTGCTTCAAGGGGGAAGAACTCGCATGACGGGACCTGTTTTAAGGCCGCCGCATGAAACACAAAATTCACTCCATGCATTGCTTGCAGAACACTGTCGTAATTTCGCACATCGCCAATATAGAATTTTACATTGACGTTCTTAAGACGTCCCCGCATGTCCTCTTGTTTCTTCTCGTCGCGGCTAAATATTCTGATCTCGCCGAAGCCAATTTTGGCAGCCATATCGAGCACTGCGTTCCCGAATGTGCCAGTACCACCCGTAATCAGAAGCGTTCTTCCTGTAAAAACGTTTGAGTTCATCTCGCTAATCTCCCTGAAAAGTATTTCGTTTGATCAATGGCATCTTTGCGTACGGCTGTTCACTGCCCGGGTGTTATCGCCGTCAGCTTTACAGATCTCGGGCCCGAAGCCTCATCGTCATTAGCTGCGGTTGCTCTTGAGAAACTTTGAGGTTGTACTTGATTGCCTGAGAAGCGGATAGTGAAGTGAACGAAGGCCCTTGAACCATCAGTCTAGTTGCAAGACTCCTACTGAAGAGACGAGAGTGGTCCCAAGAATGACCTTGGCCCATCGCCGCGCCCAGGGTGTTCCGGCAGGTGCCAGGAGAGGGTTAGCAGCCCAGTGTCGTTGGTCGTAGGCACCGAAGAGCCACTCGTTCATCGGAATGCTGAACCCCGTCTTAGGACGATTGATAACATCCTTGGGCATGGGGTTCGCGGGTGAATTTGCGAGCATCGCTTTGCCGGCTCCGCCAGAGAAGGCAGGAAGAAAGGGTTTCAGGGCGTCAAGTAAGGCGCCGTCGACTAGCGGAGTACGCAACTCCAGAGAATGATGCATACTGGCCCAATCGCTGTCGCGTAGCAGTTGGTTCCGCAAATAGAGTGTCGAATCCAGCAGACAGACACCAGCCTCGTCATTCACTGCGTTGGCCCTGGTCATGCCTGGCGGCGAGCCGCCTAACCTCACCAATCCCTCCATCGCCATCTCTTTTCCCATCAGAATTGGCAGTTCTTGAGGAAGGAAGAGGCTGCGTCTTAGAAAGTAGGCTCCTTCCAGAGATCCCATTAACTCTGGGATGCCTTTAAACTTAGGATGGGCATGATGTTCTGCCAGAAGCCGGCACGGCCCCTTCAGCAATCTCCTGACGCCAGGAATTGTAGCAATTGCTTTGCCCCACCTAAACTCTCGGGGAATCGTTCTCATATGCGTGTACCCGTGAAGAAGTTCGTCGCCGCCAATGCCCGACAGGGCTACTTTGTAGCCGCGTTCGGCGGCGGCCTTCGAGGCAAACCAAGTGTTGACGCCGTCGATTGATGGTTGATCCATGCCATTAAGAATGTGTGGAGTGTCTTCTTCGAATTCGGTACGTGTTACTTTTCGCACATGATGTTGAAGCCCGAAGTGTTTGGCAACGGCGCTTGCAACATTTGTCTCGTCCTCCTGCAACGAAGAGAATTCGTCAAATCCAACGGTAATGCCTTCTACCTGCGCGCCCAATTCTGAAGCCAGGCCGGCGATTGTTCCGGAGTCGATGCCTCCGGAAAGAAATACGCACACCGGAACGTCGGATACGAGGTGAGCGCGCACGGAATCCGTCACCGCCTCGCGCAGACAGTTCTGCAGGTCTCCGGCGGCGGACTCCTTTCGAGATTCATCGCGCCAGTTTGTGCGGATATCATTCCAGCAAATCGCTTTCGGCGCTTCACCCGCACGCGCCCGTAGCCAGTGCCCGGCGGGCAGCGCGAACACGCCGCGATACAGTGTCCACGGCTCCGGCACACTGCCCCACAAGTAGAATCCTGCCACTCCGGCCGCCTCGCAAGACGGAGAAACCAGTTCAGAGGCAAGCAACGCCTTGACCTGCGACGCGAAGATCAGGCCACTTTCCGTTTGCGCATAATACAACGGCTTGATCCCGTAGGGATCGCGGGCCAGAAATAGCTCGCGGGAGCGAACACTCCAAATCGCGAAGGCGAACATACCGCGCAGGCGCGGAAGCATGCGCTCCCCTTCCAGGGCATACAACGCTAATAGGACTTCAGTGTCGGACGTTGTGCGAAAGGTGACCCCTCGCGCTTCCAGCTCAGTTCGCAGTTCGCGAAAATTGTAAATCTCTCCGTTGAAAGCAATCGCGTAGTTGCCGTCGATTGCGACCATGGGCTGATCGGACCGCCGATCCAAGTCGAGAATGGCGAGACGCCGATGACCTAAGACAACTCCTTTGCTTGTCCATATGCCCTCGGCATCGGGGCCGCGTTTGCGCATCCGATCGGTCATGCGACGGACGGCGTCAACAGAGGATGGATCGTTCACCGTTGAAGTGGAGACGTATCCCGCGATTCCGCACATACTTAAAGCACTTTCTGAAGATCAATGTAAATCTTCTACGACAACTAGACCTTGCTGATGAGTTGATCGGTTTACAATATCTCGAAGATCGACCAGATGCCTTCCGTTGAGCACTCTGAATCGTTGCCCTCGGGAATATTGCCGATAATTCGATCTTTGGTTTCCAAATCGCGGAGAGCCCTGCGAAAAAGCGAACCGGAAACATCATCGGCCCAGTGAGAACTTTTCCCCGTTACGGTCCATGGCATTCTGAAACAATTTCCGATTCGCATCGATGACCCCGGGGTCAGCTACACACTTTCTTGCGTATTCCTCCGCCTTAGCTCTTAGCGGGGCAAACCATTCCTCATCCGCATCGACGCATTGCTGCAGAATCGCACTAAACCGTTCCTTATCGTGAACCGGAATATCCCAACCCACCCCGGCATTTTGCAGGTCGCGCCACGGAGTTTGATCGCTGATCAGGACGGGACAACCCGCGCCCAGAGACTCGCAAATCACATGGCCGTAGTTCTCACCCAGGGTAGGAAACAGGAAGAGATCATATTCGGCAAACACATCGAAAACACGGTCGTGTTCAACCTCCCCGGCGTAGAGGGCCAGAATGTTGGGCGGCAGAGTGCCGATCACCTTCTTGCAGGAATTCCAATACTCGGGGTCTTCCAGGGGACCATAGATATCGAAAGATACTTTGCCGGATACGTTTTGCAGCATCCTTAACGCGCCCAGCAGATTCTTCTTCGGTGAGATGCGTGAAAGAAACACAACGCGAAGGTGCCCTGTGGCCTTATTTGGTCGAGTTCTACTTTTTGTCCCGGGCTGCTGCATGAGGCTATGCGAGGTCAGCAATGTCGGATTAGTCAAGATCTCATCGCATTCAGGCGACTTGGGTATCACCGACGCAATCCGGATGACACCTACTCCTCTAAACCACTCGAGTATATTCGCCGCCTCCAGTTGGGTTGAAGCATGCCAGATGACGCCGCGGTAGAGATCAAGCCATCGTGACAGCCTGATGTGCAGCATCTTCCTCCCTCTCTTAAGCTGGAGCGCACCCGGAGAAAATTCACCACGCGGCGCTATCACCAGAGACCCTGGATGGATCAGGCCCAGTCGCCGCAAAAAGATGGCGAGCATTGAGAAGCGTCGCGAAAAGAAGCTATTCAAGTAGAGCACGGCGCTCTGATCCAAGGAGTGCAGAAGCTCCACCATCCTCAGAAGACCTCGGAACCCAGGCGTCAGATACATTACATCCGCATTGCCAATCCGAATCCAGCGACCTGCGGGGACTCCGGGATAGGGCAACGCGGCGCCGAGGTCTCGGTCCAGGGTAATCACCTTGAACGTGAACTCTTTCCCGAGTGCTGAAACCAGGTTGGAAATACTGCGGGTTGGGCCGCCACCCTTGAACCCGGGGAGGTAATGACCTACAAGAATGAAGACGACGTTCTTCATCTCTCCAGAATCTGTCACGGTCTCCAAATGGCCGCCCGAAATTTCCTCTGTTGTGAGCGGCCTAATCAACTCTTCCATTTGCCCGTGCTCCCCCTACAGTTGCCTCAATGAACTGGTCGATTATCATTTGGTGGTTGTAATCCCGGTAGATCTGATCGTGCAACTCTGTGGGAGAATGCTCCTGAAGCTGGCCTTCGAGAAATCGGCGGAGCAATCCCGCAATGTCAGCTGCATCTGCAGAGCTTGCCAGCCATGATGAATCGAAGGCGCGGATGATCTCTGGAATCGCCCCCACCGGCGTCGCCAGCACAGGTCGCCCCGCGGACAAGGCTTCAAGGGCAATGATCCCGAAGCATTCCAATTCTGCCGTGGGCAGCACGAAGACGTCGCACGCAGCGTATGCAGTCGGCAGCACCTGATCCTCTACGCGTCCCAGGAATGTGACGGCATCGCTGAGCCCGAGGGCGCGCGCTTGGCTCTCAAGCTCCCTGCGCAAAGGACCCTCACCCCCGATGATCAAGTGGAATTTGAGTCCGTCTTTCAGCAGAAGATGGCATGCTGTAATCAGGCGGTCCAATCCCATGCGCGAAACCAATCGTCGCAATGTGAACAAGACCGGAACGTCCGTCGGCCAACCAAGTTGGGCTTTAGCGCGCTCGCGATCGATCACAGGAACAAAACGCGAGGTATCCACCCAACCCGGCACCAAGCGCAACTTTTGACCAAGTTTATCCCCATGGATTTTATGAATGCAGTCGATTGTGTACTGGGAGAGCGCCGTCACTACGTTCGATCGGCGAATGCACTCTGCCTCAAAGCGGTTGATGATCGGCAGCGCAACGGGGGCTGTGACTCTCCGCCAAAAGCCCGCTTCCCTCCATACAATCGCCATCTCCATTCTGGCCGGGGAATGGACGGTGTAACTCGAATGGACCGAATCTCCGTAGAAGTCCAGTGCCGCCAGCCCCGCCAGTGGGATATGCCCATGGATCGCATCCACCTGCGGTAAATACCGCCTAAGCACAGCGGCAGCGGCGCGCTCGTGGGTGGACGCCCGGGCCGGATTCCAAGAGTCGAGAGATGCAGGGAAATAGCGCAGATACTTGATTCCATCTTTCAGCTCATATTCCGACAGCGACTCCTCTCCGCGTGAAATCATCCACACGTCGTGCCCACGACGGGTGAGTTCCACTGCTTCATCGAAGGCTATCTTCGACGACCCCCCGGGGCGATCGTGGAAGTGCCCAATTGTAGAGATCAGAACCTTCATATCGTCCTGGTTGATGGTAGGTGTCTCCCAATATGCGGGGGAGAATCTGGCCGCCCATAGATGACATATGACATAACTAAGAGAGTGATGCCAGTTTGCACGAGTGTTCCAACGAGCGCCACACTGTCCTGTTCAAGATCGATCATGGGCGTCAACATCGAGATATAGAAAAACAATACTCTCTCTGATAGAGCGCCGCTCACCCGATTCATGTACAGCTGAACGCATAACCCATAGACGAGCATTCCGATCACAACTCCAGAGGTTCCAAAAAGCGAATACAGGTCTCCGATTTGCGTGGGAGCCGACGATGTTGTACTCGCGCGGCCAAGAACGATGCTGAGGCGCACTCCCTTGTCGAAAACTGGCTTATTCTTCCACAATGCTCTGGGTACGAGCGGATATATGGGCGCCAGCCATATTTTCTCATCACCATTCAATAGCGACGGGTCGGGGAGCCCGATGATGTCGTGGACATCAGTGAGAAGATTGAGACGGCCCTCCGCTTGGTCAACCGCAGATCCGCCCAAGTCGCTTGTTGAGAGAGGAGAGTTAAAAGCGTCGACAAATGACTTTCCCAGCACAGCCTCCAGTCCCCCTAAAGAATTTGCCTGAGCGCTATATCCTGTGTTCAGATTAGCTCGATACGCAGTCACAAGTGGGTAGATCGGAAGGAGTAACAGAGGTATTACAAAACCAATTCGAGGAATTCGCCCTCTCGTAATTCGGTATATCAACACAAGGTACAGTAGCGGAAACAAAGGCGCGCTCTTCATCCCAGATATCAGGCCGAAACCAATCATCGATACGACTGACAGCCAGAATATTAGCCTAATTAGCGGCGCAGGAGATTGCTTTCCAAGCACTTCGATTGCGGAGACTATCATTGCTGCCTGCAACAAGCCAGAACAAAACGTCAGCCACCCCATCAACGGAAGATAGGAGTCATGCAATCCAGCTTTGTCCGTCGTATTAAGGTACAACGACAAGCCAAGCTTCCAAATCAACACATTTCCTATCACGCCCAGCACCAACATTGCTCCGCTCATGAATACAACCCGATCGGACGTGTCCTGCATTTGCGGAACAAATCGCATTCTAGCTTCTCTCTTGGAAATCAGACTTCCGATCCAGAATGCAGAAAACCCCAAAAGAGTTAAAGTCATCGCATGAACATAAACGGAATCAATTACGTCCGCGCCCGTCGCGAATCTCCAGACGGGTATGCAGATGAACTCCAGCAGACCTTCAAACGTTAATAAGGCGGGAATGCTATACCAAGCTAATCTGTCTTGATTTTGCAGAGCCAAATAGCCTATCGCTAGTACCACAAACCATCCTGCCAACGCGTAAAATGCGACAGACTGACTCCCTCCTCCGGCAAGAAGTGAATAAGCTCCCCATATTCCCAAGAGAAGACCGGCTGCCAACATTGCCAAGGGAACCCAGCCAGGAGTGTCTACGTTGTAGGACCTTGACTCAGTCTGTTTTCGAATATCTGCCCTCATTGTCTCCTTCGGTCGATTGCCGACCAGATTCAGAGATAAAAAATAATTTCACTTCAATCGATGATAGGTGATTAAATACTCAACTTCGACTTACTTGGTACCTGATTGATCGAGAAGCACTGTTCTCAGCACTGCTCCCTCGCGCAATCTGAGACTCCATAACTCCCGGACCTGCCTAGAGAAGGGCGGTTTATCGAGATAAACACCGGAGCCGCAATAACCGCGCACATCAGGTCCATGCGGCTTATCGCGGTTGAATGATTTTGGATTGCGAGGAACATCCTCCGAAATGAGTATCCAGCTGAAGTTCGCGAGATTATCTAGAGCCTTCGCAATCTCATCATTGGATAGATGCTGAAAAACCTGGCGAATCAAGCACAAGTCACCCTCAGGTAGCCGATGGTTGGTGATATCGGCACAGAAAAAGCGCACCCTAGGATTCCGCACAGTGTTTTTGTGATGTTCGATCAATTCTGGGACGACGTCGATCCCGGAGTATCGTACGCCGGTGGCCTCCACGATCTGCCCGCCCTATAGCAAAGTCGCCACAACTTAAATCGACTACGCTCTCCACTCGATGATCTTTGATGAATTCGACAACAGCGGCACGGTATTGTTCCGACACGGGACCAGCCGATCCCGCCCCTGAAGAGAACGGCACCCCGTTATCGCCCCAGGCTCTACTTCGGTAGATTTGCCGAAAAGCCTCTTCCACCGAGAGACGACTGTACATCTTGTGCATTCGCGGCAATACCCAAAGGTGCAAGGGGATATTCCTTAGAGACTTAAGGAGCGAATTGATAAAGAACCTCCTCGTATGAGATGGTTTGTCCGGATTGTGTATCGATGCCACCTCGAACAATGACGACCAATCTCACTCCTCACGGACCGAATTCAACAAAGAGCGAGAGCCAAGGTGCGTGTCTTGTCACACTTTCTGGCATCTCAGAACTTCTCCACATCTGGCAGAGCCTCTGAACTCTAGGCGGAATCATTTGCGAAACATTGCCCATCCCTCTTGCGCCGCCGCCCGCCGCCGCCGCCACCTTTCAAGTGAGCTCTTGAAAAGAACAATCGACAGCGCATATTGACATTGATCAAGCCAATACCATGCGCGAGCCTGCCACCCAGGCACATGTTTGCGGATGAAGTAGATCCGGTTCCTAACGAATAGCCGTTCCACAAGGGCCGGCTGGCGTGAAGTGAGTGCGGAAACTTTATGCCACAGCTTTGCGTCCGGGAGATACCAGAGGGCTACCCCGTGTTGGAAACCACGCAATAGAAAATCAGCATCATCATAATAGGCAAAGTATTTGGGGTCCATCATTCCCACGCGGTCAAAAACTGTGCGCCTGGCAAGGAGACAGCACGTTGGCGCATAGGTCACGCGGCGAGGTTGCTCAAACTGCCCAGTATCCAATTGTCTGAACCCCGCATGTCTTGATTTGAAAGATGGCCAATGCAGGAAATCCCCTCCCGCATACCAATACACTTTGGGCCTATCGTGAAAGTACATTTTGCAGGTGGTCATTTCGCATTGGTGTCGATCCAAGCCAGCATACAGGCGCCCCACCATGTCGGCCGGGAACACAGTATCGTTGTTTAGTAGCAAGACACAATCACATCCATCTGCAAGAGCGGCGCGAATTCCCTGGTTGTTCCCCTCTGATACTCCTACATTGTCCGCGTTGCTCAAGATCACACATGGTAAATCGGTGCGTTGATTTGCGATCTCCAGAGTCTTATCTCTGGACGCATTGTCCACGATGTAGAGGAGCAGGTTTTTGTGCGTTTGTAATGCCAAAGAATCAAGAAACTCTTCCAGGACATGTTCACTGTTGTAGGTAACAGTTACGACCCCGATCTTGCCTTTCTCAATTGGATTCGATTCAGCCATGTAGTAGCCCCCGATTCCGCATCTCGTCCAGAGAATCCTCATAACCTTCGCAAGCAGGTGAAGATTCTTCCACCCAAGCCAGGAAGCGTTCCAAACCATCGTCAAAGCTCCAACTAGGTTGATAGCCCAATAATTGACGGGCGCGAGTGATATCCGCAAAGCCGTGGCGGATATCGCCCTCGCGAAATGCCCCCGTGACTTGGACTGCTGAGCGCATTCCGAAATGCATGTTGATCTGTTTTGCAAGCCGAAGCACAGTAGTGCGTTCGCCTGAGCCGACGTTAACTGAATGGCAGCCCTCGAGTGGAGCTAGTAGTGCAATGACCGTTGCAGCAACTACATCTTCTATATAGACAAAGTCTCGACTCTCGTTACCATCCTCAAACACCTGTATCGGGCGGCCAACGCGGGCCAAATTGGAAAAAATCGCGAGGATCCCAGTATACGGGTTGTGAAGAGATTGGCCGGGGCCATACACATTCTGGTATCGCAAAGCAACCGATGGAATGCGCAAGACCTGCCCAAAGAGCAGCACCACCTGCTCCTGCGTCAGCTTTGTAAGGCCGTAAAAGGAGGTTGGTTGCGACGGCGCGCTCTCAGGAGTGGCCATCGGCATGCACACTCCGTCGCAAACTGGGCAGGTTGGATCGAATTTGCCCGCCCTCTTGTCTGCTGAATTGCGCGGTTGCGGGTAAACAATGCCATCTTGCTCGCATTGATACGCTCCTTCGCCGTAAATTGCGCGCGACGATGCAATGACAACGCGATCGATGTTTCTGTTTGGGGACTTGGCCAGATGGTCAAAAAGTTGAGCTGTACCTCCGAGATTGGTTCGCGCATAGCGGCCAACCTCGTACATCGATTGGCCCGTACCGGTCTCGGCCGCCAGGTGCACAATTCGCTCAACTCCCAGCAGCGCTTTCCCTATGTCCTCGGCATTGGCAACATCGCCACGCACCAATCGAACGTGCGCGGCCAGGTCGGACGGAAGAGCCGTGGCATCGCCGTGAACCTGAGGCAAAAAATTATCCAGAATCGTAATCGTGCAACCGTGGCCCAGGAGTTTCCTCGTCAGAGCCGAACCAATGAATCCTGCCCCGCCGGTGATAAGTATCTTCAAGGTTCTATCCATTCACTTCGTGTTTGAGGAGCTATTCCGGAGCGCCCATGACGGAGTATCCAGGCCGTAAATCGGGGAACGGTAAGGAGCTTTCTCCGCTACGTACGGCACCCAGAGAATCCCATCCCATGGAGAGTCTGAATCGTATATTCGAATGGCTCCAAAGCCGACATCCTCGATATCCCGCGTAAGCCCATCCTTACCGAAAAGCCTCATCTCGAGAACGGACCCGGGGCCGCCGTGGAAAGTGATCTCTGAAAACTCCTGCATGCGACCGTCGGCAGTTAGATTCTGAAGGACCCAGCCATCTGCCTTTTTTATCAAATCAAAAGAATGCAATTCGGGAAAGTGTTCCTTGCTCTCTCCTTGCAGATAAGGAACCGAGAATATCATCACTCCTCCCGGCTTCAGCAGCCGCCGGGCATTCTCGAAGGCCTTGGAGATGGGCGGACAGATATGCTCAAAGACATCGCTGGCAATAATGAAGTCATAGCGGCCGTAGAAGGAAGTATCTACTGAAGTGATATCGAGCGAGGGCTCCTTGTGATAATACGTATTGGTGTACGAGAACTTTTCTTCAAGCCGGCAAGCATACCCGTCCCAGTCGCTTAGACCTGCACCAACCAGGTCGCGCCGAACGGGGAAGTCCTGAATGGCAAGACTTTCGCCGAACAGCTCCATTGACAGCGCATGGATGACGCTCCTCCATCGAACATTCGAGGAGCAATGGACGCAGCTCCATAGCTCACGCGACAGCTCCTCACGTGGAAAGGAGGTTTTCTTTCCACAAACATTGCAGCGAAAGTGAAGAAATCTCTTGCGGGGACCCTTTAAGTACTTCCCAGCCCAGGTAATCCTTCGCCCCCAATACATCATCGTCTTCTGGGCGGATGGCCACGGCAGCAGCCGAAAAGCGATCCAGTTTGCTATATGACCAGGGGTAAGCCTTCGCAATACATTCATCTACCGATTCCTTTTGACTTTGTGCCGTCTGAGACCGCTGCAATTCGATGCCTGAACCGAAGGGCCGGCCACGACGGCGCCGGGAATTCACCCTCAATCCTCGGGCCGGCAAATCCTCAATAGCCGCGCTGGAACTCCAGCCGCGATCCCATAGTCTGGAATATCCTTGGTGACTACGGAATTCGCGCCTACAAACGACATCTTTCCGATTTTCACATTCGGCAAGACGACAGACCCAAAACCCAGAACCGTCCCTTCGCCTATCTCAACATAAGAATCTTCGTCCAAGATCCGGTTTCCGATATTGGGAATATGAGTCATGCTGTCAAATGGGTGAGTTACATCCACGATCGCACAGTTCGCTGTTATCGAGACATTCGATCCAATGATGACCCTTGAGTGGCAAACTATGTGAACGTTCTGCTCAATGCTAACATTGTCCCCAATTCTTAAGTCCGGAGTGCGTTTCGGATTGCTAAGGACAACCTCAATGCGCACACCGTCTCGAATCAGAACATTGTTCCCAAGTTGAGTGTATCCGCAGTTTCTCAAGAGAATTGGCCTTCTGATAATGCAATTTGCTCCCATGCTCTTAAACACGGGTCCATAGAAATACTTGGTCTTTAGCCTATAGTAGGCTGTCTGAAGACGGCTGAGTTTTTCGTACAGCGGCAGTCGCGCGAATCGTCCAAGCCGGCTCATTCATGCGCTCCTTGCTGAGGGCTCCATTGATTCATGAATCAGGCCTTCGCCAGTTTCATTTGAAAAACTTGTCTATAAGACAGCCCTGTCAGCGCCATGCCGATGATCGCGCTCATGGAACGGAATAGCAGGCCATGCAGAATTCCCGAAGTCGCTAGATATATACCTGCAAAGGCGGGCAAGAGATGCAGAAGTGGCCGAACGATCGATTGAAAGAAGAAATCCCGGCCCGTAATCTTAATCGAGGAGATTCGCGGCATATTGTAGAAAATATGCAGAGCGATGGCTCCAATGGCCCCCACCAGGGTGCCTATGGCAACTCCGATCGGGCCCATGTAATAGCCGGCGATCAAGCTGACAATGAGATTGGTTATGCCCTCGCATAAAGGAGAAAACAGCACTCGAACGTGTTCGCCGGAACCTATCAGCGCGGCTGTGTAAGGGCCCCCAAGCATCCGAATTGCAACGGCAAGAGCCAACACATAGAGGATTTCGTGGCTATTCTGAGCATAAAGCGGGCCCACCCAAAGGGTAAGGATCTGCTTCCCAAAGAGAAGGAAAAGAAAGCTGGAGATCGCTACAAGTTCTGTGATATGGTGCGTCGTCCGCAGAACTATGCCGCCGAGCCGTTTATACTCCCCGCGGGCGTGAACGCTGGCCGTAGGGGCAATGAGTGCGCTCGTGGCAGCATTCGCCAGTCCAGAAACGATAACCACCAGGCTGGAGGCCACTGAGTAGTATGCCACTCCCGAAAACCGGTAATAGCCCACGATGGTCAGGTCCAACCCAGCCACGAGAAACATGGCGAACGACATGACACTGAGCCCGGCACAGAACTTCGTCAATGTCTCAAGGTATGGCCTGGTCACCATGTGGAATCTGACCTGCATGGTGGGCAGGACCCTGCGTGCCTGGGCATAGAGAACGAGGCCGCCGAGAAGATTGGTGCCTCCGACCAGGCCTGCCATGATAACCAGGGATTGGGTGCGGTGGACTGCCAGAATAATGAGAACCGCACCGATGAGCCGGCTGGCGCCATTGGCGATGGCCGGAAATTCATTCCTGTGGAGGCCGACGAAGACTCCTGCAAATGCCGATGTGGGCAGCGCGAGCGCAGAAAGAGCCCCCAGTAGGAGCAACCCTTCGCGCAGCTCAGGGATCATAAGTAACGGCACCTTCCTGAACATGTAAGGAAAAAGCCACGCCATAGTACAAACAACACAGAAAGCGAGCACACCGGCACCCATCAACATGAAGAATGCGGTACTTATGTAGCCATCGCGCTCTCTTTCGTCCCCACGTTGCATTGCCTGCGCAACAAACCTTGCTACGGCAGTCTGAATTCCGAAGTCCAGGAAGTTCGCGTAAGCGGCGATTTGGAGCAACAGTACCCACGCGGCAAATTGGTCTCGATTAAGAATGCGCGTGAGGGTGGGAGGCAAAATCAGTGCAACAGCAGCGCCGGCGCCGAGACGGACGACGTTGAAGATCCCATTCTTGATAACGGTATGGCCGAGACGTTTCAAATGCTTTCCTCGCGGTGCGGTAGCTCTGCCCGGAGTGTTCTGCAACGCGAGCGAGGAACTGAAAGAAGAACTCGCGACCCTAGTAAACCGCCGCTGCATAGATGGAGGCCGAGGCTGCCGAGGCTAGGATTCCCTGTCCATTGGTCAAGATCGCTTTCATCGTGCTCGTTGGCGCATACAGGACGTCTGTTGCGTGCAGCTGTACATCGGCGCGTTTTCCACGACTTATCTTTTTAAGGGGAAGCGCTATGTTGACCTCAGTGCCATCGGCTTCGCGACGCAGCAGGTAAATTGTGGAATCTTTGGCAGCCACGGTTGTCCCATTCGCCAGCGAGATAGCCTGCAAGACATTGAGCGTGCCATCCTCTTGCATGACATATCCGCCAGGACGCTGTGACCGCCCTCTAGCAAAACACGCGAGACGTGGCAACCGATGAAACCAGCGCCGCCAGTCACAATGATTTTCACTTCTACCTCCGATGACTTATCTGGGTTTCCGACTTTGCGCCAGGCAAATGTTCTCGTCAGGCTGGGCCAAATTCGTTGTTCCCAATCGAATCCGGGCTGAATGCTGAGAAATCATCATCCCACCTTGAGATGTGCTGGCTGTTCCCTGCGCCTTTTCTCGATGACCACCATGGAATCGTACAAATGGATTGCCCCTATATCGGTCTTGGTCGGTGTCTTTACCGGTTGGTGGTGATAGTGCGCCATGAGTACGCGAAGCTCGCAAGAGCGGAACGTGCGTAACTGTTTAACCGATGAGGGTAGGCCCCTCGGAACCGGCTTGCAGGAGCAGGTTCCAAACCACCTTCGGCGGCTGTGGTCAAAAGCCATGGTCGTGAGCGCGGAAGGAAAAGGCTCGGCTAGACCGGGTCAGGTATCAGGCAAGAAGAGGACCGCAAGGAAACCACTGTTGAAGTGTCGAAACCAATCAGATGATGTCAAAACCGCGGCGTTATCACTACTGCGGGACAAGCTCCGACGGTACCTGTTTACGGGCGGAGCGGCATCCGGCATGAGAGGTGGCC
>OBLU010003527.1_pt1 | contig 14168 bp, 10 predicted proteins | sample 1518681 | NCBI WGS metagenome assembly OBLU01 (sample SAMEA3539304, study PRJEB22396) | soil metagenome | biome: tundra; feature: field; material: soil | place: USA | collected 2010-05 | depth 0.15 m
TCTGTTGACTGGTGGTTAACACTTCCAGTCTGGCACGTTGATGCCGATTAGGTGAAGAGGAGTCCATCCCATTGCTTACGCCAAAAGCAGTCAGTCGCGCAAAAAGAGACGTCGCGCCTTGCCTGCGTCGGGCTGTGGTAGTAGCCTGCTGTTCGACATACTGCGCATCCATAGGCCACCGTGTTACCCGAATGGGGCCTTAGTAGCGAATTGGGATGAATACGAACTCCCCAAAAGCGGAGGCCATCAATGGACAAACGCTTCAACGTGCTGCACATCATGGCGGATCAGCTCACCGCCACGGCGCTGCGCTTGTATGGAAACAAGGTGTGCAGGACGCCGCACGTCGACAGCCTCGCCGCGCGCGGCACGCTGTTCGAGAACCACTATTGCAACTTTCCGCTGTGCGCGCCCTCGCGCGTATCCATGCTGACCGGGAGGCTGGCGAGCCGCGACGGCGTCTACGACAACGCCTGTGACTTTCCCTCCCAGGTGCCGACGCTGCCCTACTACCTCGGGGCGCTTGGCTACCACACCTGCCTCTCCGGCAAGATGCATTTCATCGGCCCCGACCAGCTTCACGGCTACCAGGAGCGTCTCACCACCGACATCTATCCGTCTGACTTCGGCTGGACGCCCGACTGGAAGCAGTCCATCCCCAGTAACAAAGCGCTGAACCTGAGCGGCGTGGTGGAAACAGGTACGTGCAGACGCAACCTGCAGCTAGACTACGACGATGAAGTGGCAGCACGATCGCTGCAATGGATCTACGATTATCGGCGCCGGGCCGATGCCAAGCCCTTCTTCCTTACGGCGTCGTTCACGCATCCGCACCCCCCCTACGTCATCACGCAGGATTACTGGGACCGGTACCAGGAGTCGGAAATCGACCTGCCGCGAATCGGGCCGATCGCGTACGACCAACTCGACGCGCACAGCAAGCGGCTGTGGAGAGTTTTCAAGTACGGCCAGTACAACATCGCGCCCGAGGACGTGCGCCGCGCGCGCCACGCCTACTACGCGATGATTAGCTACATCGACGACCAGGTCGGCAAGCTGATTGGCGCCCTGCGCGACATGGATCTGGACGAGAACACCGTGGTCATTTTCACCTCAGACCACGGCGACATGGTCGGTGAGCGCGGCCTCTGGTACAAATGGATGCATTTCGAGAACGCCTGCCGCATTCCGCTCGTTATCTGCGTTCCCGGACAGGAGGCTTCGCGCGTTAGCGCCCCCGCATCGCTCCTCGATCTCCTGCCTACCGTCCTCGATATTGCGACCGGAGACCGCCCTGCGATTGAGCCTGTGTCCGAGCTGGAAGGCGAAAGCCTCCTTCCCGCAGTTCTGGACCAGCGCAGGCTACACAACGATCGGCCGATATTCGGCGAGATGAACGCCGATGGCACGTCCAGCCCCTCATTCATGGTGCGCAAGGGCGACTGGAAATACATCTCCTGCGAAGGCGATCCGCCCATGCTGTTTAACCTGCGCACCGACCCCGACGAGTTGGAGAACGTCGCCGGCACGAAGCCTGCGGCCGGGATCGAGGAAGAGATGCGAAAGCTCGTAAACCTGAATTGGTCGCCGGATGCGGTGAAGAACGACATGCAGCAAAGCGCACGCCGCCGCAACTTTATTAAGCACGCTCGCAATACCGCCGGATCCCCGCCCTGGGACTACCAGCCGCCCAAGCAGGACGCGAGCAAGCAGTACGTGCGCGGTGACTCGGCTGGACCGTCGAAGGCCAAAGCGCGGTATCCCTTTGTCCCGCCAAAAGCCCCCGACAACCCGGACTAGTTTCCCCGTAGAACCTGACTCACTCTGGCTTTATTCCAGCCGCCTTGATTACCGGTCCCCACTTATCGTGTTCGGCACGGATCTTCATGGCGAACTCGCTCGGCGTGCTTGTCATGGCCTCAGCGTTCTCTGTGGCATAAAAGTTCTTCATTTCCTGCGTCGCGAGAACCTTGACGATCGCGCTGTTCAATTTGGCGATTATGTCTTTAGGAGTTGCTGTCGGCACGAAAAGGCCATACCAGGCTGTAACCTCGTTTCCCCGCACGCCAGCCTCAGCCATGGTCGGAACCTCTGGCCATGCCGCGGAGCGCGTCGGTCCCGTCACGGCAAGCACGCGCAGCTTGCCTGCCTTCACGAGCGGTGCCACAACCGCCGCGACGGAGAACACCATGTCGACTCGACCGCTCATTACATCGGTGAGGAACGTTGATGCCTCTTTATAAGGCACGTGCAAGATTTCGATTCCCGCCGTCGACTTGAACAGCTCCCCGGCCATGTGAATGCCACTACCGACCCCCGGAGATGCAAAGGTAAGCGTGCCGGGCTTGCGTTTTGCCAGCGCGATCAGCTCCTTTACCGTTTGAGCCGGCAGCGTCGGACTGGTAACCAGCACCAACGGGGTCGACGCGAACGGCGTCACGGGCGCGAGGCCGTTCAAGACGTCGACCGACGTCTTGCTTTGAAGGTATGAATTAATGATTATCGCTGTCGGCGGCGCACTCAGCAGCGTGTAGCCGTCGGGCGGTGACTTAGTCACCAGTTCAAGAGCGATCATGCCGGAGGCGCCGGCTCGGTTCTCGACCACCACCGGCTGCCCGAGCACCTGAGACATTTTTTGTGCCAACGGACGTGTAAGCACATCCGGGTTGCTGCCGGCGCCAAAGCCGACCACGATCCTGATTGGGCGCGAGGGATACGACTGCGCCGAGGCTTGCGCCCATGCCATGACGAAACAAGCACAAAGCGTCGCTGCCAGAAGCTGGCGGCAGGCACGTCTCGCAACGACCCGGTGACGGCCTGCGCTTCGATTAGGAACATCTTCGTGATCAGCGGCCAGACCTGCCAACACCAGCGCTCTTTGCATGGGGCCTCCTTCCACAGTGTGCAACGACCAATGCATACGATAGGAAATTCAACCGCACGGACAAAAAGTATCCTCTGCGTCGGTAGGCCTGTCAAACGCCCATCTAAATCTTCGAAGCCAGGAGGACGCCTGCAATCGGCCATATCGTTTCCGCGACGATGCCAATGCTATTGGGGTCCCCGACCTCGGTCGCCAACGAATGACCGCAGTGGGGCGGAGACCTGCCGGTCGGTAGCCTGATTTCGTGGCTGCCTGACGGTCTGCAACTGGCCGACAGCACGCACTGGGCCAGGGTGCTCCATTGCGGACCCTCGTTGACCAGCCGCGCCGTCGGCTCTTCAGTCCCGAGGAGGGTCTCGCCGTATGAAGGAGCCTTAAATTCGAGAATTCGAAAAAAAATCGAAAACGAACTCCGCACTAGTTCCGCACTCTCTGTTCGCAGTTGATAGGGGAACCCACGACGCGCTGGTTCCATCTGCGGGGTGTGCCGGGTGGGTGCCGCGTCCGCTGGCAGGAAAGGGTGGTAAGGGGGGCGGGGGGGGTCTGAAAAAGAGGGCCGCGCTCGAGAACGGCAACCGCGGAGCTGCGATCGGCTGACGCGCACCTACACCGACCAAGACGTGCGCAGAGACCACAGGGTGAACGAAGCGGCTGGAGAGGCCCGGGGGCGAGGTGAAGGCCCGATCGCGTGCTGGCGGGACCGTAGCGGGCTGCCATTTGTGGGTAGGCACGTGGGTGGCGCCGTGGCGCCGACAACGATACCCTTTTCCAATAGCGACTTATAACTCGTATGCGGCGGACGCCACCTCCGCTATTCAATCACCCGGCGGGTCGCCGACCAGGTCCAGCGCGTCAGCAGCCTGCTGCGGTTCGGCGAGGATCCTGTCGCGCATCTCGATCAGCGAGGCGACGTCGGCATCCGTCAAGTCGCTTTGCGGGGCATACTTATTCCTGCGAGCGTTCCTGGTACCCGGAAGGAGGCCAGCGAGTTTGGCTCGCAATGCCAGGGCCCTTACTGCGGTCCCAATTTGGCCACGCTCCGCCGCGCGCTCCATTACCTCGCCCGCCTCCCGCATGGCATCGGCGCGGCTATAGCCTGCCTGCCTCATTACAATTGCGGCCATGCCCCCTCTAAGGTCACGTATTCTAGCGGCTACGTGGGGGAGCGCCGCGACCCTGGCTGCCATTTTATTTACCGTCTCCGGCTTGGCATTTTGCGGGCGGTATACCTGCCGGTAAGATTCGGTAAGACTTTGATTGCTAGTAGCAACGGTACAGGCAAATTGTTCTTGAAGCGAAGTCAGCGGCCGCTGGTGAATCTCCACCGTGTCCTCGGTGCTGCGTGTGCCGGCTATGCCTAGTTCATCCAGATTCCCGGTAATCGCCTCGTGGCCGGCTACGATCAATTTGTTGATCACGCCGGTGAGAGATTTGACCCGTGCGCCCTGAAAATGCTGTTCGATGATCTCCCAGATGGCGGTCCGCGGAGCGTAGTCGATGCGACGATGCGTCGTACGGAAGCGGCGTTGGCTGTCGACGTTAAGCTGTTTCTGTTCGGTCATGGTGATTCTCCGGTCAAAGGGGTGCGCGATACTGGCCGGGGCGATAGGGGAGAAAAGCCATGACCGAAGAAGCGACCGCAAGGGTAATGTGCTCTCCCAAACCTGTTTCTGATGACAGGTTTAGACGGCGTGTCATGTTCGGAGCGATCTCCCCAACACCCCAGTAACAACGGTAACAAAGTAACCATGACTGTTACTCTGTTACTACTGTTACTGGGGGGTATGGTAAGGACGGCAGATATTTGTGACCTTCCTTGGAAACATCGCCGGTGAAAACCATCTTTGTGAGCAACCGGGCAACGGATGTGCGTTTTTTTCCAAGTCCGTCCGCCACTTCGGCCGCTGTAAGACCACCTCCCGCTTTTTCCAACACGTCCAGAATCTCTTGCCGCTCAAAGGTTGGAGCAACGGACCGCGCAGTCCCCACCATCGACCACCTGCAGCCCTCAAACTCAACGACATACTCGCCATCTTCTTCAATGTCCCGGCCAATCACATGCAGCTTCCCCCGCACGTCCCCGCGTGCCCGTTCCAGCATCAGTATTCCGTCAGCAGATCCAGCAAGGCCTTGCGTTCCGCTCACCATCCCGAGCGGATCTTCGGTTTTTGCTTTGCGGGTATGGTGCACGACCAAGATCGCAACCCTGTGCTCGTCCGCAATGCTCTTTAGCGCTCGCAGGGCATCGTAGTCCTCCGTGTACAGGTTGCCCTTGCTTGACCGGCGCGGTCGGAACCGTTCAAGCACGTCAACGACAACCAGGCGAGCAGTCGGATGCGCGGTAAGCCAGTCGCCAATGGCCTGCGCGCCGCCTTCATTCGCGAGTGGCCACTGCGTTTCAAACTGCAGCGCAGCCCCTTGGGCGCCCGAAAGCAACATCTCTGCGTCTAGCTCCTTCAGGCGGCTCTGTAACCGACGGTCGTTATCTTCCAGGGCCAGGTACAGCGCCGCGCCCATCTCTACTGTCTGCCCAAGCACCTCGGTGCCTGTCGCCACCGCTAGCACGAGTTGCAGCGCCAACCAGGACTTACCTATCTTCGGTGATGCCACGAGCAGGAAGACCCCTTCTGGCAGCACCTTAGGCACAACCCAACGTATCGGGCTAAATTTCTGGTCCAGTATCTCTGTCGCAGTGCGCGGCCTGCGCGGAGAAGAGACGCCCTCGAAGTCGTCGGCCAGGTCGTCGAGGATGTCCAGTGCCGAGAGGAAGTCCTGCCGGCTACGCTCGGAACAATGCTCATGCTTGCAGCTGAACCCTCCCTGCTCATAGCCCCCCGTGTGCGCTGGCCAATATGCTGTGCTCGACTCGCTTGACTCGCCAGGGCTGTGTTCATCCTCAAAGGGACAAATAATGTTGAACCCACCGTCGGGGCGCTTGTTTTTTACAAGGCCCCGCATGAGCATGCGCTGCGCGACCGGGTCTTTATGCGCCGCCTCTTTGAGCATTTCCGCCCGCGTGGCCCGCTCAGGCTCCACTCCTTTGGCGACCGAAACCCCGATATCAAGGCACACCGCGTCATCGACCAGCCCGGACACATAGCCACAACGCACAGGCAATGGGTCGATGACCCCGGGCTCGAATACCGGCCGACCGGTGTAGTGGCACTGAATCTTTTGAAAAACAGAGTGGTCGGATTTCAATCCAATCGCCGTGGCCCACGCCCTGAGCTGGCCGGACGTATAGGGCGTATGCAGCCAAAACCACAGGTGCACCATGAGGAGATGTCGCTTATCCGGGCGCCCCGCGCTGTTGGACAACTGCCAGTGATACGAGGCACAACAAAATTCGGGCGGCAAGCAGGTGGTGATGTATTCCTCAATCGCCGCGTTGGGTTCGAGTAACGGGTCTGCTTTCTTCGGCACAAAATCGTCAACTTCAATGAGGATCGTGTGCAGCGGCTCGTCCTTGTAGAGAGAGTTGCGCCGGAAGGCCTTGTCGGCGTGCTCCAGTGTCTCGAGCTTGCCCGCTTCCTCAAATCCAACGAAATTACCGCGGATGATGCATGCGTTCGGCCTGCCCTCTAATTCAACAAGCAGCTTCGAAAGTTCTTCGATACCCGTGACCCGGCGACTTTCGACGCTGAAGTTCTTCGCTTCGTCGTAAGGACTAATGCCCCCGTCGGCGCGCCACATCTTTACCATGCGCTTGCTAGCGACGAGCACCGTAATCTCGTCGGCCGCTTCGACGCCGATTGTTTCACCAGCCTGCAGACTCACCTGTTGTCCGCTCATACCGCCCCCATGTGCTCCGGACGGGACTTGCACAGTGCCAGCCCCCGCAGAGCGGCCTCCGCGATAACGTTCAATTCATCCTCACTGAGTGCCAAGGCTTCCAGTTCTATAGATGCGTCAGCCGGATAGACATACCCCTCCTCGTCAATGTAGAACTCGCGGGTGACGTCTCCCGGCACAACTCTCTTGCCTTTGACGGCGCACTTCACGATTGCGGTTTCTTGGAGGACGACGATCGGTCGCGACTTGGTACCGATCAATATGCTGGCGAACCGGGCGCGTTTGCCATCGTTTGATACGCCGAGAAAAGCAACACCGTTGGAACTGCCTTGCACGATCTTATAGAGTGAGCAGAATGCAGCGGAGCGCTTCATACAAGCCCCGCCGGCAGTGTTCTCGATTGCTTGCGCCGGGTTCATTGCTGCACCCCAGCCGAAGCGTTCCTGATTAGTGCGTGTATCTCTTCCACCCGCCAGGCCGTGGTTCGTGGACCCAGTTTTACGCTCTGGGGGTATCTACCAGTCTTGACTCCGGCCCACCATGAGGACTTACCAATCGGAATCAGTGCGGGGATCGGCGGGTTCGCTTTGGTGTCCCCGATTATTTGTGCCAGTCGTAAGAAGCCGGTCTCGGGTAGTGCGGCTAGATAGACACGCTTGCCCTTTTCTTCTGTACTGGATGAAATCGTCTGCTTATGCACCTCGTCGCCCCTTTGTAGTTATTGATGGACGAAGTGTGCTTGCCTCTCGGCCTGACCGGCTCGGATATGGCATTGCGTAATAGAGGAAGAACCCTAATGCCGCATTGCTAATACGGCATTGGCATGCTGCATTACCCCCCAGTTTGAGGATTTAAACTATTGGCGTACTCTGCACATTCTGGACAGTCGGAAAATGATCGCCGGAGGATAGCGGCAACCTTGCTCGCACTCAGATGCTGCTTGTCGACCAGCCACCCAGCCACGCTATCTGGATACCAAGATGACGGTCGTTTTCCCTTACCAGGAAACGCGCGGCAATCGAGAAGTCCGTATCTCGCAGCGTCTCTCATCCGTGTATCCCACCACTTATCGCTCGTCTCCCTGCGGGGCATTACGAACGCGGTTTTGATAACGACTGAGGAAACCGGTTTACTAGTAGCCCGATTTGTCTCCGCTGGCGTAGCATCAGCAAGCATGTAAAAAGGAACCGACCCATGTAGCGCTTCGACCCACGCTATCCACTCGTCGAGTTTCCGGGGGCTGCGTTCTTCGCCTTTAGCGTTGCGTTCTATGTATCTGAGGGCGTTGGCCACTCGCTCGCCAAGCGACTTGAACCCACCCTCTGGAATGGTCTCGCGATCGGCCTCGAAGTCTCGCGGATCGTGGAGGTGACGCAAGATGCAGAACTCTTCTGCCGTCAAAGATTGCTGTCCCCTCCAATATGACCAATCGTCGACATGATCGTCGTCGCCGATTGAACGAAAAGGTGGCAGCATTTCGGCGGCCCAACCTGAGCTAGTAAAAGGGGTGTCGTCCCCTGCGGTCAGGTCTAATGGGTCCATGTGATTAGGGAAGCCAGTAACAGGGTCAATATCCTGCTGATATCCGCGATACGTCGCCAAATATGACAATGCTCTCGCCTTTTCTTTTTCACTGGCCTTACCGAAGCGACCATACTCGTCTGTAGTATAAATCCCGTTCTTTTCAATCGCAGTTGCTAGCGTCGCTACAGATACGCTCCTCTGAAGGAAGTACGCGAGATCCCGGAACGGATTGCCAGTTTCATCATCTGGAATTTCCCGAGGCTCTTTATCCATGGATTACCTTCCGACGCAAGCGCCTCAACGATTCACTCACGCCGTGCCCTTCATTGGAATGACGTTAGCTGTGCCGTCGCTTCGATCACAATGCCTTGACCACTCGAGCATTAGCTTTCTGCGCTTCTCGAACAGATCCCCACGGCGGTATGCGGCTTCGGTCTCGTCCGCAATCGCGTGAGCAAGAGCCATCTCGCACACTTCTCGGGGGTAGCTTGTCCGCTCCGAAGCCCAGTCTCGAAAGGTCGAGCGAAACCCGTGAACGGTGAGTTCGCCGTGCCCCATGCGCTCCAGCAGTTGCAGCATTGCCATATTTGAGAGTGGCTTTCGAGCCTGCCTGCCGGGGAACACGTAGCCGTCAGTACTTGGTAGCGTCCGCAGCAGCTTGACTGCAGACGGCGAGAGTGGAACCCGATGCGGTCTCCCCCCCTTCATACGTTCGGCGGGGACGGTCCAAATGGCGCCCTCCAGATCAAGCTCTGCCCAAGTGGCGCCGATCACTTCGCCGGTGCGAGCCGCAGTGAGGATAGTAAGCTCCAGTGCTCTCGCCGCGATGCCGTCCTGCTCGCGCAACTTAGGTACGAAAGAGCCTATTTGCTGGAAAGGCATGGCGGCATGGTGCTTGATCCGCTTGCGGCGCTTGTCTTTCGCCAATACATGGTCAAGGTGTCCGCGCCAGCGCGCAGGGTTTGGGCCTGCTCGGTATCCTAGTGCCGCCGCCCAGTCCAATATCTTCTCCATCCGCCCCCGCAGCCGAGTAGCCGTTTCGCGCTTGCTGCTCCAGATGGCTTTTAAGGCTTCCTGGATATGACCGGTATCGACCGATTGCACAGGCAGTGCCCCTAGCGTCGGGTAGGCATAGGTCTTGAGTGTATTTTCCCATTGGCTCGCGTGCTTGACGTTCTTCCAGTCCGCACGGTGGGCCTCGATATATGCTTTGGCACAGTCCTCGAAAGTCTTGGCTTGTGCGAGGGCGAGGGCATTCTGAGCCCGCTCCAACTTCCGTGCTTCGATCGGATCTATGCGCTCCAAGAGCAGGTTGCGCTGCTCATCGCGCTTCTTGCGCGCCTGCTCCAAAGAAACGATCTCGGCGCTTCCCAGACCCATCTCCCGGCCCTTGCCGGCCAACATGTAACGTAGGACCCATGACTTCGTCCCCGCGCCACTCACTTGGAGATAGAGCCCTCTCCCGTCGGCGTGATATCCAGACCGTTTCTCAGTCTGGACCCGGCGCGCCGAGAGCCGATCAACCGCTCGTGCCATGAAAATACCCCCTCAAAAAGCTGACCCACAAATCTACCCCCAAATGATAACAGGATTTCAGTGGACCATCTGGGATGTTTTAGGACTATTTTCATAGGGAGAACGCGGTGTACGAGGGAATCGGCTAATCGTGGACTGGCGGAAGGTGTGAGATTCGAACTCACGAGGAACTTACGCCCCTGCCGGTTTTCAAGACCGGTGCCTTCAACCGCTCGGCCAACCTTCCACATTTGAACTTCAACGGCTTACCCGGCGAGTATTTTACCACCCGCTGTCCGTGTACCCTACAGGCACCCTATCGGGTCGCCCGTTCCGGGATGCGGTGGAATGCCGCCGCGGATCGATATACGGGTGCGTGGGCTATACCAGGGAATCCGCCAGCGCCGAACCCGGCCCGATAGAACTCGAAGTCCGGCAGCGGGAAACCGTCGGCATCCCGATGATGGCAAGTGCTGGAGCCATTGCACCAGGCGCATTCCTGATGCTCGCAGGCAGGATCAAGCAATCGGCCAGCGGATAGCAAGAACTATCCTTCTCGCAACGCGAGTCGGGTCAGTAGAAGGCCCTTGACGAGCCAGTCGCGTTGCGACTTGCGTCGCTACCTTGTATATTGGTCTGTTGCTGTCCCGCCACGCTGCCAGTCGCCCCGGTTCCGGACGCTGTTTCGTCTTTCTGGCGTCTCCCCGGGGAATCTGTTGCACCGCCGCCAGTAGCGGTCCCTTCACATGGGCCATTAGCGTCGTGGACGCCAGCGCATGGCTGCGCCTGCGCTTTCTGCTGCAAATATTCCAGCACCGAAATGCCGAGGGTCCTTGCCGATGCCGCATCTGCCTCGTCTTCAGTCGAGGGACTCATCCCTTCCAAATAGAACCTTTTCAAATCCGTGGGGGTCAACATGCTTACCGACTCCGGAGGGACCGCCATCACCGCCTCATAAAGCGAAAGAGGAAAATCAAGCTCTTCAATATATTCCTGCAGCCTCTTCTGCAGTTGGCGGTAGAACATCCGGCGATCCGGGACTTCGCGCGTCGACGAAAAATAGGGCCGATGAATTCCAATCCGTCCCGCGACGGTGCGCCGGTCCCCGCCCATGAAGGCGAAGACGCAAGAACTCATACATTGGTCGCCGCGAGCGACAACCGTTGAAACGCCCAGCTTGTGCAGCAGACGTCCCAGTTCCATGGCCGCATCAACCTCTCCGCCGTTGCTGGCAAACGACACGATGTTGCCGGCTATTTTTTGCCTGCCCTTCTTGAGCAGACCTTCCATCACTTTTGCGCTATACACGTCCTCGGAGGTGATGTAACCATAGAGAAAAACCTGCACCTCCTCCGCGGGGACCTGAGTGCCATCGGCGAGGGTCCGCGGATAGGCGGTGTCCGCCGGATTGGCGTATTTCTTCAGGGCCGACCAGTGCTGCTGGCCGTCGTTCCGCTCCGCGCTACGGAACAGCAATTCGGCCCGCAATTCAAAGCATTGCAGGGCGAGTGCGAATAAAAGCAGGGTCGCGACGATGATGGGGCCAACACGGGCGGGATTGGATGCGGCCGGCCGGTAGCAGCGGGGCTCCATCGACTGCTTCGGATCAGTCGGGGCATCCGACGTGCGCCGAATATCCGCTAGACAAGTTCGATTGCCTATCATGACACTAAGCCTCCCAGTACCGCCAGCCTCGGCGGGTACAGCTCATGCCGTGGAGGCTATGTTGCACGCATCCGGGGACTACCGCAAGTGCGGCAAAGCTTCTGTGCGCCGGCACACATAAGGAGCAAATATTTCTCGGGCTAGGGTTTCGGAAGGCTGGGATAGGGCGGCGGCGAGTGCGGGCTGATACGGCATTCCTGGTTTCGGGGCGATAGCCGAAGGACGACCCTCACCCACACCTCAAAACCTGCGTCTTCAAGCGCCTGGCCCAGTTCCACCCGGGCTTGAATTTGGCGTTTCCGCCCAAAAATACCTTTTTGTAATATGGATTTAACATTCGCGCGGTTATACTGTGGCAGTTGCAACTTTTACGCTTTTGACCTAGTCTAATGAGCGTGACGAAACCTAGCGGAGGAACACATATGCAACCTGATCTGAGAACGGTACCAGCGGGCACACCCGGCGCAGCACAGGATTTTGCCCTGCAACAGCACAAGGTGCTGCGCAATACCTATATGCTGCTGGCGTTGAGCCTGATTCCGACGATCATCGGCGCCGCCATCGGCACCAACGTCGACCTGAGTTTCATGCGCACCAGCCCGATGCTGTCCTTCGTCGCCATCTTGGCGATATTTTACGGCTGGATCTATGCGATCGAGCGCAACAAGCAAAGCGCGCTCGGCGTGCTGCTGCTGCTCGGCTTCACCCTGTTCCTGGGACTGCTGCTCGGACCGCTGCTGCATAGAGTGCTCGGCTTCAAGAACGGCACCGAACTGGTGATGATGGCGGCAGGCGGAACGGCTGCGGTGTTCTTCGTCATGGCCGGCATCGCCTCCAGCACCAAGCGCGATTTCAGCGGCCTTGGCAGCTTCCTCACCGTCGGCGCCGTGATCATCATGTTGGGAGTCGTGGCCAGCATGTTCATGGCGAGCCCGATACTCTACCTGGTGATACTCGGCGCTTTCGTGCTGTTCTCCTCGCTCATGATCCTGTGGCAGGTGAACGCCATCGTGCGTGGCGGCGAGACCAACTACGTCTCGGCTACCCTCACTTTGTATATATCCATCTACAACCTGTTCTCCGCCCTGCTGCAACTGCTGGGCCTCGGCGGCAGCAACGATTAACCGCGACAAGTTCCAGCAAAGAGGGCGGCTGCGGCCGCCCTTTTTGTTTGTCTGTTCCTCAAGTTCCGACTGCCGGCTATTTTTCGAACAGCGCGATCGACTCGACGTGCGAGGTATGCGGGAACATGTTGATCACGCCGGCCGCGGCGAGGCGGTAGCCCTTGACCTGCACCAGCACCTCGGCATCGCGCGCCAGCGTCGCCGGTTCGCAGGAGACGTAGACAATGCGCCGCGGCCCGCCCTCCCCCAGCGCTTTCACCACTTCGACTGCGCCGTCGCGCGGCGGATCGATGAGCAGCTTGTCGAAGCCGCCGCCGTCGTTAGCGCCAAACGGGGCGCAGATCGGCGCCTCGAACAAATTGGCGACGTGAAAGCGCGCGCGCCCGGCAAGCCCGTTCTTGCGCGCGTTGTCTTCGGCCCGCCGCACCAGTTCGGCATTGCCTTCCACGCCCAGCACGTCCGCACCCCGGCTCGCGATGGGCAGGCTGAAGTTGCCCAGACCGCAGAACAGGTCGGCGATGTGCTCCCCCGGACGCGGATCGAGCAGATTCATTGCGTGCCGGACCAGGATACGGTTGACGGCATGATTGACCTGGGTGAAGTCGGTCGGGCGGAAGTAAATCTGCACCCCGAACTCGGGCAGTGAGTAATACAGCGGCGGCACATCGGTCGGGAAGAAAGGCTCCGCCGAATCCGGCCCCGCCCTCTGCAGCCAGAACTGGATGCCATACTGCGTCGCAAAGCCCCGCAGCGCGTCCTCGTCCGACGGGTCGAGAGGATCGAGTATGCGCAGCACCATTACCGTGACCTCTTCGCCCACCGCGAGCTCGATCTGCGGCAGGCGCGTGGGCATCGACAAGCCGGCGACGAGGCTGCGCAACGGCCGGAGCAGGTCGGATATGCGCCGCGGCAGCACCTCGCAACTCCCCATGTCGGCGATGAAGCTGCTTTTCCTTTCATGGAAGCCGACCAGGACGCCGCCCTTTTTGGGAACCAGCCGCACCGACAGCCGCGCGCGGTGGCGATAGCCCCAGGCGAGGCCGTAGATCGGGCGCAGCAGCAGCTCGGGTCTTACCTTGCCGATATGCCACAGGCTGTCTTCGAGCACGCGCTGCTTCGCCGCCACCTGGGAATGCAGCTCCAGATGCTGCATGCTGCAGCCGCCGCAGACGCCGAAATGGCGGCAGCGCGGTAGCTCGCGCGCCGCGCTGGCGTCATGTATCGCAGTGACGGACGCCAGTTCATAATTCGGCTTCCTGCGGTAGGAGGAATAAGACACCGTCTCCCCCGGCAGGCCGCCGTCGATGAAAATCGCCTTGCCCTCGACGCGCGCGATGCCGCGTCCCTCGCGATCCAGCGATTCAACCACAACCGGCATCGATTATTTCCAGGCCTGGAGGAATTCGCGCCAATGCGCGTCGACAGACTTGGCAAGCGTGCCCCGCAAAAGATCGACCTCGCGCTGGTATTGCGCGGCGTCGAACACGCCGCGCAGCAACTGAAAGCGCAGATACAGCAGATAGGTGTTGGCGGCGTCGGTTTCGCAGTAGCTGCGGATTTCGCGCAGCTTCCCGCCCAGGTAGGCGCCCCACACCTGCGAACCGTCCATGCCGAGCTTGCCTGGAAAGCCGATCAGCTTGGCCATCTCGTCCAGCGGCACGTTG
>OBLU010003528.1_pt1 | contig 14167 bp, 17 predicted proteins | sample 1518681 | NCBI WGS metagenome assembly OBLU01 (sample SAMEA3539304, study PRJEB22396) | soil metagenome | biome: tundra; feature: field; material: soil | place: USA | collected 2010-05 | depth 0.15 m
ACCGCTGCAAATCCCGCGCCCCAGCGCCCGGCGCTCAACGGGCCAAACCCCGGGATATGAATACATTGACCATGCGGCTCCAGAATACCGGTCCCGGCAAGTCGGAAGCCAGCCCCAAAAGGCCGGTACACGTGCAAAACCGGACAGGAACTACCACATCTTCGCTTTTGCTTTGACGGCCCTATCGCGGAACCAGAATTGGTGTACCCCGAAGCCGATGCACTCAAGTTGACGCGACCACCAGGAAGCGGCAACCCTCCACAAATCTCGGCAACGCATAGTTATTCTGGTTTCGCTCTAGAACCCCTCCAGCACGTCGGAAACAAGCGCCCGCGCAAAGTCGCGGCTCATTCGCTCGATGGCAGCCGGGTTCTCCTGAATGAAGTCCGCCAGGTCGGTTGTGGCCTGGTATTGCTGGCGAAAAACATAGTCCTTGTTCTCATAGAGGATTTTGCCGTCCCGGCCGGTCAATGTGACAGCAACCTCCATCGTAATCAGGAAGCTGGACGACTGCTGTGTCGAGGAGTTATACGTCAGCGGCGTCGCGGTCTCTCTCAGAATCGTCCCGTGCAACACCGCATCGGCGTCCGGGTTTGGATCGGGCGTCACACGGAACCGGGTGCGCGTGACAAACTCCCGAATCACCGCATCGGTCATCACCGTCTCGGAGTGATAAGCCTCAGTCCGCGTCGCAAACACCGGCACCGAGAGGGTGTGCACATCTGGAGGTAAGTGGATAGCCGCGCCCAGCGTGTGGTACCCGCACCCGCAGAGAGCGGCCATCGGCACAGCAAGAGCCAAGATAAAATGACGACGATTCATACTGAATCCATTCTACTGACGATAGGCTCCGAATCCATGCTGGCATGAGTCTTCATCTCAGGTGCACCAGATCCTCAATTAACCGGTCCCCTATCTCCATGGCCAGGTCTTCCCGCGCGGGAGGCTCGTCCCAGCCTGGCGAGACTTCCGCTTTGGTGAAGCGGGTCCAGCTAAGATCCTGCGATAAGGACTGAATCGGGCGGCTCAAAACAACCCGCCCATCCGCTCGCGTGAGGGTAGCAGAGAATTTCACTTGGAATCTCCAGGTCACAGTGTCCGATCGAAGGTCGGTGTGTGTGATTCTTCCTGATTCCTCAAGAATCGAGATTGCAAGAACCCCATCTGTTTTTTTGCGTTGTCCATGGTGAAGTTTTGGAGGCCGCTTGAAAAAACATTCAGCCGTTTCGCGATCCCCTCTGCTACGTCGGTTGGTGCCAGCTTATGAGATGGCAATACGTTCGTAACCTCAACTCGAATGGCGCGAATCCCAGCCACAGGACGCAGAACCGGCGCCAGCGGTTCCCTGTAAAAAATCCCGCATGCCCCACACGCCAGAATCCCCACGGCAAAGCCAAGCGTCAAAAGCTTCTTCGCCAACATGGACGCATTCTACGCCGTCTTAAACCCAAGCCGTCACCAACATCGCCAGCTTCACAGCCGACAGCTTGAGGCCATCGGCGCGCTCCTTGAAGTAGATCTCGTTCAGCCGCTCATAATCCAGCTGCTCCAACCGCTCAAACCCCGCCCGCCGCAACTCTGCCTCCAGCGTTTCTGGCGTAAAGAAGAGTTGAAACGGTTCTCCGGCGGCAGCAACGCGTCCCGCCAGCGCGTCGAACGCGACCCGACCAACAGGGCTCAGCGTCTCCGGCGAGAGCGCATAATCAAAGGCCATCGCGCTCCCCCCCGGCAGTTGGCCAATGGCATTGAGTGTGGCGCGAAAAGCCCCCAGCGTCAGATAGGGCACAACCCCCAACCACCCAAAGAATGCCGGCAGGCTACGATCAAAGGCCGCCTCATCCAGCCCCTCTGCCAGCGTGTGATGCTCAAAATCAAGTGGCACAAACGTCAGATTGAGCGGCAGCTCAATCTCCGCTTTCTTGAGCATTGCACGCTTCCACTCCTGCGTTGCGGGAAAGTCCACCTCAAAGACTCGCAGCGAGGGAAACGGGTCGCGATAGGCAAACGTATCCAGCCCGGCGCCGAGAACCACATACTGCCTTACGCCCCGCGCCACTGCCGTAGCAAGTTGGTCTTCCACATAGCGGCTGCGCACCGCCATGAAGGCGCGAAAGTCTCGCCCCACTGGGTGCATCGCCCGCTCCATGTGCCGCGGATGCCCCGACCCAACCAGCCGCACTGCAATCGGATCGTCCAGAACCGGCGGATAATCCATCAACATGTGCGCAGCCCTGCGAATGGCCACGCCCATAGCGGTTTTGCTGGCTTTCCCTATCTCCATGAATTCAAGTTTAGAGGAGTACGGCAGCCACCCCAACCGCGTACCATAAACCCCATGAGTTGGATTGGATGGGCACTGCTCTCCGCGGCCTTTGCCGCCGCCACCGCCCTGCTCGCCAAGGTCGGCGTCGCGCATGTGGATTCGAACCTCGCCACGGCCCTGCGCACAACTGTCGTGGTCGTCTTTGCCTGGGGCGTCGCCCTCGTGCTCAGCAAACCCGGCTCTGGCCTGCTCGGCGAGATTCGGCTTCTTGACCGCCGCACCCTGCTTTTTCTCACCCTCAGCGGCCTCGCCACAGGCCTCTCCTGGCTCTGCTACTTCCGCGCTCTGCAGTTGGGGCCTGCCTCGCGTGTGGCTCCGCTCGATAAACTCAGCGTGCCGCTGGTAATTGTCTTTGCCTGGCTCCTTCTGGGGGAGAAACTCACCCCACCCGCCATCGTCGGAGGCCTCCTCATTACCGCCGGAGCCGTCGTCATCGCCCTCGGCTGACCCCCATCTCCTCCCGCCGCCGCTTCCCTATACTGGAAAGAGCGACGTGGCTTTGCCAGTTGCGAAGGTTCTTCAGTGACCGATCAAACCCAACTCGAATCCGATCTCACCCCAGTTTTGCCTGCTAGACGCATAGTCCTCACCGGCTTCATGGGCTCGGGCAAAAGTACAGTCGGTCCTCTCGTCGCCCGCCGCCTGGGCTGGAGCTTTATCGATGCAGATGACGTGATTCAGGCTGAAGCTGGTGTCCCGATTGCCGAACTCTTCGCGCGCCACGGCGAATCTGCATTCCGCGACCGAGAGCACGCGACCATCGCAAGCCTTGCGGGCCGGGAGAACTTGATCCTCGCCCTCGGCGGCGGCGCCATCGAGCACCCAGCAACTCGCGCCCTGCTCCTCAACACCCCCGGCACCATCCTCGTCCACCTTGAGGTCGAGCTCGCCACCACCCTCGCCCGCTGCAGTGGCACAGAGCACATCCGCCCCATCCTCGCCGACCAGGCCAACCTCGCCAGCCGTTACCAGCGCCGCCTTCCTCTCTATCGCACCGCCCATTTCTCGGTCCCCGTCGATGCCCTCACCCCAGATCAGGTCGTGGATGCAATCCTCATGGCTGTTCGCCTAGGGTGATCGAACCATCCCACCCGAAGACTAGCCAGCTTGCTATCATCAAGAGAGAACCCCGGCAGTTTGCGATCCGGGTTCCTCCTGAGGTCTTCATACTTACCCATGACTCCCATTCCACAGGCCGCAGTTCCGGCAGAGCTTCTAGCGCCCCCCGCCGAGAACCTGCCACACGGCCAGGGTCACATTCGTGCGCCCAGCCCCGGCGCAACGGCCACGTTCATTCACGACCTTCGTGAGCTCTTCAAGGTCAAGGTCGTCACCATGGTTCTGGTCACTGGCTGGGGCGGCTTTTACCTCGGATCGATGCAGTCAGGAATTTCGAGCCTGCAACGCGGCCTGCTGGACACTTTGCTCGGCATCGGCCTGGTCTCGGCCGGAGCCGGCGCGCTGAATGAGGCCCTGGAACGCAAGACCGACGCACGCATGATCCGCACCGCCGACCGTCCTTTGGCTTCCGGGCGCTTCTCGCTGGCTCAGGGAATCGTAGCCGGCCTCGGCGCTTTGGCCCTCGGCGCAACTTGGCTCGCGCTACACACCAACCTGCTTACCGTAGCCCTGGCGCTGCTCACGGCCTTTACTTACGTGGCCGTCTATACGCCGCTCAAGCGCTTCACCTCCATGGCCACCTTCATCGGGGCATTCCCCGGCGCCATGGGCCCCCTGCTCGGCTGGACCGCCGCCCGCGGACGCATCGAGTGGCAGGGTCTGGCCTTGTTCGCAATTCTCTTTGTCTGGCAGTTCCCTCACTTCATGGCCATCGCCTGGCTCTACCGTGACGACTACGCCCGGGCCGGCATTCGCATGTTGCCCGTCGTACAGCCCGACGGATGGTCAACCGTGGCCCAGGCCCTCTTCTTCGCCGTCATCATGATTCCCGTCAGCCTGGCCCCGTGGATGCTCGGCATGGCCGGAATCACCTATCTCGTGTTGGCGTCAGCCTTGGGCCTCTTTTACCTGGCCTACACCGTTCGCTTCGCTCGAATCCTGCGCGCCTCCAATGAGACCGAGAGCCGAATGTTGGCGCGCGATCTGCTCAAGGTCAGCGTCCTCTATCTGCCTTTGCTGTTCACCACGCTCATGCTCTGCGCCACTGCAAAGCACTAAGGAAGCGCAAGAATGCCCACCTCTGTTGCTCCGCAATCCAGCACCCGCCCCGCCATCGCCGCCATTCTGGCAATCAGCGCCGCGGCGACAGCCTTTCTTTTCTGGCTTATATATGTTCATCCAGCCGCGGCGTCGAGCACACAATACGCCTTTTTGCCCGCCCTGAATGCCTTGCTCAATGCCCTGAGTGCAACTGCGCTGCTCATTGGTTACACCTTCATTCGAGCCCGCCGCATCAGGCCCCATCGCGCGGCTATGATCACAGCCTTCGCCTTCTCCACCTTGTTTCTTCTGAGTTATATCGCCCACCACGCCCTGCACGGCGACGTCCGCTACCCAGTCCACGCTGCATTGCGATCGATTTACCTGCCGCTGCTTGCCAGCCACATCATCCTGGCCGTGGTGGCGCTGCCTCTGGTGTTGGTCACTTTCTTCTTCTCCCTCTCCGGCCGCATTCCACAGCACCGCAAGGTCGCTGGTTGGACCTTCCCTCTTTGGCTCTACGTCTCGGTCACAGGCGTCGTTACTTACATCATGCTGCGCCTGGCGCAAGGTTAGGACCGATAATGCCGACACTCAACGCAGACCACACAACCAACTCGCGTCTTCCTCAACCCGATGACGGAACCCGTCAACTGTTACGAGGGGGCGCTACGATCCTGGGCACTGGCATTCTGGCTGGCTTGCTGCTTGTCACAGTGCTCGGCGGCTTCTCGCCAACCGGCGCAAAAACCAACACCGGCTGGTTCGCCCTCATCGTCGCATTGGGCTGCATTCCGTTTGGTGGCCTGCTGCTGTCGCTCGGTGTGGCCAAATGGTTCCGCAACCGCCGTTTGGCAAGGGCGAGATAAACCTGCCTGCCGAGGCTTTGGCTGTTCGCGGATCAATTCTGCTGGTCCGGATACTTGTCCTTGACGGTGTAGCCCTCTGGAGGCTGGAAAAGGGCCGGATCAGGCTCGCCGCGTTCAATATCAGTCAACTCCATCGTTCGCGCACCAGTCCGCGGATCGTCGTCAATCTGGAGCACCGCAATCATCAGCTCGGTCGAGATCCATGTCTCATGCGTGACGGTGAACGGTTGGTCGTTGCCCACGCGGCCCACCGGATAGGTCGTTGTGAACCGAGTTCCTCTGGCCTCCAGGCCGTTAGATTGTTTTTGTGCCCAGGTTTTCCGGCGTTGGCTGGACCTGGCCGCCGTTGCTTTCAACTCCCGCAACCCCCTTGACTGGGACAGAGAGGGGAATTGGCGGCCGTGGTGGTGGGGATGGAGCGTGGCGCAACTGTGTGGGACCCGGCATATGGAACACGACCGCTACTTTTGATTGTGTGCTCCAGTTGATTGCGATACGATTCACGGGGTCAAAAACATTGAACGTGGACTGCTTGTGAGTCTCTCCGTCGGCCATCAGGAAGTCAAGCACGTTTTCGCGAAACGTTCTGCCGCTGGAATCGCGAGCTTCTTTGGCGATGGTTTCACGAGTGATCGTGATGCCGTTGGCCAGGGTCTGAACGGTTGTCGTCTTCCCTTTGGCGGTATACGGCTCAATCGGCCGATTGCGGCCCTGCGGTTCTACTTCTGTGCAGCCATTTGGAGCAGCAGCCGCTCCGCCAAGCACTGCGGCGGCAGTTCCCCCCTGCGGACAGTGGCCGGAAGTTCCTGAGCAGAGACGGCCCTGGACGAGATAAGGATCAAAGACGGACTGCCAAAGTAAAGGGCAAACCGGCTTAGGCGCATCTTTCCCGCCTAAACTTCCAAGCGATGCAATTCTGACTCTAGTTGGCTTGTAAAGCGATCCTTCGGAGCGTCAAGAGAGGGTTAAAATCAGCCGCGCTACCGTCGGGACGTCTGCTATTCTTTTCAATTACTGGAGTACATGAACATGGCAAAGAGCGTGAATAAAGTCATCCTTTTGGGCAACGTGGGCAAGGACCCCGAAATTCGCTCCACTCCCGGCGGCACTCTTGTAGCCACCTTTTCGCTGGCCACAAGCGACCGTCAGAAGGATGCGCAAGGCAACTGGCAAGATCGCACCGAATGGCATAATCTCGTCGCCTTCAACCGTACTGCCGAAATCATCCGCGATTATGTGAAGAAGGGTTCCAAACTCTTTGTCGAGGGCCGTCTCCAGACAAGCAGTTGGGAGGACAAGGAAACCAAGGCCAGGCGATATAAGACCGAGATCATCGTCAACGATCTTTCCCTGCTCTCCGGTCGCGAGGAGGGCTCAAGCGGCGGCACCGGCGGCTATGGTCGTGCGGCGAGTTCTGCAGGCTCGGCAGCCAGCTTCGACCAGCGCCCGTCCTCCGGCTCCCCCGACGATTTCACTCAACAGGCGGAAATCTCCGACGACGACATACCCTTTTAAAGGCAGTGGTCCGTGATCAGTGAACAGCGGTCAGTCAAATGCCCGACCGCACAAAACTGAAATCCGCAACCTGGATGGCTGTTGAACGGGTTCGCTGCTCACTGTCCACTGCTTTCACTCCTTCATCAGCGCCGCGATCATTGAATCCCTGCGCTGGTTGGCCATATCATCCGCACTCCGCAGCACGCGTATCCACACATAGATCGCCGCCACGGCCAGCCCCAGAAAGATCGGCACTGCCATCCACATTTTGTCCAAATACCAGCTCATCGCAAAGACCGCCGCACCCGCGCCCATCACCAAAACCTGCACCAGCAGTGCTCCAAGTGCATTGGCCTGCGATCCGCCCTGCCGCGTAATCCGCCCCGGATTGACGCGGTAGGGCATGGTGATCGAAAAGACATTGCCGGCAGCTAAATTCATCGGAAGCGAAAACAGGAGCCAAGCTACACTGGCGAACACAACCACACCTTCAGGCACGCCTAGCCGCATAACTGCCAGGATGCCGGCGATCAAGGTCGTCAGGCCAAACAACACTGCATGAAACAGATTCTTGGCCAGCAGCACCGTCCGGATCGGAGTAGGCGACAGAAAGTACAACTGAATCCCCGCTCCCTCGGCGCCCAGGCTGTTGTAAAACAATCGAGTAAACCCCAGTTGCGCGTAAACCAGGCACACCGGCAGCGCCAGCGGGAACATGTGGCTCTGAGGGCCGTTCTTGATAAAGACTCCAGAGAAAACCAGAACCAGGAGCAGCGGCGCACCCACCGCGTAAAGCAGCGGCAGAGTCCTCAGCAAGGTACGCACCTCCTTTTCCATGACCGCGGCAATCGGACTGGAGCCGTCCAGCAGACCTCCGCCACCGCGCTTTCCTGTTTTGCCCAGGCTCGCGACCACCTTTTGCGCGCTTGGAGCGACCCCTAGGCTCTCGCCGCGATATTCCGCCCTCAAGCGTGTCCCCAAAACTCCACCGGCAGCAAGCACATAAAGCCCAAGCACGCCGATCGATTCCAGCGATCCCAATCGGAGCCCAGCTTCTTGCGTCAGAGCCTGTCGCAGTGAGCGCGCCGCCAACCCCGGCGGAAGCCACTGCTGAACTGCATTTGCCGTTTGTAGCCACGGACCATACGTGTCTTTGAACTGGGCCTTCGTCCGTTGGAATTCCTCAGCCCGCTCTCTGTTCTGCTCCTCCGTGTCCGTACCCCCAAGAGAACCGGTGGGCACTTCATGCCTCTGCCTGTGCAGAGCCGGATTCAACAGTTGCAGGCTCAGTATCAACACCATGAAAATTGCGCCCAGAATCTCCCGAGTCTTCCTCTGCGCCAGCCATCGGTCAATCCAGGCAAAGATAGCCCGTACGAGCAGGATATTGAATGCCGCAAACACTCCCAGCCCCAGTGCCGTCCAGGCAAACAGCCCCGGCCTTGCCACCGTGATCCCCACCTGAATGCCGCAGCAGCACAGCCCGCCCAGAATCGTCGAAACATCAAGCAGCCCAAAGACCACATAGAGCAGAAAATACGATCCGAAACGCATCGGAAAGCGCAACAGGATGCCCAGATCAAACTGGTTCTGAAACGATGCCAGCATCACCGGAATCATCTGCCAGACGAAGAAGACCGCCCAGAACAGGACTGGCAAGAACCGCCATTCCCCGTAAGCAGCCAGCAGATAAGCTGCCGCACCCGCTCCTGATCCAAGCGCCAGGCCCCCTGCTGCATAAAACACAAACGAAACGGTGCGCGCGCCCAGTTCCAACGCGCCCTTTTTGAAACGGAGCCCGTTTTTGAACATATCCCAGCGCAGTTGGGCCAGCGCCAGGTACTGCCCCCGCGCCTGTACGCCCAGCATTCCTCCGCCCGTGCCATTTCCTGCAGCGGCGCGTATATGGGTCGGATCTACGCCAACCATGAAAGCTCCTGCGCCGGCTCCTGCTGTCCGCCTGCTCCCACAATGGCCAGGAAAATCTCCTCCAGCGTCAGCCGCTGCTCCAACTCGGCGCCAGGCAGCGTGGACGCGACCCCCGCCCGCAATTCCTCGATCGACCCATTGGCTACCAGCCGCCCTTGCGAGATGATCGCCACATGGCTGCACAGCCGCTCCACAATCTCCAGCACATGGGTAGTGAGAAAAATGGTTGCACCGCGGTTGATCATCCCCTGCAGCATGCTCTTCAACATGCCCGCCGCAATCGCGTCTACGCCTTCGAACGGCTCGTCAAGAAACAGCACCTTGGGCCCGTGAATCACCGCCGCGGCCATCGCCAGCTTCTTTTGCATTCCGTGCGAGAAGTCGGTCACCAGCTTGCGGCTCTCATTGGCCAGTTGCATGAACTCCAAAAGCTCGTCAGTCCGCTGGTTTGTGGTACCTGAGTCCAGCCCGTACATGCGTCCAACAAAGCGCAGATACTCGGGCGCCGTCAGTCGGCCCATCAGCGCCATCCCCTCCGGCACCACGCCGATCTGCCGCTTCAACTCCAACGCCCCGGCCCCGAAGGGCTGGCCCAGAATCTCAATCGTCCCAGCGCTCGGCTCCAGCAGCCCGGTGAGCATCTTGATGGTTGTGGATTTGCCCGCCCCGTTCGGGCCCAGGAAGCCGAAGAATTGTCCCGGGGCCACGCTCAGCGTGACATCCTCCACGGCCGTCAGCGCGCCGAAGCGCCGGGTAAGTCCATGGGTTTGAATCGCCGCAGTTTCCATGTGCCGCCAGCATAGCAAGGTTGGCGTAGTTGAACAAAGCATCTGACGCCGGGTGCTGTCGAAGCAGCCCCTGGTAGGGCACACTTTGGTAAGCCATTTTCGGTAGCCGCAAATGGGCTCAGCACGGTAATATTCGGATGGAAGAGGAGAGCACTGTGCTCGAAAGGCTCGAAGGCAGGCTCACGTGGGAACGGACGCCTGGGGGCATTCTCGTCGCGATCCCTGTGCCGCGGGGTATGACGGTTCCGCTCTATGGGCCATTGGTCGTGATCTGGCTGACCTTCGCATCCATTCACTACTGGCATCTCCTGGGGTCACCGCACTCGGACCAAAGTGATTTCAACCTGCAACTCATCGCAATAGGAATTTACGCAGTTGGGATCTGCTTCTTCCTCTGCTGGTTGACCTGGATCTTCACGGGCGAGACAATTCTTACCCTGGTGCCAGCCGAAATGAAGATTCAACGCAGGGTCGTAGGCATCGAGTTGGCTGCGCTCCACTTTCCAACCCACAATGTGCGCAATTTCAAATATGTTCCGCCCACAAAGCATTGGGCACTGAGTGGATACACAGACCCAAAAACAAGCTACATCCAGTTCCGGGCGGGCAACACGAAGCACAGCTTTGCCAGAGGAGTTACTGAGAAAGAAGCGCGCACATTGATCCGACAGATGGTTGAGATCTACGACTTCCCCACCAGGCACCTGCCCGGCGAAGTCGACGATTCAGAATGAAGGCCCGCTAAACTTCTTCCGCTTCCTCTGGTTCACCGAGCGGATCGTTATCCCGATCTGTCACCTCAACCAGCCCACCCAATCGCACCGCCAACTCCGCTTTCCAGCTTCCCTCCGGTGCACGCCAGCTCCAATTTCCCGAGGCAACCGCCGGCGTGTTCATGCGCGCCTCCGAGCCCAATTCCAAAAGATCCTGCGCCGGAACCACCGCCAGCTGCGCCACGCTCGCCTCTGCTGCTCGAATCAGCGGCCAAACCGGGTGCCGATTCACCGGCCCAACATAAGCTTCCACAGCGCCCCGCTCAATCTTGGCTGCGGCATCCCACCAGCCCTGCGTTGTGTCGTTGTCGTGGGTCCCGGTGTAGGCCACGGTTTCGGGAGTAAATCGATGGGGCAAATGAATATGCGCGCCCTTGCCGCCGAACCCGAATTGCAGCACCTTCATACCCGGCATGCCCAACTCCAGCCGCAGCGCGTCCACCTCAGGCGTAATCAACCCCAGGTCCTCCGCCACCAGCGGCAGCGGGCCCAGCGCCGCTTCGAGAGCGCGAAACAGCTCCAACCCAGGCGCCTTCACCCACTCGCCGTTGACCGCCGTTTCCTCCTCAGCCGGAATAGCCCAGTAAGCCTCGAAGCCTCGGAAGTGATCCAGTCGCACGATGTCATAAAGCTGACACGCCCGCCGAATCCTCTCAATCCACCAGTCGAACCCGCTCTCCTCGAGCACGTCCCACCGATACAGGGGATTGCCCCACCGCTGCCCCGTCGGCGCAAAGTAGTCCGGCGGAACTCCGGCGATGCGCACCGGTTTGAGCTCCTCATCCAACTCGAACAAATCGGGATTCATCCAGACATCTGCCGAATCCATGCTGACGAAAATCGCCACGTCCCCCAGAATCCGAATCTCACTGCGCGCCGCAGCCTCGCGCAGATTATTCCATTGTTGTGAGAAGGCAAACTGCAGCACCTGTTCCTGCGCCAGCGCTCTTCCACGCTCTCCGGTGATTTGCGCAAGCGCCTCGGGATGTCGGCGCCGCACCGGCTCGGGCCAGGCCGTCCATGCGCCCGTATTGAATTGGCGGCGCAACTCCGCATAGAGTGCATAGTCGACAAGCCAATTCGCCTCCGCTCGGTAAAACTCCTCGAATTCGCCCCATTGCTCCGCGAGCTTCGGGTCATGCGGTCCGCGATCAAGAAAATTTCCCGCCGCCTCGTAGAGCAGCGGCAGTTTCCTCGCCTCTACCTCCTCGAAATCCACGGCGCCGCCACGCCCCGCCAGCCCGCCGATCCGCTCACCCGCAATCCAGTCCCAGTCTGACAGAAACTCCAGGCTGATCAAGTACGGATTGCCCGCAAACGCCGACGACCCCGCATACGGCGAGTTCCCATAGCCCGTGGGACACAGCGGCAAAACCTGCCAGATATGTTGTTTAGCCTCCGCCAGAAAGGCCAGAAACTCGTGAGCTGCAGGCCCCATGTCGCCGATCCCCCCATAGGAAGGCAGCGAGCTCAAATGCAGCAAGACTCCAGACGAACGTTGAAAATCCATGCCTCCATTATCCCCGCAGCCAGCCCTGAATGCAGAACCCTAGCGGTCAAAACCGCCTTCACGGACGCAAAAAAGCCCGCCTCCTGATTCGGAAGCGGGCTTCTGTGCGATCTAATCGCGGACTCTCTCGGGTTATGCACCCGGAATCTGCGGCCCCTGCTGTGGCTTGGCGTTCGTCTTGATGCGTTTGTTCTTCTTGTAGTCGTCCATGACCCCGCCCATGAAGACACTGAACGCTTCTGAACGGCGCTTCTCCAGAATCTGATCCTTGTACTGGTCGAAGTTCTTGGCAATGTCGTCTGCTGTGGGCTCCTGCTTGTCCACCAGCTTGGCCACTACGCCGGTGCGCTGCGCGTTGATTGGCCCACTGATGTTGCCCACCGAAAGGTCAAACAGTTGCGGAGCCACCTGCTCCACCTGCCCCAGATCGGGGACCTGGCCACTGGCGCCCACCAGATCGCTGGTCTTGAGAGTCGCGCCTACTTCCTTCGCGGCTTTGGCAAGATCGTTCTCTGCCTTGGCCTTGTTGGCTAGCTCTGTGGTCTTCTGGCCCAACAGCATGGGCAGCTGCTGGTCGCGGTAGTCGTCCAATACGTGGCTCTTCCAGTCGTCAAAATTCGGCGCGTGAGCCGCGGCAACACCCGTAACTTGGAAGATCGCATAGCCCTCGCCAGTCGATACCGGCTGCGGAGGGTCGCCCTGCCTGGAGAGGAAGGCCTTCGAGATCATCTGCGAGCCGTCCGGCAACCCGGCAATCACGCCCAGGTTGTTGACCAGCGGGGTAGTCACCAATTGCAGGTGATGGGCTACCGCCGTCTTCTCCAAACCGTTCTTGATCGCTTCCGTGCTGAGGGACTGCGCATAGCTCGCCTCGGCCTCAGCGGCCTTCTGGCGAATCAGCGTTGCCTGAATCGTAGGCAGCACCTCATTAATCGACTCGGAGTGCGCCGGCTGCCGCTCTTCCACTTGCAAAATGTGGTAGCCAAACTGGCTCTTCACAATCTGGATCTCGCCAATCTTCTGGCTGAAAAGAGCCTTCTCGAACTCCGGCACTGTAGCGCCCCGGCGGTAAAAGCCCAGTTCGCCGCCCTGGTCCTTGCTGCCGTCGTCAGAGTTCTTCTTGGCCAGGTCGGCAAAGTTCGCCCCCCCCTGAAGCTGCTTCAAGATCGCCTCTGCCTTGGCCTTGGCAGCGGCATCGGTCTTGGCATCCGCCCCAGCGGCCACTTTGATCAGGATGTGACGCGACCGTGCCTGCTCCGGAACCTCGTAGTCGCTCTGGTGCGCGTTGAAATACTGCTGAATCTCTTGCTGCGTGGGCTGCGGAACACCGCCGGGCATTTGATCGGGGGTGAAGGCAAAGTAGGTGATCTGGCGCTCTTCAGGAATAGCCGTCGCATAGCGTGCGGCATTCGTCTTGAAAAAGGCCCGAAGTTCATCGTCGGAGGGATTGATGGTCTTTCCCAGGTCGTCAGCAGAGATCACCGCGTAATCAAACTTGATCTTGATGTTGCTCTTGCGAAAGTTGTCGCGGACCTCCTGGTCGCCGACGGTGACCCCAGCCGTGATCAGCGACTGCAGCCGCTGAATCACAATGTCCTGCCTGATCTCGTCCTCAAACTCCGTCACAGACAGGTTGAACTGATTGGCAATGAAAGCTGTATACCTGTCCTGCCCGATAAACTGGCCGTTCGGGAAAAGAAACTCGCCAAACTGACCCTTGTGCAGGAACTTGTTCACATCGTCGTTGGTGGCCTGGATGCCAAGCTTCTCCGCCTCAGCCAGCAGAATCTGCTTCTGCACCAGTTGCGGACCCACCCGCTGCTCAAACAGGTTCAACAGCATCGGGCTGTCAGGATAGTGTTGCCGCTGCATCTGCTGGCGGGCAAGCTTGTCTACCTCGACCTGGGTCACCGTTAGGCCCGAGGACACAAACCGGCTGTACCAATGGGGGTATATCACGGCATAGACATCGGCGGATGTGGCGCCCTGGCCGGTTAGACCTGGAATCAGGTACACCACCATCGACACGGATGCCAGACCAATGATGACAACGAAGAATGCCTTGACGACGCGGCTGTCTCTCTGCAGGAAACGAATCATGGATGGACTTGAACCTTCAACTCTCTACGCGCGGGCGTGGCGTGCCTGCACTTCTCCAGCCTAGGGTCGGCTGCAAGGCCAGTCATCCGCCACGGATACGCAATTCTCGCTCGACGCGATCCTCAGCAATTATAGACGACAGAGAACCCGGCTGGCGTGCCAGACTCTTGTCCAACGCAAGATGAGCCTGAGCGGGGGAGTTGATTCCAACGCAAGAT
>OBLU010003530.1_pt1 | contig 14160 bp, 10 predicted proteins | sample 1518681 | NCBI WGS metagenome assembly OBLU01 (sample SAMEA3539304, study PRJEB22396) | soil metagenome | biome: tundra; feature: field; material: soil | place: USA | collected 2010-05 | depth 0.15 m
TGCCGGTGATGCAGAGCACGGTGGTTTCATCCGGGAGGATTCGATCCTGATGAATGAGCTTGCGCGCGGTTCCAACCGTTACGCCGCCCGCGGTCTCGGTGAAGATGCCCTCGCTCTCCGCCAGCAATTGAATGGAACTGACAACTTCGGGATCCGAAACGTCCTCCGACCATCCACCGCTTTTGGTGATGGCCTTCAGTGCGTAATGTCCGTCAGCCGGATTGCCGATCGCCAGCGACCGCGCAATCGTCTTCGGACGCTGCGGTTCGATCTCGCTGCTGTACTGCTTGATCGCCGTGGAAATCGGCGAGCAGCCTGTCGCTTGCGCGCCAAAAAACTTTACCGGTTTGGGATCGACCAGTCCCAGGAGAATCAGTTCATCAAACGCTTTCTTGATTTTCGTGATCAGCGATCCGCCCGCCATCGGCACCACGATGTTATCGGGCAATCTCCAGCCCAGTTGCTCGGCGATCTCATAGCCCACCGTCTTCGAGCCTTCGGCGTAATACGGACGAAGATTGACGTTCACGAATCCCCAGCGATGTTCGTCGGCGATCTGCGAGCACAGGCGATTGACATGGTCGTAGCTGCCGTTGATGCGCACCACCTCCGCGCCAAACACCTGTGTGCCTAGAATCTTGGCGGGCTCGAGATCCGAGGGAATAAAAATCCAGGCCTTCAAACCTTCGCGAGCCGCTTGCGCCGCCAACGAATTCGCCAGATTGCCGGTCGACGAGCAAGCCACGGTATCGAACCCGAAGCTGCGCGCATTCGCCAACGCGACCGCAACCACGCGATCTTTGAAGCTCAAGGTGGGCAGGCAGACCGCATCATTCTTGACGAAGAGCCGGCGCGATCCGATCTCTTCGCCGAGCCGCGGAGCGCTCACGAGCGGCGTGTATCCCACTGGGAGCGACGCCTGAAATGCGGCCGGCAACGGCAGCAGTTCGCGATAGCGCCACATGTTCGGCGCACGCGAGGCGAACAGTTCGCGCGAAAGGCGCGAGCGGAGCGAATCGTAATCGTAGGTGATTTCGAGCGGCGAGAAACAGTCTTCGCAGTAACTGCGGGGTTGGTTGCCCCAGGTCTTGCCGCATTCGCGGCAGCGGAGCTGGTAGGTGCTCGTCTCCATTTTGCAACTTCTTTCCGTGACTGCGGGACGAGCCGGGTAAAAATACCCCAGTTACGACAAAACCCCTTTTCCGGATTGGAAAAGAGGCTCGGGAGACGCGAACAACAAATCGCTTTCACCCCGAATCTCATGGTCCCCGTTACCGGGCGAGAGTTGGCACCTGACGGTCGAGATTTATGATCCCGATCCGGTTGCCGTGGCGTCCTAGGGCTCGTCCCTCAGCCACTCTGCATGAAATTCCCATTTGCTCAATTTAAGAGCAAACTTGGGATCAAATACTACAGTCGACCCATCGGTCTGTCAAGCGGGATTTTCACTGCCGAGACGCCGAGTGCGCCGAGGAAAACCAAAAGCCTGACCACAGGGGGCACCGGGGGATCCATCGAATTTCGCGGCGCTCTCGGCGTCTCGGCAATGAACAGCCCTTTCACCGGCTGTACTGATTCCGCTTCTTGTCTTCGTGCCGCTCGATGCCGAGTTGAATCAGCCGGTCAATCAACTCGGGATACGACACGCCCGTCGCCGCCCACAGCTTTGGATACATGCTGATCGCGGTGAAGCCAGGCATGGTGTTGATCTCGTTGACGAAGATCCTGCGCGTCTTCGGGTCCATCAGAAAATCGACGCGCGCCAGGCCCGTGCAATCGACCGCTTGAAACGCTGCGATCGCGAGCCTCTGCACCGTTTTCATTTCCGCTTTCGTGATCTTCGCCGGGATCATCGCTTCGGAGCCTTCCGCCAGATACTTCGCGTCGTAGTCGTAGAACTCCTTGCACGGAACGATTTCTCCCGCAATCGACGCCTTGGGATCGTCGTTGCCGAGCACCGCGCACTCGATCTCGCGCGCCTTGTTCTTCTTTCCGCCGACGCCTTCCTCAATCACGATCTTGCGATCGAACTTTGCCGCTTCCGCGATGGCAGGGCCGAGTTCCTTGCGATCGTGCGCCTTCGAGATTCCCACCGACGATCCCAGGTTCGCCGGCTTCACGAAGACGGGATACCGCAGTTTGCTCTCCACCCGCTTCTGCGTTTTTTTCGGCTCGTGCTCGAATTGGCTGCGCAACACGGTCACGTGCTTTACCATCGGCAATCCGGCCGCGCGGAACAAAGACTTCATGATGTCTTTATCCATGCCCGCGGAAGAGCCGAGCACGCCCGCGCCGACGTAGGCAATGTCGGCCAGTTCGAGCAGACCTTGAATCGTGCCGTCTTCGCCGAAGGTTCCGTGCAGCACGGGAAAGATGACATCCACGTTAATGGCACGATCCGAAGCGCGACGCAGATTCGCATCGGTCTGAAACGGAGCGAGGCCAGCTTCGCGCCGCGCCGGTTCCGGAGGAACCACCACCGACTCGCCCGTGGCAAGCACCGCCGCCCCCGGAGTAGCCTCCGGATCGCCCGCCCGAAGCGGTGTTGCCGGTGTGGCGCGGACACTCTTGTCCGCGTGCCCTTCGCCTTTCAACAATCTCTCGGCATGTTCCGCCGTGAGCCAGCGCCCGTCTTTTGTGATGCCAATGGGAACCACTTCGTATTTCGTTTTATCAATTGCGTTCAGAACGGACGCCGCCGACAGCAACGACACTTCATGCTCGCCGCTGCGTCCGCCAAAGAGGATGCCAACTCGAAGCTTTGCCATGCCATTTCAGTCTGGCGCTGCGCGGGTTTCCCGTCAATCCCAGCTTTGGTTCCAGTTCTGATTTATGCGAGACTCGTAACAATTCGACCGCAGAGAACGCAGAGCGCGCAGGGTTTTTCTAACCGTTTTTCTGCGCCTCCCCAGTGCCCCTGTGGTGAAAAAGTTTAGGCCGAAATGTTCCTAAACCGCCGAGCCCGAAGAGATTTTTACTATCTTTATCTCAGCGTTCTCGGCGTCCTCTGCGGTTTAAGGTTTTGATCCTATGTCCGCATGCATCAGCACGGCGCAGTTATTCCCGGCTTCTCAGCGTCAGCGAAGTGTCAACGGGGCGATGCGGCGAGTCATTGAGTTCATCCTCGATATGCTTCTGGATGAGTTCCCATTGCGAGCGCAGCGTCATTTCCTTGATGGCGAACTTGGATTCTTTGCGAGCATCATCCACGCGAACCGCCAATTCCTTGTTCTGGAAACGGAAATCGATGATTTCCGCGAGCGGCACCAGTTGATTGGACGACTTGCCCACGATGAGAAACACGACCTTATCGGTCACCAGGGTGTATTCCGGGCAGCTTTCCTCGGTCGCTGCGGCTTGCGGCGGCCCGAACGCCTTCATGAAGCCTCCATGCGCGAGCATGCAGTCGCCCATGCGCATACGGACCACGGTTCCATGTTGATAGATACCGAGCGGCGCGGCCCAGGCAACCGAAATGCCAGTCGATATCAGTACAAGCGCCAATAGCCATGTGGATTTCATAAGTCTCCAATCAGCGAACGCTGGGTTCGTAGTAGTAGCCATTTCGGCTATGGAATTTGAGGTTGAGGTTGTGGGTGGGCAAAAGGCGAAGAGCATGAAATCCAGGCTGGTGGCTGGGCAGATCGTAGGCCACCACGTAGGAGGCGCGCAGATCCTCGAGCACAGCGTTCAGTACTGTGGCGGCGCCATCGCGCAGCGAGAAATAGCGTCCACCGGTAGCCTCCGACACTTGCCGCAGGAACATGCTGCCCGTCGATGGGTTCTCGGATTTCCGCATATCAACGGAGTAGATCAGGGCGCCACCGTCCAGAACCGCTTGCAGCGCCTCGCGTGGAGAATGCAGGCTGACGGTGTCGTTCCCGTCGGAGAACAGAATCAGGACAGGCCGGGCCCCGGCGCGGCGATGATGCGAGATGAAATCGGCTCCGAACATCAGCGCGTCGAACAGCGGCGTGGTGCCGCTACTCTTCACCGCCAGGAGTCTGCTCACGGAATCCGAAGCACGGCAACCGCTCGAGCAGAGGATGGCAGGTCGTATGCCACCAAACGTCCCTCCAGACGTCCCTCCAAACGACAGAACGGAGATATTGTCATCGGGGATCGACTGCTCCCGTGCAACCAGTTGCAGCACATCGTTCATGGCAACTCGAAGGCGCGGCGCTACCGATTCGCTCAGGTCGACCAGCGCAACCACGTCGAGCGAGGTTTCATCCGAATGTGTGAAGCTGCGGAAATCGCGGACCACAAGTTCCTTGTCGACTACCGCAAAGTCCGACTTCGTCAGGGTTGCGACCGGCTGATTGTTCTCGTCGGTGGCGAAGAATGTAACCCGGACTTTAGAGACGGTACTGCGATACGTAGGCAGGCCAGAGGATCGGTTCGTGTCGTCGGCAGCCGAAACGTAAGTCAAGGCAAATAGAGCCAGGAGTGCCGACCGAGTGTGCCAATGCGTTAACATCGCTGTCCATTAGTCCCATCGACAATCGACGGAACACCCCCAATTACCGTGGTTACCCTTTGGAGGTGACCAAGAAGGCTGGTAAGGCGCTACTCCGGAACAAGAACTCTTCTCCTGATGTTCTTTGAAATAACGAGACCCCAACCTCACCTGCCTGAAACAAAGCAAGCTCACCGTGCGAATCCTTTAAGCCTCCACCACCAATGTTTTGGACAGCGCGCAAGGATTCCGCACACCCAAGCATCTGCCCTCTCAGCAGTCCAGTCGCTGCGGTGCACTTCAACCACTGTGATAGTCGACACCCAAATCGGAGGGGCAAGAACTTTTGCACATGATGCTGACTGCGGAACCTTCTTGTAAACGGTATGCAAGTGCTACAGACTTAAGGTGCCAAATACCATCCGAGCATCGATGCAGACTTGATGAGACTCGGGCGAAAACTCCTAAGAGGTCTACGCCTGGAAAAGCGGGTCCGTTGATTCGTTCGGGATGACAAAACGCAAATTCGAAAGGGGTTGCTTGACACCTTGGTGAAACAGGTGTGAAATTGGCGATACTTCGCGAAGGCTGGTGCCGGCCCTTCCCCTATGGCACTTGGACCCAGAAGCTCTCGTCGAAGAAGCCCATGAGCGGGATTGAAGGCTGGATGAAATTTCTCTGGCCGCTCATGTTTCCTGCTGGTGGATTATATGAGGAAAGAGCCTCGCATCTCACAGGAGTATTTATGAATTCGAGCACCCGCGAAAAGAACGTGCTGCCGAAATGGTCTGTGTTGCTGGTTCTTCTTACCGTGACCACGGTTGCCTCGGCGCAGAACAACAAGAAGAGTGCACCTGCTTCTGCACCCCACGCCTCCGCTCCGAGCAGACCGGCTCCGAGCGCGCCGCACGCAGCCCCAGCGCAGCGCCCGGGCGGAAGTCCCAATGCCCAGCGGCCCGGGGGAGCGGGCGCGAACAATCGTGGACCCGGTGGACAAGCGAACCGGCCGGGAACGCCGGGCGGCAACAAAGCGAACAATCGCGGACCCGGCGGAGCGAACGCTAATAGTCGCGGGCCCGGTGGAGCGAACGCGAACAATCGTGGGCAGGCGAACGCCAACAACCGCGGGGGGGCGAACAATGCCAACAATCGCGGTGGGGCGAACAATGCCAATCGCGGGGGCGCGAACAATCGCGGAAATGCCGGAGCCAACGCCAACCGGCATCAGCCCGCAGGAACCAGGTCCGTTGCCCTGAAGAACGGCGGACACGCAACTTTCCGCAAGGACGGCAAGGTTCGTTCGATCCAAAGCCACGGGATGACGATCAATCACGGGGTGCACGGCGGCCGGCGAATTGAGAGCATGCACAACGGACGCCGGGTGGTGAGCATGGGAAGACACGGGGGATACAGCCAGCGCGCCTACTATAGCCACGGCGGCCGGTCCTATGTCCAGCGAACCTACTATAGGGGAGGACGGAGCTACGCGTATGGGTATCGCAGCTACTACTATGGCGGACATCCTTACTACGGCTACGCGCCCTCCTACTACTATGGTCCCGCATATTACGGATGGGCCTACAATCCGTGGCACGCACCGGTTTATTACGGTTGGGGTTGGGGCGGGCAGCCGTGGTATGGCTACTACGGACCTTACTTCCAGCCATATCCGGTGTATCCGACGGCTGCGTTTTGGCTGGCGGATTATTTGATTGCGGCGAACTTGCAAGCTGCCTATGCGGCGCAACAGGCCGCTGGCGACGGTGACAATGGGGAACTAGTTCGACCACAGCTGGGACCGGAGTCGTCCGATCTGATCGCTTCGTTGTGGACAACGGATCCGTTGATTGCCGCGAACCTCGAGGCTGCCTACGGCCAATATATGTTGGGTGCGGCAGCGCCAGCAGCGGCGAAGGGCAATGCGACGCAAATGAGCCCCGAGGTGAAGCAAGCGATTGCCGACCAAATAAAGAAGGAGATCGCGGCGGAGAAGGATGCGGCGGCAGGCGCTCAGAAGGCCGCGAGCGAGGCGGAGGTACCAGCGGCGCTCGATCCCAATACTCGTTACTTCGTCGTATCCAGCGACGTGGACGCGACCACGTCGGATGGCGTGGAATGCGGGCTGACTCCTGGCGATGTGGTCTACCGAACTGGCGACAAACCGGACGATGACAACATGGTGGACGCAACCGTCAAGAGCAGCAAGAAGGATGACTGTGCCATCGGTGTGACCATCGGAGTCGCCGTCGACGACCTGCAGGAGATGCACAATCAACTGCGGATACAGATGGATGCCGGGCTTAAGGAACTGGCCGACAAGCAGGGAAAGAACGGATTACCGGCCGCTCCCGATACCAAAACTCAGGCTGGTGAAGTCCCACCACCTTCGCCAGACACGAGCGTAGAAAGCGACTTGAAAGCGCAACAACAGGAAGCTGACCAGGTGGAGGCGGAAGCCAAGCAGCCGCAGTGAAGCGCTGAATAACCAGTAAGACGCGGGAGCGTCGCGACCAAGGCGGCGCTCCCCGCTTCTTGCAGCAAGAAGAGAGAACCACAAAAGACGCTCCTGCCCCGTTTGGAATGGGAGCAGCAGCTTCACAGGAGGAAGGTTGCAATGCGGCGGAAAATCGAGATGGCGGTCCTGTTTGTCGCTTTGATTGTTGTCGGGATCACGCCCTGCCTGGTGGTTGCGCAGGGCGCTCCGGCGGTCCCGCTGGAAGACCAGCTCAAAGCGCAATATACGCTGGTGAAAATGGGTTCGGACTCGGGCGGAGCTGCCGTAGTGGAGGCGGGCACCATCCTGGACATCAAGAAGGGCGGAATTCTCAGCGTGCCTTACGGGGATGCGAGCGTTGCCGCAAAATACCAGGACGGAGCGGTGCACTCTCCCAGCGCCTTGATGATGGGGGCCAGAGGTGGCCTCATGGGAAAATTTGGGAAGCAGCAAACCACCCGATTGTTCCAAGTGGGCGAAAAAGTATATCCGTCGAAGATCGCCGTCAATTTGCCCAAAGATCAGGTGACCATCAGCGTCATCGCTTGCGATTCCTGTAACAACGTCAGCCCGACTACGTTCTACAAAGCCGACGTGGTTTTCCAATTCGCCAAAGGAACGCTGGCGAATACCAGCCCGTCACAGGTAGAAGATACGATCGCCGGACTCCTCGCCATCGAAGACAGCAGCGATCAGGGCAATGGGCAGCAGGGCGGCAACGATCAGCAAGGGAACGACCAAGGTGGAGGTGGAAGACAAGCGCAACAACAAGCGCCCCCGCCAGAACCTCAGCAGATTGAAAAAGGGCAGACGCCCGATCAAGTGAAAGCCGCGCTCGGCCCGCCGGAGAAGATCGTCAATCTTGGCGCCAAGCAGATCTATGTCTACAAGGACCTGAAGGTTACGTTTCTCAACGGAAAAGTGTCTGACGTGCAGTGAGCGGGAGTTCTGCTACGAGCCGCGAGCTGCGGGCAATCGTTCGAGAGATTGCTCGTAGCTCGAAGCTGTAGCTCGTGTGACAACCGTATGGAGGCTTCTGACAGCTTCCTAGAGAATCTTCTTCCCAAACGCCGAGAGTGCCAGCTCGACGGCTAAATCGGCGGTCTGGTTGTGCTCGTCGATTACCGGATTCACTTCCACGATTTCGAAGCTCAGCATGCGTCCATGGTCAGAGATGATTTCCATGGCGAGATGCGCTTCGCGATAGGTGGCGCCGCCCCAGACCGGAGTGCCGACGCCGGGCGCGTCTTCGGGATCGATCCAATCCATGTCGAGCGAGACGTGATAGCCGGCGGTGCCGCGTCCGGCCATGCGGAGAGCTTCCTCCATGACGGCGCGCATGCCGCGTTCGTCGATGTCGCGCATGGTGAAGACTTCGACTCCGGACTTGCGGATGTTTTCTTTTTCAAAGTTGTCGACGTCGCGGATGCCGACGAGCACGCAATTTTCCGGCTGCACTTTGGGCGAGAAGTCGTAGATCTTGCCCAGCTCAACAGGAGGAAGTCCCATGAGCGCGGCGAGCGGCATGCCGTGTACGTTGCCGCTCGGCGAAGAATCGGGCGTGTTCATGTCGGTGTGAGCGTCGATCCAGAGCAGTCCGATTTTCTGATTCTTGCGGCGGTAGAACTCGGCCACCCCTGAAACCGTGCCCACTGCAACCGAGTGATCGCCGCCGAGGATGAGAGGAACCTTGCCGGCTTCGAGCGTCTTCAATACCAAGTCGGCGCTCTTGGTGCAGGTGGCGGTGATTTCCTTGAGGTATTTGGAATTGGCCGCGCCTGCTTTTTTCTGCTCGGGGATGGCGACGGCAATGTTGCCGGCATCCTCGACAATGTGCCCGATGGCTTCAAGGCGCGCTTCGAGTCCGGCGACGCGAACGGCGGAAGGACCCATGTCCACGCCGCGGCGGGATTGGCCGAGGTCAAGAGGAACACCGATCACGCGGATCTGGCGCGGGGTGATGTTGCTGAACGTCGCGGTTCGCAGTGGCATAGTCAGTTTTTCAGTTTTCAGCCTTCAGTTCTTATAACCATGTCTTGCAGGATGGCGGCCTTGGCAAACGGAGACTGGATGGGGTGCCCCCTCCCCCCTACCACCGGTCTATTGGAATCAGATACTTAGCGAAAAACTCCTTGCAAAGTCTTGAACGGAAATAACTTATAGGTAAAGTATTGAAACAGCAAGGCTTAGGGCTTGATTTTGCCAATTTCTCCGGGGCTTGCCTCGCAAAGTATTGATTCCAAAAGGAAGATAATTGCAAAGTATTCAAAACAAGAAACTTACCAAGAATTCTCAGCGTCATCGACTACGACTTTCGTGATTCCGCGGTGCAGTCAGCTACTAATGAAAATGTCAAAGATCTTAACCGGGAGCCTCCTGGGAGGCTTGAGGAGATGAACACTCGCTTGCAGTTTCCCCGATGATTCTATTGTACCGCGTGTAGTCAAGAGGCCGGAAAATGAGGTAGTGGTGCAGTTTGAACAAACTGCACCACTACCGAAAATGAAGCCGCGCCCTTTCAAAACAAACTCGGACTACCCACTACGGAAATCGGACATTTAGGGGTAGAGACGATGCAGCATGCGCGGGAAGGGGATGGTCTCGCGCACGTGCTCTAATCCGCAGATCCAGGCTACGGCTCGCTCGATGCCCATGCCGAAGCCGGAGTGAGGGACGCTGCCGTACTTGCGGAGATCAAGATACCACTTGAAAGCTTCTTCGGGCAGATTGTGCTCGTGAATGCGCTGCAGGAGCAAGTCGTGGGAGGCCATGCGCTGCGATCCGCCGATGATTTCGCCGTAGCCTTCGGGGGCCAGCACGTCCACGCAGAGAGCAAGTTCGGGCCGCTGGGGGTCGGGTTCCATGTAGAACGCTTTCACGCTGGCCGGGTAGCGATGGACCATGACGGGCCGGTCGTACAGCGACGAGAGATAGGTTTCGTCGGGCGAGCCGAGGTCTCCGCCCCACTCGAACTTATTTTCGAGCGCGCCCTGCGAGTGGCCTTCCTGCAATTTGGTGACGGCTTCGTCGTAGGTAATACGCGGGAAGGGCGCGTCGATTTTCTCGAGCTTCGCGAGGTCGCGGCCGATGGTTTCGAGGTCGGGGCGGCGGCGGTCGAGACATCGCTTGACCAAGAAGGTCAGCAAGCCTTCGGCGAGTTCCATCAGGTCGTCAAGCGTGCCGTAGGCAATTTCAGGTTCGACCATCCAGAATTCGGTGAGGTGGCGGCGGGTCTTGGATTTTTCCGCTCGGAAGGTCGGACCGAACGAGTAGACCTTGCCGAGCGCCATGGCGGTGGCTTCGATGTAGAGCTGGCCGGACTGCGTGAGGTAGGCCTGCTCTTCGAAATAGTCCACGGGAAAGAGCGTGGATGTGCCCTCGCAGGCGGCCGGCGTGAGGATGGGCGGATCGGTGAGGGTGAATCCGTTGGTGTCGAAGAAATCGCGGGCAGCGCGAATGATTTCGGCGCGCACACGCAAGATGGATGCCTGACGCTGGGAGCGCAGCCAGAGATGGCGATGCTCCATTAAGAAGTCGACGCCGTGTTCTTTGGGAGTGATGGGGTAGGGAGTCGACTCGGGCACGCGCTGCACGACTTGAACGTTTGAGACGTCGAGTTCATAGCCGCCGGGAGCGCGCTTATCAGCGCGAACCTTGCCTTCGACGATGACGCTGGATTCCTGAGTGAGGCCCTTGATGGCGTCGAAGACCTCGGGGGGCACGGCGTTCTTCGGGACTACACCCTGAATGACGCCAGAGCCGTCGCGAAATTGGGGAAAGAGGAGCTTGCCGCTCTCGCGGAGGTTGTAGAGCCATCCGCGGATGGTGACGGACTGGCCTTCGTGGGCGCCGATTTGTGCGATGGTGCTGATGGGTGAGGACATAAACTTTCGTTGCGTACGCCATGCAACTTGCGGAAGTCAGAAGTTAGAAGTCAGATTGCAGAAGTAAAACCGATGCGGTTGGCGCTGGAGATTAACTTCTTCAATCTGACTTCTGACCTTTGACTTACCTTTACGAGTCTTCCAGCTTTTTGAAGGTTGTGGTCACTTCTACGCTGGGGTTCTTCTTCTCTTCGCCGTCGATTTCGAGCAACAGGGGCGGCTTTTGCGGTGCGGTGCGCAGCAATTCCATGGTCTCGTTCCAGTCGATCGATCCGCTGCCCGGCCAGAGGTGTGAGTCTTTATCTTTATTGTTGTCGTGCACGTGGGTCGAGCAGATGTGGTTCTTCAGGATGGCGAAGCCTTCGGGAATTCCTTCCATCATGTGGGAGTGACCGCAATCGAAGCACACGCCGATGTCGTCGAAATGCATGGTCCTGATGAACTCGACCAAACGTTCAGGCGTGGACAATTCGTTGGGAATATTTTCCAGCAGCACGCGGACGCCGAGCGGCTTGGCGAAGGCGCGCAGGTGCTCGACCGAGGTCATGGCGTTTTCGAATTTCTTGTCGTCGAAGGTGTCATTGGGATTGCCGATGTGCTGCACGAGGAAGCGGAACGGAATATGCTCGGCGATTTCAATGGCGCGTTTGATCTCGTCCATGGCATCGATGCGGCCGGCGCGGTCGGTGGAGGCGATGTTGACGGGCGGCGAACCGGTGCGTCCCCACTCGTAGTCGGAGTACAGAGGCGCGTGGACGGAATTGAGTGGAATGCCGGTGGAGCGGAACCAGTCGGCAATTTCGCGGACATGCTGCTTGCGATTGGCGTAGTCGAAGTGCTGGCGGGCGGCGAAGATTTCGATCGACTGGGCTCCCGCCTTGACGAGCTCGTCGAGCAAGCCCGGATGGAGCCGTTCCTTCACATAGACGTACGTCGATACCGCCCTCAGCATCAGTAACCCACCGCCTTCCCGTTGTTGCGTCCGTCGCTGGCGCCGAGGCGCTCGCCGGTTTTGGGGTCAATCATGATGCACTCGCCATCTCCCCAAAAATGCTCGACGTTCAGCTTGTGTCCTTTGGAACGCAGCAGATTCATTGTATCGGGAGAGAGGCGGTCTTCGACGAGAATCTGATCGGGGAGCCACTGATGATGAAACCTGGGCGCGTTGACGGCTTCCGCGATATCGAGCGAGAAATCCACCACGCCGATGAGGACGTTGGCGACGGTGGTGATGATGGTGGGGCCGCCGGGCGAGCCGAGAACCAGGAAGAGCTTGCCGTCTTTGAGCACGATGGTCGGCGTCATGGCGGAAAGCGGGCGCTTCCCGGGGCCGATGGCGTTGGCGGGACCCTGGATGAGTCCGTAGGCGTTGGGGACGCCTTGTTTGGCGGCGAAGTCGTCCATTTCGTCGTTGAGCAGGAAGCCGAGACCGTCGGCGGTGACGCGGGAGCCGAAGGAGTCGTTGAGCGTGGTGGTGACCGAAACGGCGTTGCCTTCGGCATCGACTACGGAATAGTGGGTGGTGTTTTCAGGTTCGCGAATGGCTGCCGGGCGCGACTGGGCTACGCGCTCCAGTTCACTGAAGGCCGGGCGTTTCAGGTCGTTGCTCACGCTGGCGTGGTTGGGGTCGATGGAGTCGCGCCATGCGGCGGCGTATTTTTTGTCGATGAGCTGCGGGACGGGAACTTTGGCGAAGTCGGGATCGCCCATGAATTCGGCACGATCGTAAAAGGCGCGACGGAACGCTTCGGCTTCGAGGTGAATGGCGTCGGCGGAGCGGTTGCCGAATTTCGCGAGATCGAAGCCTTCAAGGATATTAAGGATTTCGACGAGCCCGACTCCGCCGGAAGATGGCGGCGGAGCGCTGATGATGTCATAGCCGCGATAGGAGCCGCGAATCGGCTCGCGTTCTTTGACTTCGTAGGCGGCGAGGTCCTCGGCGGTGATCAGGCCTCTGCCTTTGTGGATGGCCGCGGCCAGTTCGCGGGCCATGACGCCGTGATAGAAGTCGTCGGGATTCTTGGCAATGCGTTCCAGGGTGCGGGCCAGTTCGGGCTGCTTGAGCAGTTCGCCGACCTGGTAGTAGTTTCCGCCGCGCAGGAAAATGCGTTTGGATTCGGGAAACTGGGCGAGGTACTCGTCTTCTTTCAGATCTTGCGCGTCTTCGAAGGCGAGCGGGAAGCCATCGCGGGCGAGCTTGATGGCGGGAGCGATTACCTTTTCCAGCGACAGCTTGCCGTATTTTTTTTCCGCGTAGACGAGGCCGGCCACGGTGCCGGGGACGCCGATGGATATGTACCCCACCACGCTGGAGTCTTTGCTGGACTCTGGGATGACGTTGCCCTGGGCGTCGAGATACATGTTTTCGGTGGCAGCGGCGGGGGCTTTTTCGCGGAAGTCGATGAAGTGAGTTGTCCCGTTGGCGTTGCGGAGAAGAAGGAAGCCGCCTCCGCCGAGATTTCCGGCTTGGGGATGGACGACGGCGAGCGCGAAGCCGGTGGCTACGGCGGCGTCGATGGCGTTGCCGCCGGAGCGCAGCATCTCGACGCCAGCGCGCGAGGCGAGTTCGTGGACGCTGGTGACGATGGCGTGCGGAGCGTGCGTGGGTCGCAGAGGCGCGGCCGCAACGATGGCGGCGAGTAAAACGCACAGGCTGCACAGGATCAAAAAACTACGTTGAATGCGCATGGATTGGGCGGCGAAACTACGAGGCTAGCCCAGGGGGTTGCGGGGAGTCAAACGGAGGAAGGGTTCACCGCCGAGACGCGGAGGGCATTGTCAACCCCAAGGCTGGGCTTGCTGCCGGCTATTCCACTCCGGGCCACAATGTGGAATTGGTGATTACTCAGCTTGACGGCTTTCTCGATGTCCCGATCACAAAATCACCGCTCTACGGTCCTGTCGAGCGCGATCCTGATCCAGCGTTTCGCCTCAGCTGGGAAAAGCTCATCGCGGACACCATCAATCCCGCCATTCGCAATTACCGCGACTTCCTCGCGACGACCTACCTGCCAAAAGCACGGACCGTGATCGGTGTCTCCGCCAACCTCAATGGCGCAGCTTGCTACGCAGCTTCGCTGAGGGCCCAAACATCGCTGGATATCTCGCCGAGGGAATTGTTTGAAGCAGGGCAGCGGGCCGTCGCTACCGGCAGGCCGCGGCGCTCGCCATTGCGAAGAAGCGCTACGGGGTCGAGGATCTCAGCCAGTTGCGCGACAAGCTCGAGAAAGATCCCGCCAACCATTTCGCCACGCGCGATGAAGTGATGCCTAAACCGCAGCTAGACAGCCTTAACTTTTAGCTTCGCTGCTTGTTCGAGTTGT